>OJPA01000031.1_pt1 | contig 108899 bp, 96 predicted proteins | sample 1598411 | NCBI WGS metagenome assembly OJPA01 (sample SAMN03922477, study PRJEB24848) | human gut metagenome | isolation source: stool sample | host: Homo sapiens | place: Germany | collected 2010-11 | reverse complement strand
ATGTGTTCGACTGCGAGAACAAGTACGGCGAGGTGGCACCCCAGCAGGAAAAGGCGTTGGAAGCACTGGGCTTCGAGCTGCCCGACCCGGCCAAACCCCTCAGCCGCCGCAACAACCGCAAGATCACCTTTGATGCCGCCTGCCGAAAGATGCTGTTTGAGATCGCCAAGCGGCACGGTCTGGAATTGGAGGAAGAAGCAGAATACGGCAACCGCAAATATCTGGAGAAGCAGGACTTTATCCTTGCCAAGCAAAAGGAGCAGCTTGCCGCCCAGCAGAACAAGCTGGACGAACTGACCCTGAAAGTTTCGGAGATGGAGACCCTGCTAGAAGATGTTTCAGCAGTAGCCTACGACAAAGCGGTGGAGGTCGTGACGGACGTGGTACGCACTGAGACCCGCGAGGAAGATATGCGGATGATCGAGGACACGAAGAAGTGGGTGCTGTCCCCTGAACGCAAGGCTCCGCAACCCACGAGAGAATATGCAGCCCATCGGTTGGATACCGTGTTGGACAAGTTTCTCAAGACCATGCAGACCACCGCTGCCCGCTTGCAGGAGAAGCTCCTGAAGCCGGAGGCCCGGCAGAAAGGCAAGGAACAGGTCAAGGAGAAAGCACGGGATTCCGTTCTGCAACTGCTAAGCCGATTGCAGGCAGAGCAGATGCAACGGAAACCCGGAGATATACCCGCTGCGGAAAAATCAAAAAATCGTTTTCAATAATAGTACGAGGTGATGTTTATTGAACAAAGAAGTCAACGAAGAACGTACTCCCAGAACCGTTGCGGACGTAAAAGAAATGCTGACCAAGCACTCCAACGGCGAGATCCAGCGGACGATCCAAAACTGCATCACGATTTTGCAGAACGACCATGTGCTTGCCGATGCCATCCGGCTGAACCTGTTGAGCGAGCGCATCGACATCGTAAAGTCTGTGGGCTGGCCCCGCTCCGGCAAGACGCTGAACGACACCGACATGAAGTATATTCTGCGCCGAATGGAAAAATACGGCATCTCCAGCGAAAAGAAAATCGAATCTGCTATCCGTATTGTTGCAAACGAGAACCGCTACCATCCCATCCGAGATTACCTGAACAGCCTAAAATGGGATGGAACAGAACGGATAGCCCACGTCTTGCACCATTTTCTCGGTGCTGTGGAGGACGAGTACACTTGCGAAGCCATGAAGATCTTCTTGCTGGGAGCCATTAAGCGCGTGTTCCAGCCGGGATGTAAATTTGAAACCATGCTCTGTCTGGTGGGCGGGCAAGGTGCGGGAAAGTCCACCTTCTTCCGGCTGTTGGCGGTCAAGGACGAGTGGTTCTCGGACGACCTGCGGCGGCTGGACGACGACAACGTGTACCGCAAGCTGCAAGGTCACTGGATCATCGAAATGTCGGAGATGATTGCCACCGCCAACGCCAAGAGCATCGAGGAGATCAAGAGTTTTCTCAGCAAGCAGAAGGAGACCTATAAAGTCCCCTACGAGACCCATCCTGCCGACCGTCTGCGCCAGTGCGTCTTTGCTGGCACGACCAACCGGCAGGATTTTTTGCCCCGTGACCGCACGGGCAACCGCCGCTTCATCCCTGTTCCGGTGGATGCGGAACTGGCCGAAGTGCACATTCTGGACAACGAGGAAGATTCCCGTGCCTATATCGACCAGCTTTGGGCAGAAGCCATGACGATTTACAACAGCGGCAACTACAAGCTGGCATTCAGCCCCGCCATGCAGGAAACGCTGCAAGCCCATCAGCAGGACTTCATGCAGGAGGATGCACAGGCTGGCATGATCTATGCCTTTCTGGAGGACTACACGGGTGACAGGGTGTGTTCCAAGCAGCTCTATGCGGAAGCACTGGGCAACACCAATATCCCGGCAGAGTGGGAGACCCGCGCTATCTGCGAGATCATGAACACCGGCATTTCGCGCGGCGATATCCAAGGCTGGCAGGCGCACAAGACCGCCAAGCGTTACCCGAAGTACGGTGTTCAGAAAGGCTGGGAGCGCGTAACCAGCCCCGAAACCGGGGCTGAAAATTTCTCCGAAATGTCGGATGCGGAAGCCCAGCAACTGGGATTTCCCTTCTGATGGACAGCGGTTACACGGTCAGTTACAGGTTTGGTTACGCTGCAGTTACAGCGCAAAAACCGCATGATTGCTGCGTTTTCCGCTTTCTGTAACCATGTAACCTTAAAAAGATAAGAAAAAGTATAAAGTCCACCGAATGTCCTGCGTACAGAAAAAGAGAATTTTCCTGCCCGGTTACAGGCGTTCGGTTACAAGGAATTGGAGGTCTGCCTATGAAGGAAGTTCGCGTTTGCGAAGCAATGAAGTCCCCGGTGGGGACTTTAAGCGACGGAACGGTCTTGCATCAGCAAGATGGAGGGACCAAGTCCCAACAAGTTCCGATTTGGGAAAAGAGCAATCTGACGCTGGAAGAAGCTGCGGCTTATTCCGGCATTGGCATCAACAAGCTGCGTTCATTATCGGATAAGGAGCATTGCCAGTTCGTGTTGTGGGTGGGTTCCAAGCGGCTCATCAAGCGGCGCAAGCTGGATGAATATACGGAGCGAATGTACTCGCTTTGAAAATGTCCCGGATATTTTTCAAAACGTCTTGCAGAGAATGGCGTATCTGTGGTACTATGAACACAGAACAACGCTCTTTTCTGTACCGCAATGTAGAAAGGAGCAACGCTCATGGCAACAAATCAGAACACGAAACGCAAGGACAAGGCGCGTGTGGTTCTCCGCAAAGGCGAATCCCAGCGTAAAGATGGCAAGTACGATTTCCGTTGGACTTCCCCGGATGGCAAGCGACATTCTATTTATGCCGTGACCTTGGAGGAGCTTCGGGAAAAGGAAAACGACATTCAGCGAGATTCGCTGGAAGGCATCAAGGCAGAAGCACGGTACGTCACCCTGAACGATGTGTTCACCCTGTGGGCAAAGGTGAAGCGTGGTCTGAAGGACAACACCTTTCAGAATTATCTGTACCTTTATCGGCAGTTCGTGGAGCCAGATTTCGGCAAATCGAAAGTGTCTGCGCTCAAAAAGTCGGATGTGAAGCAGTTCTACAACACGCTGGCAGACGAGCGGGGCTTGCAGATCTCTACGATTGACAGCGTACACACGGTTCTGCATCAGGTGCTGGACATGGCGGTGGATGACTGCTATCTGCGGAACAACCCCTCGGACAATGTTCTGCGGGAGCTGAAAAAGGCACACCAGTTTGAAACCAACCGCCGTAAGGCACTGACCGTGGCAGAGCAGAATCTGCTGCTGTCCTACCTCTCCAAAACGCCGAAGTACCAGCACTGGTATCCGATTTTCGCGGTCATGCTGGGAACGGGCTTGCGCGTAGGAGAAGCCACTGGTCTGCGCTGGTGTGATGTGGATTTTGACGAAGGGACGATCTCCGTCAACCACACGCTAGTCAACTACGACCACCGTGAGAACAACGGTGGCAAAAAAGGCTGCTACTTCAACTGCCACTCGCCCAAAACAAAGGCTGGCGTCCGCACTGTTCCGATGATGGACTTCGTGAAAGAAGCCTTTGAAAAGGAACGTGCCTATCAGGAAGAAGCAGAGACCCACTGCACGGTAACGGTGGACGGCTACACGGACTTCATCTTTGTCAACCGTTTTGGCGAGTGCCAGCATCAGGGAACGCTGAACAAGGCCATCCGGCGCATTATCCGGGACTGCAACGATGAAGTGCTGGCGAAGAATCCGAACAGCACCGTACTCCTGCCGCGTTTCAGCTGCCACACCCTGCGGCATACCTTCACGACCCGGATGTGCGAAGCGGGCGTGAACATCAAGGTGATTCAGGATGCGCTGGGACATTCGGATATTTCCACGACCTTGAACATCTATGCGGATGTGACCAAGGAACTGCGTAAGTCTGAATTTGAAAATCTTGACCGTCAGTTCGCACAGTGGAAAGACCCTGAAGAATAAAATAAAGCATACGCCAAATACGCCATACGCCATTTACGCCAATTCACACGCCAAACGATACAGTTCGGATAAAGGCTTGTGTAGAGATGTAAATGGAATGGCAAAATTCAACCCTTGCGGTGTAGAGTAGTATCAAGAAATAAAGGCTTATAACTGCTCGTCGATGACATCCCCACGATGAAGCCGATTGAACAGTAAAAGAAGGCTGCCGGGGCTCCGCTGGCGCAAAGCTGTACTAAGCTGCCGGAAGTGTCCCCGGAGCGTCCGGAACTTAGAATCAATATAAAAGAGCCGCTGCACCTGTGTGAGGTGCGGCGGCTCTTTTTGCATCTTTTCAGCGAAAGCTGGGGCGCGGGAGCGGCGGTTCAGCGGGCCTTTTTGGGGCCGCTTTCGTCCGGGGCGGAGTCGGGGGCGCTGTTGCCGCCGGAATTCAGGATCGCGGCAAACTGCTGCAGCTGCTTGAGGGAACTGACCCCCAGCTTTTCGTAGATGTTCTTGTTGTGGAAGCGCAGGGTGCTGTCCTTGATGTCCAGCTGCTCCACGATCTCCCGGGAGCGCAGCCCGGCCACATAGCCGTCAAAGATGCGGCGCTCGGTCTTTGTCAGGTTGGGGATGCCCTCCAGAAAGGTTTGGAAGGCATCGGGGACGGATTCGTTGCGGCACACGTCCGCCAGTCGGGAAAGTTCTGTCTGCATCTGCTGGCGCTCCATCTGCAGCTCGTCCATCCGCCGCCGGGACTCCCGCCGGTCCTCCTCAAACTGCCGGAACGCAGGCGAGAGGATGTGCTGGTGGAAGTACATGCAGCAGAACACCACAAAAAAGAGGATGAACAGGCCGATCAGCAGCATTTGCAGGTTGCCGGAAAAGATCAGCCTGCGGTAGTCCGTCATGGGGATGCAGACGGCCAGCCGGTAGGACTGGTTCTCGCTCAGGCGGCAAAGCTCCGAGATGCCTGCATAGGCGCTGTCGGAACCGATCAATTGGGTCAGGCTGCCGCCCATGTTGCGCAGCACCAGCACGTCTCGGGGGGCGTGGAAGTAGCCGCCGGTGGTGCCGCTGCTGAGGGCGGCGCTGGCGTTCAGCCCGCTGTCTGCCGGGGCAAGCAGGCAGATCAGGTGGTCAAAGCCGGTGGGCTGGGCAAAGTTCTGCTTGAAAAAGCTCTGGCTGATCTCAAAGCCGCACAGCCCGTACATGGTGCCGTCGCGGCCCCGCAGGGGCAGCAAAAACAGCTGTACCTCCTCCGAGGTGCCGGGGAGGCTGAACCGCTCCGTCAGCGTATAAGCCTGGTACAGCGGGGTGCTGCTGGGGGTCATCCAGCGGTCGTAGTCCGGGAACTGGTCGGTCTGGAATTCCATGCGCCATTTGCGGTGGGGCATCACGCTGTGGGTCTTGCCCACATCGGCGCTGCCGCGGTAGAGCAGCAGGGGCACGGTGGGGGTGTCGGCACCGCCTTTCTGCACATAGAGCCCGGCGCGGGAGTACCCGGCCCCCTCCATGCGGGTGTTGACGGTGGCATCCAGCAGCACAAAGGCACCGGAGCAGCTGGTCCGGCGCAGGCTGCGGCAGAGCGGCTCGATCATCTCCTCCTCCAGCGCGTTCAGCACCTCGGGGGAGTCGTTCAGCTGGTCAAAGGTCATCTCCCGGCTGGCAAGCTGCCGGTCCACCAGAGCGCCCATATCCTCAGAGAGGTTCACGCCCATGGCCGCCAGCTGGTCAAAATAGCGCTCCATATCGTTCTGGAACACCGAATACTGGATCTCCAGGCTGCGGGTGGTGTCCTTTTTGGTGTTGTGCAGGCTGGCAAACAGGAACAGCGCCGCGCCAAAGGTCAGCAGCAGCAGCGCAGCCAGCAGCAGGCAGGGCCACAGCAGCCGGGAACTCATGGAGCTCTGGCGGATATTCTCACGGTGCCGGGCAAAAAAGTGCATCAAAGTTCCCCCTTTTTGGCTGTGCTGCGGGTTCAGGCATTGTCACACAGCAGCTGAAAGCCCTGCTGCCGGAGGGCGTGGCCATGCCGGAGAACCGTGCCCAGACTGCCCTGCTGCTGTGGAACACCGCAGGCCGTCCTGAGCCTGCCGAAGCCCCGGCCTTCAAGGACGTTGCAGACCCGGACACCGCCAAGGCGGCGCAGTGGTGCGTGGAGCATGGCCTGATGGACCAGAAGCTGGGCGGCCGCTTTGCCCCCGACAACTCCGACCCGGCCTACAAGACCCTGAATGCCTATCAGCAGCTGGTGGGGTAACAAAACAAACCCTCTCAGTCATTGCTTCGCAATGCCAGCTCCCCCGAAGGGGGAGCTCATAGCGGCCTTTTGATCAGGTTTTGCGAAAACCAAAACCTGGGCGCAGTGTGACCTCTCCCTTTGGGAGAGGGGGCGCGGCCTAAAAATAAGCATCCGCAGCGCACTGAGCCTGAGCTGAAACAGCCCGGCCATGCGCTGCGGATGCTTTTGTTGTGCGGCGGGGCACGCCGCCTAAAACAAAAAATCCGAACCCTTCTCTTTCGAGAAACGGTTCGGATCTTTCTTGTTTGGTGCGGATAAGAGGACTTGAACCTCCACCGAGTTGCCCCGATTAGAACCTGAATCTAACGCGTCTGCCAATTCCGCCATATCCGCATATTCTGTTTTGTTCGTGGGCCGTTCGGCTCGGAACGTTAGTTATTATACCATGGAATCCGGAATTGTCAAGCGCAATTTCAAAAAAAGTTGTACTTTTCGGCAGAAAGCGGAAAAACAACGGAAATACGTGTTAAAATGGGCCGGAAAAGCAAAAAATCAGACCGGAAACCTTTCGGCTTCCGGTCTGATCTCTAGCAGGGTGCCTTGTGGGACTCGAACCCACGGTCTCCAGATCCACAATCTGGCGCGTTAACCGACTACGCTAAAGGCACCACATAATATGCGCCCGAAGGGACTCGAACCCCCGGCCCACTGCTTAGAAGGCAGTTGCTCTATCCACCTGAGCTACGGGCGCACGTTGTTATCCCATGGGGTACTTATCTGGCGGCAGTGTGCGTTCGGCACACGCTGCGAGAAGTATAATACCATACGCATAGGCTTCTGTCAAGCGGAATTTCAAATTTTTTTGGATTTTCCGGCGCAGGGGGCATTTTGGGGTCACAGCAGCCACATTCCGGCGGCCCCAAGGGCAAAGCCGAGCAGAGCACCGGCGGCCACATCCCGGACATAGTGCGCCCCGGCAAGCACCCGCAGGGCGCAGATGAGCAGGGCCACCACCACCATGCAGGCCCCGGCGGCGGGGTAGAAGTAGCACCACACAGCGGCCAGCACGGCGGCGCTCAGGGCGTGGCGAGAGGGGAAGGACTTGCCGTGGGTCTCCTTGGGCACCAGCGGCGTGAAGCCGGGCTGCTCATACGGGCGGGGAAAGTTCAGCCTGGCCCGCAGGAGCGTGCCGCCCAGAAAGACGAAGGCCGGCACAAAGACTGCCCGGGCAATGAGCTGCATAAAATCCAGAGCGGCGGCGCGGTTTGCGGAGAGCAGCCGGAACCACCGCACATTCAGCAGCACCAGCAGCAAAGGGTAGCAGGCAAAGGGCACGGCAGGCAGCCAGCGGTTCAGGGCGATCACCAGCTTTTTCAGGGCGGGGCGGGCCTCCAGCCAGCGCAGCAGGGCCTGGTAGCGTTCCGGGGTCATGGTATCCCTCCCTCAAAAACAGGTGTCCAGATAGTTTTCAACATCAAACGGCTCGGGTGTGGAATCTTTGCGCAGGTAGAGCGGGTGATGGGGGTGGCCCTTTTTGCTCCGCTTGCCAAAGGTGACCCACGGGATGTCCCGCTCTCTTGTCAGGGCCACCATCTCCCGCATCAGGCCGGGCAGGTAGTCCCGCTTTTCGATCAGGGTGCCCCATGCGGCCCACATGGTGGGCTCGGTCTCGGCCAGAACGGCCCGCAGCCAGCGCAGGTTCTCGTCGCAGAGGGCGCGGTCCGGCACCCGGTCCATGTCGTTGGGGTCGGTGGCGCGCTGGGGATATACGTTGAACATGATCCAGCTGTCAAAGCCGTTGGCGTTGGCCAGCCGCTCCACACTCTTTAAGGTGGGGTCCAGCGCGCCGGGCTGGGCGGTGCTGGGGTTGATGCCGATGCACACCAGCGGGTGCCTGCCTACCCGGCCCAGCACATAGCGGTAGGGCAGGTAGGTGTGGGGCTCGTAGTACCAGATGCCGCCGGGGTATTCCCCCGCTTCCAGGCGGGGCAGCTGTTCAGTCTGCATGAAAATGTACCTCACAAATATGGTTTCCTATTTATCGTACCTGAAAAAATTCTGTAAATCAACACCTTTGCCGGAGAAAGTCTCCCATAAATCCGAATTTCATGTTATACTGTCCTTAGACCTGTGCCGCAAACACGGCGGCGCGGGCCGGGAAAGGAAAACAGGAGCCATTGAAGAAGGGAGTTCTGCTATGGCCATGATAGAAGATTATAGAAGCGCCCTGCGCGCGGGCCAGCGTGCCTACCGTGCCTGTGTGGCGCGCGGCCAGTCGCCGTACCTTGCGGTGCTGGATGATATCCTGAACGGGGTGAACATCGTTGCCCAGGAGCCGCTGGGGCTGGTGGATATCCCCGCCGAGAGCATTGTGGGCACCAAGACCAGCGGGCGGCACACAGCCTTTGCGGCCAACTTTATGCCCCTGCTGGAAGAGGACACCGAGTTTGCCATCAAGTGGTCGAATCTCTGCGAGGCCCATCTGGAAGAGGGCATCCACACCCCCATCATTGCCTACGAATACCTGAACAAGTTCTATGTGCAGGAGGGCAACAAGCGGGTGTCTGTCCTCAAATACTACGAGGCGGTCACCATTCCGGGCACGGTCACCCGGCTTGTTCCGGCCCGGAACGACACGCTGGAAAACAAGATCTACTACGAGTTTCTTGATTTTTATAAGCTGAGCAAGATCAACAATGTCCAGTTCTCCCGGCTGGGCGGCTATGCAAAGCTGCAGACGCTGGTCTGCAAGGCCGCCAGCGAGGTATGGTCGGATGACGACCGGCTGAACTTCTCGGCCCTGTATACCATGTTCAGCCAGCAGTTCTATGCGCTGGGCGGCTCCGCCCTGGGGCTGACCCCGGGCGATGCGCTGCTGGTGTACCTCTCGGTCTACCGGTATTCGGATGCCTGCCAGTCCACCCCCAGCCAGGTGCGGGAAAACCTGGCCAAGCTGTGGGATGAGATCAAGATCCTGACGGAGCCCCACGCCGTGGAGCTTTCGCTGGAGCCAAAGCCCGGCAGTGAGCCGCTGCTGAACAAGCTGAACATCTTCAGCAAGCCCAGCCAGCTCAAGGTGGTGTTCCTGCACGAGTACAATGCTAAAAATAGCGCCTGGGTGCGGGGCCACGAAAAGGGGATCGAGGCCCTGAAAAAGGAATTCCCGGACCGGCTCATCATCACCAACCGGGAAAATGTCTCCCCCGAGGTGGACGCGGAGCAGATCATGGAAGAGGTGGCCCACGACAACGCGGACGTGGTGTTCACCACCAGCATCCGGATGCGGCCCGCCTGCCTCAAGGTGGCGGCCCAGCACCCCAAGACCCGGTTCCTGAACTGCTGCCTGAACGCGCCCCATCCGCTGGTGCGCACCTATTATCCCCGCACCTATGAGGCCAACTACCTGCTGGGAATGCTGGCGGGTATCCTGAATCTGACCGACCGGGTGGGCTATGTGGCGGCCAACCCCGTTTACGGTGTGCCTGCGGCCGTCAATGCTTTTGCCCGGGGCCTGCGCACCGTGCGGCCCAACAGCCATATCCTGCTGCGCTGGGCCTGCCTGCAGGAGCCGGGAAAGCCGCTGGATTTCTCCGACTGCCCGGATATCGAGCTGTTCTACGCCTGCAGCCCCTTTGAGCCCACCGGCAGCGCCAGGGAATACGGCCTGTGCCGCCGGATGCCGGGTGGCAGCATCCAGCCGGTGGCGCTGCCGGTCTGGAAGTGGGAAGTGTTCTATATCGGCATCATCCGCTCCATCTTCGAGGGCACCTGGGACAGCGGTTCCAGCGGCAAGGCCATCAACTACTGGTGGGGCTTCCGCAGTGACGCGGAGCGGCTGGATTACTACGAGACCCTGCCCAAGGGCACACAGCAGCTGCTCGATCTGCTGGAAAAGAACCTTGCGGCCAACGAGTTCCCCATCTTCCCGGCGGGCATCTTTGCGCAGGGGCATATCCCCAAGGCACCCACTGCAGACACCTACACCCCCAAGGAACTGATGGAGATGGACTGGCTGGGCGAGTGCGTGGAGGGCAGCCTGCCCCGGTACGATCAGCTGGATGTCAGAACGCTGGGCCTGCTGGAGATCAACGGCCTGAGCAGCCTGAAAGAGACGACGCTGTAAAAAGCTCAACAGAACGGAGTGTTGCGGACGTGAAGATACTTGCAATTTCCGATACCCCCTCCAAGGCGCTGTGGGACTATTGCTCCCGGGAACGCCTGGCCGGGGTCGATCTGATCCTCTCCTGCGGGGATCTGCCAAAAAAATACCTCGAATATATAACAAATTTTACAGCGGCCCCCATTTTGTATGTCCATGGCAACCACGATGGCTGCTACCGCACAGAGGGCGAGCCGGGCGGGTGCATCTGTGTGGACGATCAGGTGTATGTCTGGAAAGGGCTGCGCATCATGGGGCTGGGCGGCAGCATCCGCTACAACAGTGAGGAGACCTTCCAGTACACGGAGAAGGAAATGCGCCGCCGGATGCGGCGGCTCTGGTTCAAGGCCCACCGGGCGGGCGGCATCGACCTGCTGCTGACCCATTCCCCGGCGGCTGGCCTGAACGATGGCGACGACCGGGCCCATAAGGGCTTTGCCTGCTTCAACGACCTGCTGGAGGAGTACCAGCCCAAGTGGTTCGTGCACGGGCATGTCCACCTGAGCTATAATGCCAATCTGCCCCGGGTGTGCACCCACGGCCAGACCACGGTCATCAATGCAACGGAGCGCTATACGTTTGAGATCCCGGACCCGGACCCGGTGGCCCGGAAACGCTTTTTCTGGAATGACCCGGCATTTCCCACCAAAAACTGAAAAAGGAGAAACACCCAATGGAACAAAATGAGAAGCTGCGGGCGCTGGAGACCCTGCAGAAGAAGCTGTACGCCTACAACTGCGCCTCCAACAGCCTGTATCTGGACGCTGTGACTGTGGCCCCCAAGAACACGGCTGAGGGCCGGGGTGTGGCTCTGAGCATTCTGGCCGGTGAACTGCAGAAGCTGATGACCGCCCCCGAGACCCTTGCACTGGTGGAGGAGCTCTATGCCCGGCGGGAGACGCTGGACACCCTCCACCGCCGCGAGGTGGAGGAGCTGCGCCGCAGCTGCCGGCAGCTCACCCGCATCCCCGCCGAGGAGTATATGGCATACAGCGAGCTGACCAACCGCGCCAGTGATGTCTGGCACAAGGCCAAGGAGGAAAACGACTTTGCCTCCTTCTGCCCCATCCTGCAGGAGCTGGTGGAGTATAACCGGAAGTTCGCGGGCTATTATGATGCGGAAAAAGCGCCCTATGATGCCCTGCTGAACGAGTATGAGCGGGGCGTGGACACCCAACAGCTGGACGTGTTCTTTGACACCCTGCGCAAGGGCCTGGTGCCCCTCATCCGGGCCATCGGCGAGAAGCCCCAGATCGATGACAGCTTCCTGCATCTGGAATATCCGGTCGAGCAGCAGAAGGCGTTTGCGGACTATCTCATGGAGGTCATGGGCCTGGACCGGGGCCACTGCGGCCTGGGTGAGACCGAACACCCCTTTACGCTGGAGTTCAACAACAAGGATGTCCGCATCACCACCAACTACGACCTGCACAATGTGGCCTCCTCGATGTATTCCGTTCTCCATGAGGGCGGCCATGCCCTGTACGAGCTGGGCATCCGGGATGACCTGCAGTACACCTGCCTGACCGGTGGTGTGTCCATGGGCGTGCACGAGAGCCAGTCCCGCTTCTACGAGAACCTCATCGGCCGTTCCCGCGCCTTTATCGGGGCCATCTATCCCAAGGTGCAGGAATTCTTCCCCGCACAGCTGGGAAATGTGACTGCGGAGCAGTTCTACCGCGCCGTGAACAAGGTGGAGCCCAGCCTCATCCGCACCGAGTCCGATGAGCTGACCTACTGCCTGCACGTTATGGTGCGGTACGAGATCGAGAAGCAGCTCATTGCGGGCACCCTGACGGCAAAGGAGGTCCCTGCCGCGTGGGCAGAGCTGTACAAGGAGTATCTGGGCGTGGAGGTTCCCAATGACCGCGAGGGCTGCCTGCAGGACAGCCACTGGTCGGGCGGCTCCTTCGGTTACTTCCCGTCTTACGCTCTGGGCAATGCCTACGGTGCCCAGATGCTCCACAATATGGAGCAGGAATTCGATGTGTACGGCGGTGTGGCCCACGGGGATCTCTCCGCTGTCACCGGCTGGCTGCGGGAAAAGGTGCACCAGTACGGCCACCTGCTGGAGCCTGCTGAAGTCGTCAGAAATGCCTGCGGCACCTTTGATGCACACTACTATCTGGATTATCTGACCAAAAAGTATACGGAACTGTACAACCTGTAATTGACCCGCACAAAACAAAGCCCTCCCGGCCAAATCGGCTGAGAGGGCTTTGTTATATATGCTGTTGCAAAGGGCGGCGGGAAGCTTCCCAAAGCAAGTGTCCGCTGGGGTAATGGAATGGCCTGCAACAACAGCGCCCGCCGCCAGTGGCGGAAACAGGAAGCTGTTGTTGGGGCCGCGGCCAGCAAGATGCGAGTGCAAGTGCACGAAGCAGATGCTGGGAGCCGCAACCCGTATTCACTTGCGCGGGAAAGCTTCCCGTCGTCTGTTACTGCTGTGCGAAGATCTTTACCTCATCCTTGTCCATAAAGGCGGCACCGGCGAAACCGGAAGCCTCCAGCTGGCCCAGCTGCTTGCCCAGCTTCTTGGCCTGAGGCAGAACGGTGACGTTGTAGGTGTCGCGCAGCTGTGCGGCTTTGGCCAGCACGGCGGGGAAGTCCACGTCGCTGTTGTAGAGCAGGGCGATCTTCTGCTTGGCACCGGGGATCTGGTAACCCTGCTCCAGCAGGATGCCGCAGACGCGCTCGAAGCCGATGGAGAAGCCCACAGCGGGCACCTTGGTGCCCAGGAACTTGCCGATCATGTTGTCGTAGCGGCCGCCGCCAGCCACTGCACCGCTGAACTGCGGGCAGGTGATCTCAAACACCATGCCGGTGTAGTAGCCCTGTCCGCGTACCAGGCTGGGGCAGTAGGCCACATCGAAGCGGCCGTTGGCCATGGCCTTTGCGGTGGCCAGCACATACTTCAGGTCATCGGCAATGGCGGGGTCGGCACAGCGGGAGGCTACAGATTCCAGCGTCACATCACCGGTGGCAATGAAATCGGCCAGCGCGTTGATGGCAGCTTCGGGCAGCTGCTTCTCGGTCAGCTCGGCCTTCACGCCCTCGGCACCGATCTTATCCATCTTGTCGAAGGTGATGCAGACAGAGTCCAGTGTGTCGGCGGCAAAGCCCATGCTCTCCAGCATTCCGCGCAGGATGCGGCGGTCATTGATGTTCACGGTGAAGCCGGTAAAGCCGATGCCCAGCAGGGCACGGGCGGTCACGTCGATCAGCTCCACCTCGGCGTTGGGGCTCTCGTCGCCCAGAATGTCGATGTCGCACTGGACGAACTCGCGCAGGCGGCCCTTCTGGGGGCGCTCGGCGCGGAACACGCGGTCGGTCTGGATGACCTTGAAGGGGTGGGGGAGCTTGTCCTTGTTGGCAGCGTAGAAACGGCTCAGGGGCAGGGTCAGATCATAGCGCAGGCCCATGTCGGAGAGCTGCTTGGGGTCGCCGGATCCCAGCGCGCTGGTCAGCTTGTCACCGCGCTTCATCACCTTGAAGATGAGGTTCAGGTTGTCGCCGCCGTCGGATTTGTCCAGGTTCTCCATATCCTCCAGCATGGGGGTGGAGATACGCTCAAAGCCGGAAGCACGGTAGGTCTCCAGGATCTTGCCCTGGATGTAGTCGCGCAGGGTCTGCTCAGCGGGCAGCAGGTCGCGCATACCCTTCAATGCCTGTGATTTCATAGTTGGTTCCTCTTTCTGAAAGTTAAACCCCTCCGTCACGCCTGACGGCGTGCCACCTCCCCTGATAGGAGAGGCCTTGGCAGTCCTCACAAAGTTTCCGGTTTCGCCAGAGGCTCCCCTACTAGGGGAGCTGGCGAGCGAAGCGAGACTGAGAGGTTAATATTGATATAACGTATCTATAATTATAAAGAATCATGCCGTTTTGTCAATGAAAAAGGGCACACTGACAGAACGAGGTGATAAAACAGATGAAACAGTTTACAGCGCGCCACCCCTGGGCGATCCTGGCGGCGGGGGCGGCCATTCAGATCCTGACGGGTCTGCCTGCGGCGTGGGGCGTGTTCCAGCAGCCGGTGATGGACGAGTTCAGCCTGACCGAGGACGGCGCGGGCTATGCGTTCGGCATCCTGATCGCAGCGTTCGGGGTGGGATGCGTCATCGGTGGTTTTTTGCAGGATAAAAAAGGCCCGCGCTGCGCGGCGCTGTGGGGCACCGGCCTGCTCTGCGGCGGGTTCTTTGCGGCGGCCCTCCTGCCCGGGGAAAAGGGGGCATGGTTCTGGGCAGTGTTCAGCATTCCGGCGGGGCTGGGCACGGCGTTTCTCTACCCGTCCATCCAGTCCTGCGCCCAGAAATGGTACGCCGGGCGCAAGGGCCTTGCCACGGGGGTCATTGGCGGCGCGGTGGGCCTGAGCGGTGCGTTCCTGACCGGATTCGTCCGCACGGCGTTGAAGGGCTTTGGCCCGGTGCAGGGGATCCGTGGGGCGTTCTGGGCGCTGGGGGCACTCACGCTGCCGGTCTGCCTTATGGGCAGTGCCCTGCTCACCGACCCGCCTCCGGCAAAACAGAAGCCCGAGGAGCAGGGCAGGGAAAAGGGCACCCCGTCCCTCGACCTTGCCCCGCTGCAGATGCTCAGAACAAAACAGTACTGGCTCTGCGCCGGAGCGGTCTGCTGTTCCACCCCGGCGGTGCTGCTGTTCAGCCCCATCATCTTAAAGCTGGGCATGGAGCGGGGCCTGGACGAGGGCGCTGCCCTGTGGAGTGTGGTGCTGGGCAGCGTGGGCAGCGCTGCGGGCCGCTTGCTGATGCCCCTGCTCAGCGACCGGATCGGCCGCCGCCCCACTGACCTGATCCTGTTCGGCGTGTCGCTGGGGCTTTCGGCGGCCTTCCTGTTCGCACAGGGCTGGCTCGTTGTGGCTGTGTACGCAGGGCTCACCTTCTGTTATTCGGCGCTGGCGGCGGTGCTGCCTTCCCTCTCCACCGACCTGTTCGGCCTGCCCCATGCCGGGGTGAACTATGGCTTTCTGGCGCTGGGGCAGAGCGTGGGCAGCCTTGCCTTCCCCTTTGCGGCGAACCTCTGGGGTCTTGCCACCGGGCGGCACTGGCTGGCCATGTCAGGCGCGGCGGCGGGCTTTGTGTGCATCTGGGCGCTCCGGCCTGTCAGGGCCCAACAGCCGCCCAGAAAAAACTGAACCGGACAGCGCAAGATATTCCTTTTGACAAATATGATAGAAATGTGACGAACTGGGCAGCGAAAGCGGTGAAAGTGCTAGTTAGTAGCAAATAACCGTTAAAAATGCTTGTGAAAAAATCCGCAAAACGTCTTGCAAATTCCGCCAAGGTTCTCTATAATAAAATTATGCGTGGTAGTACCGGCGTGGCGCGGAAGAGAGCGGCGCAGCCGGTCAATGCAAACGGCAGGACACCCCCTGCCAATGGCATCAATTTGTCAAAAGGAGAGTATGATTATGACCTATTCGCAGCAAGTACAGAATATGTGCCCGATCACCAAAGGTCCTAAGCATGGTCCGGCTCCCATCCCCGAAGAGGGCGCATGGGTCAAGGCCTATGAGATCAAGGACATCAGCGGCTACACCCATGGTGTGGGCTGGTGTGCACCCCAGCAGGGCACCTGCAAGCTGTCTCTGAACATCAAGAACGGTGTCATCGAGGAGGCTCTGGTGGAGACCATCGGCTGCTCCGGCATGACCCATTCCGCTGCTATGGCTGGCGAGATCCTGCCCGGCAAGACCATTCTGGAAGCTCTGAACACCGACCTGGTGTGCGATGCCATCAACGTGGCAATGCGCGAGCTGTTCCTGCAGATCGTCTACGGCCGCAGCCAGACCGCTTTCTCTGAGGACGGTCTGCCCATCGGCGCAGGTCTGGATGACCTGGGCAAGGGCCTGCGCTCCATGACCGGCACCATCTTCTCCACCAAGGCCAAGGGTGTCCGTTACCTGGAGCTGACCGAGGGCTACATCAACAAGCTGGCTCTGGATGCCAACGATGAGGTCATCGGCTATCAGTTCGTCAAGCTGGGCAAGATGATGGAGGATATCCGTCACGGCAAGACCCCCAACGAGGCTTACGAGAAGAACGTGGGTACTTACGGCCGCTTCAGCAAGGAGCAGGGCGCTGTCAAGTACATTGACCCGCGTGAGGAATAAGAGAGGAGGAACAACTCATGGCAACTTTTGAATCTATGGATCGCCGTATGCCGAAAATCGAGGCATGCCTGAAGGCCAACGGCCTGGAGTCTCTGGACGCTTGCAACGAGATGCTCCTCGCTAAGGGCATCGACTGCGACAAGATCGTGCGCGGCGTGCAGCCCATCTGCTTTGATAACGCTGTCTGGGCATACACCCTGGGCACCGCCATCGCCGTCAAGCGCGGCCTGACCGACGCTGCCGAGTGCGCTGCTGCCATCGGCGAAGGTCTGGAAGCATTCACCATCCCCGGCTCTGTTGCTGAGCAGCGTCAGGTCGGTCTGGGCCACGGCAACCTGGGCGCTCGTCTGCTGAGCGAGGACACCACCTGCTTCGCTTTCCTGGCAGGCCACGAGTCCTTTGCTGCTGCTGAGGGTGCCATTGGCATTGCCCGCACTGCAAACAAGGTCCGCAAGACCCCCCTGCGTGTTATCCTGAACGGCCTGGGCAAGGATGCCGCTTACATCATTTCCCGTATCAACGGCTTCACCTATGTGCAGACCGAGTACGATATCCCCACCCAGACCCTGACCGTCGTCAAGGAGATCCCCTTCTCCGAGGGTGAGCGCGCTGCTGTCAAGTGCTACGGCGCTAACGACGTTATGGAAGGCGTTGCCATTATGAAGAAGGAGGACGTTCAGTGCTCCATCACCGGCAACTCCACCAACCCCGTCCGCTTCCAGCACCTGGTTGCAGGTACCTATAAGAAGTGGGCCATCGAGAACGGCAAGAAGTATTTCTCCGTCGCTTCCGGCGGCGGCACGGGCCGTACCCTGCACCCCGATAACGTGGCTGCAGGCCCCGCAAGCTATGGCCTGACCGACTCTCTGGGCCGCGTCCATGGTGATGCTCAGTTCGCAGGTTCCTCCTCCGTGCCCGCACACGTTGAGATGATGGGCCTGATCGGCATGGGCAACAACCCCATGGTCGGCGCTACCGTTGCCTGCGCTGTTGCTGCTGCACAGGCCAACGCCTGATCTTTTCCTAGTTCGGCAAAGGGGGCTGCCTTCCGAATGGGCCGCCCCCTTTTTATGCTGAGATATGTTCGCGCAGGCTAACTGCCTGCAACATTGCTTCAACTAAGAAGGAAAAAGAAGAAACCATGAAAAACACGAAGATGAAACAGAGCATTGCAGCGCTGGCCATGGCTGCTGTCGTTGCAGTGAGCCTGCTGGGCTACGGTTGCGGCAGCAAGTCCGCCTCCACCACCGGCGCTGGTGCTACCGGCGATTTTACCGGCACTGCCAAGGGCTTTGGCGGCGATGTCACCGTTACCCTGACCCTGACCGACGGCAAGATCACCGGCTGCACCGCTGAGGGTGCCGACGAGACCGAGGGCGTGGGCTCCAAGGCAATCGAGCAGCTGCCCGGCGAGATCGCCGAGAGCGGCAGCATCGCCGTGGACGGCGTGTCTACCGCAACCATTACCTCCAATGCCATCAAGGAGGCAGCCGCTGCTGCCATTACCGCTGCTGGTCTGAAGCCTGAGGATTTCCAGACCGCTGTGGAGAACAACGCTGAGCCTGCTGAGGATTCTACCGTTGATACCGACATCGTCATCGTGGGTGCAGGCGGCGCAGGTATGACCGCTGCCCTGACTGCCACCAGCGAGGGCAAGAGCGTTGTCATCGTGGAGAGCCAGTCCATGGTGGGCGGCAACTCCGTGCGCGCTACCGGCGGCATGAACGCCGGCAAGACCGTGTATCAGGATGAGAACGAGTTTGCCGAGGGCGCAGGTGTCGAAAAGACCCTGAAGGCTGCTGCTGAAAAGTATGCTGACAACGAGACCATCACCGCTCTGGCTGCTACCGTGGCCGAGCAGTGGGCTGCCTACCAGGCCAACCCCACCGGCTACTTTGACAGCGTTGAGCTGATGGAGCTGGATACCATGATCGGCGGCAAGGGCATCAACGACCCTGCTCTGGTGGAGACCCTGTGCTCCAACAGCGCTGACGCCATCGACTGGCTGGACGAGCACGGCATCACCCTGCACAGCGTTTCCAGCTTCGGCGGCGCATCCGTCAAGCGAATCCACCGCCCGGTGGACGCTGAGGGCAAGACTCTTTCCGTCGGTTCCTACATGATCCCCCTGCTGGAGGAAAACTGTGAGAAGGCTGGTGTTCAGATGATGCTGAACACCACCGCCACCGAGATCCTGACCGATGACAACGGCGCTGCTGTTGGCATCAAGGCCACCGGTGCTTCCGGTGAGACCATCACCATCAACGCCAAGGCTGTGGTGCTGACCACCGGCGGTTTCGGCGCAAATCTCGATATGGTCGTTGAGTACAAGCCCGAGCTGAAGGGCTTTATGACCACCAACGCCCCCGGCATCCTGGGCCAGGGCATCAAGATGGCACAGGCCATCGGTGCTGACACCGTGGATATGGATCAGATCCAGATCCACCCCACCGTGGAGGCTAACACCGCTGCCCTGATCACCGAGGGTCTGCGCGGCGACGGCGCTGTGCTGATCAATGCCGAGGGCAAGCGCTTCATTGATGAAGTCGGTACCCGTGATGTGGTTTCCGCTGCCGAGATCGCTCAGACCGGCAGCTACAGCTGGCTGGTGGTGGATCAGGCTATGGTGGATGCCTCCAGCGTCATTCAGGGCTACATCAAGAAGGGTTACACCGTGACCGGTGAGACCTATGAGGAACTGGGCAAGGCAATGGGCGTTGATGAAGCTGCTTTTGCCGAGACCATGAACACCTGGAACGGCTATGTTGAGGCCAAGAACGACCCCGACTTTGGCCGCACCAGCTTTGCAAACAAGCTGGATACCGCTCCCTACTATGCCATCAAGGTCACCGCAGGTGTGCACCACACCATGGGCGGCCTGAAGATCAACACCAACACCGAAGTCCTGAACGAGAACGGCGAGGTCATCCCCGGCCTGTTCGCAGCAGGTGAGGTGACCGGTGGTGTCCACGGTGCAAACCGCCTGGGCGGCAACGCCGTGGCTGACTTCACTGTCTTTGGCCGCATTGCAGGCGCAGCTGCAAGCAAGTACGCTGCATGAAACGCCTGAAAAGCTGGCAGAAAAATCTGATCTTTGCGGCCGTGGTGCTGGCCGCGGCAGCACTCCTGTTCGTGCTGTACCGCGCCAACGCCCCCAAAGCGGAGCCGCTGGTGGCCGTGGTCGATTTCGGCGACGGCATTACCGAAACGATCTCGCTGGACGAGGACCACGATTATCTGTATGATGTGGGTGATTACATCGTACATCTGCAGGTAAAGGATGGGGCCATCGCCTTCCTCGACAGTCAGTGCCCGGACCATGTGTGCGAGCAATTCGGCTGGCTGAGCGAGCAGGATGCCTGGGCCGCCTGTGTCCCCGCCGGGGTCTATGTAACGGTGCAGGCCGCAGAAACAGAATAAAACAAAGAGGCCGCCGTGCAGGAGATGATCCTGCACGGCGGCCTTGTTGTATAGGGAAAAATGTTATTTCACGTATTTGCCTTCGCAGATATTCTTGCAGCAGGCGCTGATGGGGAACCAGCAGCAGTCCCGGCAGATATCGGCCAGCATCTCGGGGGTGGCTTTGGCATCGATCTCCCGGATGAGGGCCTGATAGTCGTATTCCTTTTCCTCCAGCCCGAAATACTCCACGGTCTTGCGGTCGTACCGCTTGACCTTTTCCTGTGTGTCGCACAGGTCGGTGCCCAGCTTGTTGGGGCAGCAGGAACAGAGGGTGTCGGTGGAGAAAGTGAGCTGGATCTTCGTCCCGGGCACCTCCCGCAGCTGGTGGACGACATCGTTCATGTGCTCCACAAAGGCTTCGCTGTAGCCATGGCCGGAATAGCCCTGGGTGCAGAGCAGGTGATGCGGGCGCAGTACGATGCTCATGCCTTTTTTACCCCCGGGATCCGCTTCCGGATGTTCAGGCCCAGCACGCAGGCCAGCACAGCCTTGATGATGGCGGTGGGGATGAAGGGAAGAACGCAGGCGGAAACGGCCACAGACACGGTGCTGTGGGCGACGATCACGAACAGGATGACACCTACGATATAGTTGACCACAGTGCCCACGACAACCGCCACGGGGAAAGCACCCTTGAAAGCATCCCTGTGCTCCACGCCCAGGCCGATGATGTAGGCCATGATGGGGAAGGAAATCAGGAAGCCGCCGGTGGGGCCGACAAACTTGTCGATGCCGCCGGAGAAGTTGGCCAGCACCGGCACGCCCACAGCGCCCAGCAGCAGGTAAACGAGCGTGGCAATGGCAGACAGCTTGGAGCCCAGCACCACAGCCGCCAGCGTGATGGCGAAGGTCTGCATGGTCATGGGCACACCCAGCGGCATGGGGATGGAGATCTGTGCCATCACGGCGATGACAGCGGCAAACAGGCCCGCGTAGCAGATATCGCGCACCGAGAATTTACTGTTCTGATTCATAGAAAAAATCCTCCTCTGGTTTGGTACAAACAACGTCCCGATTAAACCAGAAAGCGGCAGACAGGTCAACTTGCGATTTGCACAAAGGTTTACAATCTGTGAAAATTTGCTGAAAAGCGTTCAAACGAAATTTGGACGCTTGTGTATCCGGGCAAAATGCGATACACTACACCTATACATAGGAAAGGAATCTGACAGGCCGCCCCCGGCGAGCCTGAATCTGATAGGAGGAACATGATGATCTGGAATAAGAAGAAGGACGGCGCGGAGAACCCGGGTGCGGAAACGCCTGCGGCACAGACAACCAAGGCCCCGGTGCTGTTCTTGCAGAAGAACTGGAAATGGCTCGTGCCGGTGGTCTGTGTGGTGATCGCGGGCGGTGTGTTTTTGCTCAAGCCCAAGAGCGCCAGCACCACAGCCGTGGACCCCAGCTATCTGGAAGCCAGCCCTGAAGTGCGGGATGTCTCCAACACCCTCAGCGGCACCGGCACCCTGAACCCTGCCAACACCTACACCGTGAAATCTCTGGTGGAGGGCAAGGTGCTCACCGGCGAGTTTGAGGAGGGCGACGTGCTGGATGAGGGGAGCATCCTCTACACGCTGGACAGCTCGGATGCTTCCACCAATTTTGAAAAGGCCGAGATCGCCATGCAGCAGGCACAGCGCAGCTATGACAAGGTGGTGGACCGCCAGTATGTGCGTGCCGAGGTGGATGGCACCGTGAGCACCCTGAAGGTCGCCAAGGGCGACGAGGTGACCAGCGGGCAGGAGGTCGCCATCATCCGCGACAGCTCCAAAATGCTGCTGACGCTGGAATTCCCCGCCGCCGATGCCGCCAATTTCAGCGTGGGCCAGACCGCCCAGGTGACGCTGGACGGCACCTTTGAGCAGCTGGACGGCACCGTGACCAGCGTGACCGGAACGGATGCCCTGAGCACCGGCAACCTGCTCACCCGCACCGTGACCATTGCCGTGCGGAACGCGGGCGGCCTGACCACCGCGCAGGCGGCCACCGCCTCCATCAACGGGGTCAGCTCCATCGGTTCTGCCACCTTTGGCTATCAGGCGGAGCGTACCCTGACCGCACAGGCTGCAGGTACTGTGACCTCCATCCATGTGCAGGAGGGCCAGACCGTTGCCAAGGACGATATCCTGATCGAGCTGAGCGGCGATGACCTGACCGAGAGCATCCAGTCTGCCTCTGAGACCCTGCGCAGCGCTGAGATCTCCCTGCAGAACCTGCAGGATACCATGGCCAACTATACCGTCACCTCTCCCATCAGCGGCACCATCATTGAAAAGGATGCCAAGGTGGGCGATGCGGTCAAATCCGGCGATACCCTCTGCGTCATCTACGACCTGAGCTATCTGGAAATGGTCATCAACGTGGACGAACTGCAGATCAGCTCCCTGTCTGTGGGCCAGAAAGTGCAGATCACAGCCGATGCCGTGCAGGATAAGAACTATGTGGGCACTGTGACCCGCGTCTCCATGAAGGGCGCTTCCAACGGCGGTACCACCACCTACCCGGTGACCATCCGCATTGACGAGACCGACGGCCTGCGCCCCGGCATGAACGCCAACGCTGAGATCGTGGTGGCTGAGGCTGCCAATGCCCTGACCGTGCCCAATGCGGCCATCGTCCGGGGCGGCTATGTGCTGGTGACCCAGGATTCCCCCAGCGCTTCCAAGGCGGATACCACCATGGAGGCACCCGAGGGCTTTGTCTATGTGGCCGTCAAGACCGGTGTCAGCGATGATGATTACACCCAGATCGTCAGCGGCATCCAGGAGGGGGACACCATTGGTTACGACCCCAACTCGGTCAGCAGCGACAGCTACTATGACGATGGCAGCGGCATGATGATCTTCTGATGGGAGGATGGAATGAGTGCTCTGATCGAATTTGATGCGGTCTGCAAGTATTACCAGATGGGCGACACCACGGTAAAAGCCGCCGACCACATCACCATGAAAATAGAAAAAGGCGAGTTTGTTGCCATTGTGGGCCAGTCCGGCTCCGGCAAGTCCACCTGCATGAACATCATTGGCTGCCTGGATGTGCCCACGGCGGGCACCTACCGGCTGAACGGCCGGGATGTGGGCAAGATGAGCCGGAATGAGCTGGCCTCCATCCGCAACGAGATGCTGGGGTTCATCTTCCAGCAGTATAATCTTCTGCCCAAATTAAACTTACTGGAAAACGTGGAGGTGCCGCTGGTCTATGCGGGCATCCCCCGCGCCGAGCGCCACCGCCGGGCCCGCGAGGTGCTGGAGCAGGTGGGGCTGGGCGATAAGCTGAAAAACAAGCCCAACCAGCTTTCGGGCGGCCAGCAGCAGCGCGTATCCATCGCGCGGGCGCTGGTGCGCAACCCGGCGATCATTCTGGCTGATGAGCCCACCGGCGCGCTGGACAGCCACACCGGCCGCGAGGTGCTGGGAATGCTGCAGGACCTGCATGGGCAGGGCCATACGGTGGTGCTCATCACCCATGACAACTCCATTGCCGTGCAGGCCGACCGCATCATCCGGCTGGAGGATGGTCAGGTGGTCTACGATGGCGACTCCCGCGCGCCGGAAGCCATCGTCCAGCCGACGCTGAACTTTGAAACGGCGGAACAGGAGGGGAACAAATGATCATTGAGACCTTCCGTCAGGCCCTCCAGAACGTGTGGAGCAACAAGCTCCGCACCTTTTTGACCATGCTGGGCATCATCATCGGTGTCATGGCGGTCATCGTCATCGTGGGTCTGGGCAACGGCATGACCCAGAGCATGCGGGACAGCTTTTCGGCGCTGGGCACGAATGCCCTGTCCATTCAGGTCTGGGGCTACGGCTCCCGCACCGCCTCGGTGGAGGATGTGTATAAGATCGCGGATAAGAACAAGGAGCTCATCTCCGCAGTCTCGCCCCAGATCGATTTCAGCAACAACACCCCCAAGGTGGGCACCACGACCTACCGTTACGGCACCAGTGTTTACGGTGTGGACGAGCACTACGCCGAGATGAAAAACTATACCCTCGCCCAGGGGCGCGGCCTGCAGTACATGGACATCAAGGACAACAAGCAGGTCTGCATCATTGGCGATTACCTCAACCGGGCGGCCTACGGCGGCAACGCGGTGGGCCAGACCATCAAGCTGGGGGCCTACAAGTTCCGGATCGTGGGCGTGCTGAACGCCAAGGTGACGGACAAGAACATGCAGCCGGGCTCCGACGATGACTGCATCTATCTGCCCTACACCACGGCCATGCGGCTCTCCAACCAGTCCAGTGCAAAAAACTTTGTTGCAATTATGACGGACGAGAGCCGGGCCAACGAGGCCAAGGCGGTGGTGGAAAGCGGCCTGTACGACCTGCTCAAGAGCGACAACGCTTATTACATCTACAGCGCCAGCGAGTGGCTGGAGGAGATGAACGAGATGATCAACATGGTCATCATCATCCTTACCGGCATTGCCAGCATCTCGCTGTTGGTGGGCGGCATCGGCATTATGAACATCATGCTGGTGTCGGTGACCGAGCGCACCCGGGAGATCGGCATCCGCAAGGCACTGGGTGCCAAGGAGCGGGTGATCCTGTCGCAGTTTGTGGTGGAAGCCGCCACCACCTCCGCACTGGGCGGCGTGCTGGGCATCGTCCTTGGCTATATCGTGTCCATGGCGGCAAACCGCATTCTGCCCATGATCTCCAGCAGTATTGATGTGACCGTCAGCCCCTCGTTCAACTCCATCGTGGTGGCCTTTGGCATCTCAGTGGGCATCGGTGTGCTGTTCGGCTACCTGCCCGCCAAGCGCGCCGCAAGGCTGAACCCCATTGAAGCGCTGAGATATGATTAAACCTTTCACCGCTTCGGTCTGGCTTTGCCAGTGCCTTGCGGAGCTCCCCTAATAGGGGCAACAACGACGACCGCCGCCAGTGGCGGATGAAGGGAGGAGTTGTTGGGGCCGCGGCCAGCAGGATGCAAGTGCAAGGCTTTGCACGAAGCAGATGCTGGGAGCCGCAACCCGGAATACATTAGAAACTATTTTAAGGAGGATTTTCCATGAAAAAGCGAATCCTTGCATTTCTGCTGGCGGTAAGCATTGCCGTGTCGATGCTGGTGCTGCCGGCATCGGCAGCGGGCAACGCCAACACGGCGGTCCAGCTGTCCATCACGCTGAACGCGATGGACAGCAGCCAGCAGGCTGCCCTGAACGCTGTGGTCACCCGCGGTGCGCTGGCCCGGATGCTGGTGTCCTACTCCACCTACCGCGAGAGCGTGGGCTCTCAGGGCACGGTGGGCACCCTGTTCACCGACCTGCCCGGCACTTCGCCCTATGCACCCTATGTCCGCATTGCGGTGCAGAACGGCTGGATGAACGGCTACACCGACGGCTCTTTCCGGCCCGACAATGCCGTGACGCTGGAAGAAGCGGTCACGGCCATCCTCAAGCTGATGGGCTATAAGATGACCGACCTGAGCGGCTCCTTCCCCAACGCACAGCTGAACAAGGCCAGTGAGCTGGGCCTGCGCAATCAGGTGGACCGCAGCCAGGGCGAGGTGCTCAACTACGAGGAGTGCGCCCTGCTGTTCTACAACGCCCTGACAGCCAACACCGCCAGCGGCAGTGCCTACGGCAGCAGCCTGGGCTTCACGGTCTCCAATGGCCAGGTGGATACCTCCAGCGTCATGCTCAAGAGCCTGAAGGGCCCCTTTGTGGCGGGCGATACGGTCCAGCTGCCCTTTGTTCCCAAGATGGTCTACCGCAACGATAAAGCGTCGGAATCTGCGGAGCTGAACAAATACGATGTGTATTATTACAGTGAGAGTTTACAGACATTGTGGGTCTACACCCGCCGCGCTGCTGGCCGCATCACGGCAGTTTCGCCCAGTGCCAGCGCCCCCACCAGTGTAACGGTGGCAGGCACCAGCTATACGCTGGGTTCCTCTTCGGTGGCCTCCCAGGTGTCCTCCCTCAACGGCGGCGGCGTGGGCGAGGTCGTCACCCTGCTGCTGGGCATGAACAATGAGGCTGCCGGGATCGTGACCGGCGAGGAAGCCGACAGTGTGTTCTACGGTGTCGTGCAGACCGCCACCCGCAGTCTGGTGGAAGAGAACGGCGCGGATGTTTTGCAGAAAGTCTCCGTCATGTGCACCGATGGCATTGCCCGCACTGTGAACGTGGACAAGAGCCTGAACTTTCCGCAGGGGTGGCTGGTAGAGATCAAGGTCACCCCGGAGGGCGAGAGCGTGGAACACATCGAGGACCGCCGCGTCAACGGCACCATCAATACCAATGCCACTGCGCTGGGCGCTGCCGCCCTGGCCGACGATGTAGAGATTCTGGATACGACTTCGGAGGGTGTGGCTGGGACGGTTCGTCCCAGCCGCCTATCGGGGGTAACACTGAGTGACCTCGATGTCCGCTACTATACCGTCAACGATGCCGGACAGATCGACCGGCTCATCCTGAACGATGTGACCGGCGACCTGTGGAGCTACGGCGTGCTGGACGATGTGAAAAATCTGGCCATGAATTATTCTGATCTGAAGAGCCTCGTCACCAGCATTGCGGCGGGAGATTCCGCTTCCGGCACCACGACCACGACAGGCACCACCACCGGAGCGGCCACGGGCGGCACCGACGGCTCCGGTTCCACCTCGGATACCACCACCACTGTGACCGGTGCCACGGCGGTAGACCGCCTGTCCAACCTGCTGGTGCCCACCACCAGCGAGATCCTGTGGGGCATCGTCTCGGGCGATATCCTGAGCACGGCCTGGCAGAAGCTGACCAGCAACACCGGCTCCCTGATGAGCATTGGCTTCCAGCAGATCGCGGAGATCACGGGCACCCCCTTCAAGCAGATCTTTAACTACATCGGCGGCGGGGCGACCTATATCTGCTACGTCAACGGCGCGGTGGCCAGCTACACCACGGCCATCAAGTATCCGGTGCTGGCGGGCGGCATTGCCGTGCGGCAGGAGACCACCGGCTCTGTCAAGGCTATGATGCAGCTGATGCCCCTGAAGATCGACAAGGTCGGCGCGGCCTCGGTGCTCTCGGGCAATGAACGCTATGAGATGGCAGACAATGTGCAGGTCTACCTGTGGTACAAGGGCCAGTATTACCCCACCAAGCTGGCTCAGGTGGATGCGGACGGCTACCAGCTGACCGGCTGGTACGATAATTTCGGCTGCGCTGCCGGAAAAAAGGTCCGCGTCATCATTGCGGTCAAGAACGACTGATGCTTTATTACAGCGGCCTGAGCCGCACACTGCGGCAGCTGCGCTGGGTGCTTTACCCGCGCCGCTGCCCTTTTTGTGACCGGGTGCTGGGGAACCAGCCTGCCTGCCCGGACTGCGCCGATGGGCTGGCAGAGCTGCGCCGTGCACCCTCCATGCGGCTGCGCGGCTCCGAGCACTACCTGGGGCGGCTGGATGGGGCAGCCGCGCCCTACCGATACACCGGCCTTGTCCGCCGCGCGGTGCTGCGGGCGAAATATCAGGGCGCGCCCTGGGCAGCGGTGGAGCTGGGCGTGGAGATGGCCCGCTTGCTCTTTGGCAGCGAGATCAGAATGTGCGGCTCTGAGCCCCTGCCCGAACCGGTGCCGGGCCTTGACAGGGGTTACGACTGCATCTTTCCGGTACCGGCCTCCAGCAAAAAGCGCGGCTACAATGTGCCGGAGCGGATGGCACAGCCCCTTGCCCGGGCGGTGGGCGTGCCGGTGGTCACAGACGCGCTGACCCGTGCCCGCTCCACCCGGCGGCAGGAGGGACTTTCCCTTGACGAGCGGCTGGCCAATGTGGCGGGTGCCTTCCGGGTGGCCCGGCCGGAGGCTGTGGAGGGAAATCGCATCCTTCTGGTGGACGATGTCCTGACCACCGGAGCCACGGCCTCGGCCTGCGCGCAGGCTCTGTTGGATGCCGGTGCGCAGAGTGTGTTCGCTGTGGCGCTGGCTACGGTGGAGTTTCCGCAGCCGGTAGGCAGTACAACGGCCATTGCCGAAAATGAAGAAGAAATTTGAAAATAGTGCTTGACAAAACACCATTCTTCGGGTATACTGATTGAGCTGTGAGCGACAAGCTCGATCAGATGTCCGGGTGTAGCGCAGTTTTGGTAGCGCGCTTGAATGGGGTTCAAGAGGCCGTGAGTTCGATTCTCGCCACTCGGATTGGAGCAAGACCGACGATTTCAAAAGAGATCGTCGGTCTTGATTTTTTATTCGGCTGTTTCTGGTGCACTGTCCCGGAGGGGCGGGCACCGCTGCAAGGAGGGCGAGTCTATGAATGCTGCACTGCGCCGGGATGCGGATGTGATCCTTCGTTCCAGCCTGAACGCTGTTCTGCCGGATGAGGCGGTGCGCCGCGCGCTGCGGGATCTCCGGCCCGGGAAGGGCCGGGTGCTTCTGGTGGCGGCGGGCAAGGCGGCCTGGCAGATGGCACACGCGGCGGTTGAAACGCTGGGCCGGGTGGATGGCGGCGTGGTCGTGACCAAGTACGGCCATGTGAAAGGTGAGATCCCCGGTGTGGCTTGCTATGAGGCAGGCCACCCGGTGCCGGATGAAAACGGTTTTGCGGCCACCCAAAAGGCGCTGGAGCTGGTGCAGGGGCTGACCGCCGGGGATACGGTGCTGTTCCTGCTTTCCGGCGGCGGCAGTGCGCTGTTCGAGCAGCCGCTCGTTCCCGGGGCAGAGCTGCAGGACATCACGAGCCAGCTGCTGGCCAGCGGGGCCGACATTGTGGAGATGAATACCATCCGCAAGCGGCTTTCCGGTGTGAAGGGCGGGCGGTTCGCGCAGCGCTGTGCCCCTGCGCAGGTGTTCAGCATCGTGCTGAGCGACATTCTGGGGGATCCGCTGGATATGATCGCCAGCGGCCCGGCGGTGCCGGATACCTCCACCTGCGCCCAGGCGCTTTCCGTTGCCGAAAAGTATCATCTGGCACTCTCAGCACAGGCCCGGGCCCTGCTGGCGCAGGAAACGCCCAAAACGCTGGACAATGTGACCACCCGGATCACCGGCAGCGTGCGGGAGCTTTGCCGTGCCGCGGCCAGTGCCTGCCGGAATCTGGGATATGAACCTGTTCTCCTGACCAACCAACTCTGCTGCGAAGCACGGGAAGCAGGCAGCTTTCTTGGCTCCATTGTCCGCACCCAGGCAGGGCAGGGGAAAAAGCTGGCCTACATCGCGGGCGGCGAGACTATCGTTCACCTGACCGGAAAAGGGCTTGGCGGAAGAAATCAGGAGCTGGCCCTTGCGGCTGCGCCTGCCATTGCCGGGCTGAACGCGGCGGTGTTCTCTGTGGGCAGCGATGGCACAGACGGCCCCACCGATGCCGCCGGCGGCTATGTGGATGGGGATACCCTTGCCGCGCTGGAGGCCGGGGGCTGGAGCGGATACGCTGCTTTGCAGAACAACGATTCCTACCACGCCCTGAAAGCAGTGGATGGCCTGATCATCACCGGGGCAACGGGCACCAATGTCAACGATGTGGCGGTGGCCCTGATCGGGGAAAAAACACCGCCTGTGAGCCCGGAAGTTTCCCCGGAGTGGTGATTGCATTCCTCCGTTGAGTATGTTATACTGAACAGCGAACTGAATAGAAAACAGCAGGTGCGTACCGCCCGCGGCTCTGGCCGGGGGCAGGCACGTTAAAAGGGAAGCGGGTGCAAATCCCGCACGATCTCGTCACTGTGATAGGGGAGTTTACCGCCAGGGTGCAGCTGCACCGGTCACTGGAACGCATGTTCCGGGAAGGCGGCGGTGGATGTTGAGCTTTCAGCCAGGAAACCTGCCCGCTGTTGGTACGGGGGCGCAGGCCCCAGATCACGAGGAATTGGTTGTACCCAAAAAGCCTGAAAAAACTGAAAAGGGTCTTTTTGCTTTGCCGTCCCGCAAGCAGAAAGGCCCCTTTTGTTTTGCCGGGCACTCTTTCCTGTACCTTCTGTTCAGCAAAAATCATGTTCAAAAACAGGAAAGGAACGAACAAAAATGAGAAAACGCACCATCCACAAAGCAGCGGCCGCTCTGACCGCTCTGGCCCTCTGCGCCGGTGTACTGACCGGCTGCGGCGGTGCCGCAAGCAGCACCACTGCTTCCAGCACGGCAGGATCTGCTGCCAGCAGCGAGGTTTCCGGCGAGGAGGCTGACGAATTGGCCGCAAAGAACGTTGCAGACCTGATTGATGCCATCTATGTGCAGGAGCGCACCGATGACACCGATGCCCAGTGTGAGGCCGCCAAGGCCGCATGGGATGCCCTGACCGATGCCCAGAAGGAGCTGGTCGAGGGCGAAGAGGCTGACCCTGACTACTTTGGCCGCGACACCGGCGATGCTTCCAAGGACGACAGCCGCAATCAGGACGACATCGGCGAGAATGAGCTGCTGGTGGTCTCCTTCGGCACCTCCTTCAACGACAGCCGAGTGAAGGATATCAAGGGCATCGAGGATGCGCTGCAGGCCGCTTATCCCGATTGGTCTGTCCGCCGCGCCTTCACCGCACAGATCATCATCAACCATGTTCAGGCCCGCGACGGCGAGAAAATCGACAACATGCAGCAGGCTCTGGACCGCGCTGTGGCCAACGGCGTGAAGAACCTGGTCGTCCAGCCCACCCACCTGATGCACGGTGCAGAGTACGACGAGATGATGGAGATGATCGACGAGTACAAGGACAAGTTCGAGAGCGTCGCCGTTGCTGAGCCTCTGCTGGGCGAGGTCGGTGCCGACGCTGCGGTCATCAACGCCGACAAGGAAGCTGTTGCCAAGGCCGTTACCGCTGCCGCTGTGAAGGATGCCGGTTTCGACAGCCTGGAGGCCGCTGCTGAGGAGAAGGTCGCCTTCGTCTTTATGGGCCATGGCACCTCCCACACCGCAAAGGTGAGCTACAGCCAGATGCAGACCGCCATGCAGACCCTGGGCTACAGCAACGTGTTCATCGGCACGGTGGAGGGTGAGCCCGAGGAGACCGCCTGCGAGAACGTCATCGAGGCTGTCAAGGCCGCCGGTTACACCAAGGTCATCCTGCGCCCCCTGATGGTCGTTGCCGGTGATCACGCCAACAACGATATGGCCGGTGCGGATGACGATTCCTGGCTGAGCCAGTTCCAGGCCTCCGGTGACTTCGCGTCCGTGGAGTGCCAGATCGCCGGTCTGGGTGAGATCGAGGATATCCAGCAGCGCTACATTGAGCACACCAAAGCCGCCATCGATTCCCTGAACGGCTAATATTCCGCATTCCAATGCCCGAAGGGAGAGATCTTTTCGGGCATTTTTTATGGAGAGCTTCCCCGCATGAGGAGAAACACTCCCATTTCAAATTCTGAATTTTTGAGGTATTTTGTTTATGCACTGCAAACAGTTTGTTTCCCTGTCCGTTGCTTCTCTGATGCTGGCCGCCGTCCTCACCGGCTGCGGCGGGGCTTCTTCCACTGCTTCCTCTGCCGCCAGCTCGGAAGCCGCTTCTGCCGTGAGCGCTGCCGCCGCTTCCGAAAGCACCGAAGCTGCCCTGCCGGACGGCGTGTACACGGCTGAGTTCGACACCGACAGCGGTATGTTCCACGCCAACGAAGCCTGCAATGGCATGGGCACCCTGACCGTGGAGAACGGGCAGATGACCTTCCATGTCAGTCTGGCCTCCAAGAAGATCGTCAACCTGTATGTTGGCATGGCCGCCGATGCCGAGGCCAACAAGGCAGACTGGCTGCTGCCCACCACCGACACCGTCACCTACTCCGATGGCACCTCGGAGGAGGTCTACGGCTATGATATCCCCGTGGCCGCTGTGGACCAGGACTTCCAGCTGGCACTCCTCGGGACCAAGGGCAAGTGGTATGACCACACTGTGAGCATCCGCAATGCACAGCCCAAGGCTGAGGAAGCTGCCGAGACCCCTGCGGACGGTGAATACAGCGTCAATGTGACCCTGGAGGGCGGTTCTGGCCGTGCCACCGTGGAAAGTCCTGCCGCCCTGACCGTGGCGGACGGCAAAATGACCGCTGTCATCCTGTGGAGCAGCCCCAATTATGATTACATGATCGTGGATGGCGAGAAGTATCTGCCCACCAACACCGAGGGCAACTCCACCTTTGAGATCCCTGTTTCTGCACTGGACACCCCGCTGGCTGTCACTGCCGATACCGTAGCCATGAGCACCCCCCATGAGATCGAGTATACGCTGACCTTTGCGCTGAACTGATGAAACTGACGAGACAACAATTCCTGCGCGTTCTGCCTGCTACGGTACTGGCCCTGTCGGGTTGCGCCGCCTCCGAGACAGCGCCCGCCAGCACAGAAGAACTGGTCTTTGACCATGCCTGCCCGCTGGATTACGCCACACAGTTTACTGCCGACTGCTATGAGGGCGGCTATACCATGCTGACCCTGACCGAATCGGGGGAGCAGTTCCTTGTGACCCCGGAGGATGCTGCTGAGGTGGAAGGCCTGCCCGAGAGCGTGACGGTGCTGCGTCAGCCCATCCGGAACATCTACCTTGTCTCCACCTCGGTGATGGACCTGTTCCTCGCGCTGGATGGGCTGGACAGCGTGACTCTTTCCGGCACCCAGGCGGAGGGCTGGTATCTGGATGAGGCCAGAGCCGCCATGGAGGACGGGCGCATTGCCTATGCGGGCAAGTACAGCGCCCCGGACTACGAAAAGATCCTTGCGGCCAACTGCGGCCTTGCCATCGAGAACACCATGATCTACCACACCCCGGAGGTCAAGGAGCAGCTGGAACGGTTCGGCATCCCGGTGCTGGTGGAGCGCTCCAGCTATGAGAGCGGCCCGCTGGCCCGGCTGGAATGGCTCAAGTTCTGGGGCATCCTGCTGGGGAAAGAGGAGCTGGCGGAACAGGAATTCGCCCGGCAGGTGGAGCGCCTTGCACCGCTGGCCGAGCAGGCTTTCACCGGCAAGCGCTGTGCCTTTTTCTCCATCACAGCCAACAACCTTGCCAATGTGCGCAAGGGCGGCGACTATGTGGCCCAGATGATCGAGATGGCGGGCGGTGACTATGTGTTTGCGGACCTGACCGACAACGGCAACAACCTTTCCACCATGAACCTGCCGCTGGAGGATTTTTACGCCGGTGCAAAGGATGCGGATGTGCTCCTTTACAACAGCACCATTGAGGGCGTGGTGCATACCACGGAGGAACTGGTGGCAAAATGCCCCCTGCTGGCCGAGTTTAAGGCCGTGCAGAGCGGCAGTGTCTGGTGCACCACCCAGAGCTTTTTCCAGCAGAGCACGGCGCTGGTCGATTTTGTGCTCGATCTGCACCGTGTCTTTACGGAGAACGACCCCGCCGACCTGCAATTTTTGAGGAAAGTAGAGTAACCTATGACCAGCAAAAAGCGCCTGATCCTTTCTTACGGCATCCTTGCCCTGCTGCTGGCGGTGCTGTTTGCCGCCAACCTGTTCTGGGGTAGTGTGTCCCTGACACCGGGGGCAGTGCTGGCGGCCCTGACCGGCCGCGGGCAGGACGCTTTGAGCGTGGGCATCATCACCCAGCTGCGCCTGCCTCGGGCCGTGATGGTGGTGCTGCTGGGGGCGGCGCTCTCGGCGGCGGGCTACCTGCTGCAGACCTTTTTTGCCAACCCCATTGCAGGGCCCTTTGTCATGGGCATTTCCAGCGGGGCCAAGCTGGCCGTGGCACTGGTCATGGTGGCTTTTCTGAACCATGGCCTGCTCACCAGCTCCCTTACCCTGATCACAGCCGCCTTTGCGGGGGCCATGGCCTCCATGGCCTTTGTGCTGGCGGTCTCCCGGCGGGTGCAGCGGATGAGCATCCTTGTTATTTGCGGCGTGATGATCGGCTACATCTGCTCGGCCGTCACGGAGTTTGTGGTGGCCTTTGCCCAGGACAGCAACATCGTCAACCTCCATAACTGGTCTCAGGGCAGCTTTTCCGGCATGACCTGGGGCAATGTGCGGGCGGCGGCGCTGGTGGTGCTGCCCGCTCTGGCGGCAGCGTTCTGCCTTTCCAAGCCCATGGCCGCCTACCAGATGGGGGAGGCCTACGCCCGGAGCGTGGGCATCAATGTCAAAGCCTTTTCCCGGCTGCTGGTGCTGCTTTCCAGCCTGCTGGCCGCCTGTGTCACGGCCTTTGCGGGGCCCATCTCCTTTGTGGGCATTGCGGTGCCCCATCTGGTCAAGCAGCTGTTCGGCAGCGCAAGGCCGCTGGTGGTGCTGCCCGGGTGCTGCCTGGGCGGGGCGGCCTTCTGCCTGCTGTGCGACCTCATCGCCCGCAGTATGTTTGCCCCCACTGAGCTTTCGATCAGCGCCGTAACGGCAGTATTTGGTGCACCGGTGGTCATCTGGCTGCTGGTGCGCCGGGGTCAGGAGGGTGTGCGATGAAATACCGCTGTGAAACGAAAGACCTGGCCATCGGCTATGGCAGCGCGCCCCTTGCTTCCGGCATCACGCTGGGGGCGGTGCCGGGGCAGATCCTGGCCCTCATCGGGCCAAACGGCGCGGGCAAATCCACCCTGCTCAAAACGCTGGCGGGCCAGCTGGCCCCCCTGGGTGGGGCTGTCCTGCTGGATGGCCGCAGCCTGACCGATTACACCGGCACAGCCCGGGCCCGGAAGCTGGCCCTGATGCTGCCCCACACCCGCCGCACCGAGCTGACTTCCTGCTTTGAGTTTGCCGCCGCCGGGCGCATCCCCTATACCGGGCGGCTGGGCATCCTGTCCGATACCGACCGGCAGGCCGTGCGGGACGCGCTGGAACTGGTGGGGGCTTCCCCTCTGGCGGGCCGGGATTTCAACTGCATCAGCGACGGCCAGCGCCAGCGCGTTCTGCTGGCCCGCGCCATCTGCCAGCAGCCCGGAGTTCTGCTGCTGGACGAGCCGACTTCTTTTCTGGATGTCAAGGGAAAGATCGAGCTGCTGACCATCCTGCAGAAGCTGGCCCATGAGCAGGGGCTGGCCGTGATCGTCAGCCTGCACGAGCTGGACATGGCGCAGAAGATCGCGGATGCGGTGGTCTGCGTGTTCCCGCACAGCGTTTCGGGGGTGCTGACCCCGAAGGAGGCCTTTGCCCCGGAGAACATCCGAGCGTTGTACAGCCTGACCAAGGAGCAGTACGAGGCCGTGTTCGGCCCGGAAAAGCCTGCCGGGCCAAAGTTTGAACATTACGTCCGCAGTGGGCAGAAGCTGCTCCGCTGCGGGTACACCACCGGCACCTGCGCGGCGCTGGGTGCGGCGGGGGCCGCGCGGCTCCTGCTCACCGGCCATGCCCCGGAGAGCGTTGCCCTGCGCACGCCGAAGGGCATCGTGGTGGAGGTGGCCCCGCTGTACTGCCGCCCCGCCGGAGCCGGTGCCGAATGCGCCATTGAGAAGGACGGCGGGGATGATGTGGATGTGACCACTGGCCTGCCCGTGATCGCCGCCGTAGAATTGCTGCCCGATACCACCGAGATCCGCATCTCCGGCGGCAAGGGCGTGGGCCGGGTGACCAAGGCCGGGCTGGATCAGCCGGTGGGGGAAGCCGCCATCAACCATGTGCCCCGGCAGATGATCGCCGAGGCCCTGCAAAGGGAAGCCGAGAGTGCCTGCTACACCGGCGGCTTTGCCGTGACCATCTCCATTAAGGGCGGGGAAGAGGTGGCAAAGCGCACCTTCAACCCCCACATCGGGGTCGAGGGCGGGCTTTCGGTGCTGGGAACCAGCGGCATTGTGGAGCCCATGAGCCAGCAGGCGATCCTGGACACCATCCAGCTGGAAATGAATCAGGCCGCTCTCCGGGCGGGCAGCCCCAGGCGGCTCATCCTGGCCCCCGGCAATTACGGGCTGGACTATCTGCACGAAAGATACCCGGAGTTTCACGCTGTTCCGGTGGTAAAGACCTCAAACTTTATCGGTGATACGCTTGATATGGCTGCAGCGGCCCGCTTTGAAGAGGTGCTTCTGGTGGGCCATGTGGGCAAGCTGGTCAAGGTGGCGGGCGGTATTATGAACACCCATTCCCACACTGCCGACTGCCGCACCGAGCTGTTCTGCACCCATGCGGCGCTCTGCGGCGCTTCCCGGGAAGTCTGCGCCGCCCTGATGAACGCTGCCACCACCGATGCCTGTCTGGAACTCCTGGACAGCGCCGGCCTGCGGGCTCCGGTGCTGGAAAGCCTGCTGCGGGCGGTCCAGCTCCACCTTGACCGGCGGGCCTGCGGGGCGTTCCGGGTGGGGGCGGTGCTGTTTTCCAACCAGCACGGCCCGCTGGGAGCCACCGACACTGCCGCACAACTGCTGAACGAATGGAAGGAGCATTGAGATGGTACATTTTGTAGGCGCAGGCCCCGGCGCACCTGACCTCATCACCCGGCGGGGCGCGGCCCTGCTGCAGGAAGCCGACTGCATCATTTATGCGGGCAGTCTGGTCAACCCGGCCCTGCTGGGGCTGGCGAAGCCGGAGTGCGCCGTTTACAACAGCGCCGAGATGACGCTGGAACAGGTGCTGGACGTGATGCGCCGGGTGGAAGCCGCAGGCGGGACCACCGTTCGGCTCCACACCGGCGACCCCTGCCTGTATGGGGCCATCCGGGAGCAGATGGACGCACTGGATGCGGATGGCATCCCCTACGATGATACCCCCGGCGTGTCCAGCTTTTGCGGGGCGGCGGCGGCGCTGAACGCCGAGTACACCCTGCCCACCATCAGCCAGACCGTGATCATCACCCGGATGGAGGGGCGCACCCCGGTGCCGGAAAAGGAGAAGCTGGCCAGCCTTGCCGCCCATGGGGCAACCATGGTGATCTTCCTCTCCATCGGCCTCATCGACAAGGTGCAGCAGGCCCTGCTGGCAGGCGGAGCCTACACGCCGGAGACTCCTGCCGCCGTGGTCTACAAGGCCAGCTGGCCGGAGCAGAAGGTGGTGCGCTGCACCGTGGGCACGCTGGCCGGGAGCACCCGCGCCAACGGCATCACCAAGACGGCGCTCATCGTGGTGGGAGAATTTCTGGGCACCCGGTATGAGCGGAGCAAGCTCTACGACCCAACCTTTACGACGGAGTTCCGCAAGGGGGCAGACCAGTGACCCGCGCCTATCTTGCCTTTACGGAAAAAGGGCTGGCGCTGGCCCAAAAGCTGGCCAGTACCCTGCCCGGCACCGTAGACCGCTGCGGCCATGGCGGGCCCGGCCTTGCCGATTGGGCTGCGGAGCAGTTCGCCCATGCGGATGCCCTGATCTTTGTGGGGGCTGTGGGCATAGCGGTGCGGGCCATTGCGCCCCACTGCCAGAACAAGGCGGTGGACCCTGCCGTGGTGGTGCTGGACGAGTGTGGCCATTTTGCGGTGCCGATCCTTTCGGGCCATCTGGGCGGGGCCAACGATCTGGCCCGGGCGCTGGCGGCGGTCTGTGGTGCGGTGCCGGTCATTACCACGGCCACCGATGCCAACGGGGTGTTTGCCGTGGATGCGTGGGCCAGGCACCAGAACTGCGCCGTGCTGGAGCCGGAGCGCATCAAGCGCGTCAGCAGCAGGCTGCTGGCGGGCGGGCCGGTGGGGTATCGGTCGGAATTCCCCATCGCCGGGCAGGCCCCTGCCGGGGTGGTCCCGGCGGGGGAGGCAGAGCGCGCCGACTTTGCCCTGACCCTTTTCCCGGCGGGCGATGCGCTGCACCTGATCCCGAAGATCGGTGTGCTGGGCATCGGGTGCAGGCGGGGGACCAGCGCTGCACAGCTGGAAGCGGCCTTTGCACAGTTCTGCGCGGCCCATGGCCTTGCAGCAGTGTGCATCACGGCGGCAGCCAGCATCGACCTGAAAGCCCATGAGCCGGGCCTGCTGGAATTTTGCAGAATCCACGGCTGGCCGGTGCAGTTCTATTCTGCCGCACAGCTGCAGAACGCCCCCGGGCAGTTCACACCTTCGGTCTTTGTTCGGAGCGTGACCGGTGTGGACAATGTCTGCGAGCGGGCGGCGGTGCTGGCGGCAGGCGGCACGATCATTCTTCCCAAACAGGCGGGCAACGGCGTGACCTTTGCGCTGGCGCTTCGTCCCTTTGCCCCGGATTGGAGGTGGCAGGATGCCTAATGTTGTTTTTGTTGTCGGGCTTGGGCCCGGGAATCCCCGGTTCCTGACCGCACAGGCGCAGAGCGTCTTAACGCAAGCCGAGGTACTGTGCGGCTATACGGTCTATCTGGATCTGGTGCGCCCCTACTTCCCGGACAAGCTCTATTATTCCACCGGCATGACCAAGGAGATCGACCGCTGCCGCTGGGCGCTGGAAACGGCCCGGAGCGGCAGGGCGGTGGCGCTGGTCTGCTCGGGAGATGCCGGGGTCTACGGCATGGCAAGCCCTCTGCTGGAACTGGCCGAGCACTTCCCGGATGTGACGGTGGAGGTGGTGCCCGGCCTGACCGCCGCCCTGAGCGGCGGTGCGGTGCTGGGTGCCCCGCTGGCCCACGATTTCTGTGTGCTCTCCCTCTCTGACCGGCTTACGCCGTGGGAGGTCATTGAGCGGCGGCTGGCGGCAGCAGCCATGGGGGATTTCTGCATCGCGCTGTACAACCCCTCCTCCAAGGGGCGGCCGGACTATCTGGCGCGGGCGGTGCGCATCCTGCTGGCAAACGGCAAAGCACCCGGAACGGTCTGCGGCATTGTGCGGAACATTGGCCGGGAGGGGCAGGAAAGCCGCGTTCTGACGCTGGCTGCGCTGGAAACCACCCCGGTGGATATGTTCACCACCGTGTTTGTCGGCAACGCCCAGACCCGCCAGCTGAGCGGGCGGATGGTCACGCCGCGGGGGTACCGCGCATGAGGGCCGTGGTGTTCAGCGGCACCACCGAGGGCCGCATGTTTTCAAAGCAGCTGGCCGCACTGGGGGCCGAGGTACTGGTCAGCGTGGCCACCCCGCTGGGGGCTGAGGAACAGGGCGAAAGGTCCGGCATCACCGTCCACTGCGGGCGGCTGACCCCGGAGGAGATGACCGCCCTGCTGCAGGGGGCTGACCTCTGTGTGGATGCGACCCATCCGTATGCCGTGGAGGCCACCCGAAACATCCGGGCAGCCTGCAAAACAGCGGGCACGGAGTACCGCCGCCTGCTCCGACCCGAAAGCCCGCTGCCTGCCGGGAGCATGGTGTTTGCCTCTGCGGCCCATGCGGCGGGATTTCTGGCCCGGACGCAGGGAAATGTCCTGCTTGCCACCGGGGCCAAGGAGCTTTCTGCCTTTGCTGTGCTGGAACCGGCACGGCTTTTTCCCCGTGTCCTGCCCACCCGGGAGGGCATTGCCGCCTGCGAGGGGGCAGATATCCCCCATAAGAACATCATCGCCATGCAGGGGCCGTTCTCCTATGCGCTGAACCGGGCACTGATGGAGCAGTTTGCCATCCGCTTCCTCGTTACCAAAGATGGCGGCGCGGCGGGCGGCTTTGAAGAAAAAGCCCGGGCAGCGCAGGATACCGGGGCACAGCTCATCGTCATCCGCCGCCCGGCCGAGCAGGGCGAAACGGCGGAACAGATCCTGACACATTGTAAGGAGATGCTGCAATGATCACACTCATCGGGATGGGGTCGGGCACGCCGGAAAGCCTGACCGCGCAGGGCCTTGCCGCCCTGCAGAACGCCGGACTGATCCTGGGGGCAAAGCGCCTGCTGGAACAGCTGCCGCAGGGCTGCACGGAACACCGGAAGGCCCTGTATCAGCCTGAGGATGTCCTTGCCGCGCTGGCGGCTGACCCGGAGGTGGATGCTGCCCTTGTGTACAGCGGCGACACCGGGTTTTACTCCGGTGCGGCCCAGCTGCTGCCGATGCTGCGGGCCTTTGGCATCTCCTGCCGGGTGCTGCCGGGGCTTTCCAGCGTTCAGCTGCTGGCCGCTGCGGTGGGCCGCTCCTGGCAGGAGTGGAAGCTGGTCTCGGCCCACGGCTGTGCCTGCGACCCGGTGGCCGAATGCCTGACGGCCGGGGGAAAGCCTGTGTTTTTCCTGACCGGCGGGGCAGAAACGCCTGCTTCCCTCTGCGGCCGGCTGGCTGCCGCTGGGCTGGGCGATGCCCATGTGCTGGTGGGCGAAGAGCTGGGCCGGGCAGAGGAGAAGATCCTGTTCGGCACGGCGCAGGAGTTTGCGCAAAAGCAGTTTGCAAGCCTGAGCGTTCTGCTTGTGGAGCATCTTCCTCAGCCGCCCCGGCGGGTGCCCGGCTTCCCGGATGAAGCCTTCCACAGGGGAGAGGTGCCCATGACCAAGCAGGAGGTGCGGGCGGCGGCGCTGGCCAAGCTGGCCGTGCAGCCCGGCGATACCCTGTGGGATGTGGGGGCGGGCACCGGCAGCGTGAGCGTGGAACTGGCACTGGCTGCACCCCGGGGGCATGTGTATGCCGTGGAGTGTGACCCGGAGGCCTGCGGGCTCATCCGGCAGAACCGGGAAACGTTCCACGCCTGCAACCTGACACTGGTGGAGGGCCGCGCCCCCGCCGCGCTGGCTGATCTGCCCGCCCCGGATGCCGTGTTCATCGGCGGGACCAAGGGGGGCATGGAGGCTGTGGTGGACACGGTGCTTGCCCGGAATCCGAACGCCCGCATCTGCATCTCTGCCATTGCGCTGGAAACGCTGAGCGCCGCCGTGGCCGCACTGACTGCCCACGGCCTTGCTGCGGAGGTGACGCAGATCGCGGTCAGCCGCACCCGGCCTGCGGGCAGGCTCCACCTGCTGATGGCCAATAACCCCATCTTCCTTATCACAGGAGAACGCAAATGATCCAATTTCTTGTGGCCGCACCCTGTTCCGGCAGCGGCAAAACCACACTGACCTGCGCTCTGCTGGCGGCGCTCAAGCGGCGGGGGCAGGACCCCTGCTCCTTCAAGAGCGGGCCGGACTATATCGACCCCATGTTTCACCGGGCCGTGCTGGGGGTGGAGAGCCATAACCTCGACCTGTTTTTCTCCGCGCCGGAGACCGTGCGCGCGCTCTATGCGCAGGCCGCAGCCGGGCATGGGGCAGCTGTGTGCGAGGGTGCCATGGGCTTTTACGATGGACTGGGCGGCGTGAGTGATACCGCCAGTGCCTGGCATCTGGCCGATACGCTGGGCCTGCCGGTGCTGCTGGTGGTCCAGCCCAGAGGGGCCAGCCTGACGCTGGCGGCCCAGATCAACGGGCTGAAGCAGTTCCGCACCCCCAGCCATCTGGCGGGCATCCTGCTCAATGACTGCGCCCCCCATTTATATGCTCTGCTGGCTCCCATGCTGGAACGGGAGACCGGCCTGCCGGTGCTGGGCTATCTGCCTCACCTGCCGGATGCCGCCCTTGAGAGCCGCCACTTAGGCCTGAAAACTGCCGGGGAGATCGCGGACTTACAGCAGAAGATCAGCCGGATGGCCGATGCGCTGGTGGTGGATTGGGAAAAGCTTTTTGCCCTGACCGAAGGCGCAGCGCCTTTGGTGCACACAGATAGGCTCCCCCTTGCGGGAGAGCTGCCGCCCCAGGGAGCAGAGGAACAGCGCCCCCGCGTTTCCATTGCCGTTGCAAGGGATGCGGCGTTTTGCTTCACCTACGCCGAAACGCTGGAAGCACTGGAGCGGGCGGGGGCGGAGCTCTGCTGGTTCAGCCCCTTGCAGGACCCCGCCCTGCCGGAGCAGATCGGCGGGCTCTATCTGCCCGGCGGCTACCCGGAGTTGTATGCCGGGCAGTTGAGCGCGAACCGCTCCATGCTGGCCTCTGTGCGCCGGGCTGTGGAGCGCGGCCTGCCCACGGTGGCCGAGTGCGGGGGCTTTCTCTATCTGGGCCAGAGCCTGGAGGATGCCAGCGGGGAACGCTGGCCCATGGCAGGCGTTCTGCCGGGGCAGGGCTTCCGGGTGGGGCGGCTGGTGCGGTTTGGATACGCAACATTGACTGCCCACGCCGACAGTATGCTGTTCCGCGCCGGGGAGCGTCTGCCCGTGCACGAGTTCCACCACTGGGATTCCACAGACAACGGCAACGGCTTTACCGCCGCAAAGCCCAACGGAAAGCAATGGGACTGCGGCTTTGCAAATGAGCATTTCTATGCGGGCTTTCCGCATTTGTATTGGGCGGGCACGGCCCTGCCCCGGCGGTTCGTGGATGCCGCCGCACACTATCATCAAGAGGAACAGGACCAATGACAGAGCTTGAACTGAAACAGCTTCTTTCCAAGATCACCCGGCCGGACGAGACCGCCCGCACCGCCGCACACGCCCACTGGGCCAGCCTGGCCAAGCCGCTGGGCGGGCTGGGCAGGCTGGAGACCATGCTGGAGGATGCCGCCGCCCTGACCGGTACGGCAGAGCTGGCGTTTTCCCGCCGGGCCGTGCTGGTGCTCTGCGCCGACAACGGCGTGGTGGCGCAGGGCGTGAGCCAGACGGACCAGAGCGTGACCCGGGCCGTGGCCGAGAACCTTGCCGCCCGGCGCACCAGTGTCTGCCAGATGGCAAAAACGGCCCGCTGCGAAGTGGTGCCTGTGGACCTTGGCATGGCCGGGGAGCCGGTGCCCGGAGTGCAGAACTGCCGCATTGCCGCCGGGACGGCGGATTTCACCACTGGCCCTGCCATGACCCGCCAGCAGGCGGTGGATGCCATTGCGGCGGGCATGGGGCTTGTCCGGGCGCAGAAGGCGGCGGGGATGCAGCTGCTGGCCACGGGGGAGATGGGCATTGGCAACACCACCACCTCCAGCGCCGTGGCTGCTGTTCTGCTGGGTCAGCCCGTGGAGCGGATGACAGGCCGTGGCGCGGGCCTTTCCGACGCGGGGCTTGCCCGCAAGCTGGATGCCATCCGGCGGGGCATTGCGCGGAATCGGCCCGATGCCGCTGACCCTCTGGATGTGCTTTCCAAGCTGGGCGGGTTCGACATCGCCGGGCTGTGCGGTGTTTTTCTGGGCGGCGCGCTGGAAGGCCTGCCCGTGCTGATGGATGGCTTCATCAGCGGGGTGGCGGCGCTGTGCGCGGTGCGGCTCTGCCCCGCCGCAGAAAAGGCCGTGTTTGCCAGCCACTGCTCCACCGAACCGGCAGCAAGGCTGGTGCTGGAGGCGCTGGGCAAAGCGCCCCTGCTCACCGCCGGGCTCCATCTCGGCGAGGGCACTGGAGCGGTGGCAAGCATCCCGCTGTGGGATATGGCGCTGGCCGTTTACCGCGATTGCTATTCTTTCACGGAGGGCGGCATCACGCCGTACAACCCCCAATGCTGACGCTGATATTGGGCGGTGCCGCCAGCGGCAAGAGCGGGTATGCCGAGAGCCTGGTGCTGAAAACCGCACTCCCGCGCTATTACATCGCCACCATGCAGGTGTGGGATGCCGAGTGTGCCGCCCGGGTGGAAAAGCACCGGAGGATGCGGGCGGCAAAGCAGTTTGAGACCGTGGAGTGTCCCCTGCATCTGGAGAACATCCATCTGCCTGCCCGGGGAACTGCGCTGTTGGAGGATCTGGGCAACCTGACCGCCAACGAGCTCTACGACCCCGCCGGGGCGGGAGAAAATGCCGCTTCGGCCATTTTGGAAGGACTGGACCAATTGGCCGGACAATGCGCGCACCTCATCGTGGTCTCCAACGAGGTGTTCGGCGGTGGTGCTGACTACGCAGGCGACACCGGGCGCTACCTGAAAGCGCTGGCGCAGGTGAACAATGCCCTTGCCGCCCGGGCTGACCATGTGGTGCGGGTGGTGTGCGGCATCCCGGTCTACTATAAAGGAGTGGAAAAATGATTGGATTGCAGACCATTGCAGTGGCCTTTGCCATGTTTTCGGCCCTGCCGGTGCCGCAGTTCGCGTGGAACCAGAAAAACATGCGGTATGCCATGTGTGCTTTCCCGCTCATCGGGGTGGTCATTGGCGGGCTGTGGTGCCTGTGCGGCGCTCTGCCCCTGCCGATGCCCGCAAAGGCGGCGGGGTTCTGCCTGATCCCGGTCTGGGTCACGGGCGGCATCCATCTGGATGGCTATGCCGACACCTGCGATGCCCTTTCCAGCTATGGCGACCGGGAAAAGAAGCTGGAGATCCTCAAAGACCCCCACTGCGGTGCCTTTGCGGTGATCCGGCTGTGCAGTTATTTTGCGGCCTACCTTGCCCTTTGCGCCTGCGTGGACTTTACGCCCCGGGTGGGCCTGTGCTGGACACTGGCCCTTGTGCTGGAACGGGCCCTCTCGGGCCTGGCCGTGGCATCGTTCCCGATGGCAAAGAACACCGGCCTTGCCCACACCTTTGCCACGGCGGCGGATCGAACTACTGTCCACCGGGTGCTGATGGTGCTGACCGCTCTGCTCAGCGCCGCCCTGCTGGCACTGGGCGGCTGGGCGCTGGTGCTGGCGGCGTTGCTGGTGTTTGCACGCTATCATGTTGTTTCGGACAAGCAGTTTGGCGGCATCACCGGCGATCTGGCCGGGTGGTTTTTGCAGAAAGCCGAGCTGTGGATGCTGGCGGCGCTGTGTGCCTGCCAGTGGGGAGGACTGTTATGATCTTTATCACCGGGCCGCTGTACAGCGGCAAGCGCACCTTTGCCCAGCGCCTGCCCGGCACCCGCATTGCGGAGGTGCAGGCCCTGGCCGCAGAGGCTGAGGATCTGGAAAAGCTTGCGGAGGAGCTCTCCGCTTATGATATCGTGATGGCCACCGAGGTGGGCGGCGGCGTGGTGCCCATGGACGCAGGGGAGCGGGCCGCCCGGGAAGCCGCCGGGCGGCTGGCCTGCCTGCTGGCGGCCCGGGCCGGGTGCGTGGTGCAGATGTTCTGCGGCATCCCCACAGTATTGAAAGGAGAACTGCCCCCATGCTGATCTATCTTCTGCGCCACGGCCTGACGGCCTACAACGCCGAAAAGCGCTATCAGGGCCAGCGGGATATCCCCCTGTGCCCAGCGGGCCGCGCCCAGCTGCGGCAGGCGGACCTCCGGCCGGAAACGGTCTATATCACCCCGCTCTGCCGCACCCGGCAGACCGCTGAGGTGCTCTTCCCGGGTGCAAGGCTCGTGGAGGTGAAAGACCTGCAGGAGATGTGCTTCGGCAGCTTTGAGGGCCGCAATTTCATTGAGATGGAGCACGACCCGGATTATCTGGCCTGGGTGAACGCCAACTGCGAAAGCCCCTGCCCGGACGGCGAGACCAAGGCTGTTTTTTCGGAGCGGGTGTGCAGGGCCTTTGCCGCACTGGTGGACAAGGCCCTTGCCGATGGGGAAGAGACACTGGTCATTCTGGCCCACGGCGGCACCCAGATGGCTGCCATGGAGCGCTACGCCCTGCCCCATGCGGATTATTACCACTGGTGCGCCCCCAACGCGGGCGGCTACGTTCTGGATGCAGGAGATTGGGCGGAGCAGCGGGTGCTGCACCTGCTGAAAACTGTGCAGTACACTAAGGAGGATGCCCGATGATCGAATACGCAGTACTCGGCGGTTTTGTGCTGGACTGCCTCTTTGGCGACCCGGCCTGGCTGCCCCACCCGGTGGTGTACATGGGCAAGGCCATCTCGGCACTGGAAAAGCGTCTGCGGGCCTGCCTGCCCAAAACGCCTCAGGGGGAACTGCTGGGCGGTGCCATTGTGGCCTTCTGCCTGCCGGTGGGCACCTTTCTGCTGACGAGCCTTGTCTGCCTGGGGGCTGCCCGCATCAGCCCGTGGCTGGGGCTGGCCGTCCAGATGTTCTGGTGCGGGCAGGCACTGGCCGCAAAGGGGCTGGCGCAGGAGAGCACCAATGTTTACCGGGAGCTGGTCAAGCCCGATCTGCCCGCTGCCCGCAGGGCGGTCAGCCGCATCGTGGGGCGGGACACCCAGGATCTGACGCTGGAGGGTGTGACCAGGGCCGCTGTGGAGACGGTGGCCGAAAACGCCAGCGACGGCGTGATCGCGCCCTTGCTCTATATGCTCATCGGCGGTGCACCGCTGGCCCTGACCTACAAGGCCGTCAACACGATGGACAGTATGCTGGGCTACAAAAACGAAAAATACCTCTACTTTGGCCGCATCCCGGCCAAGCTGGACGATGCGGCAAATTACCTTCCCAGCCGCCTTGCCGCCCTGCTGTGGGTGGCTGCCGCGGCCTTTACGCACAATGACGCAAAAGGGGCGTGGAAGATCTGGCGGCGGGACCGCCGCAACCACGCCAGCCCCAACAGCGCCCAGACCGAGAGCGCCTGCGCCGGTGCGCTGGGGGTGCAGCTGGCCGGGCCCGCCTATTACTTTGGCGAATACTACGCCAAGCCCACCATCGGCGATCCGCTGCGCCCCATTGAACCGGCGGATATCCTGCGTGCCAACCGGATGATGTACGTGGCAAGCGCCCTTGCACTGGCGTGGGGCGTGGCAATACGGGCTATTTTGTAACGACCTCGCCCTCTCAGTCATGCTTTGCATGACAGCTCCCCCAAAGGGGGAGCCAAGAGCTGGGATCCAGAACCATCCAGGAAAAGGAGAACGAAGATGCAACTAGTACATGGCGGCGATTGGGCCGGTTACCGGGCCGAGTTCGGGCGGGACCCGCTGGATTTTTCGGCCAACGTCAGCCCGCTGGGCCTGCCGGAAGGGGTGGCCCGGGCCATCACGGCGGCATTGCCCACGGCCGACCGCTACCCCGACCCCCTGTGTCGGGAACTGCGGGCAAAGCTGGCGCTCCATGAGGGCGTGCCGGCGGAGCAGATCCTCTGCGGCAATGGGGCGGCAGACCTTATCTTCCGGCTGGTCTGGGCCAAAAAGCCCCGCCGGGCGCTGGTCACCGCACCCACCTTTGCGGAGTATGCCACTGCTTTGGAAAGTGTCGGCTGCACGGTGGAACGCTTCTTTTTGCGGGAGCAGGAGGACTTCGCGGTCACGGATGCGTTCTGTGCGGCCATCCGCCCGGGGGTGGATATGGTGTTTCTCTGCCAGCCCAACAACCCCACCGGCCAGCTGACGGCCCTGCCGCTGGTGGAGCAGATCCTCCGCCGCTGCGCGGCGTGCGGCACCCTGCTGGTGGTGGACGAATGCTTCCTCGATTTCCTGCCCGACCATGCCCTGCACACGGCAAAAGGTCTGCTGGGGGAGGGAGATCTGGTCATCCTGAAAGCCTTCACCAAGCTTTACGGCATGGCGGGCGTGCGGCTGGGCTATGCTCTGAGTGCCGACACGGCGCTGCTGGAACAGATGCAGGCCTGCGGCCAGCCCTGGGGCGTGTCCAGTCTGGCGCAGGCGGCGGGCCTTGCCGCGCTGGAGGAGGCGGTGTATGTGGAAAAGGTCCGGGCCCTCATTGCCGAACAGCGGCCCCGCCTGACGGCCGGTCTGCGGGCGCTGGGCCTGCGGGTGCTGGACGGCAGGGCAAATTACCTGCTGTTTCAGGCCCCGGAGACGCTGGGAGAAGCCTTGCGGCAAAGGGGCGCTGTGCTGCGCAGCTGTGCGAACTACCCCGGGCTGGGCCCCGGCTGGTACCGCACCGCCGTGCGCACCGAGCCTGAAAACGAACAGCTTTTGAAACTTCTTGCGGAGGTGCTGGAATGAGCAAGGCAAAGTGCATCATGGTGCAGGGAACCATGAGCGGTGCAGGCAAAAGCCTGCTGTGCGCCGCCCTCTGCCGCATTTTTGCGCAGGACGGTTACCGCGTGGCTCCCTTCAAGAGCCAGAACATGGCACTGAACAGCTTTGTCACCCGGGATGGGCTGGAAATGGGCCGGGCACAGGTGGTGCAGGCGCAGGCCGCAGGCATCGAGCCGGATGTGCGGATGAACCCCATCCTGCTCAAGCCCAGCAGTGACGTGGGCAGTCAGGTCATCGTGAACGGTGAGGTGCGGGGCCAGATGCCCGCCGCCGCCTACTTCAAAATGAAAAGAGCGCTCATCCCGGAGATCCTCTCGGCCTACAACAGTCTGGCCGAAACCGTGGACATCATCGTCATTGAGGGGGCCGGAAGCCCGGCGGAGATCAACCTGAAGGCAGATGATATCGTCAACATGGGCCTTGCCCGGCTGGTGGATGCCCCCGTTCTGCTGGCGGGAGACATCGACCGGGGCGGTGTGTTCGCCCAGCTGTACGGTACGGTGGCGCTGCTGGAGCCAGAAGAGCGCGCCCGCATCAAGGGGCTGCTCATCAATAAATTCCGCGGCGATGTGGAGATCCTGCGCCCCGGCCTTGCTATGCTGGAAGAAAAAACGCAGCTGCCGGTGCTGGGGGTCGTGCCCTACCTGAAGGTGGACATTGAGGACGAGGATTCTCTTTCCACCCGGCTGGATGCGGGCAAAACGGTCCACCCGCTGGATGCGGCCATCCTCCGCCTACCGCACATCTCCAACTTTACCGATTTCATGCCGCTGGAGCAGCACCCGCTGCTGGGCGTGCGGTATGTGCAGAATACCCGCCAGCTGGGCACACCGGATCTCATCATCCTGCCCGGCACCAAGAACACAGTGGATGACCTGCTCTGGCTGCGGCAGTCCGGGCTGGAAGCAGCCCTGTTGAAGCTGGCGGCCAGCGGCACGCCGGTGCTGGGGGTCTGCGGCGGGTATCAGATGATGGGCGAGACGCTGGCCGACCCTGAGGGCACGGAGAGCGGTACGGCGCAGACCGTGCGGGGGCTGGGGCTGCTGCCCACCCGCACGGTCTTTACCGGCCAGAAGCACCGCACCCAGGACACTGCCGCCGTGACCGCCGCCCCCTTTGCGGGCGCGGCCCTGACCGGATATCAGATCCACACCGGCCGCACCGAGGTGCAGGGTGTGCCCTTCTGCACACTGGCAGACGGCACACCCGAGGGCTGCGTGCAGGACAATGTGTTCGGTACCTACCTGCACGGCCTGTTTGATACCGGGGAGCTCACCGAGAAGCTGGTGGCCCTGCTCTGCCGGCGCAAGGGCATTGCGCCGGACAGCGCGGCCCTCATCCCGATGGAGCAGTACCGCCAGCAGCAGTTTGACCTGCTGGCCGATGGCGTGCGCGGCGCGCTGGATCTGGATGCCGTTTACGCGGCCATGGGGTTGGAGAACCCGCGGAGGAATGCACAATGATCCCACAACATCATCTGCCCGCCGACATTGAGCGGACAAGCCTTTCCATCATCACGGCAGAGCTGGAAGCGCAGGGCCTGACCCCGCCGCCCGAGACTGCCGCTGTGGTCAAGCGGGTCATCCACACCACCGCCGACTTTGACTATGCGAAAAATCTGCGCTTCACGCCGGGGGCTGTGGCGGCAGGCGTGGCCGCCCTGCGGGCCGGGACCCCTATCATCACCGACACCAACATGGCGCTTTCGGGCATTTCCAAGCCTGCCCTTGCCCGGCTGGGCGGCAGTGCCCTCTGCTACATGGCGGACCCCGAGGTGGCGCGGATCGCAGCCGAGACCGGCACCACCCGGGCAGTGGCCTCCATGCACCGCGCGGCGCAGGAGCACCCCGGGGCCATCCTTGCGGTGGGCAATGCCCCCACCGCTCTGCTGACCATTGTGGAAGAGATCGAGGCCGGGCTGCGGCCTGCCCTGGTCATCGCCGTGCCGGTGGGCTTTGTGAATGTGGTGGAAAGCAAGGAAGCGCTGTTTGCCGCCTGTGCAGCCCACGGCGTGCCTGCCATCGCGGCCATGGGCCGCAAGGGCGGAAGCACCGTGGCCGCCGCAGTCTGCAACGCCCTGGTCTACTCTGCCGCCGAGATGCTGGACCCAGCGGCAAGAGGGTGGAAATAGGGCGGAACCGGTAAAAACGCCCCTTTTTACGCTTTTGCTTGACTTTTTGGTAGAAACAAGGTATCGTTTATCTGTATGACAATTGATATATGAGTTGAAGCTTTGCGTGAAAAAGGAAACATTATGGCACAGACGATTTTAGAAGAAAAGAAAAAATCACGGCTGATGACAGAGGGCAGCATCTGGAAGAGCATCCTGCTCTTCTCGGTGCCGCTGATCCTGGGCAACATGCTGCAGCAGCTGTACAACACCGCCGATTCCATCATCGTGGGCAACTTTGTGGGCAGCAACGCGCTGGCAGCCGTCGGCTCCAGCGGCTCGCCCATCTTCCTGCTCATCGGGTTCAGCCAGGGCATTGCCGTGGGTGCCGGTGTCGTGGTGTCCCAGTTTCTGGGAGCCAAGGACAGGGAGGGCGCGCACACTGCGGTGCACACCTCCCTGGCCCTTTCGGCCATTCTGGGTGCGATCCTGACCGTGTGCGGCATTGCCGTCAGCCGGGCCCTGCTCACCGCCATGAACACCCCCGCAGAGGTGCTGGAGGATGCCGTGCTCTATATGCGGCTCTATTTTGGCGGCGTGCTGTTCAGCGTGGTGTATAACATGGCGGCCGGTATCCTGAACGCCGCCGGCAACTCCAAGCGGAGCCTGCTTTACCTGGGTGTTGCCTCCATCACCAACATCGTCCTCGACCTTGTTCTGATTGCCGGATGCAAGATGGGCGTGGCCGGTGCGGCCATTGCCACCGATATCAGCCAGCTGGTGTCCTGTGTGCTCTCCCTGCGCTTTCTGATGCGGGTGGAGGACGATTACCGCGTGACGGCAAAGGATGTGCGCGTGCACAAAAAGATGGCGGTCCGCATCATCAAGGTGGGCCTGCCCACCGGTATCCAGAATATGGTCATCTCCCTTTCCAATGTGCTGGTGCAGGTCAGTGTCAACGGCTATGGTGCCGCTGCCATGGCAGGCTTTGCCGCCTATATGAAGGTGGATGGCTTCAACATTCTGCCTGTGCTGAGCTTCAGTATGGCGGCCACCACCTTTGTGGGTCAGAACTTTGGTGCGGGCAAGATCGACCGTGTCAAAAAGGGCACCTTTGTCACCCTGGGCATGTGCATCGTTTACACCATCCTGACCGGCATCCTGCTGCTCGCCTTCCAGGACCCCATCATGCACCTGTTCACCGGCGATGAAACGGTCATTGCCTACGGCAAGATCTGTATGCTCTATTTCTGCCCCTTCTACTGGATGCTTGGCATCCTGCAGGGCCTTGCCGGTACGGTGCGCGGCACCGGCAAGAGCGTGCCGCCCATGGTGGTGCTGCTGATCTCCCTGTGCCTGTTCCGCATCGTCTGGATCCAGTTTGCCCTGCCCCTGTTTGCAGGCATTGAGGGTGTGCTGCTGGTCTACCCGGTGTCCTGGGCTGTGGGTGCAGTGTTGATGGTGCTCTACGCCTGGAAGGGCAAATGGATGCAGCTGCCGGAAGCAATTTCGTAAATCAAGCGCACCCGATCCCCCGGTAAAAGTGTGTTTTATGCAAAAATGACGTATGAATGCGTAAAAATATTCGGGGGGGGGCTAAAAATCTGCGAAAATCAGTTGATTTCTGCCGAAAAATGCCGTATACTGAATTATAGTTTCAAATCGAACGACGGACTTCGACAAAAGGGGCTGATAAGATGGAGTGCACACAGGCAGAGGCTTTTGAACAGTATATTCGGGATCTGCGCGTTGTGCGCTCGATCTCCCGGCCCAGCTTTCCGGAGGGAAAAGCTCCCGCTGCTGTGCTGGGAGAGATCCAGACCAACGCGCTGAGATGCAACGCCCTGATGCGGCAGAATGAGGCACTGCTGGCGCAGTTTGTCTACGACCGTGACCCTGCCTCCCTGACCGAAGAGGATATCCAGGGACTGAGTGCCTTTGCAGGCAGGCTGTTCAACTATGCGAACAGCGAGGATATAGGTGTGGCGTTCAAGGTGCATCAGCTGCTGCTGGCAGCGGCCCGTAGCCGGGAAGACGTGCCCATGATCGTCAGGGAGCTGTACTACACAGGCATCACCCTGCATTATATGAACGTCCGGGATGAGGGAACTGGCATCAACCTGTTGGGAGATGCGATCCAGGTCTATTTTACGGAAGCTGCTGAATACATGTCACAGTATGAACAGCTGGACAGGAATACCCGGCAGTATCTCATCCGCTGTGTGGGCAACACCCGGCTGGGGATGTCCCGCGGCACCCATGCGGAAAGCTGCCGGTATCTGGAGCGGTTCCGCCGCGCAATGGACATCATCCAGTCTGCGCATTACCATGCGCTGGACCCGGAGTTCCCCTGGGAAAGCTACATCTATTCCATGCACATGGACCGCATGACCCTGCTGACCCATCTGCGGCAGGAGGAGGATCCCGAGGTGGCGCGGCAGGTGCTGGAATCGGCGGAATACATCTGGGGGCACAAGAAGAAGTACAAGGGTCAGGATGCGCGCCTGCAGAACTGGCGGGTGCCCTATTTTTACGCCGCTGCCCGCTACCATGCCGGGGTGGGCAGCCTGGAAGACGTGGTCAAGATCCTTCTGGAATCGGCGGGAAGCGTGGCGCAGGATAATTATTCTGCCGAGGCCATCAACCGGAAGCTGGTTCTGGCGGCCTATCTCTCGGTCTATGCAGAACGTCTGGACGAGGCGGGAGCACAGAGGTATCGTGCAACCGTGGAGCAGGTACGCCGTTCTGCGGATCAGTATCTGGAACAGATGCCGGCCAGCCAGTATCCCCGTGTGGTAAACTCTGCCGCCTGGGAGTTGAGCAAGATCAGCACCAGCTCAGATGAAACGGCGAACCGCCGGATGCTGGGCAGTATCCTGGCCGGGCACAAGCCGACCTATGTCCACTCGCTGATGGTGGCAGAGCTGACCTGTGCCCTGCTGCATCGGCAGATCGAGACAAGGCCCGAAACACTGGTGGGCCTGCTGGGCTGCAGGAGCGCGGCCGAGGTGCAAACCCGGCGGGAAGAGCTCTGCCAGACGGCCTATGAGTGCGGCCTGTACCATGACCTTGGCAAGTGTGCCGTTCTGATGTACATCGACAACAACGCCCGCCGCCTGCTGGATGAGGAGTTTTTCTGCATCCAGAGCCACCCAAGGACCGGCGCTGACATTCTGAATAGAATGGGCTGCGGAAGAACGCTGGCCCTGGCGGCGCTCTATCACCACTGCTATTACAACGGCAAGGGCGGATATCCCAATGATGTACCCTCCTGCCCGCCGGAGATCAAGGGAATCGTGGATGCGCTGAGCGTGGCAGACTCGCTGGATGCCGCTACCGATAATATCGGTCGGTGCTACAACCTTGCCAAGCCCTTCCGCACGCTGCTGGAAGAGCTGCGGGCCCAGAGCGGCACCCGCTATGCGCCCAATGTGGTCGCCCTGTTCGAGGACGAGCGTTTCTGCCAGCAGCTGGCAGAGAACACAGATGCCGAGCGCAAAAGGGTGTATCTGCAGGTGTATCACGCCGGAAGTGAAGAAAAATAAACGACCCTCTCTATCATTGCTTCGCAGTGCCGCCTCCCCAAAAAGGGAGCGGGCATACGTCAGCGTGATAGAGAGGGTCATTCTTTTTGTTTAAGTCAGGATGAAGCTTTCCCAGTCCACCCTGCCGGTGCAGTTCAGCCGGAAGAAGAGCGGGAAAGTTCCTGCCGGGGCAGAAAAGCTGCCCTGTACCTCCTGCCAGTCCGTGCTGGCGGGGAAGGTGACCTCAGCGGCTTTCCGGGTGCAGGCCTCGTCCAGATAGACGGCCATGCTGCCCGGTGCGCTGGCCCGCAGGCGCAGGGTGAGCCGGGAAGCATCCCCCAGTGCGAAGTACTTGAACCCTGCCAGTGTGCCGTCCTGCATATTGGCGATATAGTGCAGGCTGTCCTCCCGCTTGCCGCTGGAGGCAGGCTCTTCAAAAATGTGGGGCTGGGTATCCCGCACGCACTTGCGGATGGTGAGCCGCTCTTTGCCGATGGTTTTGTGGGTCAGGTTGCAGGCGTAACAGGCATTGTAGCTGCCGGTGTCGGGCAGCGGCCCGCCGTTCAGGCCGCAGCTCGTGATCTCAGCCTGGTGAAAATGACCTTCCGTGTCCAGAACAACGGGTTCGGCACAGCCCTGGCGGCAGCACTCGATGCCGTGGGTCTGGCGGTGGTAGAAGATGTACCACCGCCCACCCAGCTGGACAAGGCCGCCGTGGGTGTTGCCATAGGGGGCCTTGGGCGTGGTGTTACCGTTCCGTCCGATGTCTGCATTGGAAACGAGGATTCCGCCATACCGGTAGCCGGTCAGCGGCTGGTCGGAGACAGCATAGCACAGGTCGTGGCTCTGCTCAGAGGAATACACAAGGTAATACCGTTTGCCGATTTTCCGGGGAGAAGAGGCTTCGTAAAAGCCGTGGCCCTCAAAGCCGGTGCCAGCGGTGGCCTGACAGCCGGGCAGCACCTCAAAAGGCCCGGCCTTGATGGTATGCATATCCGGTTCCAGCTCAAAGCCCAGACTGTACTTGCCCAGCTTGAGTGCCCACGGGAAATCCGGTGTGGGGCAGAAGCCGATGTAGAGATAGATCCGGCCATCGTCGTCCACCAGCACGCCCGGGTCGAACATCTTGGTAGCGGGCATGGTGCCATCCGGGAAAGTTACATTGCACAGATAGGTGAAGGGCCCCTGCGGTGTGTCGCTGACAGCGACCTCACAGGGATCGTATTTTCCGCGATTATAATACAGATAGTATCGTCCATCCGGGCCCTGCACGCAGTCGGGGGCGGCAAGGTTGCCGCCTTCTTCCAGTGATGCAGTGGTGGCGGTGTAGGGATAGCTGATGCCCTCGTATTTCCAGCTGCCCAGATCATCCAGCGGGGCGCTCCACACAACGTAATCGCCCTCACAGAACTGAGTGGAGCCTGCCACATCGTGGCTGCCGTAGACATAGAGCCGATCGCCCCAAATACGGGGCTCGCCGTCCGGGACATATTCCCACAGGGGCAGGTAGGGATTCATGGCGGGATGTTTCATTCAAATACCTCCTTACAAAAAGAGCCCTCCGGCGCTCACGCAGTTTACCCCGGAAAAGCAGGGGGGTCCCTGATGCGTGAGCCGCCGAAGGGCTCCATCTTCTATTTGATTTTATTAAATCAGATGCAAAAAGCTTTGTCAAGCACCGGCGGCTGCATCGCTTCAGCCGGGGTACTTAGCCACTTCCAGCAGTTCCTCCGCCCGGCGGACCTGTTCCGCCGTGGGGGGAACAGCATCGGGCAGGGGATAGGAGATGCCCAGCTTCTGCCACTTGAACAGCCCCAGCGTGTGGTAGGGAAGAACCTCCACCCGCTGCACCGTTTTCAGGCTGCGGATGAAATCTGCGGTCCTGCGCAGGCCCTCCTCGTCATCGGTGAGGCCGGGCACCAGCACATGCCGGATCCAGAGCGGAACGCCCAGATCGGAAATATGCCGTGCCATGGCTAAGATGTTGGCATTGTCCCTGCCGGTAAGCTGACGGTGCTTCTCCGGGTCGATCTCCTTGAGATCCAGGATGACCAGACTGGTGGAAGCCATCAGGGTATCGAAGGCGGCCAGGTAGGCGGGGTCATCGGGCTGGAACGGCTGACCGGCCGTGTCCAGCGCGGTGTGTACCCCCTTGGCGCGCGCCAGCTGGAAGAATTTTGTCAAGAAGTCCATCTGCCGCAGCGGCTCGCCGCCGCTGACGGTGATGCCGCCCTTCTTGCCCCAGTAATTGCGGTAGCGCCAGACGTGCTGGAACAGCTTCTCCGGAGACCATTCCGTGCCGCCCTCAGCGCTCCACGTTTCGGGGTTGTGGCAGTATTTGCAGCGCAGGGCACAGCCCTGCAGAAAGACAACGAACCGGACACCCGGCCCGTCCACCGAGCCGAAGCTTTCCAGCGAGTGGACGAGACCGACAGGGTCACAGTGCGGCATGGCAGGTACGGGAGATCACGTCCATCTGCTGCTCGCGGGTCAGGTCGATGAACTTGACCGCATAGCCGGAGACGCGGATGGTGAAGTTGGCGTATTCTTCCTTTTCGGGGTGCTCCATGGCATCCAGCAGCTTTTCCTTGCCGAACACGTTCACGTTCAGGTGGTGTGCACCCTGATCGAAGTAGCCGTCCAGCACCTGCACCAGGTTCTCCTTGCGCTCCTCCTCGCTGTGGCCCAGAGCCTCGGGGTTGATGGTCTGGGTGTTGGAGATGCCGTCCAGAGCCCAGTGGTAGGGCAGCTTGGCAACAGAGTTCAGGGAAGCCAGCAGGCCGTTCTGCTCCGCACCGTAGCTGGGGTTTGCACCGGGTGCAAAGGGGGTAAAGGCGGCACGGCCATCGGGCAGAGCACCGGTGTACTTGCCGTACACCACGTTGGAGGTAATGGTCAGGATGGAGGTGGTAGCCTCGGAGTTGCGGTAGGTGTGGCGCTTCTTGATCATCTCCAGGAAGGTGCGCAGCAGCCAAACGCCGATCTCATCGGCACGGTCGTCATCGTTGCCGTACTTGGGGAAGTCGCCCTCCACCTCATAGCCGGTGGCCAGGCCGGTCTCGTCGCGCACGACCTTGACCTTGGCGTACTTGATGGCGCTCAGGGAGTCGATGACGTGGGAGAAGCCTGCAATGCCGGTGGCAAAGGTGCGGCGCACATCGGTGTCGATCAGGGCCATCTCGGCTTCCTCGTAGTAGTACTTGTCGTGCATATACTGGATCAGGTTCAGCACGTTGACGTACAGGCCGGCCAGCCAGTCCAGCATCTGAACATATTTGGGCAGGACCTCGTCATAGTTCAGGTACTCGCTGGTGATGGGGGCATAGTTGGGGCCGCACTGTTCGTGGCTCTTCTCGTCCACGCCGCCGTTGATGGCGTACAGCAGGCACTTTGCCAGGTTGGCGCGGGCACCAAAGAACTGCATCTCCTTGCCGGTCTGGGTGGCAGACACGCAGCAGCAGATGGAGTAATCATCGCCCCAAACGGGCTTCATCACATCATCGTTCTCGTACTGAACAGAGCTGGTGTTGATGGACACCTTGGCAGCGTACTTCTTGAAGTTCTCGGGCAGGGCAGAGGAGTACAGAACGGTCAGGTTCGGTTCCGGTGCGGGGCCCATGTTCTCCAGAGTGTGCAGGAAGCGGTAGCAGTTCTTGGTGACCATGCTGCGGCCGTCCATGCCGATGCCGCCCACTTCCAGGGTGGCCCACACGGGGTCGCCGGAGAACAGCTGGTTGTAGCTGGGGATGCGGGCAAACTTGACCATGCGGAACTTCATCACCATGTGGTCGATCAGCTCCTGGGCCTGGCTCTCGGTCAGGGTGCCGTTCTCCAGATCGCGCTGGATGTAGATATCCAGGAAGGTGGAGATGCGGCCCACGCTCATGGCAGCGCCGTTCTGGGTCTTGATGGCGGCCAGATAGCCGAAGTACAGCCACTGGCAGGCTTCCTTGGCGTTCTTAGCGGGCTGGGAGATATCGCAGCCGTAGGCCTCGGCCATCTTCTTCATGCCCTTCAGGGCGCTGATCTGGCGTGCGATCTCCTCGCGCAGGCGGATCACATCATCGGTCATGGTGCCGTCGCCGCAGTTGGCGAAATCTTCCTGCTTGAACTTGATCAGGGCATCGATGCCGTACAGGGCCACGCGGCGGTAGTCGCCCACGATGCGGCCGCGGCCGTAGGTGTCGGGCAGGCCGGTGATGATGTGGGTGTGGCGGGCAGCCTTCATCTCAGGGGTGTAGGCATCGAACACAGCCTGGTTGTGGGTGCGGGTATAGTCGGTAAAGATCTTGTGCAGCTCCTCGCTGGGCTGATAGCCGTAGGTGGTGCAGGCCTGCTCTGCCATCTTGATGCCGCCGTAGGGCATGAATGCACGCTTCAGGGGCTTGTCGGTCTGCAGGCCGACGATCTGCTCCAGATCCTTCAGGGTCTCGTCGATATAGCCGGGGCCGTAAGCGGTCAGGCTGCTGACGACTTCGGTCTCCATGTCCAGCACGCCGCCCTTGGCGCGCTCTTCCTTCTGCAGCTTCTGCAGGGCACCCCACAGCTTATCGGTCGCCTCGGTGGGGCCAGCCAGAAAGCTTTCGTCGCCGTCGTACGGGGTGTAGTTCTTCTGGATGAAGTCGCGGACATTGACTTCCTCTTTCCAGATGCGGCCCTCAAAGCCTTCCCACTGTTCAAAATTGATCATTGGAACCTCCTTGCTCCATTCCATGCGCAGGTTAGCGCATTCTAACTATTGAGCCTTTGAAAAACCGCACTGCATAGGCGGCTTTCTGGGGGCAAAACGGTCTTGAACTGCCGACTGCGGCAGTTCTAACTACAAGGTGTAGACAAAAATGAAAACCTGCCCACTAAATCTTGCGTTACTATAATAACAAGAACCACTTTAAAAAGCAATAGAAAACAAGTGGGTTTTCTTCCAAAGCCAAGGGGGTTCTTTGGGCAGAATGTAGAAAAAACGCCGAAACTCCGGCGGTGCACACCTTTTTCGCGGAAAATTGCAAATTGAGGGTTGACAAGACTAACCGTCTATGGTATCCTGTTCTCGCAGCGGCGGTTAGCTGATTCTAACCACGCTGCACCAAAAAAAGGAGCGTCTGCAAGCGCTCCGTTCCATTCCTCCATTCCATACTCTCTTTTTCTTGGCAGGATGCAGCATTCTGGTTTGCTCTGCATCCGCTGCGCGGCACACAGGGCTCTGGTACGGCGCTGTGCGCAGATGAAAACAAAAACGGGACACTCAGCTTGACCACCTGAGTGCCCCGATTTTTGTTTTGTCCCGGTTGTTGATCAGCCGCATCCCGGGGAGCGGACAACATTCTTTACACCACCGCATCCCGCAGCAGCTGGTAGATCGCCTCCGCGTTTCCATCGGGGGAGCGGAGGGAGACGAACTTTCCGTTTACCTGGCAGACTCCGTCCGAATAGACGGTGAAAAGCAGGTTCTGGCTGGCATCGTCTGCAAAGCGCAGGGTGATGGAATGCGCTTCGTAGTCGTGGGAGTAGGAGCGGGCGTTCTGGTTGAACTTCTGGTAGCAGCTCGTGTTTTGCAGGATCCTGAAAAATGCCTGATAGGTGTCATCGCCCACAGAATAGGCACGGGTGGTGACCACAGAGGGGCTCAGGCTGACGGTATCCTCCACGCTGACGGAGACAGAAGTGCTTTTATTGATATCGGTTTTCAGGTCAACGCGGCGGTTGGAAACGAATAACAGCACGAACAACACGACCCAGAGGGCCATGATGGCATAAAAACGGAGACTTTTGTTTTCCATAAGGCGTTCTCCTTTGGCGGGCCGCACAGCTGGGCGGCCAGAGATCTTCAAAGAGTACGCTCTCATTATAGTGCCGGAACGCGCAGGATGTCAACTGTTCTCCAGATGCTTCTGCGCCGCAAAAGTGCCTGCGGCGCTGGCGGCGAACACAAAATAGTAGCTTGCGATGCGGAAGAGCATCAGGGTGCTCATGGCTTCGCCGCTGGTCATAAAGCTGCTGAACACCAGCAGAAAGGCTGTTTCAATGGAGCCCATGCCTGCCACATTGGGCAGGGCGTTGGAAAGGAAGAGCATCAGGCTGGTGAGCAGTTGTACCTGCCAGAAGCTCAGCCCGCAGGAAAGCCCCATGAACCGGATGCAGAACCACGGCAGGGTGAACATCAGAAACAGCTTGAGGGTCTGCACGGCAAGGATACGGGCACAGCGGCCCTTGTCGGCCAGCAGGAGGCGGCTCTCGGTGGCCAGGGTGTTCAGCTGCTCCAGCCACTTTTCCCGGCGGGTCTGCCACGGTTCCGTTTTGGGCAGAAAGCCCATGGCCCAGCGGGCCAGCCGCTGCACCAGCGGCGAGACACAGAGCAGCACCAGCGTCACGATGACCAGCGCCACCACGCAGTAGGCGGCGGGCAGATAGTGCATCACGCCGGAGGTGTTGGCGGCGAGCCACCGGTGCTGCAGCAGGAGCATCACAGTGGCATAGAGCAGAACAGTGGTCTTGTGGAATACATATTGCAGGGTCATCAGGCCCACACCGGGGCCCAGCGGCAGGCCGCAATGGTAGAGATAGTAGGACTCCATGGGCACAGCCCCGGCACCCAGGCCGACCACGTTGCCAAAGATGCCCACAAAGGCGGCATCCATGCCGCGCCGCAGGGTGAAGCCCGGCAGGCGGCAGCGGATGATGAGCCAGCAGACGATTCCCTCAAGCAGGGGGTATGTCAGGCCGATGGCCAGCACCAGCAGCACCTGCCAGAAGGAGAGCTGGGCCAGCGCGGTCGAGATCTCGGCCCAGTGGCTGCTGAAGATGAAAACCACAACGCAGGTCAGCGCCAGCAGTACCAGCAGAGAAAGGATTGCCTTTTTGCGGGAGGGCTGCTGGGGGGTGTTGGTCTGTTCCATGGGACAAGGCTCCTTTCACGATACTGCTTGCAGTATAACACAGCGGAACCTTGTTTTTGTGAACTGAAACAAAATTTTTCTCGTCACTTTGTGTGATATGATAAAAAAGAACCTCTCCGGCTTACTTCGTTCGCCAAGCCCGGGTTGCGGCACCCAGCATCCACTTCGTGTTGGAAACAACACTTGTGTCTTGCTGGCCGCGGCCCCAACAGCAACGCCCTTTATCCGCCACTGGCGGCGGTTGTTGCTGTTGCCCCTATGAGGAGAGGTGGCATTGCGAAGCAATGACGGAGAGGTTTTGTGTTACTTTTTCGCTGTCAGATCTTCCACAGCAGCCCGGAGCGTCTGCTCAAAAGCCTCCTTGGAATAATACTGCTCGTACATTTTACGGCATTCTGTCCGCATGGAGGCCAGCTCTTCCGGGTGTTCAATGGCGTGCTCCAGCAGGACAGCCAGCTGCTGCGGGTCGTCGTTGTGGTAAACGAAGCCGTTCCGCCCCTCGGAGATGAGCCCGGCGGTGCCGGTGTGCTCCGATACGATGGACGGCTTGCCGAAGATCAGACCCTCGGTGACAAAGGTGGGCATGGGGTCATCGCGGGAAGCACAGACCAAACCGGTGCACTGCTCCATCAGGCTCTTGATCTCGTCACGGGTGAGCCGCTTGCAGTAGTACACGTTTTCCGGGTAGTCTGCGGTCAGGGTGCGGACGGAGTCCATCATCTCCTTGTCAGCGGCCTGGCCCACAAAGAGGAAAGAGGCCTTCTCCCGTACCTCGGGCGGCAGCAGGCGGATGGCCTTGCAGAAGATATCGTGGCCCTTGCGGCGCTCAAAGGAGCCCACCGTGGCAAACAGCGGGCGGCCGTGGTTGTAGCCCAGATCGGTGCGGACAAAGTTCTCTGCCGCGTAATCAGGCAGGCCGTAGATGAGCGGCCGGATCTCGAACTCGGGCCGCACGGCGTGCATGGCGTTGGCGGCGTGGCTGCCCACCGAGTAGACCCGGACATTCTCTCCCAGCTGGGTGGGGATCTGGTGGGCAATGTGGGGATAGCCTGCAAAGGCATCGTGGAGCCACCACAGCACCGGCACGGCGGTGCCGCTCAGGGCACGGACAGCCCGGGCCATGACCACCGTGTTGGCGATGACGAAGTCGGCACAGAGAGCCATGCCCCAGGCATCGGAGACATTGCGGCAGGACGACCGGGTGATGACCGAGGCCCCGGCATCCAGGAAGAGATGCAGGGAGCCGCCATCACTGGGGCCCAGCACAAGTACCTCATACCCCATGCTGCGCAGCACCGGCACGGCACTCACCAGCACGATGGGCGCACCGGTCATATCCAGCACATGGCTCATAATAAAGGCACGTTTGCCATGGGCCGAAAACGCATCCTCGGCGCAGATGCCGCGCTCGTAGTGGAGCAGGGCCTGCTGAATGAGAGTGGGCTTAGTGCAGAGCTGCGCGGCCAGCGCCAGCAGCTCGGGCACATTTTCGGGGTCATGGGCGGCGGCGCGGCAGCGCTCCAGCAGGGTGCGGCTGACCACGGCGCAGCGGTTCTGCGCCTGCAGCGGCTGGCTCTGATAGAGGGCAGTCGCCCCGCCAAAGCCGAACACAGCGTTGCAGACGACGTAATCCGCCCCATCCTGCAGGGCTTTGGCAAAGTACATCAGGGCGGTGGACATCAGCTCCACGTCCTCGGCGGCCAGAAGCACGCCGTCCACGCTTGCGGTCAGCTCCCCGCCCAGCCGGTCCACCAACCGGAACTTGCGGTGGAGCTGGTCAGTCAGGGTGGCTTTCAGGGCCGTGCTGCGGACCGGTGCGTAGACCAGCAGATAGGTGCTCTGGGTGTTGCTGTACTCCTGCAGGGCCAGCTGACGCTGCTGCAGGGGGGTGTAATTGTTATACATGGCTGTTCCTCCGTTCCGCTTCTCAGTTTCCACGGTGGAACAGGCGCATCAGGCTGCGGATGGGAGCAGTGAGCTTCCAGCTTTTACTGGAAAACACGCTTTCCAGCGAGGTCTCGTAGGCAGTGCTCCGGGCCTGCAGATCGGCGTTTTTCTGGTGCAGCTGTGCGATCTCCTGCTGCAGGGCGGCCACCGTCTGCTGCTGGGCCGCGGCATTCTGCTCCAGCTGCTGGATATGCTGCTTTTCGCAGTCCTTGCGCAGCTGGAGCTGCTGCACGCCCTGCAGCACGGCGCAGAACAAAGGCTCGTCCGTCAGGGTCTCCAGCGGGAAGTAGCCATAGCTCACCACCAGCTTCATCCCGGCGGGGTAGTGGGTGGTGCCCTCCAGCCGGTAGTTGGGGTCATCGCCCAGGAACAGGGTGCTTCCACCGGAAAGGTTCAGGCCGTTGGTGGGCACGCAGATGATGCGGTCGTCTGAAAAGATCAGGTTGGTGATGCAGCAGGGCAGCTCACCCGGGTCGAACCGCAGGGCCTGCACGGCCACCGGCAGCTCAAAGGTCGCGGTCACAGCACCGGTCAGCTCGTCGGTGGTGCAGTCGGGCGCGGTCAGGGTGTCCTTTTCCGAAAAGCCGAAGCCTGCATCATAATAGAGCAGCGGCTGCAGCAGAGTGGGCGAGTCAGTGTGCATCTCGCGCTGGGGGTGTGCCGCAAGGTAGGACTGCACCTTCTGTTCCAGGGAAAGGCAGCGCTCTGCCAGATGGGAAGCACCTTCGTCCGAAAGCTTGAGCTGCTGTTCCAGCTCGGCGATCTTTTCCTGCAGAGCCGCAGTGTTCTCAGGAGCTGCGTTGTTCATAACCGGATTCTCCTCATAATATTATTTCACTTCAGCAGAGGGTGCACCCTCTGCAAAAAATCAGTGTTTTGCCGCAAAATGACGCTCAGGCGCTTCGGTGCGGGCGCTGCGCCGGCGGGGCGCTTCCGCCGCCTTCTGCTCCCGGCGGGAGGTGAGCCAGAACTTCAGGTCCCGGCGGCGCACCAGCAGTTCGCAGATGAGCAGGGTGGAGCCCAGCGAAAGGGTGAACTGCAGCACCATGCCCAGCACCGGGTGAGCCGCAAACTTCTGGGGCATCAGATACCAGGGAATGGCCGTAAGCTCCACGGTGTGGACGCAGAAGATGAACAGCGAACGGCGGCCAATGGCCTGGATGGCGTGGGTGACAACGTTCTCCACCCTGCGCTGGAACCAGATGACGATGGAAAGGATGCCCAGGCCCGTTACGGCATCCAGCAGGATGCTCACGGGGCCGAGGGTCCACTCGGCCATCGAGACGCAGTCGGTGCTCTTGGTAAGAAGCACCAGTGCGGCCACAGCCAGCGCCGCCGCGATCATCCCGCCGCGCAGACGGGGCGAGAGGGGCTGCTCAAAGATCTTATACTTCTTGGCAAGGTGTCCCACATACAGAGCCGGAACGGTGACCATGCCCTGGCCGATGCAAAAAGGAGCCTCCCAGGTGATACAGATGCCCCAGCCTAACAGCATGGTACCCAGCACCGCCCAGTTTATGTACTGCTCCGGGAAGATATTCAGGATGAGATCCAGCAGGACCCATGCGATCATCAGCGAGAGCAGATACCACATGGGGCCGCAGGAGAAGAACAGCTGGCCGAAATAGGTGGCCGTGTGGGGCAGGCCCAGTGCAAAGCCGCCCAGCACCTTGTAGGTCTCGTAGGTGGCGTTGTGCAGGCTGCCGAACAGGCTGTAGTGGATGATAAAATGGAACACGGTGGTGGCAATGCCGGTATAGATGTAAGGCTTGAGCAGCGTTTTGAACTGCTGGTCGATGCACTTGCCGATGGAGCGCTTGCGGAAGCCGTAGCCGCTGGCAATGTAAAAGGCCGCCATCAGGGATTCGCGGTAGGCGAACATGCAAAAGGTCAGCGGGTTGATGTGGCTGGCATCGCCCATGGGGTAAAGCTCACCGGTGTGGGCAAAGACGATGGTCAGCATGCCGACACCCTTGAGCAGATCGAACATGCCCAGCGAATTTGCGGCACGGCGTTTGGTTCCCTCCATAAAAAGGTCCTCCTCTGCGCCGCACCCCGCCCCGGGATGGCAGAATTGCCGGATTTTTGGCGCATCATGTTAAAAATTAGAGATATTTATAATAAGTATAATGCTTTTTGCCCTTGCTGTCAATCAAACGCAGGGAGAAAGCACGGTAGGCGGATACCGGGAAAAGTGTACCACACTCACGGCCTGCCCGCAACAAAAGGCAGGATTTACATCCGGGTGCACAGATCGACTGCAAGCTTAAGTTGCATATTTGTGCAATTAAATCTTGCATTTGAGCCCTCTATGCGGTATACTCTAGGCTAGAGTGCCCAGAAGATTCCATTTGGCGGAAACAAAAGGGAATAATTTAACAAAAATAAACAGGGAGTGTAAAATAATGGCAAACAAGGCTTGTAACGAAGTTGTGACCGTGGCAAATATGCCGATGACCGTTTTTGATATGATCTCTGCGATGCAGAATAAGTATGCTGACCGTGTGGCGTTCCGCTATGTGGAGGGCAAGGACACGGTGGTGGAAAAGACCTACGCTCAGTATGTGCAGGATATCCGCAAAGCGACCGGCTACCTGCAGCAGGAGCTGGGCGAGCCCAAGGGCAAGAAGATCGTCATCCTGAGCCGCACCAACTATGAGTATGGCGCGGTCGTTTTCGGCACCATGATGGCAGGCGCTGTCATCGTGACCCTGAACCAGGGCAAGACCTGGGCCGAGCTGGAGCATGAGCTGGGCATGGTGGAACCGGACCTCATCTTCAATGACGGCATCGATTACGGCTACCGCGCCCAGCTGGAAGCACTCTACGGCGCTCGGCTCCGCCCCATGGATGCCTGGACCGCTGCCCCTGAGGCTGAGATGGTCAACCGCATCGACCACGAGGGTTTGCTGATGCTGATGTTCACTTCCGGCACCACCGGCCGCAGCAAGGGTGTGATGCTGAGCGAGAAGAACTACTTCACCGCCTGCCAGATGTACATCGATGGCCTGAAGTCCGTCCTTGACTATGAGGAGCGGCTGGTACCCCAGTACCTCGACCAGACCTTCAGCCACTTTACGCTGGTGCCCATGTTCCATCTGGCCGGTTTCATCTGCTACTTTGTCTATGGCGTGCAGGGCTGGACCCTGAATCTCTGCTGTGATGCCCGCGACCTGCGCCGGGATATGAGCCTGATGCACAGTGATGCCATGTCTACCCCTCCGGTGCTGGTGGAGATGATCTGCAACGAGGTCAAGCGCGGCCATGCCGACCGCCTGAACGGGCTGTGGAACCTGAGCTGCAGCTCTGCCATCCTCGATCCCGCCATCCTGAGCGATCTGGTGAAGAATGGCTTCTACATCAACCAGTGCTACTCCATGACCGAGCTGGCCGGCTATGGCCTGCTGAACGTGACCCAGGAGGGCGGCCACCTGCGTGCCCTGGGCAAGCCGGACGGCTTCTGTGAGGTCAAGGTGGACGAGACCGGCGAGATCTGCGTCCGCGGCGGCTGCGTGATGCTGGGCTACTATAAGGACCCCGAGGCCACTGCCGAGACCATCGACAAGGACGGCTGGCTCCACACCGGCGACCTGGCCCGCGTGGACGAGGAAGGCTACTACTATATGACCGGCCGCAAGAAGAACCTCATCATTCTGGACAGCGGCGAGAACGTCAGCCCCGAGGAGCTGGAAAAGCTGCTGGGCAAGTGCGATGCCATCAAGGAGTGCATCGTCAAGGAGATGGGCAAGAAGATCGGCACCGTGGTCTGCTGTGAGGATGACAAGCAGCAGCAGGTGAAGGCTTTTGTCACCGAGCTGAACCGCACCCTGCCCATGTACAAGCGCATCTCCGTTGTAGAATGCAGCGCCGAGCCCCTGCCCCGCAACGCGCTGGGCAAGCTGCTGCGCAAGTAAAATCAAACGGGAGAAAAAGGAGCAGACCATGGTAAACAATGTCTATGATCTTGTCACCCGGACAATGGAGCAGGAATTCCCCGGGCGGGTGGCCTTCCGCTGGGTAGAGGATGCCACCGGCACCGTGAAGGAAAAGACCTATGCCGAGTATGCACAGGATATCCGCCGCGCCGCTGCCTGGTTTGCCCGGAACATCCCGGAGGTGGAGGGTAAGCGGATGGTCCTGCTGAGCCGGAACTGCTATGAGTACGGCGTGAATACCTTTGGCGCTGTGCTGGCCGGGGCTGTTCTGGTAACGATGAACCAGAAAAAGACCTGGGACGAACTGAGCTGGGAGCTGGAGCTGGCAGAGCCTGCCCTCATCCTGAACGATGGGGTGGACTACGGCTGCCGTGACCAGCTGGAGGCTGCGTATGGGGAACGCCTGCGGCCGATGGATGTCTGGAAGGACACCGCGCCCGGCGGGCTGGAAAAGAAGATCGACCCCAATGCCCTGATGGGCATGCTGTTCACCTCCGGCACCACCGGCCGCAGCAAGGCCGTGATGCTGGCAGAGCGGAACTTCTTTACCGTGATGCAGATGCACGTTGCCATGGGCGACCACTTGCTGGACTTCAAGCACCGGCAGCTGCCCGAGGACAAAAACGATGTCCTGAGCAACTTTGCCATTCTGCCCCTGTTCCATCTGGGCACCTTTATCTGTCTGTTCTCCTGGCCCTTCAAGGGCTGGGCCCTGAACCTTTGCAGTGACCTGCGGAATTTCTACCGGGATCTGGGCCTGATGCACAGCGATTCCATTGCCGTGGCCCCGGTGCTGATGGAGAGCATCTACAAGGATGTCAAGCGCGGCCGCGCCGATAAGCTGAACGGCCTGTGGAACCCCTGCGGCAGCTCTGCCATGTTCGACAGCGAGATGCTGCTGGGTCTGGTGGAAAACGGCATGTACATCACCCAGTGCTATGGCATGACCGAAACCTGCGGCGATGGTCTGGTGAACTACGCCCAGGCAGAGCCCCATATCCGGGCGCTGGGCAAGCCGGACGGCCACTGTGAGTACAAGCTGGATGAGACCGGCGAGATCTGCATCCGGGGCGGCTGTGTGATGCTGGGCTACTATAAAGACCCCGAAGCCACCGCCGAGATCATTGACAAAGACGGCTGGCTCCACACCGGCGACCTGGCCCGTGAGGACGAGGACGGCTATTACTACATGGTGGGCCGGAAGAAGAACCTGATCATTCTGGGCACCGGCGAGAACGTCAGTCCCGAGGAGCTGGAAAGAAGGCTCAACGCCTGCCCTGAGGTGCAGGAGTGCATGGTCAAGGAGATGGGCAAAAGGATCGGCGCGCTGATCTGCTGTGCCGAGGAAAAGCAGGCGGAGGTCCGGGCCTTTATTACCGGGTTGAACCGTATCCTGCCGCTGTACCAGCGGATCACGGCGATGGAGTTCAGCACCGAGCCCCTGCCCCGCAACGCCATGGGCAAGCTGCTGCGCAGGTAAGCGCGGAAATTGTAAAAAAAGCGCAAAACCGGGCGGTCGGTGTGTTGCATTTCCTCCATAAAACAGGTATTATAAAACACAGGAATGCCCCGCCGGCTGGCTAAACCGGCCCGGCGCGTGGCATACTGAAACTGCGCCCTTGCAGGCGATAAAAAATCCCTCACGGAAAGGAAGATTTTTTGATGGAAAGAGCAGAAATCATGTCTCAGATCCTGGCAATTCTGGAGGATGTGGCAGAGATCTCGCCCGAGGATGTCAACGAAAACAGCGTGATGATGGATGATCTGGATCTGTCCTCTATGGAGATCCTGACCGTCGTGGCCGATCTGGAAGAGACCTTTGGTCTGCGCATCCCCGAAAAGGAGCTGCGCAACTTTGTGACCATCGGCGATCTGGCCGATTATCTGGCCGAGAACGCGGGGTAAATTCCGGATGAATGCAGAGCAGCGTGCGGTGTTTCAGGGCATCGTCTACTACTACCGTGAAAATCAGGTCCTCTGCCGCTATCAGGCCACGCTGAAGGAGTCCGTTGCCCCGGCCCTTCTGCAGCAGGCATTGGATGCGGCCCGCCCGCTGGCAGAGTATTATTTCTGCCATGTGGTGTGGGAAAAGCGGGAGGCCCGTCTGGAGCCCAACACTGCCCCCTGCCGTGTGCGGCAGGGCAGCACCCAGCCAAGGATCCCCGAGGAGACGAACGATTATCTCTTCTCGCTGGGCTATGAGGGGAACACGGTCTATCTGGACTGGTTCCACTTCCTGGCCGATGGCCGGGGCGGCGCGCCCTTTTTCACCCTGCTGCTCAAGCTCTACTGCAACCTGCGCTCCAACGCTGGTTTTGTGTGCGAGACCCTTGCCTCTGACCCGCCCTACGATGTGGAACAGCTGCTGGACCGCTACCCGGAGAGCCAGGTGGCCAACGACATGCAGAAGGACGTGCTGCAGATCCACGAGGGCACGCCCCATTTTCAGCGGCTGCGGCTGGACAGGCAGAGCCTTGTGGATCTGGCGCAGAAGGAGGGCGTGAAGCCCTTCAGCGCCCTCATGGGGCTGACCTGCCAGGCAGCGCAGCGGTATCTGGAAAAGAACGACCTCGTGTACAGCTATGCCGCCGACACCCGCGCGGCGCTGGGGGTGCCGCATGCCCTGTACAACTGCATTGCGTCCTTTCAGCTGTCCCTGCAGCTGGAACCGCAGGCCCGGCTCCACAGCTTTGCAAAGCGGCTCGACCATGAGATCCGGGAAAGCCTGACCCCGGAGCGCCGCCTGTTCCGCATGGCCGAACAGATGGGCTGGGTGTATCAGGTGTTCCGGCAGAAGGCCGCACTCAAAATCAAGAAGCGTGTGTTCCAGATGGGCGAGTACATCAGCGGCTTCCCGGCAGATTTCTGGGTCAGCTACATCGGCAGCCCGCTGCTGCCGCACAGCCCGGAGCTGGAAGCGTACCTGACTGATTTCCAGACCTGGGTGCTGCCGGACGGTGCGTCCCTTGCAATGGAGGTCACCAGCCTGCACGGCGTGCTGACCTGCTGCATTGAGAACAAGGTGGACAAGCCCGGCTACCTCGAGGCCCTGCGCGACGTGATGGAGCAGGAGGGCATCAGGGTGCTGGAAGCGGTACATATCTCTTAAAAGAAAATGACCCTTTCCGTCATGCGTCGGCGTGGCGGAAGGGGTCATTTTTCATTTTGTGGAGGTGGGCCGGATGCTGACCTCGCCGTGCTGCAGGGAAACCTGCCTGCCGCCCTCGCGCTCCACCACCAGACGGCCCGCATCGTCAATGGAAAGGGCCTTTGCGGCATAGGTCTCGGCCCCGGTGCAGACAGTGACCCAGTGGCCCGGCACAAAGCAGCGGGCCCGGTACTCGTCCAGACAGTCGAAGGCCGGGCAGAGGGAGAGCAGCTCCCGGGCAATGGCCCCGGCCAGCACCGCCCGGCTCACGGGTGCGGGGCCGCCGGGGTAAAGGCTGCCTGCCGTGCGGGCCAGCTCCTCGGGCCAGTCGGCAGGGGAGGTGGTCAGGTTGAGGCCGATGCCCACCACCAGCCATTCCAGCTGGCCGCTCTCCATGTCGGTCCCGGCTTCGGTCAGGATGCCGCAGACTTTGCGGCCCTGATAGTAAAGGTCGTTCACCCATTTGATGCCCAGTTCCAGCCCGCACAGGGCCTTGACAGCCCGGGCCACGGCCACCGCTGCACTGATGGTCGCGCTCTGGGCATCGGCAGCAGAAAGGGCGGGCCGCAGGATGAGGGAGAGGTAGACCCCCTTCCCGGCGGGGCTTTCAAACCGCCGCCCCAGCCGCCCGCGCCCCGCCTTCTGGTGGGCCGTGAGCACCAGCGTGCCGTGGGGCGCACCGCCCAGCGCCAGCTGCTTGGCCGTCAGGTTGGAGCTTTGCAGTGTGTCGTAGATGTGAATGGGGGCGGGGTAGGGGCCCACCGCCTCGGCGCAGAAGGGGTCACCGCCTGCCAGCCGGTAGCCCCGGCGCGGGGCGGAATCCAGCGCGTATCCCTGGGCCGAAAGCGCCTGTGCCGCCTTGTGGACAGCCGCGCGGCTCACGCCCAGCGCTTCGGCCAGCTGCTGGCCTGAGATATAGGCTCCCTCTGCCGCCGAAAGCGCCTGCAGCAGGGCCTGTTTGGTGCTTCCCCCCATGGAAAACGCCTCCTTCTTGTGCTATAGTAGTAATAGTATAGCATAACTTGAGGCATTGCAAAAGAAGAACCTCTCAGGCGCTTTGCGCCAGCTCCCCATATTTTTTAAATTTTTTGCAGGAAAACCGCGCTCTGTTTCGTATTCAATTACAGAGCGGCAGGAAAGGAGGGATGCGGACCGTTGACAACACTGGAATTCAATGCGCTGGTGCGGCAGTATCAGGGGCTGGTCTACACGGTCTGCCACCAGCTGGTGCCGGACGAGGGCGATGCCCAGGATCTGGCACAGGAGACCTTTCTGGCCGCATGGCGGGCCATTGACCGCTGCCCGCCCGGGTACGAAAAGCAGTGGCTGGCGCGCATCGCTTCCAACAAAGCCAAGGACTACCTGCGCAGTGCGTGGGTGCGCCGGGTGAACACCCCGGGAGATGATATCCTTGCGCTGGAAGGCGCGCCGCCCGGCTCCGACCCGGAGCAGCAGGTGCTGGATGCCATGAGCGAGGAGACCCTGACCGGGAAGATCCTGGGGATGCGGGAGCCGTACCGCACCCCCTGCCGCCTGATGCTGCTGGAGGGCCGCACCGCTGCCGAGGCGGCAGCCCTCTGCGGCAGGCCCCAAAAGACGGTGGAGGCGCAGATCTACCGGGCAAAGAAAATGCTGGCGGAGCAGATCCGTCAGGAAAGGAGGAGCGAAGATGGAATTGTTTCGTGAAGATGGCTGCATGACCGACGCGGGCTTCCGGGCCATGATGGATGGTCGGCTGGATGAGCTGGGCAGGCTGGAAGCCGCCGAACACCTCTCCTATTGTGACCAGTGCATGGACCGATACACGGCCCTTTTGACCGCCGACGCACTGGAAACACCGCCAAGGAGCGTGCAGGGCGCGGTGATGGGCACGATCTGGGCCCGCCTGATGCAGAATACCTATGGCAGGGCTGCTGTGGCCGGTGTGGCCGCTGTGCTGGCCCTGACTCTGTGGCGGAGCGGGGCGCTGCAGCAGATCATCCAGTATGGTGCCGGGCGGGAGAACGTGCTGGAAACTGACCAGAGCCAGCTCTGGGAACCCGGCCGGAATGACCCGGCCCCGGAGAACACCCCGCAATACCGCCCCATTGAGGACGACCGGCCGCAGGCCGCGCCGGAACAGCTGGGGAGACCCGTGGAGACAAAACAGGACCGCCGCTATGCCGGCGAAGGCTCCTCTTTGCTCCACAAGCTGCTCACGGATGTGACCGATAAGATCGCGGGTAACACCCCGAATACAGAGAAATGAGGGAACGATTATGAAGAAAAATGGCATCCTGACCCTGCTGTTCGCCTTTATCCCGGGCGCGGGCCAGATGTATCAGGGATATATGAAGCGCGGCCTTTCGCTGGTGCTGATGGCCGCTGCCATCGGCATGGCAGCCATGCTGATCCCGCCCGTCGCGTTTGCGCTGCTGGTGGTGTTCATGTACAGCTTTTTCGACACCTTCAACCTGCGTGCCCAGATCAGCATGGGCACCGCCCCGGAGGACGATTATCTGGTCCACTTCGACCCGCAGGACAAGCGCCTTGCCCGGATGATGATGGACAGCCACAAGCTGGTGGGCTGGTGCCTGATCGCCATCGGTGCGCTGATCGCCTACGAGCAGATCATTATGAACACGCTGGGCGATATCCTGTGGCGCTGGGGCCAGAAGGCTCCGGTGTGGCGGGCCATCTATCTGGTGATGGATCAACTGCCCGAGGTGGTGCTCTGCGTGGCACTGATCCTGTGCGGCATCTGGCTGGTGCGTGGGCCCAGGGCAAAGAAGGCTGCTCCGGAAGCTGCACCGGAGGAAAACGATTTTCAGGAGTATCAGCCTGAAAAGAAGATGCCCAGCCTGCTGGATCACTTTGCCCGCAAGGCAGAGCCGGATACGACCGGTGAGGTGACCCTTGACCCGGAGGATGAAGACGATGGACGAGAAGAATAATACGGCAGAGCGCCCGGCCCCCAAAGCCCCGGAGAGCGCCCCGGTGCGCCGGGTGGGCACCCTGACGCTGGGAGTCTGCCTGATCGCCTGCGGCGTGCTGTTCCTCTGCTATTTCTTTGTGCCGCATTTCAACTGGGACCTTGCGCTGAAAATCGCCCCGGCGGCAGGGCTGATCCTGCTGGGGTGCGAGGTGCTGTATTTTGCCGCAAGGCCCCAGCGCTGGAAGTACGATTTTCTCTCGGTGTTCCTCTGCATCGTGCTGATGGTCAGCGCCTTTGGCGGGGCCTGCCTGATGGCAGCCTTTGATTTTGCCCTGCATCGGGAGGAGTTCTGGATCGAATACGATGCCCGGCAGGAACGGGACTTGGATGATGATGAAAGCGACCGCCTGCGTCTTGATCTGGACGAGGGCACCGGCCCTGACCTCGATGAGGAAAATGAGAACAGCAGTGCGGCCTCCCACACGGAAGTGTGAGCCATACAAAAAACATATCACAGCAATACAAAAGATACCTTTTACAGGGGGCACCTGTCCGGGTATACTGAATGTGCACCCGGACGATGGGTGCTCGAAGAAAAAAGTGTAAAAACGAACCGCCATGGCATCTGTCACCATGGCGGTTCGCTTTTTGCTGTGTCGTGTATTACTTGCGGGCGATCATCTCGGTGTAGGCCAGCACCAGGGGGCCTACGCCCTTGGCATCGTTGCAGACCACAGGCTCACTGAAGTAGTAGGCCAGGGAGCCGTCGCGGTGGTCCTTACCGCCCAGACCTGCCACCAGGCAGATGCCATCCAGCTGCAGGCTGCCGTCCGGGTTCTTGGAGAGGTACCTGTCACAGGTGCCGTAGAAGGCTTTCTCAGCCCAGGCAGCCATCCGCTTGGGCAGGTAGCCCAGGCGCACGCCCTTGAGCACCGCATAGGCGAACAGGGCAGTGCCGCTGGTCTCGAGGTAGTTGCCCTCCACGCCGGGGTGATCCATCACCTGCCAGAACATGCCGGTCTCCTCGTCCTGGAACTTGTGCACATCCTCAATGGTCTGGCGGAGCTGTGCCATGATGCCGCGGTACTCGTTGTACAGCTGCTCGTCCATCCGCTCCAGCACATCCACCATGGCCACCATGAACCAGCCCATGGCCCGCAGCCAGAAGTTGGGGCTGCAGCCGGTCACGGGGTCAGCCCAGTACATCTGGCGGCTCTCGTCGTAGCCGTGGTAGTACAGGCCGGTCTTTTCGTCCCGCATGTGCTTTTTGATGTTCATAAACTGCTTGTAGCTGTCAATGCAGCCCTGCATCTTGTTGTAGCGGGTCTCGTACTCCATGTAGAAGGGCTGGGCCATGTAGGTGCCGTCCAGCCAGACCTGCCAGGGGTAGATATCCTTGTGCCAGAAGTTGCCCTCCTTGGTGCGGGGCTGGGTGAGCAGCTGGCTGCGGATGGTGTCGATGGCCCGGCGGTACTTCTCATCCCCGAAGATGTCGTACAGGGTGAACAGGTTCTTGCCCTGGTTTACGTTGTCCAGGTTGTACTCCTTGGGGTCATAGGTCTTGATGGAGCCATCCTCCTGCACAAAGAAGTCGATGAAGTCCTTGGAGAAGCTCAGGTACTTCTCGTCCCCGGTGGTCTTGTACAGGCTCAGACAGGCCGTGATCATGCAGCCGTCGATGTAGTTCCACTTGTTGGGCTTGCCGCTGCGCACCTTTTCAATGTTCCACATGGGAGCCTCGGCGCTGGAATTGGCGATCAGGTAGTCCACATAGTCGCCCAGCAGGGTGAGAATTTCTTCATGGGTCATGGGTCAGTCCTCCTCGAAATGGCCGACATTGGCAAAGCGCAGGCGCTCGCCCTCGTAGCCGGTGATCTTGACGTTGTGCAGGTCGATCTCCTTGACGTTCTCCGCGTAGATGGCCAGCTTTTTCACGTTGGGGCGGTTGTCCGCCATGGCGGCCTGACCGGCTTCGGCGTTGGGGTCAAAGGTGATGGTGACATTCTTCATGGAGATGCGCTCGATGGGCTGCTCAGGCAGGCCGTCGAAGTAGCAGCCCGCGAACTGTGCGTCGGTGGCCACGATATCCTCCATGGTCAGGCTGCCCAGCTTGGGGGTGTACTCATCCACCGGCATAGCATCGCGGCACTGGACATAGGGGCTGTGGCCGTCCGGGTCACAGAAATAGAACATGTTGATGACAAAGGGAGCCTTGACACCGCGCATCTCCACATTGTGGAACACCAGCCCGTCGATGACGGCGGTGTTGCCGCGGCCGCGCCGGGTCTTGACCCGCAGGCCGCGGTCGGTGTGGTCCATCAGGCACTGGGTCACCACCATATCCTTTACGCCGCCGCTCATCTCGCTGCCGATGACGATGCCGCCGTGCCCCTTGTCCAGCAGGCAGTTGCGAATAACGGTGTGCTCACAGCTCTTTTTCAGCTTCATGCCCAGGAATACCTTGCTGGCCTTCATGGCGATGCAGTCGTCGCCCACATGGATGTTCGCGCCGATGATGCGGATGTACTCGCAGCTCTCGGGGTCGATGCCGTCGGTGTTGGGGGCGTTGTAGGGGTTGTTGATGTTGAAGTTCAGCAGATCCAGATGCTTGACGAAGATGGGGTGGATGGTCCAGGAGTAGCTGTTCTGCACCGTGATGCCGTGCAGGCAGACATTCTCGCTGTCCACCGCAGCCACCGCGCGGGGCCGCCATGCGATCCGCTTGACCTTCTGATTGATCCACCAGTCGCCATTCTGGGCATCGCAGTCCAGCGTGCCCTCGCCGGTCACCACCACGTCGTGCACCTGCGTGATGTTCAGCAGACCAGCAAAGCTGTCCAGCGGGTTGCCCTCCCAGCCGGTCAGGTAGTATTCATCCACCTCATTCTCACTGGGAATGACACCGGGCAGGATGGGGTAGTGGGTGCGGTCGTTGTCGCCCAGCAGCACAGCGCCCTTTTCCAGGTAGAGGGTGGTGCAGCTCTTCATAAACAGGCTGGAGGTGCGGTAGCGCCCGGCGGGCAGATAGACCGTGCCGCCCTTGGGGCAGGTGGAAAGGGCAGCCTGCAGCTTGCCGGTGTTGTCGGTGGTGCCGTCGGCCACCAGGCCGTAGCGGGATGCGTCTACAAAGAAGGTCTCGGCCTCGGTGGTGAAATCGAGGGTCAGGGTCTCACCCTCGGCCTGTACGGCAACCGTGTAGGGGGTGCCGGGCAGCAGGCTGAACAGGGAGAACACGTTGGTCTCGCAGGCGGTGTAAACAGTCTCGCCGTTCAGCTGGACGGTGAAGGGATGCGCCGGACGGTAGCACAGGCCGTTTTCCAGTTCGAACACGGCACTGCGGGTCATGGAACGGATCAGGGAAAGCTTCATAAACAGGATGCCTCCTTGGATGTTGAAAGATTTATGGGTTGCCCATAGGTGGCGGGCATGGTACACTGAGGAAAAGAAACTGTTGAATGGGGTGTGCGGATGAAAGCGGAACGGGAAAAATGGAGCGGCCGGGTAACGGCAACGGCGCTGCGGTTCCAGACCGGCCAGTATGAGCTGGCTGAGGAGGAGGAGATCTGCCGGATCATTCTGGTGTCCGGCGGCAGCTTTACGCTGGTGCGGGGCGGTGAGAGCCTGCTGGTGAACCCGGGCTGTGTGCTGCTGCTGGGCCCCGGCGGGGGCCTGCTGCAGCAGGCGGGCCACATTGCCCCTGAGCTCATCGGCTGCCGGTTCCCGGCGGGCGTTCTCCCGGTGCTCAAGAACCTGATGCAGCGGGATTTCATGCCGCTGTTTGAGCCGGGAGCACAAACGGCCCTGTACGGCCCTGTGCAGTGGTCGGGCCGCCTGCGCACTCTGCTGGGCATGATGCAGAGCGCCGAAAGCGAGCCGGAAAGCCCCGGCATGATCTATCTGGCCCTCATCCTGCACTATGTGGAGCAGGAGTGCCGCAGTGAAAAGCAGGACATCCGCCCCCGCAACGAGACGGTGGAACAGATCTGCGCTTACCTTGCAGCCAACTACCAGCAGAAATTCTCCCTGACAGATGTGGCTGCGCGGTTCTACCTGTCACCCTATTATCTGAGCCGGCTGTTCCGGCGGGTCACGGGCCAGTCCATTGTGGATTACATCAATGGCCGCCGCATCGAGGCTGCCCAGCGCCTGCTGGAGAGCACCGACCTGAACATCAGCGCTGTGGCCGAGCAGACCGGCTTTGCCTCCGCCGCCCATTTCCGCCGCGTGTTCCGCGAGACGATGGGAACGGGGCCGCTGCAATACCGCAAGAGCCACCGCGGATAAGAACAACGCCCCCTGTGCTGTGCACAGGGGGCGTTGCTTATTCATCGAAAGTCAATGGTTCTGTCCGCAGAGGGGGTGCTTAGCCCTTGACAGCACCGGCGGAGATACCTTCGACGAACTGATCCTGTGCACAGAAGAAAACGATCAGCTGCGGCAGGATGGAGATCAGGGACAGGGCCAGGATACGGTTCCAGGCAAAGCCGGTATCGCCGTCCATGGACAGCTTGACGAACAGGGACATGGGGTACTTTGCAGGGGTCTGCACGTAAAGCAGGGGGCCCATGAAGTCGTTGCAGCTCCACATGAACTGGAACAGTGCGCAGGACACCAGAGCGGGCATTAGCATGGGGACAATGACCTTGTACAGGGTCTGGAAGGAGTTGCAGCCATCAATGGCGGCAGCCTCGTCCAGATCGCGCGGGACATTGCGCATGAACTGCACCAGCTGGTAAACAAAGTAGGTCTCAGTTGCAAATGCAGTGTGGACCCAGATGGCCAGATAGAACGGGCTGTTGACCCAGCCGAACTTGGTGTACAGCAGGAACTGAGGAACGTTCAGAACGACCTGGGGCAGGAACAGGGTGGCCAGCATGATGCTGAACAGGATCTTCCGGCCCGGGAAGTCGAAACGGCCAAAGCCGTAGGCTGCAATGCAGGAGGAGACCACCGTGCAGATGACCTTGGGCAGAACATAAGAATAAGTGTTCAGCATGGCCTGCAGGATGTTGATGGAACCGCCGAAGTTGTTCAGCGCGTTCCTGTAGCCCTCCAGGGTGGGGTTCTTGATCCACAGGCCGATGCCTGCAAAGATCTCGCTGTTGTCCTTAAAGGTAGCGCTGACCATCCACAGCAGGGGATAGATCATGATCAGGCCAACCAGGATCAGGACAAAGTACTTAAAAAACGTCGCAATGGCGTTGGATGCTTTCATTCCCATACTGTCACACCTTACCTTTCATCCGAGTAGTAGACCCACTTCTTCTGGCTGGTGAAGGCGATGATCGTGAGGATGCAGACGATCACGAACATGATCCATGCCAGTGCGGAAGCCATGCCCATCTGGTTGGACTTGAAGGCGTAGTTGTAAACCAGAATGGAGATCAGGGTGGTGGAGTTGCGCGGGCCGCCGTTGGTGATGATGAAGGGGCCGTTGAACTCCTGGAAAGCCTGGCAGATCTGAGTGACCAGGTTGTAGAAGATGATGGGGGTGATCATGGGAACAGTGATGGAGAAGAACTGCTTCCACTTACCGGCACCATCAATGGTGGCAGCCTCGTACAGGTCTGCAGGCACGCCCTTCAGGGCGGCCAGGAACAGCACCATGGCGGAGCCGAACTGCCAGATGCGCAGGAAGCAGATGATCCACAGCGCATAGTTGGGGTCGCTCAGCCAGGAGGGGCCCTGTGCGTGGCCGAAGGTGATGGCGCGGATGATGGTGTTGACCAGACCATCATCACGGAAAACAGCCTTCCACAGCACGGCGATGGCAACGGAGCCGCCCAGAATGGACGGGATGTAGTAAACGGTACGGAACAGGTTCACGCAGGCGATCTTGAAGTTCAGGATGTATGCAATGAACAGAGCAAAGATCAGCTTCAGGGGCACGGTGATGAACGCGTACTTGAAGGTGGTGACCAGAGCCTTGGTGACCTTGGCATCAGAGAAGGCGGTGACGTAGTTCATCACGCCGTACTGGTGGATGCCGTTGAAGAAGTTCATGTCGGTGAAACTGTAATACAGCGACTGACCGAAGGGGATGGCCTTGAACACGACAAAGCCGATGATCCAGGGGATCAGGTAGATCAGACCCTGCCACTTATCCAGGAACTTCTGTGCGGGGGTACGCCCGAGAGAGGGCGCTTTGCTTTCTTTCATCCGGGGATCCTCCTTTGGTGAAAATCAGTGCAACAAACCTTATGTCACACTTTGGCAACAGATTTGTCAGAAAATTGTAACCTGTGCCTGAGAAAAAAGGGGCATCGGGCCTACGGGTGGACGATGCCCCTGATATGTAATTTAACTCAGGTCAGCAAAGAAGATCAGACAGTGTAGCCAACAGCAGACATGCCGTCCAGCAGAACGTCAACGACATCTGCGCCGCTCTTGTTGTCGTAGTCAACGGTATCGAACACTTCCTGATAGGTGCCGGTGCCGGTAGCCTTCAGATCGGAAGACTCGAACAGGGGATCCAGCTGGCAGGAAACGAAGCTCATGACCTTGCTGTTTGCCTCAGCGACCAGCTCGTTGATCTTACCGGCAGCCTGAGCGGTAGCCAGACCAGCCTTGGAAGCGGGGATGCCGCACTCGGAACCCATGATGGCAGCGCCGTCGCCGTTCCACAGGTACTCGATCAGGGTAGCAGCCTCAGCGGGGTTCTTGCAGGTCTTGGTGATGGCCATGCCCATGGAGACCTTGGAGAAGCCGCCATTGTAATCGCCGAACTTGATCTCCTCACCAACGGTGAAGCCGGGCTTGTTCTCCTCGTCCAGAGCGTCCTGGTACTTGGAAGCAGCGGAATCCCACTCGAAGATGCCAGCGATCTTGCCGGTGATCCACTCGTTGGACTGGTGGGTAGCACCGTCGCCGTTTGCACCGTAGTAGGTGGGCAGCGGCATGATGACGTGGCCGTCGACCAGGCTCTTGATGAAGTCGATGCCCTCGGCGATCTCGTCAGCGGTGTAGTTCAGGGTAGAGGTGGTGGGATCTGCCCAGTCCTTGCCGTACTTGGACTCGAGGTAGAACACCATCAGGATCATACGGTCGTATGCGCCCAGGTGCAGGGGATAGTAATCATCGCCCAACTTCTCCTGGAAAGCCTTGCCTGCTGCAAACAGGTCATCCTCAGTGGCGGGAACCTCGGTGATGCCAGCCTTGTTAAAGGTGGTCATGTTCCAGTAGAAGATACGGCCGGTCATGGAGATGGGCACGCACTGCTGTGCATTTGCAACGTTGCAGGCACCCAGCTTTGCGTCGTCCCACTGGGACATATCCAGGTAATCGGTGACGCTGTTCAGATCCAGGAAGGTCTGGCCGTTGCCGGAGTAGTTGTACAGCCAGTTCCAGTTGATCTGGCAGACATCCTCAGCCACGCCGCCTGCAAACTTGGTGGACATGGTGTCCTCCCAGCCGGACCATGCAGCGAAGGTGGGGTTGACGGTGATGGTGGTGTGCTCAGCAGAGAAAGCCTTCAGGGCCTCCTGATAAGCGTTGTGGCGGGACTCGCCGCCCCACCAGCTCATGGTCAGGGTAACGGGATCGCTGCTCAGGCCAGCCACAGAAGCAGCCTCGGCTGCGGAAGAAGCGGTGCTGGAAGCAGCGCCGCCATTGCCGCCGCAGGCAGCCAGCAGACCAGCTGCACCAACAGCACCGGTGACCTTCAGGAAATCACGACGGGAAATTGCCTTGCTCATTGTTGTTCTCCTCCTAATAAATCAAAAAACATCGAGCGGGCCTTTCTGCACAAGGCTCGTTGTATACAAATATGATAACAAAAGGGATGGGAAAAAGAAAGATGTAAATTGAAGTGATACGGACAAAAAACGAACAAATATTGCTCTCGTGATTTGCAGCGATTTGACGGCATTGCCGAAATGAATAAACTTGGAGCGAAAAAATATGCAATCTGCATAATTGGATAGATTGCATAGAAACGGGCCGAGAGAGTGTAGCAGAACCTCTAAAATTGCAATAGTATTGTAACTTGTTGCGAAATTGACGGTATAATGTTGTATACAACGTGTGAAAAAAGTGACGATATCGCTATTTTATAAACTGATATATCAATTGCGCAAAAAACGTTCGCAGTGGGATACAACTGATATATCACTTCAAAAGAGGACGAGCAAAAAAGAGCGCTGCCCGGCTGGGCAGCGCTCTGAAAACTGTAAAAATCTTTTGGGAGATCTGGGATCTCACGCAGGAGAGGGCTCCTGTGCCTGCCGGAGATCGACACTTACTGTGCGTTCCGTTTGGCGTAAAACGCCCGCCGTGCCTTGAAATAGCACTGGGGGCACATGCTGACGTACTGCACATCGTTTTCCAGATCGATGGCGACCTGCTCGCCCTCAAAGACGAACTCCCCATTGACCCTGCGGCAGTTGCAGGTGGCCTTGCGCCCGCAGGTGCAGATGGTCTTCATCTCCTCAATGGTGTGGGCCAGCTCCAGCAGACGGGTGGAGCCGGGGAAGCCCTTGAGGGAGAAGTCTGACCGCAGGCCGTAGCAGATGACCGGGATGTTCAGGTCTACCGTGACCATGAACAGCTGCTCGGCCTGTGCCGGGGTAAAGAACTGGCTCTCGTCGCAGAGAACACAGGCCAGCGGCTGTTCCCCGGCAGAAGCGGCGCGCACGGCCTCGAACACATCCACCTCGGGCGGGATGAGCAGGTCGGCCCTGCGGCGCACGCCCAGGCGGCTGACCAGCTCGCCGCCGCCCTTGGTGTCCACCTGGGGCTTCAGGATCAGCACCCGCATCCCCTGCTCTTCGTAGTTGTGGGCCACCTGCATCAGCGCGGTGCTTTTGCCGCTGTTCATGGCACCGTATCGGAAGTATAGCTTCGCCATAGTTGCTCTCCTCATAAAAAGGCAACCCTCTCTGCTCGTTCGGGGGGAGAGGGCTGCCTGTTTTCTGTGATATGTTATGAATAGATGTTAGATCAGTCCTGATTGCGCAGGCGGTAACCCAGGCTCATCAGGCTGTCGCCCAGGTGGACGTTCTCCACCACCACTTCGGGGTAGGGCACCGACAGGTCATAGTGGGAGAAGTTCCAGAAGCCTTTGATGCCCAGCTCGACCAGCCGGCCGCTGAGCTCCTCCGCACCGCTGCGGGGCACACAGAACACAGCCACCTCAGGCTTATGCTCTGCGCAGAAGGCCTCCAGCTCGTCAACGTGTAAGATCTGGATGCCGTTGATCTCTTTGCCCACCTCGCTGGGGGAATTGTCAAAGGCGGCGATCAGCTTGTAGCCGTTGGTGTCGGTGGTGATGAAGCGGCTGACTGCCTTGCCCAACCGGCCGCAGCCGATGAGGATGGTGGGCAGCAGGTCACCGTTGCCGAACAGCAGATGCTCCAGGATGGAAAGCAGGTTCTCCACCGAGTAGCCGATGCCCTGGCGGCCGTTCACGTCGCCGATACAGTTGAAATCCTGCCGCACCTGAGAGGCCGTGGTGCCCATCTGGGCGGCCAGCTCGCGGGAGGAGATGCTGGTGATGCCGTCGTTCTTCAGCGTCCGCAGGTAGCGGTAGTACTTGGGCAGGCGCTTGATCACCGGAAGGGAAGCTTTGCCGGGGTTGTTCATGGAAATGGTTCTCCTTTCATCCAAAGGGAATGCCGGTCTCTTTGCACCCTGCAAGGTGCACCAGCGATTAAGACAGTTTCTGAACAATAATGATATATACTTGTCAATCTTATTCTTACATAAAGTATACTGCAATGAGACAGAATGTCAAATCCTCTGGGCCAATTTTTTTCAAAGTAAAGAAATCTTAACCGCCGCATATTGCTTCGATCCCCGGGAACACTGAAAAAAACACCCTGAGGAGGAGCCAACATGCCGGAATACGAAAAGGAAACCACCGAACAGCAGCGGTTGGAGAAAGAGCAGCTGGAGGATCTGGGCACGGTGTGGCGCACCCGCGGCCCCCATGCCATCCACTGCCTGACCGTGATCGGCCAGATCGAGGGCCATGTGGAGGCCCCGCAGGGCCAGAAGACCACCAAGTATGAGCATGTGATCCCGCAGCTGGTGGCAGTGCAGGAGGACCCCGCTGTGGAGGGCCTGCTGGTGCTCATCAATACCGTGGGCGGGGACGTGGAGGCCGGGCTGGCGCTGGCAGAACTCATTGCCAGCATCTCGAAGCCCAGTGCCACGGTCGTGCTGGGCGGGGGCCACTCCATCGGCATCCCGCTGGCAGTCAGCGCCCGGCGCAGCTTTATCGTGCCCACGGCGACCATGACGGTGCACCCGGTCCGCCACTCCGGCATGATTTTGGGCGTGCCCCAGACCATGCGATGGTTCGAGCAGATGCAGGAGCGCATCACCGGCTTTGTGGCGGGCCACAGCGGCATTACGGCAGCGCGCTACTCGGAGCTGATGCTCCGCACCGGTGAGCTGGTGATGGACGTGGGCACCATGCTGGACGGCAAAAAGGCCGTAAAGGAGAAGCTCATCGATCAGCTGGGCGGCATCTCTGATGCACTGGAATGGCTGTACCGGGAGATCGAGCGGGCAGAGTGAGAGCACGGGTCTGCCCGGGGCGGTGTCAGGCTTACAGCTCGCCCTTCCGCAGATACTTCACCATCATGGGGGCTTCATAGACCAGCATGAGGATCCAGCCCACAACATAGCTGTACGGCAGGGCCTCGATATCCATTTTCATCAGCAGCACAAAGACGGCAGCGGCCGCCACACGGCCTGCCATGTTGAGCGTGCTGCTGTTCAGGGTGATCTTAAGGTCGCCCAGGCCGCGGAAGCCGCCCTGGATGCCATTGGTCAGCGAGGGCATCAGATAGAACAGGGAGACCAGCTTCAAAAAGCGCACTCCCAGATGCACCACGGCGGCATCGGTGACGAAGAGCCGGATGATGGGCTCGGCAAAGAAGAAGCAGACAGCGGTGATAAAAATGGCGTAGAGGAACTCCAACTTCAGGCCGCAGAAGAAGCTGGCGCGGACACGCTCTTTTTTACTTGCACCGCGGTTCTGGGCCATCAGGGTGGTGGTGGCATGGCCGATGTTCTGCTGGGGCACATAGGCAAAGTCATCGATGCGGCCTGCGGCGGCAAAGGCTGCCATGGCGCTGACACCCATGGTGTTCACGATGGCCTGAATGGCGATCTTGCCCAGCTGAACGGTGGCCTGCTGCATGGCGCTGGTCCAGCCGTAGCTGATGGTCTTTTTCAGCAGCGAGGAGTCAAAAATGAACCAGCGCCTGCCCAGCTGCAACACAGGGACCTTCCAGCGGATATAGATCAGGCAGAACACGCAGCAGAGCGCTTCGCTCAGCACGGTGGAAAGGGCACAGCCCTCGGAGCCCCAGTCCAGCACCTCAACAAAGAACAGGTCACCGCCGATGTTCAGCACCGAACTGATCATCAGAAAGTACAGCGCGCTTTTGCTGTCGCCCAGCGCGCGCATGGTGGCGGCGAGGAAATTATAGAAGAAGGTGAACAGCAGCCCGCCGAACACGATACGCAGGTAGTTCACAGCGATGGGAAGGATCTCTTCCGGTACCTGCAGCAGACGGAGCAGCGGGTTTGCCAAAATCACACAGGTCAGCGAGAACACCAGGGAAAAGACGGAGCCTGCAATGGCGGTGGTGGAGACCTGACGCTCCACCAGCTCGGTGTTGCCTGCGCCGAACGCCAGGCTGACAAGGATGCCTGCACCCAGGCAGACACCGTTGATGAACAGGATCGCCAGCGTCATCAGCGGGTTGGAGGTGCCCACGGCGGCAAGGGCATCCTCGCCCACGAATTTGCCGACAATGATGCTGTCCACGGCGTTATAGGTCAGCTGGAACAGGTTGCCCAGCACAAGGGGAATGGTGAAATTGACCAGCAGCGGTGTGATCGGGCCGGTCGTCATATCCTTGGTCATTTGGAACTCTCTTTTCTTTATAGATTAAATGCCTGCCGTCCGCTGAAGATGGCCAGCGCCGAGCGGCTGGTGCCGGTGGCAATCAGCTGTGCAGCGGCGTGGAGGGCTGCACCGGCGGCAGGGGAGGCGGGAATGGCATCGGTGGCAAGGACCCGCTGTGCAGCGCGGTTGGCATCGGTGCTGGTAACGGCGGCTACATTATCCACAACATAGGCGTTGTAATTGCCCGGCACGATGCCGTAGCCGATATCCGGGATGCCGTGCCCGCCGGTGAAGCCGCCGCCCAGAGCCTGATTCTCAAAGGGTTCCACGGCTACGATGCGGACATCGTTGGTCCAGGCCTTGATGGTCTCGCCTACGCCGGTGATGGTGCCCGCACTGCCCACGCCGACGGTGATGGTGTCCACGAGACTGCGGCCCTCCCGGGAGATGGCCTGCACGATGGCGGGGCCGGTCACCCGGCGATGGTATTCGGGGTTATCGTCGTTGGCAAGCCAGTTCATATAGTACCAGCCCTTTTCGGCGGCGGTGGTCTCTGCCAGCGCCCGGGCCCCCGCAAGGCCCCGCTGGGCGGGGGAATGCAGGATCTGTGCCCCCAGCCGGAGCAGGTATTCCTGCCGCAGGGCCGGGGCATCCTCCGGCATGGTCAGCACCACGGGGTGGCCCGCCGTCCGCCCGGCAAGGGCCAGCGCCATGGCAAAGGAGCCGGAGGCCGCTTCAATGATGGGCTGGCCAGGGAGCAGCTTGTGCTTTTCCGCCGCAAGGGCCAGCATCCCCTCGGCCACCGAATCGCGGGACGTGCCGGTGGGCCCATTATAATCAAGGTAAGCATACAGCCGCCCTTTGAGCCCGCAGGCGGCAAGATAGCCCCGCAGCTCCACGATCGGACAGGGGACCAGGGTCTGGTAGATGTTTGGATAGATTGCCACGAAATTCCTCCCTTACGCAAACCTGAGCAGTCAGCACAGAACTGTCTGCCATGCCAAGGGCTCCCCTGTTAGGGGAGCTGGCAAAGCCATCAGGCCTAGACTGAGAGGTTTAATACCTATAAGGTAGCGCATCCTGTGCCCAGCGTCAAGCCGCAATTGGACAAAATGGAGAAAAATCTGCTGAAAAATCAGCAGAGTGATGGAAAAAAGCCTTGACAAGGAAAAGAATGTCTGCTATACTCCGTATGTAAAGCAAATAAACTTTACAACAAATGGAGGTCAGGGCAGAACGCATCATGGCAAAAGACTTTGAAATGGGCTATCTGCTCGATTTTTATGGCGAGGTGCTCACGCCCAAGCAGCGCGAGATGCTGAACCAGTATTACAACGACGACCTCTCCCTCAGTGAGATCGGGGAAAACTTCGGGATCACCCGTCAGGGCGCACGGGATGCCATCAAGCATGGCGAGACCACCCTGAAAGAGCTGGAAGCCAAGGTTGGCTTTGCAGGCCGCTACCGCCGGGTGCAGGAAAAGCTGGAGGAGCTGGAACAGCTGGTCATTGACGCGCGGTTCGAGTGCACCGGCCCCTATGCCAGGCTCACCACCACTGAGTATGCAGCAACGCTGAACAAGATGCTGGGGCTGATCCGCTCCATCGACGAAGTCAACGAGAGCTGACACCATTACTATTTTGAGAGGAGCACCGAACATGGCATTTGAATCTTTGACCGACCGCCTTGCCGGTGTGTTCAAAAAGCTGCGCGGCCACGGCAAGCTGACCGAGGCCGATATCAAAGCCGCCATGCGCGAGGTACGGATGGCCCTGCTGGAAGCCGATGTCAACTACAAGGTTGCCAAGGATTTCTGTGCCAAGGTCTCCGAGCGTGCCATGGGTCAGGAGGTCATGGAGAGCCTGACCCCCGCCCAGCAGGTGGTCAAGATCGTCAACGAGGAGCTCGTTGCCCTGATGGGCGGCGAGGAAGCCCCCCGCCTGACCATCAAGAACAAGGGTCAGACCATCATCATGCTCTGCGGCCTGCAGGGCAACGGTAAAACGACCCACGCAGCCAAGCTTGCCAAATACTTCATCAAGCAGGGCCGCCGCCCCATGCTGGTGGCCTGCGATATCTACCGCCCCGCCGCCATTGATCAGCTGCAGGTGGTGGGCGGGCAGGCAGGTGCGCCGGTGTTCACGCTGCCGGGTGCCAAGCCCCCGGAGATCGCCCGCAAGGCGCTGGCCCACGCCAGGGATTACGGCAACGACATTGTGATCCTGGATACCGCCGGCCGTCTGCAGATCGACGAGGTCCTGATGCAGGAGCTCGTGCAGATCAAGGAAGCTGTCCCCGTGGACGAGACGCTGCTGGTGGTGGATGCCATGGCAGGTCAGGACGCTGTGAATGTTGCCAAGACCTTCAACGAGACGGTGGGCATCGACGGCATCATCCTGACCAAGACCGATGGCGATACCCGCGGCGGCGCGGCACTTTCGGTGCTGAGCGTCACCGGCAAGCCCATCAAGTTCCAGGGCACCGGCGAAAAGCTGGACGATCTGGAAGTGTTCCATCCCTCCCGCATGGCCAGCCGCATCCTGGGCATGGGCGATGTGCTGAGCCTCATTGAGAAGGCGCAGGATGCCGCCGATGAAAAGGCCGCAGAAGAGACCGCCCGGCGGATGATGGAAAACAAGTTCGATATGAACGACATGCTGGCCCAGTTTGCGCAGATCCGCAAGATGGGCGGTGCAGGTGCCATGCTGAGCATGATGCCCGGCATGTCCGGCATTGATGCCAGCCAGGTCGACGAGAAAGCCTTTGACCGCATCGAGGCCATGATCTATTCCATGACCAAGGAAGAGCGTGAAAAGCCCTCCATCATCAACCCCAAGCGCAAGCGCCGCATTGCAGCGGGCAGCGGCACCCGGGTGGAGGATGTCAACAAGCTGCTCAAGCAGTTTGAAATGATGCAGAAGATGATGAAGCAGTTCAAGAAGAGCCCCAAGGGCTTTGCCCGCCGCCTGGGCGGCATGATGGGCAACCCCAATGCCTTCCGGGGCCTTAAATAAACCTTGAAGCCTGCCTCCCCTGCTGGGGGAGGTGTCACCGAAGGTGACGGAGAGGTTTTCTTTCAAACACAGGTATACACCCCGCAGGGGTTGTACAGATAGATTTAATCAAACCCCGAACGGGGCACAAACATTTTTGGAGGATATTTACCATGGCAGTTAAGATTCGTCTGCGCCGCGTTGGCGCTAAGAAGGCTCCCTTCTATCGTGTTGTTGTTGCTGACAGCCGCTTCCCCCGCGACGGCCGTTTCATCGAGGAGATCGGCACCTACGATCCCAACCAGGAGCCCTCTGAGGTGAAGATCGACGCTGAGAAGGCCAAGGCTTGGATCGCCAACGGCGCACAGCCCACCGATACCGTCCGCGTTCTGCTGAAGAAGTCCAACATTCTGTAAGTAGGAGGGCTGACTCATGCAGGAGCTGTTGCTGGCAGTTGCCCGCGGTCTCGTGGAGGACAAGGAAGCCGTCAAGGTCACGGTGGACGAGCCCCGCGAGGACGGCACCATCGTCTACCACCTGAGCGTGGCAGAGGGAGATATGGGCCGTGTCATCGGCAAGCAGGGCCGGATCGCAAAAGCCATTCGTGTGGTGATGCGCGCGGCTGCTGTGCGGGTCGATGAAAAGGTCCTTGTTGAGATCGACTGAGCACCCTACGGGCCCTTTGCCGCAAGGCAAGGGGCCTTTTTGTATTATTAGGCAGCTCGCCTTCTCAGGCCGCTTCGCGTCCAGCTCCCCCAAAGGGGGAGCCCTTGGCAAAACCAGAAACTTTGTGGTGACTGCCAAGGCCTCTCCCCTCGGGAGAGGTGGCATTGCGTAGCAATGACGGAGAGGGTGAGGATGCTAAAGGAGTAAAAGCAATGCAGAAATACTTGGAAGCCGGCAAGGTGGTGACCACCCACGGTGTGCGCGGCGAGATGAAGCTGGAGCTGTGGTGTGACGGTGTGGCCTTTCTGAAAAAGGTGGGCCGCCTGTACACCACCCCCCAGGGCGGCAGGTGCTACAAGATCACCTCCATCCGCCCCCAGGGGCAGATGGCCCTGCTCCAGCTGGAAGGGGTCAGCGATATGGATGCCGCCCGTGCCCTGCGGGGGCAGGTGTTCTACTTTGACCGTGACGATGCCACCCTGCCTGCGGGCAAGTGGTATGTGGCCGACCTCATCGGGTGTGAAGTGCGGGATGCCGATACCGGCAAGGTGTACGGCGTGGTGACCAGCGTGGACCACCCCGGCGCACAGGATATCTACACCGTCAAGGCCCCCAGCGGCAAGGAATATATGTTCCCCGGGGTGGATGCCTTTTTGAAAGAGCGCAACCCGCCGGAAGGCTATCTCCTTGTCACCCCCATCCCGGGCCTGCTGGATGACGATTTTGACAGTGAGCGGGAGGAGGAGTGAGCCATGGGGATGCGTGTGGACATCGTGACCCTTTTCCCGGAGATGTGCCAGCAGGTGCTGGATTCCAGCATCATCGGCCGCGCCGCCAAAAAGGGATATATTGAGACCCATTGCCACCAGATCCGGGACTACACCCTGAATAAACAGAAGCAGACCGACGACTATCCCTATGGCGGCGGCTGCGGCATGGTGCTCTATGCCCAGCCCATTGCCGACTGCCTGCGGGCAGTCCAGAAGGAAGTGCAGGAACAGGGACGGCCTGCGCCGCATATAGTATTCCTGACGGCAGGTGGGCAGCGCTATACCGAGGAGCATGCCCGGCGGCTGGCCCAGTACGACAACCTGACCCTGGTCTGCGGCCACTACGAGGGCATTGATGAGCGCGTGATCGATGCCTTTGCGGACGAGGAGATCTCCATCGGCGACTATATCCTCACCGGCGGCGAGCTGGCCAGCCTGGTGGTGGCAGACAGCGTCCTCCGCCTGAAACCCGGCGTTCTGGCTGAGCAGAAGGGCTACGAGGAGGAGAGCTACTGGGACGGCCTGCTGGAGTACCCCCAGTACACCCGGCCCGAGGTCTGGGAGGGCCGTGCTGTGCCGCCTGTCCTGCTGGAGGGCAACCACCAAAAGATCGATGCCTGGCGGGGGCAGCAGAGCCGGGAGCGCACCCGTCTGCGCCGCCCGGAGCTCTACGAGCAGTGGTGTGAGACCCATCCCCTGACCGAGATCCCCAAGTGGAAGCGGGGCGAGAATGTCCGGCTGGTCAAGACCGCCGAGCAGATGGAGGCTGCCGCAAAGCTGTTTGCGGAGGGCCGCCGGAGCATTTGTGCCGGGGGCTGGGTGCAGGAAGCGCTGGATGCCCTGACCCCGGAGATGTTCCTGCCCCAGCTGCAGCAGGAAAAGCAGGAAGGCTGGGTCTGCTACCTCCACTATACCAAGGATGTGCCGGATGCCACGGTCAGCGTACACCACAAGACCGGGCAGGTGGAGCACCTTTTTGTGACGGAGAGCGCCCGGGGCAGGGGCATCGGCCAGAAGATGCTGGATTTCGCCCGGAAGAAGCTGCCGGAGCATGAGCACCCGGTGCTTACGGTGCTGAACACCAACACCCGGGCACTGGCTCTTTACCGCCGCATGGGCTGGCAGGTAGTGGGCGCAAAGGAGAAATTCGACCCGGCCAAAGACCCGCTGGTGGTGCGCCCCAGTCAGGTGCTGGAAATGCGCTACCAGGGCTGAAAACAGGGTCTAACGGGCCGGGAAACTGTCGAAGGTCGAAAAAATGTTGAAAACTTTTGTATTACCCGGCCAACACTGGGGGAATAATTTTGTTATCTTTGTATAAAAGGCGAAAAAGACCCCCCTCATCATTGGGAAAACCGCCAAAAATGCGTTCTGGGGCTGTACATTGGTTTCGGCTTGCGCTAAAATAGGTACAACGCAACAGGCAAGAAACAAATCGAATTCCCGAGAACGATAATAGATAGGAGCGTTTTACTATGTACGTCAAAGAAGTTACCGTTGAAAATCAGGTTGGTCTGCACGCTCGTCCGGCTACCTTCTTTATCCAGAAGGCTAACGAGTTCAAGTCTTCCATCTGGGTCGAGAAGGAAGAGCGCCGCGTGAACGCTAAGAGCCTGCTGGGCGTTCTGTCTCTGGGCATCGTGGGCGGCACCACCATCCGCATCATCGCTGACGGCGCAGACGAGCAGGCTGCTGTTGACGGCCTGATCAAGCTGGTCGAGTCTGGCTTTGCAGAGTAATTCGAGCCTTTGATTTTTGAGGCGGCGGGATGTTTTTCCTGCCGCTTTTTGTTTTACCAAGGAGCTGCCATGACCAAAGCAGAACTGTATCAGAAAGCCTGTATGCTGCCGCTTTTGCCCGGTGTGTATATCATCCGGGACAAAAGCGATACCATCATCTATATCGGTAAAGCCAAGCGCTTGCGCATCCGGGTGAGCCAGTATTTCCGCGAGGGTGTGCCCCACGACAACAAGGTCAGCCAGATGATCGCTCACGCCTATGCGTTTGATGTCATCGTCTGCCAGAGCGAGTTCGAGGCGCTGGTGCTGGAAGCCAGCCAGATCAAGGCGCACACCCCCAAGTACAATATCCTGCTGAAGGATGACAAGGGTTACAGCTATATCAAGGTGACCCGGGAAGCCTGGCCCCGCCTTTCCTTCGTGCTGCAAAAGGAGGAGGACGATGCTGAATACATCGGCCCCTATACCTCGTCCTTTGCGGCCCGGCAGATGGCCGAGACCGCGCTGGATGCCTTTTTGCTGCCCCGGTGCAGCAAGCGGTTCCCCCAGGATATCGGCAAGGGGCGGCCCTGCCTGAATGCCCATATCGGCAAGTGCATGGCCGTGTGCAGCGGCAAGATCAGCTGCGAGAACTACAATCAGGCCGTGAAAAATGCGGTGCATCTGATCCGGTACGGCAAAAAGGACATTCTCAAGATCCTGAACGAGCGGATGCTGGAAGCCTCTGACCGGCTGGAATTTGAGACAGCGGCCCTCCTCCGGGACCAGATCAACGCCATCACCAAGGTGACAGCGGGCCAGAAGGTCGTGGTGGACCCGGAGGTGGAGATGGATGTGGTGGCGTTGGCCGGTACCCCCAGCAGTGTCTGCGCGGCAGTCCTGCGCTTCCGGGAGGGGCGGCTGACCGATAAGCGGGAGTTCCTTTTCCACGATACGGCAGATATTGCCGCCGTGCGGGAGGAGTTTCTGCCCCGGTATTATCTGGACGATGAGCAGATCCCAAAGATCATTGCCGTGGACGAGCTGCCGCCGGACAGCGAGGCGCTGCAGCAGGCCCTGAACGAAAAGCGGGGCAGTGAGGTACAGCTCTATGTGCCCCAGCGGGGCGATAAGGCCCATCTGGTGGAGATGGCCCACACCAATGCGGTGGAACGGCTGGCCCGGGAGAGCGGCCGCTACGCCCGTGAGGAGAAGCTGCTGGATGAGATGGCGCAGGTGCTGGGGCTTTCCAAGCCGCCGCGCACCATTGAGAGCTACGATATCTCCAACTGGGGTGATGGCACCAGCGTCTGCGGCATGGTCACCTTCCGGGATGGCAAGCCCTACAAAGCCGGATATCGGAAGTTCCGGATGAAGACCGTGCTGGGGACGGACGACTATGCTTCGCTGGCCGAGACGGTTTCCCGGCGGGCGGCAGAGTATGAGAAATACGCCGCGCTGGCCGCACAGGGGCAGGGCAGCGACAATTATTTCGGGCAGAAGCCGGACCTGCTGCTGATGGATGGCGGCCGGGGACAGGTCAGCGCGGCCAAGGCGGCACTGGCAGGAACTTCGCTGGCCGATGTGCCCCTTTACGGCATGGTCAAGGATGACCATCACCGTACCCGCGCCATCGTGGACAGTGAGGGCCGGGAGATCGCCATCAATATGAACCGGGGGACTTTCACCTTTATCACGGCCATCCAGGACGAGACCCACCGCTTTGCCAATGCCTACCGCAAGCAGCAGATGCGGAAGAAGAGCTATTCCTCCACCCTGACCGAGGTGCCCGGGGTGGGCCCCAAAACGGCCAAGGCCCTGATGACACAGTTCAAGAGCGTGGGTGCTGTGCGGGAGGCCACCCCCGACCAGCTGGAAAATACCCCCGGCGTTGGCCCCCAGCTGGCACAGACCATCTATGATTATTTTCACGCATAACAAAAGGAGGGCGGCTGCATCAGCAGCCGCCCTCCTGGCGTATTCAGGGAAAAATCAATTCTCGGAGGAGATATCCTGACCGAAGTACTTCTCGCTCAGCTCCTTCAGGGTGCCGTCGGCGCGCAGCTCATCGATGGCGTTGTTGACGGCTTCCAGCAGGGTGGCGCTGTTGTCGCCCTTGCGCAGGGGGATGGCAACGTGGGAGGCATCCTCAGTCTGGGCCACGATCTTGAAGTCGGCATCCGGATGGACGTTCAGGTAATCGTAGAAGGAGACATCCGCATTCAGGGTGGCATCAATGCGTCCGGCAGCCAGCAGCTGGATGGTTTCCTCCAGGGTGTCGATGCCCTGCACGGTAGCACCGTAGCTCTCGGCCAGCTCCATGTAGGTGGAAGCCAGGCTGTTGGCAGTGGTCTTGCCCTTCAGGTCCTCAAAGGTCTTGATCTCGTCGTTGTCCTTGCGGACGGCCAGAGCGGTGTGGATGTAACCGTAGGGAGTGGTGAAATCATAAGTCAGGGCGCGCTCGTCGGTGACCTCCACGCCGTTGCAGACCATGTCAAAGCGTCCAGCGTCCAGACCGGCGAACAGGCTGTCCCAGTCGCTCTCCACATACTCCGGCTCCACGCCCAGCTTTTCGGCAATGGCGCGGGAGACCTCGACATCATAGCCCACCAGAGTGTCGCTCTCGTCATGGTAGCTCCAGGGCTGCCATGCGCCCTCCAGTGCCACGATCAGCTTGCCACTGGCCTGAATGGCAGCCAGCTGGTCAGCAGCGGAACCGGCAGCAGAGGATGCACCGGAGCTTGCGGCGGTGGAGGTGCTGCTGTTGGAGCAGCCGGACAGGGTCAGAACGCCGGCGGCGGCCATGACACTCATCATCGAAATAAAAGTTCTGCGCTTCATAGTTAAGATCCTTTCATAGAAAAAGCTGTATCAAAAGGACGGCGGGGAGTTTCCTAAGCAAATGTTCCGCTGGGGTGGGACCCTGTTGCCGCAGGCAATAGGGCGGGCGATGGAATGGCCCGAAGCATTTGCGTGGAAAGCTCCCCGTCGGCCATCCCTTATGCTGTGTGCTCGATCTTCCGCAGGAACTCCCGGGTCCGTTCCTCGCGGGGGTGGGCAAAGAATTCGTGGGAAGGGGCCTGCTCCACCACCACGCCGTTCTCCATGAATACCGTCTTGGAGGAGACGTTGCGGGCAAAGCCCATCTCGTGGGTGACCACCAACATGGTCATGCCCTCTTCGGCCAGCTTCCGCATGACAGAGAGCACCTCGCCGGTCAGCTCCGGGTCAAGGGCACTGGTGGGTTCGTCAAAGTAAATGATCTCCGGGTCGGTGGCAAGGGCGCGGGCAATGGCAACGCGCTGCTGCTGTCCGCCGGAAAGCTGGCGGGGATAGTAGTCGGCCCGGTCGGCCAGACCGACCTTTTCCAGCATCTGTCTGCCGATCTCATCCGCCTGCTCTTTGGGCATCCTGCGGGCAACGATCAGGCCCTCGGTCACATTCTGCAGGGCGGTCTTGTTCCGGAACAGGTTGTAGTTCTGGAACACAAAGGCCGTTTTTTTGCGCAGGCGGGCAATGTCGGCCCGGGAGATCCTGCCAAGATCGAAGGATTCGCCGTCGAACACCAGAGTGCCGCTGTCAGCGGTCTCCAGAAAGTTCAGGCAGCGCAGCAGGGTGGTCTTGCCGGAGCCGGAAGGGCCCAGAATGGCAACAACGTCTCCCTTTTCCACACTCAGGTCCACGCCGTTCAGGACGTGCAGTGCGCTGCGCACCCGGCGGGCATTGCCGCGCGGGAAAGGCCCGATGTGGAAGCTGGGCTTGTCATCGTAGGTGTAAAATGTTTTGTGGATGTCTTTGATCTCTAACATGGCCATACCGTCCACCCCTTTCTCACTGGAAGCCGTGTGCGTTCAGCTGTCGCTCCACCAGCGCCTGCAGCTTGGTGATGATGGTGCAGAACAGCAGGTAGACCACAGCCACCTCGCAGTAGATGGGCAGGAAAATGTAGGTGCGGGCTGCCACACGCTGGCCTGCCATGAACAACTCTGCCACCGTGATGTTGGAGGCCAGAGAGGTGTCCTTGATCATGCTGATGAGGGAGTTGGACAGGGAGGGCACAGCGGTGCGCAGGGCCTGCGGCAGAACGATGCGGCGCATGATCTGCCACCAGGTCATGCCCACGCAGGAACCGGCCTCCAGCTGGCCCTGGGGCACGCTTTCCAGCGCGCCGCGCATGGTCTCGGCGCAGTAGGCACCCTCGTTGAAGGCAAAGGCGATGACGGCTGCCGGAAAAGCATCCAGCATGATGCCCAGGCTGGGCAGGCCGTAGAAGATGATGAACAGCTGCACCAGCAGCGGCGTGCCCCGGATGACCCAGATGTAGAACCGGGCGATCTGGCGCAGCACCGGAACATTGGCGTACTGCACCAGCGCAACAGCCACTGCAATGACCATGGCAAGGCTGAAGGAGATCAGGGTCAGGGGAATGGTCATGGTCAGGCCTGCCGTCAGGATGCGGGGCAGGGCCTCCCACAGCACGCTGACCGTGCGGTTGGTAAGAAGTGCTTCAAACATATTTTTCTTCCTTATTGATAAAAAACGGTGGAATATCTTTAGGATACACCTTAAACTATGGTTCAGGTCAAGAGCATATCCTACAATTCCTACCAAAATACTATAGCATGAAATGGAGACAAGTGCAATCCATTGGCGAAAATCCTTCACTCTGGCCAAAAACAAAAGAAAACACAGGTTAACTTTGTGCAGTCTGGCAAGGAGTTGACGCGGTACGATGTTTCGTGTAAAATGGAATCAGACAGGCCCCGTGCAGGAAGCGCGGGGAACAGGCCGGGCACACAAGCAGCCCGGCGCATACGGAGGACAAAACACAATGAAGCATAAAATTGGTATTCTGGGTGCAGGCACCTGGGGCATGGCTCTGGCGCGGATGCTGACGGTGAGCGGCAATGACGTGACCGTGTGGTCGGCGCTGGAACAGGAGATCGACAACCTTTCCACCACTCGGGTCCACCCCAATCTGCCCGGCATGACCATTCCGGCAGAGATGAAGTTCACCAAGAGCGTGGAAGAGGTGTGCACGGACAAGGAGATCCTGCTGTTCGCGGTGCCGTCGGTGTTCGTGCGCTCCACCGCAGCCAAGGCCCGGCCCTTTGTGCCGGACGGTCAGATCATTGTGGACGTTGCCAAGGGCATTGAAAAGGATACCCTGTTCACCATGACGGAGATCCTGGCCGATGAGCTGGGCAAAGAGGGCGGCCCCAAGGGGGTGCGTCTGGTGGCCCTGAGCGGCCCCACCCACGCTGAGGAGGTGGCAATCGACCTACCCACCACCATCGTTTCGGCCAGCAAGGATATGGAAGCGGCCAGATTCGTGCAGACGGTGTTCACCAACAACGTCATGCGTGTGTACACCAATGAGGACATCAAGGGCGTGGAACTCAGCGGTGCCATGAAGAATGTCATTGCGTTGGGCGTGGGCATCTCCACCGGCCTGGGCTATGGCGACAACGCCCGCGCCGCACTCATCACCCGCGGCATTGCCGAGCTTGCCCGGCTGGGCGTGGCCATGGGCTGCAATGTCCACACCTTTGCCGGTCTGGCCGGCATCGGTGACCTGATCGTGACCGCCACCAGTATGCACAGCCGCAACAACCGGGCCGGCATCCTCATCGGCAAGGGTGAAACCCCGGAGCAGGCCGTGAAGGAGGTGGGCATGGTGGTCGAGGGCATGAACGCCCTGCCCGCCGCGCTGGAGCTTGCCGCCAAGTATCAGGTGGAAATGCCCATCGTTCAGACCGTGAACGCCGTTGTGAACAAGGGCATGAGCGCCGCCGAGGCGGTGCGTTCCCTGATGGACCGTGACCCCAAGAACGAGCTGCCCCAGAGCTACGAAAAGTAATATTTTTTTCATAGAGAGGGACGACCCTCTCCGTCATTGCTTCGCAATGCCACCGCTCCCGAGGGGAGAGGGTTGGTGCTGTACTTTACGGCATCAAAAAAGCTCCCCCTTTCGGGGGAGCTGGCAAAGCCGCAGGCTTTGACTGAGAGGGTTGTTCCTCTTTCATTTTACTGCTGGGCCTCGATTGCTTTGACGATCTTGTCGGCGATGTACTTGTGGCCGGAGACGGTGGGGTGGCCATCCAGCTCAGTCTGAGCAAAGGGGATGGAAACGTAGGTGGCACCGTAAACATCGGCCAGCTGCTTTTCGTAGTTGTTCAGCTTGCTGAAGTAATCGCTCCAGCTGGGCAGCAGGGGCACAGGGTTGGTGGCACCGATGATCAGGATCTGGGCATCAGGGTTCAGCTCCTTGACGGTTGCTACGATCTGGCGCAGGTTGCTGGTGCTTTCGGGATAAGCGTTCTCGCAGATCTTGTTCATGCCGGAGAAGAACAGGTTCCAGACGGCATCTTTCTCGCTGCGGGTCAGGCTGAGCTTTTTCAGGCTCTCGTTCAGTGCAGCCTCAGTGTCCTGGTCGCGGTCGCGCAGGTTGCCGCTGAGCACGATGGAAGCCAGGTCGGCGCTCTTCCAGTTGGTAGCCTCGCCAAAGGAGACCACGGTGGGCACAAAGGCATCGTTAGAGCCCAGCTGGATGGAGATGACATCGGCGCTCTTGATGTAGTTGATGAACTCAGGGTAATTGTACTGGCAGCCGGAGAGGGTGTTCATCTCGGCCATGGTGCCGGTCTTGACCAGCTCCAGCATATCCTTGCTCATCACGCCGGGCAGGCCCAGATTGATGGCATGATCCCGGTCGAGGTTCAGGCTTTTGCCCACCTGACCCACATAGCAGGCCTCGGGGTAGCCCTTGAAGTTGAAGGAAACATCCACACCGATGAGGTTGGTGGCGTACTGCACCTTCGTCAGGCCGATGCCAGCGCAGATGCTGTCGCCCAGGGCAACATAGGTGATGGAGTTGGGCTCCTTCTCTTCTTCGGTGTTGCTGGAGGTGAAGAAACAGTTCTCCTCCTCTGCGGCGGCCTGTTCAGCGGTCAGAGCGGGGTCTGCGCTTTCTTCCGGGGCGGCTGCAAAGGCCGGAACGCTCAGGACGGAGAACAGCATGGCGGCCGAAAGGGCCAGGCCAATCAGTTTCTTTTTCATGGTGTCGTCACGAATCCTTTCCAATGTGTATTATTCTGCTTAATAATCGCGGGGAGTGATCTCTTCTTCCAGCTTGCGATAATCAAATTTAGCGGCCAGTGTCAGGGGCATTTCGGGGATGATCTTGTACCCCACGGGCTGGACATATTCGGGCAGCTCCTCAATGCAGAGCTGGCGCAATTCCTTGATGATCTGCTTGCGCTTGGCGGCGGGAACCGCAGGGTCAAGCACCAGATAGACAAAAGGCAGGCGGCCCTGCACATGATCCTTGTCGGCGCAGCCCACCACAGAGCACTGATGCACGGCGGGATGCTGGCTGACCACATTTTCGATCATGGAGGGGAACACCTTGAAGCCATCGTGGCGGATGATGAGCCGCTTGATCCGGCTGTCCAGATAGACAAAGCCATCCTCGTCCAGATAGCCGATGTCACCGGTATGCACCCAGACCCGGCCATCTGCATGGGTGCGCAGGATGGCGGCGGTCTCGGCAGGCTTGTTGTAGTAGCCCTTCATAACGCCGGGGCCGGAGATGCACAGCTCGCCCCGCTGGCCGATGGGCAGCTCCGTGTCGGTGCCCGGCTCAAAGGCAGACACCAGCGTGTTGACCAGCGGCAGGCCCACACTGCCGGACTTGTTGTTCCGTCCGGCAGCAGCGGTGGCAGCAGAGGATGCCTCGGTCATGCCGTAGCCCTTGGCGATGGGGAATTCCACGTTGTGAGCGGCCAGGAAGTCGTTGACCGTCTGTTCGGCACCCCGGGCGATGGCATCGCCGCCTGCGGCATAGTTGCGGATGAAGGAGAGATCCTTGTTCTGCAGCTTGGGGTCAACAGCCAGCTGCTGGTAGTGGGAGGGCACGCCGAACATGTGCTCGGGCTTGTACTTCCAGATCAGACTGCCCAGCTTATTGGAGTCGAGGTTGGGGATGATGACCACCTTGATGCCCAGCGTCAGCGGCAGATGTACGCCGCAGGCAAAGCCGTAGGCAATGAAGGGGGGCATGATGTTCAGCAGGGACTGACCCTTGGAAAACAGCGTGTCGCAGGCGGAGAACTGCATGGCAATGCCGTTGAAGTTGTTATCGGTCAGCATCACGCCCTTGGGGGAGCCGGTGGTGCCGCCAGTGTGCACCACCACGCAGGCGTGCTCCGGGTCATAGGGCTCCGCGGCAATGCTCTCGTCCTTCCCGGCAGCAAGGAACTGCTTCCAGTGGATGACGTTGGAATGATACTTGTTCTTGTCGAGATTCTTGACCTTGTAGCCCAGCGCCAGAGGCAGCGGCAGGGAGTCGGCCGGGGAGAGCACCACCACATGCTCCACATGGGTGCGCTTGGCAGCCTGATGGCAGCGCTCATACACCACATTCAGGCAGATCAGCAGGTGGGAATCCACCTCTTCAATGTACTCGCGGATGCCCTCCACACTGTAACGGGGATCCACCAGGTTCAGAGTCGCGCCGATCATGTCGGCGGCATAGAACGCAAAGATGATCTCCGGGGTCATCACGCTGACCACCGTGGCGATATCGCCCTTTTTCAGGCCCGCGGCCCGCAGGGCGGCAGCTGTCTTTTTGACGTTGACGATAAAATCAGCGTAGGTGAACTTGCGGCCATAGTATTCCAGTGCGGTCTCGCCCAGCCGGTTCTTGTTCTGCCGGCAGACGAGCTCAAACGCCGTGCAGGCGGGCATGGTCTGGTCAATGTACTTCTGATCGTAGAATTTCAGCCAGGGACGTGCCTGGGAAGCATAGATCGGGGTGTTGGATGTTGTCATAAATTGTCCTTTGTCCTTTGAGCAGTCACTGCACCCGCAGCCGGGGCAGCCGGATTCAACAGGGTCTTAAATTTCGTCCGTTTGTTAAAAACAACACAATACGTACAAGAGCTATTGTAGTAGAGCAGGGTGGAAATGTCAAGAAACAAAGGGCGAACTTTGTCAAAAAACGCAAGAGAAAGTTTACATTTCAGCCAGCCAGTCTTTGGCCTCCTGCTCGCTGCAGAGCACCCAGTGGCTGGGGCGCAGCTCCCGCCACTGGGGGGCCTCCTGCGTGTAATCGTGCATGGCGGGGTCGTAGACCAGCAGCTTTTTCTTCCGCTCCAGCCTGGGGTTGGGCATGGGGATGGCGGAAAGCAGGCTGCGGGTGTAGGGGTGGATGGCATGGGTCACCAGCTCCTCCGCATCGGCCAGCTCCACGATATCGCCCTTGTGGATGACGGCGATGCGGTCCGAAATGTACCGCATGACCGAGAGGTCGTGGGCGATGAACAGGTAGGTGATGCCGCGCTCCTTCTGCAGATGGCGCAGCAGGTTGAGCACCTGGGCGCGGATGGACATATCCAGAGCCGAGATGGGCTCGTCGGCAATGATGAACTCAGGCTCCACGATCAGGGCGCGGGCAATGCCGATGCGCTGGCGCTGGCCGCCGGAGAACTCATGCGGGAAACGGGAAGCGAATTCAGGCAGCAGGCCCACATCCAGCAGTGCCTGCCGGACCTTCTCCTCCCGCTGGGCGGCGGTCAGGTCGGGCCGGACATTCTGCAGGCCCTCGCCCACGATGTAGCTGACCTTGGCACGCTCGTTCAGGGAGGACTGCGGGTCCTGGAAGATCATCTGGATCTCCTTGATGACCTGCTGGTCCAGCTGGCGGGAGATCTTGCCGTTGATCTTCTGGCCCTTGTACAGAACCTCGCCGCCCGAGGTGGGCAGGATGCGCATGATGGCGCGGCCGATGGTGGTCTTGCCGGAGCCGGATTCGCCCACCAGACCAAAGGTCTCACCCTTGTAAATTTCAAAGTTGGCACGGTTCACGGCCTTGAAAGCCTTGTGGCCGGAGCCGTAGGTCACCTCGAGGTCCTTGACCTCAAGCAGGACCTGCCGGGGCGAAGTCTCTCCATCTTGCTGGCGCAAGACCGTTCTTTCGCTCGAACATCCCGCCGGGGTGTTCGCTGCTTCGCAAACGCGAATGTCACGATTTTCAGGCATCCTGCATCCCCTCCTCTTTCAACAGTTTGACGGCGGCAGGCGGCTCCACCTTGGGGGCCCGGGGGTCCAGCAGCCAGGTCTTGGCCTTGTGGGTGGGGCTGACCGCAAAGTAGGGCGGGCGCTTGACAAAGTCGATCTTCAGCGCCTGGGGGTTGCGGGGCGCAAAGGCATCGCCGTGGATCTCGGTGAACAGGTTCGGGGGTGTACCCTGAATGTTGAACAGATCCTCGCCCTTGATGCCCATCTGGGGCATACTGGACAGCAGCGCCCAGGTGTAGGGGTGGCGGGGGTCGTAGTAGATCTCATCGGAGGTGCCGATCTCCACGATGTCACCTGCGTACATGACGGCCACCCGGTCGGCGATGTTGGCCACCACGCCCAGATCGTGGGTGATGAGGACGATGGTCAGGTTGTACTTAACCTGCATCTCCTTGAGCAGCTGCAGGATCTGGGCCTGAATGGTCACATCCAGTGCGGTGGTGGGCTCGTCGCAGATCAGGATCTGCGGGTTGCAGGCCACCGCAATGGCAATGACGACGCGCTGGCGCATACCGCCCGAAAACTCGTGGGGATACTGCGCAAAGCGCACCTCGGGGTCAGCAATGCCCACGTCCCGCAGGTATTCAAGGGTCTTTTCCCGGGCGGCCTTGCCCTTGAGATGCTGGTGCAGCTCCACGGCTTCCATGATCTGGTCGCCGATGGTCTTCAGGGGGTTCAGGCTGGTCATGGGGTCCTGCATGATCATGGCGATCTCATGGCCCCGGACCTTCAGCCAGTCCTTCTCCTTTTTCAGGTCGGAAAGGCGGATGGGCTTGCCGTCATCGGCACCGTAATAATCAATGGTGCCCGAGGTGATGGAGCCGTTGGCATCCAGCAGGCCCATGAAGCTCTTGGTGAACACGCTCTTGCCGGAGCCGGATTCGCCCACGATGGCAAGGACTTCGCCGTGGTAGATGTCCAGGTTGATGCCGCGGATGGCATGCAGCACCTTGCCGCGCAGGTTGAATTTGATGTTGAGGTCCTTTACAGAAAGGATGAGCTGATTTTTTTCCATCTTCTGTCCCTCCTTACTGCAGGTGGTTCTTCGGGTCGGCAGCGTCCGAGAAGGCGTTGCCGATGAGGTAGAACGCAATGGTGACAAAGCTCAGGATGATGGTGGGGTAGAGCAGCTGGTACCGCAGGCCCGCCTGCATCATCACCTTGCGGCCGTCGTTGATCAGGTTGCCCAGAGAGGGCGTTTCCACAGAAAGGCCCAGGCCGATATAGGTGATGAACACCTCGCTGCCGATGGCGGCGGGGATGGTCAGGGCCATGCGCAGCATGATGACCGATACCAGATAGGGCAGCAGGTTGCGCAGCACGATGCGGCGGATGGGGGTGCCGATACAGCGGGAAGCTACGTTGTAATCACGGTCGCGGATGATCAGGATCTGGTTGCGGATAAAGCGCGCCATGGCGATCCAGCCCGTGATGGACATGCCCAGGATCAGGGTCTGGATGCTGGGAGACGCGACATAGGAGATCAGGATCAGGATGATGGTGGAGGGGATGTTATCACAGATGTTGTACAGCTCGGTGAAGAAGAAATCGAGCTGGCGGACATAGCCCCAGAGCACGCCTACTGTGATGCCCACCACGGCCTCGATGAGGGCCACGAAGAAGGCGATGGTCAGACTGGTGCGTGCACCGGCCCAGATGCGGGCCCACAGGTCCTGGCCGATGGCGTTGGAACCCCAGATAAAGCCCTCTTCCCCGGGGGCGATATTGCGGAACTGGATACCGGTGGTAGAGTCTACCTGGCAGAGATTGGGATCTGCCTGACCGGGCAGATAGGGCTGCAAAAAGGCAAAGCCCACCACGAACACCAGTGCAATGAGCAGGGCCACGGCGATCTTATTCTTGAAGAAAGCACGGAAGGTGCTGCCCCAATAGCTGTAATTGGAGTAGGAGGTGGCCTCGGCACGCTCCTCGCTGAACCCGGCGGGGGTGAACAGCTCGTCCTCGGGCAGGTCGGCCCAAGCGGCGGGGCCGTCCTTCTGCAGCTTGTTCAGATTGTTTTCCAGAACAGCTGCCTTGTGATCTTTCATGTGGAACAGCATTATCGGCCACCTTCTTTCTTGCCAAAGCTGATGCGGGGATCGATGAGCACCATGAGCAGATCGCCCAGGATTAGTCCGATGATGCCCACGCAGGCGTACAGCAGCACGATGCCCTGCACCATGGTGTTGTCGTGGCGCTGGACGCAGGTGACCAGCAGGCCGCCCATGCCGGGGATGGAATACAGGCTCTCGATGTAGATGGAGCCGACCACAGTGTTCAGGAAGGCAGAGGGAATATACTGCACCAGCGGCACCATGGCGTTGCGGAAGATGTGGCGCAGGGCGATGTTGCTCTCGCTCACACCCTTGGCCAGTGCCAGCCGGACGTAATCCTTGTTGCTCTCGTCCACCATGTAGCGGCGCAGCCACATGGCGTAGAATGCCACGTTGCCCAGGCTCATGGAGCAGACTGGCAGCACCCAGTACCGCCAGTCGGAGGCATCAAACAGCAGGCCCACGCCCAGGGCTGTGGTGCCGTACATCTGAATATAAAGGTAATACACGGCGGCAGGCACAGCCTGAATGAGCACGATGATGGCGGTGCCGATCTTATCCGGCCAGTGGTTCTTGAACCGGCCCATCAGCAGGCCCATGGGAATGCCGATGACCAGGCTCAGCAGCATGGCAAACACGCCCATCTGGATGGAGATGGGCAGCTTTTTGGCCAGGATGCCGGTGACCGAGGCATTTACCTTATAAATATGGCTCACGCCCAGGTCGCCGTGGAGGGCATTCCACCAGAAGCGGCCGATCTGCACCGGCAGCGGGTCCAGCAGGCCCATGGACTGCAGGCCCGCCTGGATCTGGGCCTCGGTCATTTTTTCGTAGTTTGCAAAGTAGCCTTCCACCGGCATCAGCCGCAGCAGGCAGAACACGAGCGTTACAATGACGAACAGCGTCAGGATGGAACGCCCGATGCGTTTTGCCAGATATTTCAGCATATCTGTGCGCACCCCTCTTTCGTTTGTGGTTCCTCCGCGGACAGTGGTCCTGAACAGCGGATAGGAATAGAATACATCAAAATTGCACTTTTGGAAAGTGATTTGCCCGGATTTTGAAAAATGTTTTTGTAAAAGCAGGGTAAAGTGAACGTTTTTTCTTACAAAAACAACCCTCTCCGCCGGGTTGACGGAGAGGGATAAAAGTTTTTATAAACCTCTGCGCTTCAAAATCTCATCCAGAATGGCATCGGCTACATCGGCCTTGCTCATCAGGGGCAGCTCCCGGGTGCCGTCGGGGGTGATGAAGGTGACCACGTTGGTGTCCACCCCAAAACCGGCCCCGGCGACCTTCAGGTTGTTGGCCACCACCATGTCCAGATTCTTCCGGGTCAGCTTGGCCGTGGAGTTTTCCACCATATCCCGGGTCTCCATGGAAAAACCGCAGAGGAACTGGTGGGTCTTTTTCGGGCCGATGGTGCCCAGAATGTCGGCGGTGCGCTCCACGGGGATGGAGAGGTCGCCGTCCTTTTTCTTGATCTTGTCACTTGCCACCGTCACGGGGCGGTAGTCGGCCACGGCGGCAGCCATCACCAGCACGTCCATCTCCTCAAAGCGGCTGGTCACGGCATCGTACATATCCTGCGCCGTGGTAATGGGAACATCGGTGGTGAAGCGGACCGGCGGCAGGTCGGTGTGGCCGTGGATGAGGGTGACCTCTGCTCCCCGCATGGCGGCGGCCCTGGCGATGGCATAGCCCATCTTGCCGGTGGAGTGGTTGGTCAGGTAGCGCACGGGGTCCAGCGGCTCCTGCGTGGGCCCGGCGGTCACAGCGATGCGGACACCGGCCAGATCCTTGGGCCGGGCGATGGTGTGCAGGATGTACTCGATGAGCACATCCTCCTTGGGCAGGCGGCCGCTGCCCACATCCTTGCAGGCCAGCACCCCGCTCTCAGAGGGGATGACCGTGAAGCCGTAGTGCTCCAGCGTTCTGAGGTTGTCCTGCGTGATGGGGTTTTCCAGCATCCCGGTGTTCATGGCCGGGCTGACCAGCTTGGGGCACCTGGCCGCAAGCACCACGGTGGTGAGCATATCATCGGCAATGCCGTGGGCCATTTTGGCAATGACGTTGGCCGTGGCCGGTGCCACCAGAACGACATCCGCCTTTTTGGCCAGCGAGATGTGGGTGACCTCGAACTTGAAATCGCGGTCGAAGGTATCCACCATGCATTTGTGGCCGGTCAGCGTCTCAAAGACGAGAGGGGTGATGAAATGGGTGGCGTTCTCGGTCATAATGACCTCCACGTCCGCCCCCAGCTTTTTGAGTGCGCTGGCCACATTTGCCATTTTATAGGCGGCAATGCCGCCGGTAACGCCCAAAAGGACGCATTTGCCCTGCAGATCCATCCAAAAAACCTCCTGTTTTGCGGGTTTGCCTCTTTAGTATAATCCAAAATCACCGCCAGCACAACAAAATCTTTCGGTTGGGTCTTGTATCCAGCGCAAAAATGCGGTAAAATAGCTTGACTTAGAATAAAACCTCTCCGTCAAGGTCTGCGTCTTTGCCGCCTCTCCTGCCGGGAGAGGCAAGCCAACCGGCTCCTCTGGCAGGGGAGCCGGAGCAAAGCGCCTGAGAGGTTTTGCAGGAAAGGTAAAATATGATCTTAGCCATTGATATAGGCAACACCACCGTCGCCCTGGGCGGCATCAAGGACGGACGTGTATGCTTTGTGGCCCACATGGATACGGTGCGCACCCGTACCGCCGCGGAATACCGCATTGAAATGGAAAAGGTGTTTGCCCACCGCCGCCACCCGGAAAAGCCCATCCGGTTCGAGGGCGCGGTGCTGACCAGCGTAGTGCCCCAGATCACCGGAGCACTGGCTGAGTGCGCCCGCTATTACACCGGCAAAAAGCCGGTCATCGTTTCGCCGGAGATCCGCACAGGCCTGACCATGGGGGTGCCTGACCCTCATGCCGTGGGCAAGGACCGGCTGGTGGATGCCGCTTACGCTGCGGCGAACTTCCCGCTGCCGGTCATCACCGTGGATCTGGGCACTGCCACTACATTTAATGTTGTGGATGAGAACCGGGTATTCCGGGGCGGTGTGATCTGCCCGGGGCTTTCCACCGGCCTGCGGGCTCTGGGGGAGCGCTGTGCCCAGCTGCCGCAGGTGCGGCTGAGCTCCCCCAAAGCAGCCATTGGTGTGAACACTGAGAGCTGTATGCTTTCGGGCTCTGTGCTGGGCACGGCAGTCCTGCTGGACGGCATCACCCAGCGCATTGAGGAAGAGCTGGGCCGTCCGGCCACCCTGGTGGTCACGGGCGGGCTGGCAAAGTATGTCACGCCGCTCTGCCGCCATCCGCTGACCTACGACCCGGAGCTGCTGCTGAAGGGGCTGGCACTGCTGTACCAGATGAACGCACCTCAGCCGCACTATGCCGCCGGGGGCAGGCGGCGGAACCCGAACAACAATTTCCGCCGGGGCCGCCGTCCCCGCTCCCAGCGCCGGGAACGCCGCGAGGAGAAGAACAAAAACGGCTGACGACGAAACAGGATGGAGAGAACAATGAAACTAGGGATCCTGGGCACGGGGATGATCGTGCGGGAGTTTCTGCCCTGGCTGGCAGGGCCGGACTGCCCCTTTACGGTGCAGGCGCTCTGCAGCACCCAGCGCAGTGCGCCGGTGGCCGACGAGATGTGCGAACAGTACGGCATTCCCCAGCACACCACGAACTATTTTGAATTATTGCAGTGGGTGGACGTGATCTATCTGGCCGTGCCCAACCTGCAGCATTACCGCTATGCCAAGGTGGCGCTGGAAGCGGGGAAGCATGTCATTGTGGAAAAGCCCATGGCCTGCACCGCTGCCCAGACCGAGGAGCTGGCGGCGTTGGCCCGCCGCAAAAAGGTGTTCCTGTTTGAGGCCATGACCACCCAGTACCTCGAAAACTACAACAAGATCCGGGAGCTGCTGCCCCGCATTGGCAGGGTGAAGCTGGTGCAGTGCAATTTCAGCCAGTATTCCAGCCGCTACGATGCCTTCTGTGCCGGGGAAACGCCGGTCTCCTTTGACCCGGAGTGTGCGGGCGGTGCCCTGATGGATCTGAACGTCTACAACATCAGCTATATCGTGGGCCTGTTCGGTGAGCCGAACCAGGTGCACTACCTGGCCAACATGGAGCGCGGCATCGACACCAGTGGTATCCTGACCATGGAGTACAACAGCTTCAAGGCAGTCAGCATGGCCGCCAAGGACTGCGGTGCGCCTGCCCGGTATGTCATCCAGGGCACAAAGGGCTATATCCTGCAGAAATCCACGGCCAACTGGTGCGGTGGCGTGACCTTCCACCCCAATCAGGGCAAGGAAGAGCACTTCAACCTGAACGGCGGCAGACCCCGGCAGGCGGCGGAGTTCCACGCCTTTGCCAGGGCCATCGAGGGCGGTGACCAGGAGCTGTGCAGCCGGATGCTGGATACCTCCGTGGCCGTCAGCCGTGTGCTGACCGTGGCCCGGCGGAGCGCCGACATCAAATTTCCCTGTGATAAATAAGGTGGGCTTGCCCGCTTATTTATAGATTCCCTGACAGAAAAAACCAGATTTGCGCCGTATCCGACGTATAGGGCGGAACGGCAGCAGGAGGAAAACTGAATTATGAAAAACAACGATCTTCGCACTCTCACCCGACTGGCACTGCTGGTCGCCATCGAGCTTGTAATGAAGGCCATCGGCCTGGGCAGTGTGCCCATGGGCCCGCTTTACATGAGCTTCCTGACCCTGCCCATTGCGGTGGGTGCCATCACCATGGGCCCTGTGGCCGGTGCTGTGCTGGGCGGCGTGTTCGGCGCGGTGAGCTTCTATGATGCCATTACCGGTGCTTCCGCTATGACCGGCGCTCTGTTCCAGGTCAGCCCTGTCAACACCTTTATCCTCTGCGTGGGCATGCGTGTGCTGATGGGCGTGTGTGTGGGCCTGATCTTCAACGGCCTGAGCAAGCTGGATAAGAGCCGCACCTGGAGCTATATCGTCAGCGCCATGTGCGCTCCGGCCCTGAACACTCTGTTCTTCATGGGCTATATCGTGCTGGCGTTCTACAACTGCGACTATGTCCAGAACCTGGTGTCCGTTAAGGGCGCTGCCAACCCCCTGATGTTCGTTGTGCTGCTGGTTGGTGTCCAGGGCGTGGCTGAGTTCCTCGTCTCCGGCATCCTGGGCGGCATCGTGGCCCGCGCCGTGCATAAGTTCCTGAAGTAAGACCCCGCGTTCCGCGTCAGGGAAGAGCGTATGGGTTTGTAACATTGTAAAACAAAAGACCAGAACTGAACTGCCACTTGGCAGAACAGCTCTGGTCTTTTTCTGTGCGGTGAAAAACAGAAACACAGCCTTTACAGAGGCAGCTTGCCGCCGACCTTGTTGACGACATAGTAGGCGGCCTCTTCCTCAGGCTTGACGTAGATCTTGCAGGACTGCACGCCCACCTTGTGGGTCAGGCGGTAATCGGCCTTGGCGCGGTCCACAAGATCGGTGATGTTATACTGCTTGCCGGCAAATTCAACGTAGATCTCAGGGGAAAGCGGGGGACGGCCCTTGTGGGCGGTCTTTTCCGTTTTGGGGGCTTTCTCCGTTTTGACAGCGGACTTTGCGGTCTTGCGTGCGGGCTTTGCCTCGGCTGCGGGAGCTTCTGCAGCGGCAGGAACGACAGGCTTTTTCACTGACATGGATTCTACCTTCTTTCTCATATAGTTTTGCGTGTGGGAATAATACCGGAATGCACCGGTAGAAAAACTTTGCATCAAACAGCAGCATATAACTATATAATAGTTTTTTGCGGCGCATTTGTAAAGAGGTTTTGTGAAAAAAGGTTCGTTTTCAGGCAGGAAATGCTTTTTTGTTTCTGGAAAAGTTACTGGGTGCACAGTCCCTCGGCCCGTGTGACGATGGACAGCAGCAGTTCGGTGTCCCAGTCCTCTGCCAGCACAAATAGATCATCGCAGATCTCCTTCTGGATTTGTGCCGTCGTTTTTTGTCCGGCAAGGACGCAGACCGCAGAAAGCAGTCGAACTTTCAGGGCACAAATTTCTGCGGGTGCGCCCCACAAACGGGCAAGGTCATAATTGCTGGTGTTTCCGCAGGGCATGGCACAGGCAGCGCAGTTGGGAGCCACCCGGTGCTTCTCGGCTTCAACGATGTCAGTCATCCGGAGCAGCGCGCTCTCGGCGGCCTCGGGGTCAGCCGCCAGCCGCAGACCGGCAGCCAGTATGCGGTCAGTATCCTCCGTTTTGGGTTCATTGACTGTGGAGCGCGCCAGCCCCACCAGCGCGCCCAGCAGAGTGTCCCGCTGACGCTGTGCAGCGGTAACGGGAGCAGAAAACGTGTGATTCATAGGAACCTCCAGGCTCTTTTTTGCTGTAAGGATACCACGGAATCTCCGGAAAGGGAAGGCGAAAAATTCTTTTTTCTGCAAAAGGGAATAGCGTCTTGATTTTGGACGGAAAATCCGCTATAATAGTACTGTTCTACATACGCCGGTGTGTCGGAATGGCAGACGAGGGGGACTCAAAATCCGCTTCGTGATTTTTCTTGTCTGTACGAGAAATTCACGATTGTGCGTTGAATTTTGAAGGTTTGTCGAAGCAGGATTTCTTACATCCCTCCTGAACATCCCTCCAATCTTCAGAAACCGGTACGAATGTCTCAAAATTGAATATCAGCCGATGTGGCGGAATGGCAGACGCAAACGACTCAAAATCGTTCGGGAAACCATGTGGGTTCGAGTCCCACCATCGGCACTTCATCATAAAACAGCTTAGGATCGAAAGATTTTAGGCTGTTTTTCTTTTTTGCCCATTTTTTATACTTTGGCGTTTTCTGGGAAGATATTGACGATTGCATTCGCCGAAGATACCTTACTGGAGAAATCCAGATGTGTATAAATGTTGCTTGTCGTGCTGATGTCGCTGTGCCCCAGCCACTCCTGAATCTCCTTCAGGCTCACGCCATTGGCATAGAGCAGACTGG
>OJPA01000027.1_pt1 | contig 112589 bp, 81 predicted proteins | sample 1598411 | NCBI WGS metagenome assembly OJPA01 (sample SAMN03922477, study PRJEB24848) | human gut metagenome | isolation source: stool sample | host: Homo sapiens | place: Germany | collected 2010-11 | reverse complement strand
ACGGGCAGCCTCGTCCAGCCCGTCCAGTGGTCCGGCGAGATGCACGACGAAGAACCCGTCCTGACCTATTACAATTACCGCTATTACAACCCCAAAGACGGCAGATGGATCAACCGCGACCCCATCGCTGAACAGGGGGGGTTAAATTTATACTGCTTTTTAATCAATTATCCTCCATCAGTAGATTATTTGGGAAAAATTGCAATCGTTCTCGTTATTCCTTTAACAATCACTGCTGCGGAAGCTACAGCGTATGCTGCAATTGCAGCAGCTGGAATTTGTTTATCAAACAGTTACTGTAGCAAACTTGCAACAGCAGCTTTTGTTGCTCCTATTCTTGCTGCTGTCGCTGCAGCTAAAGCCATTTCTTCTACAATATGTAGTATAAGATGTCGATTTGGAAATCATGGAGCTCATCATAGTTTTCGAGCCAATAGGATAGGCATACCTTCATCAATAAGATGTTGGAAGCGTCATTTGCAATCAAATTGTTGGATTTCAGGTGCATCAGGATCAAATTTCGGAACTATTAGAATACCTTATGGAGATTGTTATAAAAATAGAAATGGCAATCCTCCGGGAAGATGGTCTAGAGTTATAATAACGTACCCTTTTTGATCAATGAATATTAATTATAAATTTAAAAAGCATTTTATATATATATTAAGAGAATATAAAAGAAAAACATATAATGAATTATTAAAACATGAATACCCAATAACTGATCTCGTAACTATTGAAAAAGATACATTAAGTATAGAAATAATTCTTCTTGAAAAATATAGAGATCATCTCCTATTAGGGTTAGACGTTACTTTGCTTGGATCGAAAAAAATATGTTGTAAAAATTCAATTAGAAGAACTTTTACTGTATATAATAAATAGGTCCAATACAATTTAAAAAGGAAATTTCTGAAGAAAAAAAGTAATAAATAGCATTGTTCAAGAGCCAGGAACTGGTTAATAAAGGTAGTCTGCTTCTGTACCTCCTTCATATTTTGGTCTCTTGCTTGCAGTGTGTAAGAGGCTCTTCAAAATTACCCTATTTACCCTGTGCGATATCATTCAACTCACACAAATTCAATGTATTGAATGACACAAAGTAAAAAATGCGCACCCTGTCTTGCCCTGTATCCCACCACGTAGCGGTCCATTTTATCACCACAAAATAAACTGATTAAGAATATTTCCGCACTCTGTTCTACCCTGTCACGGAATGGGCAATGGTGTACACGTTCCTCCGTCCGCCTCCTTCCTTTCGTACCTGCACGCGATCCGGACACATCTCTGCCAGTTTGGATAACTTTCCGCCCAGTTTAGCCGCGTTCCTGGCCAGAAGATTGAATGCTCTCATTTTGTCAGCAGGAAGATTAGCTCTTACACGGTCATAAATACCCGTGGAAGTGGCGTCCTTCCTGTAGATCTGTTTGGCATCTTCCGGAGTTCCGCAGCGTGCGGCCTGGTCAATCAGTTCCAGTAACTGCATTTCCGGGCTGATGCCCAGAACAGCCGTGGCTAGTGTCTTGTTCATGTATGCTCTGCATCGGTGACGTCCCGTAGGTTCCTGCAAATGCTCCGGCGCCCGGTAATGGTCAATGAACCACGCCAGAGCGGGCAACTCCCTTGCCAGGGCCTCATCCACGGCATCCTTTTCATCTTCCGTCCCATTCGGAGGCGCCTCATGATAACCGCTCAGCCAGAAAGCCGCATATTTTATCTGTATCGCCTCCCTCCATCGGAAAAGCCGTCAGGCTCTCTCCGGATCCGTGTTGAGCAACTGCACCACCGCCCAGGACAACGCCATCGGGAAGGCATCCTTCCCTTTGCCCTCAATGGAGACCGCCCCGGCATACAGGATATTCTTGCTCCGGCTCATGACGTTCCACCGTTCCGCCTCCTTCACGTTCTTCATGGTATCATCCAGCAGAATCACCGGGTAATGTTCCATGCCGCCGTTAAACCCTTCACTTCCCGGTTTTGTGAAATACTTTTCGCCGGGAAACATGCCCTCTTCCAGTGTGGCCAGGAGGGGAGCGACCAGCTTTTTCACCAGCCAAGTTTTGCCCAGATCCTTTTCCCCGGCCATGACCAGATGCTGAACCCTGGTACGAGCCGTGCGCCTTTTCAGGCACGCCTGAATACGCTGTCTTGCCCCCTGCATCCAAGCTATAAAGGAAGGAAATTGGTCAAGGTCCTCCGGGTCATCCAGCAAACCACGCAAGAAGGCCAGGGCTGTCGAGCAATCCCCTTCCTTTCCCTCTACCCACGGCCCGGACAGCTCGGAAATCGCCGTCTGAAATAACGGGGAAGCCCGCTTCAATAATATCCACGCCCAGCGTTTCCAGCTGCATGGCCACCTGTATTTTCTGCTCCACGTTCATCGCCGCACCGGGGCACTGTTCCCCGTCTCTCAGCGTCGTATCAAAAATATGTATTTGTTCTTTCATTTACAGTAAAAATGTTAAGAGGTCGTTCCTTCGGGAACTGCGCACGGAAAACGTTCCTGTTACGGAATCATTCCTTTGGTGCAAATCAAGACAGTCGTTTACTTCCCTCGCGCCGGAACGGCTCACCGGCGCATATCAAGATATCTTCACGGACTTACCGTCCGAGAAGCAGCAATAGACGACCTTGCAGAAACAGGGTATTCATCTTGCTTGTTTTTACTATAAATCCACCCTGAATGGGGAACGGGACAGACAATGCTCTTTAAAACCTGCTCTGTCAAGACACCTCAAATACATATGACATTGTTAGAGTTGTCTCATCCATTGAAATTTTGAAAGAGAGTGCCTTCCTTCACAAAAAAACTGCCCAGCTGAATTAAATCAGCTGGGCAGAACATCTTTTTTATCCGTTTCTCCCAATAAGTTTCAATCCACGCACCTGTGAAGGTACGATATCGTCCATCTGAAAACGCTACAGAGACCATTATCTGATTCACCCACTTATAAAAGTACGGCTAAATTGTAACAGATAATCTGAGCGCATAAAAAGAGAAACTCTCTCCAGACGGGTGGGAATTATGATTAGAATTTTCGAAATTGTCAACCTCGCCGATAAAAAAATTTTTCTTATTAGGAGACACGGAAAAGCATTTGCCAAAAATCCGAATTCCTGTTAATAAAGCTCCGCGGGAACAAAAAAGAGCAAGGTACGCCCATACCTCACTCTTTTCTTCCTGAATATAACCTCATCTAGAGGCTGACATCAGAGTTGCTACACAGCAACCGCCTTATAAAGGTTCATTATGATGATGTCAAATCAAGAAGCAAAGGCAATCCATTACAATGACGACTAAACCCTATATTTATCGGTATCTTATACCAGCAATAGCAACAATTTACTTAATCGTGGCACCAAACGGGGGATTCTATATCCAAAATATTGTGCATGATTCTGTTAAACAAGGCTATACTGTACGGATAAACATAGAACTCCAATAACTTGAACTCATTCCTGAAATCAGTTCCAGATGAGAAAATTATGTGAACCCAAACTGAATAATACGCCTAATAACAATCTATTAAGATTACCATAGGATAAGGTTTGACACATTATTCACAACTCAACGGCCTATTGCTATTCACAGCAATAGGCCGTTTTCTACATTTCCCGGTGGGAACGTATTTCCTGAATGGAAATGGACAGGGAGGCGCGGCCGCGGTACACGTTGCGGTCAATCGTGAAAGCGATATCCCAGGGAGGATTGGGAAGCTCCCGTTCCGCTCCGTTGAAGAAAATAGCGTCACGCTCCACGATGCCCTGGCGCATGAAAAGCTTCAGATGATTGGTTCCCACGCGCTTGGGCGGTTCCGTGGGAAAAACGTCGGAACTCATGAAGAGAGGCTGTGGATTGGAGTTGCCGAAAGGTTCCAGCTTTTCATAGCTGTCCAGCAAATCCAGCGTCAACGCCTGGAAGGACACTTCCATGTCTATGTTGAGCACGGGGCTGCGCTGTTCCTCCGTCGTGGTTTCAGACACATAACGGTTGAATGCCCGGCGGAAATCGTCCATGCGGGATTCTTCAATCACCAGCCCCGCCGCCATGTCATGGCCGCCGCCGGAAACCAGCGTATCCGCACAATGGTGAATGGCCTGCACCAGGGACACGCCGGGAATGGAACGGCCGGAGCCCTTCCCCACGCCGCTTTCGTCAAAGGCGATGACGAAGGTCGGCTTGTGGTACCGCCTCATCAGCTGGGAGGCTACAATGCCCACCACGCCGGGATGCCACGCGCGGGAACCCAGCACAATGACGTTGTCCCTCTCCGGGTCAAAGGAGTTATGAAGCATTTCCACCGCATCCGTCCGGATGGCCTCCTCTTCCTCCTGCCGCTTTCGGTTGTGGGAATCCAGCATTTGGGCAAGCTGCACGGCCCTCCTGGCATCCATGGTCAGCAGGAGTTCCAACGCATCCATGGGGGAATCCATGCGCCCGGCGGCATTAATGCGCGGGCCTATCCTGAACCCCACGTGGGCGGCGTTCAGGAAGCCCGCGTGGTTGACGGAGTCGGAAGGTCGGATGCCCGCTATTTCCGTCAGGGTTTTGAGGCCCGTATGGCGGCTGTGCGCCAGCCTGCCCAGGCCGTGGCGAACCAGAATCCTGTTTTCCGCCACCAGGGGAACAATGTCCGCCACGGTTGCCACGGCCACCAGGTCCAGATAAAGTTTCAGGTCAAAGGTTTTCAGTTTCCTCTCCTTCAGGAGGGCATGCGCCAGCTTGAAGACTACGCCCGCGCTGCACAGGTAAGTATATGGGCTGTTTTCCTCAATTTTGGCATTGACCACCGCCGCTGCATCCGGACGCCCCAAAGGGCCCGCCTCATGGTGGTCCAGAATGATGACGTCTATCCCCAGGCTGTTAAGCATGTCCACCTCCTTCACGGAGGAAGTGCCGCAGTCCACCGTAATAAGCAGGCTGGGAGGGTCCGCACATTCGCAAAGGCAGCGCTTGATGCCGGCCTCGCTGAGTCCGTAGCCTTCCCGGGAACGGACGGGAATAAAATACTGGGGATCCAGGTCATAAGCCATCAAAATGGCCCGGAGAAGCGCCACGGAGGTGACACCGTCCACATCATAGTCCCCATAAATACACACGGTTTCCCCTTCATCCACGGCCCGGAAAATGCGGTCCACAGCAGCCCTCATTTCCCCCATCAGGAAAGGGTCGCTCAGGTGGGAAAGCCTGGGGTCCAGAAAGAGTTCCGTTTCCATTCCCCCGGTGAAGCCGCGCTGCAGCAGGAGCTGCTTGACCAGCAGGGGCAGTTCCGCAGGAAACGCTTTCAAGACCGGATCATCCTCCTTCACGGAAGGGCGTAGAGTCCAATGAAAACCCGGCGTCATGGCAGTATTTTAGCCCCGCATCCAACAGGGTCAAGGTTGTTTCCGCAACAGACGGCCAAAGCGGAGAAAAGAAGCGTCCGCTTCCGTTTCCGGAAACAGTCCGCACGCCGCGCGCCCGGCCCTTTCAAAAAAAACTCCGCCCGGTTCGTTCCGGACGGAGTTCGGCGTAAGGCGCCAGCGCCTGAGACGGTTATTTCCTGGAGGAAAAAATCACTTCATTAATGATTGCATCCGGCTGGGGAGCCTTGTAGGTCAGGCGCACGGCGGAAGTTCCGGCAGGAATGGCAAATTCGGAGACCCCGGGACCGGCGTTTCTCTTGCCGACCGGCGTCCAGGCACCCTCGCCGCGGCGCACCTGGATGGCGAAGGCGGCGGATCCCACTACGACTACCTTGGAAGCCCTGGGGTTGTCCAGATTGGGAACGACTACGTCCAACGGCTTATCGGCACGGTAAACCGTCTTCAGGTTTCTGTCGCTCAGGGAGACCAGGCTGGTGCCAGGATCAGAAGGAGGAACGTCAAATTTAAACATGTTCAGAACAATGTCCTGTTCCTTCCCGCTTTTATTGACCAGTTTCATGCCTTTGATCCCCTTGGGGAGCTGATTTCCCCTGGCAATGAAGTTCTTGCCCTGTTTGTCCAGCTTCTGGACCACGGGTTTGGAGGAACCTTCCACATCCAGCACTACCTCAGCCCAGGAGTTGACGTCATCCCGTTCCAGGTTGACTTCCAGCCAGGTGGCGTCCGTGGGGCCATCCAACCGCAGGGAAATAAATTCTCCGGGTTTCATCTTGTGCGTTTCCATTACGCGGTTGATTCGCACGATTTTGTCGGATTTCTGCACGGAAACGCCCTCCAGCCCAGCCACGTTGGAGGAAGCCATAGCGGAAGGAGGCGTGTTGACGGCTATTTCCCTCACGGCAGTCCAGACGGCCCGTCCGTTGCCCGTTTTCTTCGGCTCAATGACGCGGTAGCGCACGGCACGGAGCAAAACCGGCTTGGGAGCCTTCCAGGCTACCTGCATTCCGGCGGTCTCCGGCCCCAGCGGCTTCCAGGTCTTGAGGTCGCGGGAGCCTTCCAGCTGCCCTTTCTCTACATAGTCGCCGTCCTTGTCGTTGCGGCCCATCAGCACTTCCACGCTCCGCACGGGAATGGGCATTCCGTAGTCCACGCCATACCAGTCTCCCGGCTGACCATAAGCGCCGGAGTGCCAGAAGGAGCCGCGGTCCCCGTCACAGAAGAGTTCCGCCTTATCCATGCTGCCCCCCTTGACCAGAGGCTTGGGGGAAAGAGCCGGAGCGCCGGCAATGGCCGGGAAAACTTTTTTGGAGACAATATCCGCCAGTTCATTGACGGCGGGGGCCATCACCCGGGAACCGGTCTTTACCGCGGAACGGTACAGCTGCCCTTCCTGGTTATGGCGGCGGGAAATTCCATCCATAGCCGCCAAAGCCTGCGTGGCCTGCACCAGGTGGGTCGCGGCCTCTCCGGCGTTGTTTTCCTCCAGCGCCGCCACGGCATGCTGGCCAGCACGCCCCAGTTGTTCAAAGGCGTCCACCCACGCGCCGATTTCCTTCATCAGCCGGGGATTGTCGGCCTTGGCGCGGATGACAGGCGCAGCGGAAGCCATGCGAGCGAATTCCTTTTTAAGCAGAGCCGCATCAGCCTTCTCTATCCTGCCTTCCCGGGCGGCTTCCAGCACGCGCTTGACCACAGGTTCTATTTCCACGGATTCCTCACGCCGGTAACCGTGGCCGTTAGGCCCCTGGTCGGAGTTGTGGTTCACAAAAACCTGCATGGCTTCCGCCGCCTTCGGGAACAGGCGCCTGACTCCCTCCTTCCAGGATTCCTCCGACTTAAAGCCGTTGATGTTCCAGGAGTAGTCCGCAAGACCGAAGAGGGAAACCTTGGAGGCCTCCGGCTTATCCATGGGGTTGGAGACAAATCCGCCCATGGATTCCCTGGCCCCCGGTTCCGTGGCAAGTCCGTACACGCGGCCCATGCACAGGTTGGAACGGCAGTAGTCCGTAACGGGGAAATTCCACCAGACGTAGGAAGGGCGCTTGATTCTCCTGTTCACCCACTGCTGGCCTTCCAGCGTGATGTCATGGCAGACGGAATTCCCCGTCCACATAACGTGGATGGAGGGGTCCAGGCGGTCGCCCAGAATATCCAGATAAGTTCCCGGCTTGGGATTGGCCCAGCCGCGGTTGTACTCCGTAGGGCACATGACCAGGGGAGTGACGTCTTTCTTCACCTTGACAAATTCGTCATTGATTTTGTTCAGCAGAAGGGCCTGCATGTCCCCCCGCTTGCCCTCTCCGAAGATGTCGTCAAAAAACACGGCAAAGGAACGGACGCCCAGCTTGTACATCATCTCAAACTTTTTGATGACGTTGTTCATGTCTTCTTCCGTCCACTTAATGTCTTTGCCGGGGTGGATGGCCCAGACAAAGTCCACATGGTTTTCCTTCGCCACCTTCACCAGTTCCCTGATCTGGGCGGCCTGGTCTGCGGGATAGGGATCCCGCCAGTGGGGGGAGGAATGGTAGGGATCGTCCTTCGGCCCGTAGATGTATGTGTTCATTTTGTTCTGCCCGTAAAAGCGCAGCTGGCTCAGACGGGCTTCATGGCTCCAGGGAGTGCCGTAAAAACCTTCCACCGTTCCGCGGAATTCAATGTCCGGCCAATCCGTAATTTCCCCAACGGGCAAAATCACGCCTTCTCCGCCGGTCTTCGTTCCCAGCTGCCGCAGCGTCTGCATGGCGTAAAATGCCCCCCGTTCGTCATGGGCTCCTATGCCCACCTTTCCCTGCGGAGAAATCACCAGCTTGTAGGCTCCGGATTTTTCCGGAACCCCGTCCAGCAGCTTGCTCCCGCCCGCCTTGGCGGAACGTATTGTCACGGAAGGCTTCCCGGAGAAAGCAACCGTCTGGGAGGTGAATTTGGACTGCTGGGGGGACGGATATACGGCAGGAGTCGCCGCCAGAGCGGAACCGGCCAGAAATGCCGCCACGCTCAAGCCACATTGGAGAAGTTGAAAACCATTCATGATGATGCGCGATAATGGAACCAGAAAAAACTTTCCACCTCAAGAAAAAACCGTTCTCCTCCATCAGGCTGTCGCCACCAGGGGAAAAACACGGGAAAAGACTTCAAAAAGAAACTTCCCCGCCTTCTCTTCCCTCTTCAGGAAGATCTCCCCGCTCCTCATGGAATATTCGGGAACTGTCATCACTCCATCACCTGGCTCATCCAGAGACCGCCCGGCGCAGCCGCATCCCTGCAGGAAGCGGCATGTTGATGGAATTTCCTGTCAAGGGCAATCGTCCCGCACGGAAATCCTGGCGGGGCTGGATGCCAGGGGAGCCGCCTTCTCCCTTCTTGACCAAAAATTCACCGTAACGCTGAAAAACAAAAAAGGGCCGTGCAGAATCCCCGAAAAGTCAGCGTCATCTCATTTCAGAAGACAAATTTGACCATTGCATCACTTGAAGGGAAGGTTCATCATGCGGAACATGCTCCGGCGCATTTTGATTCCTTTTCTGTGTCTTCTGGGCCTGTTCTGCTCTCTTCAGGCCCAGGATGCCCCAGTATTGAAAATCGCGGCTCTGCACCCCGTCTTGGGAGACATGGCCCGCGCCATCGGCGGCAGCCGCGTGCAGGTGGCGGACCTGCTGCGCCCCAACGGCAACCTGCACAGCTTTGAACCCTCGCCGCAGGACATTGCCGCCGCAGGACGGGCGCGCCTGGTGCTGGCCTCCGGCAAAAACCTGGAGCCGTACCTTCCCAAATTAAAGGACGCCCTGGGAGGCAGCGCGCAAATTCTGGATCTCGGAGCCTCCGTCCCGGATGTTCCCGTGGAGGAAGACACCGCAGACCATGACCACGAACACGACGGAGACTGCTGCGCCCACGGTCCCAACGATCCCCACTGGTGGCACACCCCGGCCAATATGAAACGCGCCGCCCGCACCCTGGCCGCAACGCTCACGCGGCTGGACCCGGCCCATGAACAGGACTATAAAGCCGGCCTGTCCCGGTGGAACAGAAAGATGGACCAGCTTTCCTCCTGGGCCAGAAAGGAACTTGCGGACATTCCGGAAACGGACCGCGTCCTGGTTACGGGGCATGCGGCCATGAACCATTTCTGCAGGGAATTCGGCTTCCGCAGCATCAGCATCCAGGGGATAAGCCGTGAAGATGAAGGCAACTCCGCCCAGCTGGCCTCCACGCTGAAAAAGCTGAGGTCAGCCGGGGTAAAAGCCCTGTTCCCGGAATATTCCTCCAACCCCAAGAGCCTTACGGAAATCGCCAAATCCCTGAACATCCCCGTTGCCAGACCAATCAATACCGACGGGCTGGCCCCTGAGGGCCACACGTTCGAATCCATGTTCAAACAAAACACAGGCATCATCAAGGAAGCCCTTTCCCCGTCCCCCAGGCCATGACCAGCACACCCCTGCGGCAGTTTTTTCCCACTCTGGGAGTCGTCATCCTGCTGGGATTCTTCCTCTACAACATGACGGCACCCACCACCGGATCACAGGAAGCGGAGCATTCCGCCCCCACGGCGCAAACCGCGGATGTTCCCACGGTCATCACGGTCAGATGCGCCCACCGTCCGGAAGCCCTTTCCATCTCCTGCGGCGGCCGTCTTCTCTGGCAGCCCGAAACGCCCGGGCTGCATGAAGAAACGGAATGCGGCCTGCCGTTGAACAACGGTTCCGTAACGCTTACCGTTTCCGCCCGCTGGCCGGAAAACACGCCGGACACCCCCGTCACGCTGGAACTGGAACCGGAGGGGAAAACCACCGTCTCCGCCACCCGCTGGTCCTTCGGCCCCTCCCTGAACGACAGCTACTCCTTCTCATGGAAATGAACAGCCCAGCCCCTCCCTGCACCCAGGACCACATCTGCTGGGGCGCGCACGCCAGCCACCCGGACCGCCACCGACTGGAAGTGGACAGCCTCAGCGTTTATTATGGAAGCCTTCTCGCGCTCAACGGCATCAGCTTTTCCATCACCTGCGGCCACACGCTGGCTCTGATGGGTCCCAACGGTGCAGGAAAATCCACGCTGATCAAGGCTCTGGCCGGGCTGATCCGCCCCGATTCCGGGAAAATCCTGTGGAACGGATGCCCCCTGCACGACACGCCGGGAGAAATAGCCTACCTGCCCCAGCGTTCCGACGTAGACTGGTCTTTCCCCATCACCGTCCGCGCGCTGGTGGAAATGGGCCGCTATCCGTCCCTGGGCCTGTGGAAAAAATTCGGGAGGCATGACCGGGATATTGTGGAAAAATCCCTTCACGTTCTTGGTATGGAATCCCTGGCGGACCGCCAGATTTCAGAACTCTCCGGCGGCCAGCAGCAGCGGGCCTTTCTGGCTCGGGCCCTGGCGCAGGAGGCCCATGTCCTCCTGCTGGACGAACCCTTCACAGGCCTGGACGCCCCCGCCAGCCAATCCCTGGGGAGGCTTCTGGATTCCCTGGCGGCGGAAGGGCGGCTGGTCATCGCCTCCCACCACGACCTGAACACGGCGGCAGACATCTTCGACACCATCCTGCTGATGAACAGGGAGCTGGCCGCCTTCGGCCCCCCGAAGGAAGTGCTTACCCCCGCACGCATCCGGGAGACATACGGAATGGAACCTCAACCGGAAATCCAAGCTTCATGATGGATGATTTTCTCCAATTCCTCCGCGAACCCATCGCTCAGCGGTCCCTGCTGGCCTGCGTCATGATTGGCTTCGCCAACGGTTTCGTCAGCGGGCTGGTTATCCTGAAAAAATCCGCCCTTCAAATCGGCACGCTCTCCTGTGCCCTGTTGCCGGGCATTGCGGTGGCGGTGCTCCTCTTCGGCCTTACCCGTTGGAGTTTGCTGACGGGGGCGGTGGTGGCCGCCCTGCTGGTGGGCCTGGGGTCCCTCTTCGTTTCCCGCACATCCCGGCTGAACCAGGATACAGCCCTCTCCATCCTGCATACCACGGCCTTCGCTGCGGGCTTCATCGTGCTGGTAAGGCTGGGCCTGCAACAGAAAATTGACGACTGGCTGTTCGGCTCCATCATGAGCCTGTCCGACTCCGACCTGTGGATCGCCTTCGCCATCAGCTCCGTCAGCGTCCTGATCCTGCTGCTCTTCCGCCGCCCCATCCTGGTCTGCCTTTTTGACCCGGACATCGCCACTACGCTGGGAATCCCCTCCCGCCTCATCAGTTACGGCATCTTCACCCTGATCATTCTGGTGCTCGTTTCCTCTCTGCAGGCCGTGGGAGCGTTCCTGACGCTGGGGCTGCTTGTCGGTCCCGCCGCCACGGTGTACCTGCTTACCAACAAGCCGTCCCATCTCTTCTGGGGGGGAGGAATCATCGGAGGACTGGGCTCCCTGCTGGCTTTTTACCTGTCCTTCCCCCTGGGCTGGCATCTGGGTGCAACCATCATTCTGGTGCTGGGCATTATTTTTTGCACAGCCTATTTGTATTCATCACGGTGCGGGCTTTTAAAACAGCACGGAAAGAATTCGTCCAAAGTACAATAACAAAGCCCGTTTTCATGACAATCCATGACACGCAGACTACTAGTCCGCCACAGGGAGCGCCATTATAATGCGGGTTGTGAAAAAATGTGAGATATGCTCTGCACCGGCAACGGTGTTCCTGACACAGATCATCAACGGGAAGTCCACCAAATTCTGCCTTTGCGCCAAATGCGCCCAGGAGCGGGGTCTGCTGGACCCGGATGCCTTTGATCTGGCGGAGAAACTGTTCCCGAACCTTCAGGGCCAATTCGGCAAGGAAGGCGCGGCGGGGCCCGCCGCTCCCATTCCGGCCCTGCAATCCCTGCCCCTCACAAGCTGTCCGATCTGCTCCTTCACCCTTCAGGATTACAAAAACGTAGGACGCCTGGGCTGCAGTGAATGCTACAACGTCTTTGAAGAAGAAATCCTCCCTCTTCTTACCCAGATCCAGCCTGATTCCCACCATCACGGGAAAACGCCGGAACGGGCCGAAAAACGCGAAACGGAAACCCATACCATCAGCGATCTGGAACAACAGCTTTCCCTGGCAGTGGCAAGAGAGGATTATGAACGCGCCGCCAAACTCCGCGATCAAATCAAACAATTGCGCACGCCGACCAATTAACATACATGCTCTTTGACGACTTACTCAACAACCCCGCCAAATGGATGGTGGAATCAAGGGATGAGCACGACATCGTCCTCACCTCCCGCATCCGCCTGGCGCGCAACCTGACCGCCACCCCCTTTCCCGGCTGGGCCACACGCCAGCAGAGGGAGGAAACGCTGAAGCTCACTTCCGGAGAAGCGCGCCAAATCCCCGTCATGAAGGGAGGCTATTATGCGGAGCTCTCCGGACTTACCCAGCAGCAGAAACAGTTGCTGGTGGAACGCCACCTCATTTCCCGGGAACTGGCGGCGCGTTCGGAAGGCTGCGCCGTCCTCATCTCCCGCAGCCAGAATGCCAGCATCCTCTTTAATGAGGAAGACCATCTGCGCCTGCAGTATATCCTGCCCGGCATCCAGCTTAAAAAAGCATGGGGGGCCATCTCCAAAATAGACTCCGAACTGGAGGCCAGGCTCCCGTACGCCTACAATACGCGGCTGGGCTACATTACCGCCTGTCCCACCAACCTGGGCACGGGCATGAGGGCCTCCGTGATGATGCATCTGCCGGGCCTCGTCATCTCCGAACAGATGCAGCAGGTCGTTCAGGCGGCCGCGCAGCTCAACATTACCGTTCGCGGCCTTTACGGGGAAGGGACGGAAGCCACCGGCAACCTTTTCCAGATATCCAACCAGTCCACGCTGGGGGACAGTGAAGACCAGATTGTGGAACGCATGACCCGCTTCACCTCCGACCTGGCCCATCAGGAATGGAACGCACGCAGGCGGCTGCTCCAGTCATCTTCCCTGCAGGTGAAGGACCGCGTTTCCCGCGCCTACGGCCTTCTGACCAACGCCACTCTGCTTTCCACGCAGGAGGCGCTGGCCCTGCTCTCCTTCCTCCGGATGGGAGCGTCTCTGGACATCTTTTCCCACCAGGCATTAAAAAACGTCAATAAAACCATCATGAACATCCAGCCGGCCCATCTGGCCCGCCTGTCCACCACGGACCAAACCACTCCGGAACACAGGGACCAGATCCGCGCTGATATTATTCGGAAAGAACTTTCCGGCAACTAATGCAACCATACAAATTTTTTGACCATCCATGAATAATTTTACGCCTAGGGCGCAACAAGTGCTGGCGCATGCGCGCCGGGAAGCGGACCGCTTCAATCATCATTACATAGGAACCGAACACCTTCTGCTCGGCCTGCTCAAGCTGGGCAAGGGCGTGGCCGTCACCATCCTGGAAAATCTGGGTGTGGAGCTTACCGCCGTGCGCAAACAGGTGGAGGAACAAATAGGCCGGGGCACGGAACCCCAGGCGGAGGGCAACATCCCGTACACCCCCAGGGTGCGCAAAGTCCTGGCAATGGCAAACAGGGAAGCCCAGGAACTCAACCACACGTATGTGGGCACGGAACACCTGCTCCTGGGCCTCATCCGTGACGGCGACGGCGTGGCCGGACAGATTCTGCGCCACTTCGGCGTGGATTTGGAACAGGCGCGGCGCGAACTGCTGGACGTGCTGACCCCCAAATACCAGATGGATGCGGATGAAGACAACATCATCCCGGACGACGATGACGACGAGGAGGAAAATGAATCCCCCGCCATCCCGACGGACGAGCCTTCCTCCCCCTCCTACTCCAGGCAGCAGAAATCCAAGACCCCCGCGCTCCAGGCCTTTGGCCGGGACATGACCCAGCTGGCCCGGGACGGCAAGCTGGATCCCGTCATCGGCCGCGCCTCGGAAATTGAGCGCGTCATCCAGATTCTGTGCCGGAGGAACAAAAACAACCCCGTCCTGCTCGGTGAAGCCGGGGTGGGCAAAACCGCCATCGTGGAAGGGCTGGCCCAGGAAATAGCCCAGGGCCATGTTCCGGAGCTCCTGCGCAGCAAGAGGGTCATCTCCCTGGACCTGGCGCTGATGGTGGCCGGCACCAAATACCGCGGCCAGTTTGAGGAACGGCTCAAGGCCGTAATGGATGAAATACGCCGGGAAGGCAATGTCATCCTTTTCATTGATGAACTGCACACCATTGTAGGCGCCGGCTCCGCGGAAGGCTCCATGGACGCCTCCAACATCATCAAGCCCGCCCTCTCCCGGGGTGAGCTCCAGGCCATAGGCGCCACCACGCTCAACGAATACAGGAAACACATTGAGAAGGACGCCGCCCTGGAACGCCGCTTCCAGCAGGTGCAGGTAGGGGAACCCTCCGTGGAGGACACCATCCAGATTCTTGCCGGCATCCAGCCCAAGTATGAGGAACATCACAAGGTGCATTATACGAAGGAAGCCGTTGAAGCCGCAGCCAAGCTCTCCCACCGCTATTTGACGGGCCGGTTCCTGCCGGACAAGGCCATTGACATCCTGGATGAAGCGGGCGCGCGCAAGCGCGTCTCCCAGATGACCCGCCCGGACCACATCAGCAACATGGAAATCCGCATTGCGGAAATCAAGGAACGCAAGGACAAGGCTGTGGAAACCCAGCTTTTTGAAGAAGCAGCCCGCCTGCGCGACGAGGAAAAACAAGCCAAGGCGGAACTTCAGAACATGCTGGAAACCTGGCGCAACTCCTATGAGACCAACTACGTTCCCGTGACGGATGAAGACGTGATGAGCGTACTCGCCAAATGGACGGGCATCCCGCTGGCCCGGATGGAGGAAAAGGAAACCACCAAGCTTCTGCGGATGGAGGAAGAGTTGAAAAGCAAAGTCATCGGCCAGGACGAGGCGGCTTCCGCCATCGCCCGCGCTCTGCGGCGCAGCCGTGCGGATATCAAGGATCCGCGCCGCCCGATCGGCTCATTCCTCTTCCTGGGCCCCACCGGCGTGGGCAAAACCTATCTGGCCCGCAATCTGGCGGAAATCATGTTCGGTACCTCGGACGCCCTGATTCAGGTGGACATGAGCGAGTACATGGAAAAACACACCACGTCCCGTCTCATCGGTTCTCCTCCCGGCTACGTAGGCCATGACGAAGGCGGACAGCTCACGGAAGCCGTCCGGCGCAGGCCCTACTCCGTCATCCTCTTTGATGAAGTGGAAAAGGCCCATCCGGACGTCATGAACCTGCTTCTCCAGATTTTGGAAGAAGGCAGCGTAACAGACTCGCTGGGACGCAAGATCAACTTCCGCAACACCATCATCATCCTGACCTCCAATGTGGGGGCCGCTTCCGCCAAACGGCAGAGCACCATGGGCTTCGGCGCCATGGCCGCCGACAACGCGGACTACGCCGCCATGAAGGAAAAGATTCTGGAAGCGGCGCGCAAGCAATTCCGTCCGGAATTCCTGAACCGCTTCGATGACATTTCTGTCTTCCGCATGCTGGAACGGGACGACCTGGAACGCATCGTGCATCTGGAAGCGGACAAGCTCATCTCCCGTCTCAAGACCAAGAATATCACGCTTGCCTTGAGCCAGGAAGCTCTGAGCCTGATCATCAAGAACGGCTATGACCCGCAGTACGGTGCCCGCCCGATGCGCCGCGCCATCGAACGCCTGCTGGAAGACCCGCTGGCGGAATCCCTGCTGAGGGGAGACGTGAAACCCGGCGATAAAATTGAAGCCGTGGAAACGGACGGGACGGAGACGCTCACCTTCCTGCACATCAAGGACAAAAAACCAGCCAGGCCCAAAGCGCCGCGCAAGAGAACGCCGCGGAAACCCAAGGCGGAATAAACGCTTTTAGGCTTTTCAACCAGGGCCCCTGCATGTTGACATGCAGGGGCCTTTTCATTGGGCCGGATTCCGCGGAACTGCCATTTCCATCCCCTGAAAGGACAATGACCCTCCCTGCGTATTTACGGGCATGGTCTCCTCCTTTCCCAGAATTCTGATCTTTCTGATGATGGCAAGCCTGCATGTATTCGCGGAAGACATGCAGAAAAACAGGGAACGGGAAGCCGCCCGCGCAGTCATCATGCGAACCGTGCCGTCTCTGGCCGCCTCCCCGGAAAAACTGCACCTGGAAACCATTGAAAAAGAAGACGGATATGATGTTTTCGAGACGAAAGCCTCCGGAGGAGTGCTGACGATCCGGGGAAGCAGCGGCACAGCCCTTTGCCGGGGATTCTATGATTTTCTGAAAACGAACCGTCTGGGAATGGTATCCTGGGAAAACAAGGACATTCGCTGGCCGGCACAGCTGCCGGACACCGCGCCGCGCCGCATCGTTTCTCCTTTCCGCAACCACTATTATTTCAATGTGGTCACCTATGGATACACGATGCCCTACTGGACCTGGGAACGCTGGGAAAAGGAAATAGACTGGATGGCTCTGCATGGCATCAACATGCCCCTGGCTCTGGTTGCCACGGAGGGGATCGCCGTCCGGGTCTGGAAGCAACTGGGGCTGACGGAAAAAGAAATAGAAGAATTTTACACGGGGCCGGCCCATCTTCCCTGGCAGCGGATGGGAAACATCGTCAATCATGACGGCACCCTTCCCGCCAGCTGGCACAAGGAACAAATCGCCCTGCAGCACCGCATTCTCCACAGGATGAAATCCCTGGGCATGTCCCCCATCTGCCCCGCTTTTTCCGGTTTCGTTCCCCGGGGAATCCTCCGCCTTTATCCGGAAGCGAAGCTTCACCGGCTGGGCTGGGGAGGCTGGCCCCAAAAAAACCATGCCCATTTTCTTTCTCCGGAAGAGCCTCTGTTCCTCAAAATAGGACGCCTGTACATGCAGGAATGGCAGAAGGAATTCAGGAAAAACACCTATTTTCTCGCAGACTCCTTCAATGAAATGGAACTCCCTGCAAACAAAGGAGGCATTGAAGCCCGCAACAGCATGCTCAGCTCCCTTGGGGAACAAATCTACCGCTCCATTTCCTCCGACAATCCGGACGCGGTATGGGTGATGCAGGGCTGGATGTTCGGATACCAGCGCAACATCTGGAACGCAGATACTCTGAAGGCCTTGCTCAGCAGGGTTCCGGACGATAAAATGCTCCTTCTGGACCTGGCGGCGGATTACAACAAAACCTTCTGGCGCAACGGCATGAACTGGGACGTTTTCAAGGGGTTTTTCAATAAACCGTGGGTTTACAGCGTGGTTCCCAACATGGGCGGCAAATGCGCCATGACCGGAGTAATGGATTTTTACGCCAACGGCCACCTGGAAGCCTTGAACTCTCCGGCCAGGGGGCGTCTTTCAGGAATGGGCATGGCCCCGGAAGGAATAGAAAATAACGATGTGATCTACGAACTGATCACGGATGCCGCATGGAGGAACCGCCAGGAAAACGTGGAACAATATCTGGAAAATTATTGCCGGGCCAGATACGGGAATTATCCGGATACCCTGAAGGAAGCCTGGAGGCTGTTCCGCTGTACGGCTTACTCCAACCTAAAAGATCATCCCCGTTTCAACTGGCAAATGAAACCCGGCACCCGAAACTGTTCCGTTGACACAAGTGAAGACTTTCTCCGGGGACTCTCCCTGTTCGTCAACACCCGCGGCCTGGAACAATCCCCCCTGTTCCGCCAGGATGCCGTTGAGATGGCAGCCCATTATCTTGGCATACGCATGAATGAAGCCATCCGGGCCGCCCAGGAAGCTCTGGACGAACAGGATCAGGAAAATGCGGAAAAATGCATGGCCTATTTCCGCAAATACGCCCTTCTGGCAGATTCCCTTCTGGAAGGGCATCCCACCTGGAGGCTGTCGCGCTGGATATCGTTTGCCCGGTCTCACGGAACTTCTCTGGAGGAAAAAGACGAATATGAAAAAAACGCCAGACGGCTGGTGACCAGGTGGGGCCCTCCCATAGACGACTACGCCTCCAGAATATGGAGCGGCCTTATTCGGGACTATTACCTGCCGCGCTGGGAACATTTCATGCAAAGCCGGCTTTCCGGCAAAAATCCGGATATGGGTGCATGGGAGGAAAAATGGGTCCGTTCCACCGGCGTAAGCGCCGCACATGCGCCAGAGGATTTGCTCCAAGCCTGCCGCCAGGCCGTCCGGGAGGCGCCCCCTCTTCCTTCTTCCCTGAAAAGAAAAGCAGCCGGATCAATTATAGGAACCTGGACGTCCGCGACGGTAGCCGCAGAATGGAGTTACCTGGAGTGGCCCGTTTCTTCCGCCGATCTTGAAAAACTCCGCGGAGTGCGGTTTATTTTCACTTCCGGAAACCATGCTCTGGAAATAGAAGGCGTCGAACTCCTGGAAAACGGCAAAGTGATCGCCCGCGACCAGCATGCCGGATTGGCAGGCAAGCCTTCCCATGGAAATTTCTATCAGCTTTCCCTTCCCAAGGGGATTCATGCCAACAACGGATGCTCCCTCAGAGCCAGGGTCCGCTCCATGGGAGGAAAATCTTCCAATGGGAAATTGGAACTGGTTAAAGAATGAACAGCTTCAATTTCATTTGCTTACGGCTTATTCCTCATTGATTCCGTGCCTTTTACGTTAGAAAATTCCGCCGTCCGAATCAGGAGGCGGCATGGCCGGCGCCTCCCGGAATCCCCGTTCGGCCCAACCGGGCCGAAAGCTACATTTCAAACCGGTGCAGGTTTTCCACATGGGAATAACCCATCTTCCTGAGCGCTTCCAGCGCCTTGTCCGCTCTCTTTCCCGTACGGCAATACAGCATAATCACGGCGTTCTTATCAGGAAGAAGCCGGGGGGCCAGTTGTTCCACCTCATCTGCCGGAATATTCAAGGCGCCCTCCTTATGTCCCGTGCGGTACTCATCCAGAGTCCGGACATCCACCAGCACAACAGGACGCGCGGCGGCGCCTTCCGGAGACACAACCATGGCGGAGGAAGCAGGGTCACGTTCCGCATTCCTGCCTTTCAGCCAAACGAAGAGGGCCGTCAGCCCGGTCACCATGACCACGTACAAAACCACATTTTTCACGCGGCCACTTCACTAAACCGCGGCGAAGTAATCAAGAGAAAACAACGCCCTGCCCACATGCGCAGGCGTCATTTGCCGCCCACGCAGCACCGGCGGCTCCGTTCCACGGGAAAACAATGCGCCGGATACAGAAGAAATACGCAGAAGCGGGAAGGGACAGAGCTTTCCCTTCCCCTCCACATTCAACAAGGCCGGAGAACCATTCCCCTACCCCTCATCATCAATCACCACAGCCTGGGAAGCGAAGCCAAAAGCGGGGCTTCCCCATTCCACCACATCCCCGGGTTTCAAATATACCGGAGGCTTCATCCCCATCCCCACGCCTCCCGGAGTGCCGGTGGAAACCACATCTCCGGGCCATAAAGTCATGAACCGGGAAACATAGGCAATCAGACGCGGAACAGGCCAGATCAAGCCGTCCGTATTGCCGCTCTGGCGCACTTCCCCGTTCACTTTCAATTCCAGAGGAATGCCGGAGCCGTCCCCAAGTTCATCAGCGGAAATGAACGTGGGCCCCATCGGGGCAAAGCTGTCATAGCTCTTCCCCTTGGTCCACTGCCCGCCATGTTCCAGCTGGTTGGCCCTTTCCGAATAGTCGCACATCAGGGTATAGCCGCTGATAGCCCTTGCGGCCTCCTCCGGGGAAGCGTTTTTCAGCACATCCTTAATCACGACGGCCAATTCAATCTCATAATCCAGCTTGTCGCAGCCGGGCGGATACAAAACAACATCACTGCAGGAAGTAATGGCGGAAGGCGACTTCAGAAAAACAGCCGGTTCCTGCACGGAATCCCCGTCAAACTCCTTCGCATGGTCTGCATAACTTTTTCCCAGGCACACCAGCTTGGAAGGGGAACAGGGCAGTGCGGTATCAATCATCCATTCAGGGTTGACGGCTTTGGCGGCGGCACTATCCAGAAACGCGGCAATGCGCTTCATTTCCTCTCCGCAGGAACCCGTTTCTCCGCAAATGCAGGCATCAGCCTCGGCAAGCACGGAGTCCGCCGCCAGGTATTCCCCGCGGCTTTCGCTCCACAGAGCCATGATGCGCTCCGCCTGGTCATTCAGGTAAAATCTGATCTTCACCCTTCCATCCTACAAAGCTCCTCCTTTTAAGCAAAGAGCGGTTCCGTCATTCTTCTCTCCGGCGGCCCTCTTCCGCCGCCCGGACGCTCTGTGAAAGCATGCAGCGCGTAGGGCTTGCGTTACCGGAGCAAAACATTATCATGCCACTGCTTAACATCATTAACCTATGTCCGATCAAATCTACTTTTTTGACACTACCCTGCGCGATGGAGAACAATGCCCCGGAGCATCCATGAACCTACGCGAAAAGCTGGAAGTGGCGCGTCAAATGGAACGGCTGGGCATGGACGTGATTGAAGCCGGCTTTCCCTGCATCTCCGACGGCGACTTTGAAGCCGTGCACACCATCGCCCGCGAAATCAAAAAATGCCGCATCGCCGGGCTGGCCCGCTGCGTAAAGGCAGACATTGAAGCGGCGGCCAAAGCCCTGGAACCCGCCGGGGAACGTGCCCGCATCCACATTTTCCTGGCCACCAGCAAGCTGCACATGCAGTTCAAACTGAAAAAAGCGGAATCCGAAATCCTGCGCATGGCCGCGGAAGGCGTATCCTATGCCAAACAATTTGTCCAGGACGTGGAATTTTCCCCGGAGGACGCTTCCCGCACAGACCTGGACTTCCTGACCAAAGTCGTGGAAACAGTCATCGATGCCGGCGCCACTACCGTCAACATTCCGGATACCGTGGGCTACACCACACCGGACGAGTTCTACCGCATCATCCGCCACCTGAAGGAAAATGTGCCGAACATCGGCAAAGCCGTCATTTCCGTGCATTGCCACAATGACCTTGGCCTGGCCGTAGCCAACTCCCTGGCAGCCGTCCGCGCCGGAGCCCGCCAGGTGGAAGGAACCATTAACGGCATCGGCGAACGCGCCGGAAACGTGGCTCTGGAAGAGGTCATCATGGCCCTGCGCACCCGCGCCGGACAATTCGGAGACGTCACGGACAACATCAACACGAAGGAAATCGTCCGCACTTCCCGCATCGTGGCCCGCATGAGCGGCATGCAGGTGCAACGGTCCAAAGCCATCGTGGGGGAAAACGCTTTCGCCCATTCTTCAGGCATCCACCAGCACGGCATCCTCAACTGCCGGGAGACCTATGAAGTCATGGACCCGCAGGCGGTCGGCTGGGGAGCCACGGAACTCCCGCTCACCAAGCATTCCGGACGCGCTGCCGTCAAATCCAGGCTGGAACAGCTGGGCCATGTCCTCACGGAAGAGGAAGTCAACACCGTCTTTGAACGCTTCAAGAAAGTGGGCGACTCCAAAAAATTCGTTTATGATGATGATCTTTCCGCCATTGTGGACGACTCCCTGCATGCCTCCACCGGCCTATGGGAACTGGACTTCCTGCAATTCGTGGCAGGCAGCCACGCGCGGCCCACGGCTACGGTGGGACTGCTCAAGGAAGGCAAGAAATTTGAAGACAGCTCCACGGGCAATGGCGCCGTGGACGCCGTTATCAAAGCCATTGAGCGCATCACCAGGCGCAAAGGCACGCTGAAAGGCTACAGCGTCAACGCCGCTTCCGAAGGGAAGGACGCTCTGGGAGAAGTAACAGTGCATGTGGACTTCGGCCAGCCCAAGCCCATTGTGGGCAAGGGAGCCTCCACAGATGTCATTGAAGCTTCCGCCCGGGCCTACCTGAACGCGGTCAACCGTTCTATCCGCATGGAAAACATGCCCCAGCCCAATAATCTGGATGCAGGAACCATCTAACACGGGAAGCGCCCCGTTTGCCCGAACGGGGCGCAACTCCGCCCATCAGCCTGCCAGCCTCTGCGGGGCTTGCTTTTCCATTGCTCCCATGCCATAAGGTTCAAAACTCTTACACCACCCCATGAAAGCGACATTACTCCTTCTTTGCCTGGCGTGCAGCGCGCTGGCCGCGCCGCCGACAAAAAAACAGCCGGCCCCCGTTGAACCGCTGCCCGCCCTGGAAAAAAACACCATTGCCATTGACGGTCATCCGGAAAGCGTTGCAGCGGATGCCGAGGGCAATATCTATTTCACCTGCATCGGCTCCAGGCTCACGCCTACGGAAAAAGACAAGGACGGCTACCTGGGCGTCATTCCGCACGGTTCCACAGAGCCGAAAAAAATCACGGACGTAGATACCCTGGACGCGCCGAAGGGGTTGCTGTATCAGGACGGCTTCCTTTACTGCACGGACGTGGACATGGTATTCAAAATAAACGCCAAGACCGGCGCTATTGAAGGATACGTGGACTTGTCCCCATCCCGCATGAAATTCCTCAATGACCTGGCGTTCATCAATGGCAGGCTCATGGTTTCCTCCACGGATACCAACCAGATTTTCTATGTGGACACGAATACCAGCTCTTATGGGGAACTGGTCACCAAACAACCCATCTACAAGCCGAACGGCCTGGCCTGGGACCCGGAAAGAAAGGTCATTTACCTCTGCGAATACGCAACGGATGAAAAAGGCAAACCCAGCGGACGCCTGCTCTCCATTAACCCCGTTTCCCGGGAAGTTACGGAACTTTCCAAGGAACGGGGACAGTATGACGGACTGGTTTACCGTGACAACGCCCTTTACTACAGTGACTGGTCCAAGGATAAAAAACCGGAAGCTGTCCGCAGGCTGGATTTGAAGACGGGGCGTTCCGCCCCGGTAGCCACCGGCCCTGTTGAAGGGGCGGCGGACTTTATCCTGTATGACTCCATGATGGTGGTTCCGGGCATGACGGAAAAGAAAATCCACATCATGCCCATTGGCGGAAAAAAATAAACACGGCTGTTCCGCTTTTATTCCCCTTATCCGGGCCGCCGGCTGCATTCCCCGCGCTGGCGGCCTTTTTCAATTTACGGCTTGAAGTACACCTGGGGATGCGCTTAGTTAATGGAGATATGAACACGATTTCCGACCAAATCATGGAGGGGATGAAAACCGCCATGAAAGCAAAAGACTCCGTTACCCTCAATACCCTGCGCGCCCTCAAGACGGCTCTCACGAACACGGCCATCGCCAAGGGAGGCTTGGGAACCCGGCTGGAAGAAGCGGAAGAACTGGCCGTGGTCCGCAAGCAAATCAAGCAGCGTGAGGACTCTGCGGAACAATTCCGCGCCGCCGGACGCCCGGAACTGGCGGAAAAGGAAGAGGCAGAAATCACCGTTCTCAAGCAATTCATGCCTGCGGAACTCACAGCAGAAGAAACGGCGGCCATTCTGGAAACCGTGATGAAGGAAACGGGAGCCTCTACCAAAAAAGATATGGGGCAGGTCATGAAACTCATGCAGGAACGCACTGCCGGCAGAGTCAACGGCAAGGAGTTGGCCCGCATGGTGTCAGCCAGACTGTCATGAAATGCTGCGCCGCCATCATCGTTGCGGCCGGGTCCTCCCGGCGTGCCGGATTTGATAAGCTGCTGGCCCCCCTGCACGGCGTCAGGGTGCTGGAACGCAGCATCCGCGCCTTTGCCAACTGCCGGGAAATCACGGAAATCGTAGTCGTTTGCCCGGAGGAACGTTTTCATGCCATTAACGGCGCAAACCTGGAAACGGAAATACCCGTTACCCGTGTGGACGGAGGGGCGGAACGGCATGAATCCGTGCAGAACGGACTGGCAGCCCTGCTTTATACCCCGGAATTCGTGGCCGTGCACGATGGAGCCCGCCCGCTCATTACGGTGGAGCAAATCTCCCGCTGCATTCAAACCGCCAGGGAATATGGGGCGTCCGCTTCCGCACATCCCGTAACGGACACCCTGAAGCGTGCGGACAAAGAACGCTTTACGCTTCCGGAACAGGTGGAACGGGACGGGCTGTGGTGCATGGAAACCCCGCAGGTCTTTCAATATCCTCTTCTCCTGGACGCCTATGTGGAAGTCACGGAACGGAATATTCAGGTAACGGATGAAGTAACCGCCCTGCAACTCATCGGCCATCCTACGCGCCTGGTGCATAATCATGAGCCCAATCCCAAAATCACATGGCCGGAAGATATTTCCCGCGCTGAAATGCTAATGGAACTCAAGCACCTCCGCAATGACTCATGACCGGCCTTCTGTGTAAGAATCCCCGCATCGTTCTCATTCTGGGAACAGGGTATCTGGGAAAAGCCCTGGCGGAAAGCCTGCGGAAAGCGGGACATACGGCCCTGACGGCGGATATTGACCCGCAAAAAGCCATTTACGAAGCAGACGTTGCAGACCAGGCCTCCATGCAGGGGCTGGCCGCCCGCATCCCCTCCCCCCAGATCATCGTCATGTGCGCCAGCACGAGGGGAGGCGGAGAGGAAGCCTACCGCAACCTTTACGCTCATGGAACGCGGAACACGCTGGAAGCCTTTTCCGGAACGCCGGTCATCTTCTGTTCCAGCACAGCCGTCTATGGAATCACGGACGGACGCTGGATTACGGAGGAACACAACGTCTATCCCTCCTCCGGAAAAAACGGGCTGCTTATTCAGGCGGAACAGGCGGTTCTGGCAGCGGGGGGCACGGTCGTCCGGCTGGGAGCCCTGTACGGGCCGGGCCGCTGTGTTCTCGTCTCCCAGTACGTCACGAAGGGGAAGGCCCTCCCCGGAGCCATGAACAGATGGCTCAATTACATCCACCGGGATGATGCCGCAGCCGCCCTGCACCTGCTCTGCACCCTGCGGGAACCGCCTGCCGGCATTTACAACCTGACGGACCGCACCCCCATGCAAATGGGAGAAATATACTCCTACCTTTCCAATTTGCTGGGGAAACCCGCTCCGCAGCCTGAACCGCTCCCGGCGGAAGCGCGCCGGGGCTTCTCCAACCAGAGGATTTCCTGCTCCCGCCTTCTGGCCCTGGGCTGGGAACCGCTCTACCCAAGCTTTGCGGACGGTGTGCACAATGTACTGGAGGCACTGGAAGAGTAAATTTCACACCCATCCTTTTCCTCGCTGACCGGCCCTTTCCGGACATTCCATAAATAAGAAGAGGCACCCCTGCTGAACGCATCTCGTAAGGCAGGCACATGCCGGAAAAAAATCCAGCCGGCGGCCCCGCCTGTCTTTGACTCTCCCCTTTCTTGACTTGCCGGGCGCGAACAGGCAAAATCCCGCGCGCAATGCGTATCATCACAGGTCTTCAACCCAGCGGCAAGCTGCATGTCGGCAACTACTTCGGAGCCATGGAACCGGCTGTCCGCATGCAGGAAAGCGGGGAATCTTTCTACTTCCTGGCGGACTACCACGCCATGAGCACCGTTCACGACGCGAACACGCTGAGGGAAAACTGCAGCAACCTCGCTACGGACTTTCTGGCCGTGGGCCTGGATCCCGAAAAATGCGTCTTTTTCCGCCAGTCCGCCGTGCCGGAAGTCAATGAACTGGCTTGGATACTCAGCACCGTCTGTCCGATGGGCCTGCTGGAACGCTGCCATTCCTACAAAGATAAAATCGCCAAGGGATTCTCCCCCAGCAACGCCCTGTTCACCTACCCCGTGTTGATGGCTGCCGACATCCTGATGTATGACTCCGACCTGGTGCCCGTAGGCAAGGACCAGAAACAGCATCTGGAAGTCACACGCGACCTGGCGGGCAAAATGAACGAACAATTCGGAGAAGGCACCTGCAAACTTCCGGATGCGCTCATTGCGGAAAGCACAGCCATTGTTCCGGGGCTGGACGGGCAGAAAATGAGTAAAAGCTATAATAACACGCTCCCTATTTTCGGAGAGGAAAAAGCTGTCCGCAAACTCATCATGAGAATCCCCACGGATTCCACCCCCGTGGAAGATCCCAAACCGACGGAAGGTTCCGTCATCCTGCAGCTTTACAAACTCTTTGCCTCCGCGCAGGGTTATGAAGACATGGTGCGCGGTTTCCAGAACGGGGGATGCGGCTATGGAGACTTCAAAAAGCGCCTCTTTGACGCTTACTGGGAATACTTCCGGCCCGCGCGCGAACGCAGGGCGGAACTGGAAGCCAATCAGGACTATGTGCGCCGGACGCTGGAAGAAGGCGCCCGCAAGGCGCGCGAGACGGCCTCTGTAGTGCTGGACAGGGTGCGCCGCGCCGTGGGGCTGGCCTGAAACGGAATAAAACGGAACACCCGGGAAAGCCGGGGCAGCACACGTTTTTTTGTGGCATGGAAAAGTACGGAATGTTATACAGAAAGATATGAAGAATATTCTGGTAGCTATTGATTTCTCCAACGCCACGGACGCCGTCATCCACCAAATCGGCAAACTGGCCTGCCCCAACGACAGCATCATCCATTTGCTCCACATTGTGGAACCCAGCATTTGCTATGAAGTCTCCGGCGTTCTGCCGGATGAAGTGCCCGTTCCCGTGATGGACCAGACGGAAGAAAACGAAGTCATTTCCATCGCCAAAAACCATTTGAAACAGACGGCGGAAAAACTCTCCCGGCTGACGGACGCCACAATCATCCAGGCGGTGGAAGATGAATTTGAAATCAGCGAAGCAGTCATTAATTATGCTGAAAAACACCACATCGACATGATCGTGGTGGGCAAGCATAACCACGGCTTCCTCTCCACCGTCTTTCTGGGCAGCGTAGCAAGCTCCGTGATGCGGAAATCCCCCGTGCCCGTTCTGGTAGTGCCCGTCACCAGGGAAGAACAGTAAAAACCGCCATCTCGCCAGCTCCGTCCCAATCCATGATTACCATACTCTTTATAGGCGATGTGGTCGGCGAACCCGGACGCACCGCCGTGAAACACATGTTGCCGGAACTCAAACGGGAACACGGGGCGGACTTCATCATCGTCAACGGGGAAAACGCGGCTGCCGGGAGAGGTATCACGCCCCGTCTGGCACAGGAACTGCTGCACGCCGGAGTGGATGTCATCACAACGGGAGACCATGTCTGGGACCAGGCGGAGCTGGCCCCGTGGATGGAATCCGAACCGCGGGTGCTGCGCCCCGTCAACTATCCGCAGGGAACACCGGGGCACGGAAGCGTAGTCGTGGAAACTCCCAAGGGGAAAATAGCCGTCATGCAGGTTCAGGGGCGCTCATTCATTCAGCCGCCGCTGGAAAACCCCTTCCTCATCTCGGAAGCGGAAGCCAAAAGACTCAGGGAAGAAAAAGGCGTGCGGGTTATCTTTGTGGACATGCACGCGGAAACGACCAGTGAAAAAATCTCCACCGGCTACAATCTGGACGGCCTGGTTTCCGCCGTCGTCGGGACACATACCCATGTGCAGACGGCGGATGAAACCATTCTGGAGCGCGGCACGGCCTACCTGACGGACGCCGGCATGTGCGGCCCCGCCGTCGGGGTGCTGGGACGGGAACGGGAACCTATTCTCCAGCGTTTCCGCACCTCCATGCCGGCCAAATTCCCCGTAGCGAACTGGCCCGTGCGCCTCTGCGGAGCCGTCGTGCAAATAGATGAAGCCACAGGCAGGGCGCTCAGCATCGCCCGCATCAGCAAAATCGTGGAAAAACCGGCCTCCTGACATGCATGCTTCAGCAGCATTCCTCTTCCCGTGCCCGGTGGCGGTGCTCTGCGGATGTTCCGGACATGGCGGAAGCCCCGTGAAGCGCGGCCAGAACGCGGATTATAAGAAAAACCTGTTTCAACGGACGCCATCCATCAGGCGTCCCGCCTCCCCTTCCCGGAATAACGGGAAGCTGGCTGTGGCGTCCGGAATCCAAGGATTTCCCGCGTCTCCATATTTTCAGGATGAAACAACGGACAGAAACCCGGGCGCCCTTATTCTCCTTAATCTCCCATACTCTGGAACAGACACGTGGTCATGAACTATGAAGCCAGATTCGGCGGTATAGGCCGCCTGTACGGAAACAGCGGACTATCTCTTCTCAGAAGCGCCCGCATAGCCGTCGTCGGCATTGGGGGTGTAGGTTCCTGGGCGGCGGAAGCCCTGGCTCGGTCAGGCGTAGGCACTATCATTCTGATGGATATGGACGACCTCTGCATTACCAACACCAACCGGCAAATACATGCGTTGGCGTCCACAATCGGGCAATCCAAAACGGAAACCATGGCCACACGCATCCGGGAAATCAACCCGGAAGCGGAAGTCATTCCCATCAGCAATTTCTACACGGCCTCCAACGCGGAAAAACTGCTGTCGGCGGAACCGGACGTCATCATTGACGCCATCGACTCCCTGATACCCAAGGCCCACCTCATCGCCTCCTGTTACCGCGGCAAGCAACCGCTGGTAACCTGCGGTGGCGCGGGAGGGCGCATCAATCCCGCCCGGATAGAAATAGACGACCTCTCCCGCACCAGGGGGGATCCCCTGCTCTCCAGCTTACGCTACAGGCTGAAAAAAGATTATGCCCTTCCGCTTGGAGAAAAAGCCCGGAAACTGAAAATCCCCTGCGTTTTCTCCCAGGAAACGCCCGTATATCCTACCTGCGACGGAACAACCTCCTGCACACGTGATCCGGAATTCCAGGGGAAAATGGGTTGTGACGCCGGATTCGGCTCCGTCACCCATATCACGGGAACCTTTGGCTTCTTTGCGGCTTCCGCCGCCATTCAAATGCTCTTAAATAAGAAAAAAACACCATCGTCATCATGAACAAACGCCTGCTTCCCCTGCTGGGGGCCGCCCTCCTTCCCGCCTTGACCCAGTGCAACACCCTGGAAAAAGACATTGCCGGCATCAACGCCCGCAATGCGGAAATAGCCCGCGAACCCAGGGGAAACTACTTCGTCGGCCGCCGCTACCATGTACCGGCAACGCGCTTCTGGGGATACCTGCGCCAGCCAGGCCAGACTTGGAGAACGGCCCAACTCGTCATCATGGATGAAAGCGCCTGCCGCACCCCGGACCGCCTGCCGGAATACACCGGAAATCCGCGCTACGCCTACGACAACAACTATGAATACAGGGTATACGGCAAATACACGGGCAAATACGGTTACGAACCCAATTCCAATCTGAGGCTGCCCATCTTCAAACCGACCAGGTTTGAGGTGGCCAACACCACCCCCGGCTGGCTCTTCAAACCCTCGGAAAAATATGATACCGGAGCCGTTACTCTGCGCCCTGCTATCATGCCCTCGACAACCTCCCTCCCGGTCCGGTAAGAAAAACCTGTCCGCAAAAACGGGCCCGGAAAGATAAAAAAGAAGAAAAAGCTTGATATTTTCATTTCTCTGCGCTAAAAACTCCCCGCCTTAAGGCCTCCATGCTCAGGTGGCGGAATTGGTAGACGCGCTAGACTAAGGATCTAGTGGTGATAAACCGTAGGGGTTCGAGTCCCCTCCCGAGCACCATCCTCTTTCATACCGCAAGTTGCTGGTTTCCAGCTCTTGCGGTTTTTGCTTTCTTGAAACAACAAGACACGAAAACAATTTTTATAACCACGGCCAGTCCGTGAATGGAGAGCCAGTTCTCCGAGCATACTTTACGGAGCGCTGGCGGAAATGTCCTTAATGGGCGGAATGCCCCTTACGGGCATTTACGGATGCTACTTCTTCATCCCTCCTTCCATTCCTCCGCAAAAAGCACGCATTCTCAAGACATTTCAAGCTTCTTCAAGCGCACGCCCCCCTTTCAGGTATTCAGGGCCGGTTACATTGGCGCTATACGCCCAGAATTATTGAATGGTGTTGTCTTTCATGATAGGAGATCCACCTCTTCAGTCATTGCCGGGCTAGTATTCATTATTCCTGTTTTTCTTACGGATCTATAAAATTGCTATCTGTGACCGTATAAGATCATTTTCAGGAACATGCTGATATTCATAGATATCCCGATCTGCCCGGTTTGCAAAGCAATGCCAGACAATGGCGCCGGTCATTAAGAGGATGAACAAAAGAAAGAAGGCAAGCGCCTTGCTCCTTCTCGAAAGGACGGGCTTATCATGAACATGGGGAATTGAGGGGCCGCACTCCTGCTCAATGCACCTGATAAGTTCATCATGATAGTGTGCGGCAGTTCTTCCGAGACAAATGTCCGGCACCTCCTTGTTTTTATGATCCTCCTCTTTAGTAATGGATGGTCTGTTTTTCATTGTTGTTTTCCTCGTTGGTGAAATGCGTTCCCCTGGCAGAACATATGGCATGGCGTAAAAAGGGTTATCAGAGACAGCCCCTGCCCATGAATGATGAGCTTGACCAGTCATTGCCCACTTTGGGGAAAGAACTTGAAAGATGGATGATGATAGTTGCTGAATCACCGTATTTTAGACACTCCCTTGCTATTGAAATACAGCATCCCCCTGCCTGTTGGCAAAAACAGCGCTGGCGCATAATGAGGACGCAGTATATCGGTACATGATACTAAAGGTCTATTTTATGCTCCCTGGCTTGTCTGACTTGGATTAATCCTTCATTGAGGAGTAAAAAGACCATACTCCAGCAGATGACGGCACATATCCCCCATTTTGCATAACGCAATAATTCAGACTTATCCAACAAAGGACTGTTCCAAAACATGTGAAGCCCTATCGGGATAACGGCAATTCGCCAAAAGGGGGGTTGAAGAATGGAGGGAATGTTGTTCTGCCGTTGTTTCTTCATCGCAAGCCAGAATGCCCCGGCCATGATTGCCGACCAGGAAACATGAGCAAAGGGAGCAAGCCTTCCTCTCAGTACTGCCGTGTCTAATGGATCGAGACCATGTTCAGCAACCATAATAATATAACCTGCTGTTTCAAAACCAGCGAAACCGGCGCCTACAGCGGCTCCACACAACATGCCGTTTAAAATTTGCCCATTCAGAAAGAATTTTCGGGCAAAGAAAATGGCAACAACAAGTTTTGCGGCTTCTTCAATGGGACCGGCCCAGTAAGCAGCCCTGGGATTACCGGAAAGCTCGTTCAAAATAATTGTAACAATCAAAGACAAAATCCCTCCACCTAACACCAGGACGATAATCGAATACCATGAGATGTTCCTTCTGACATTAAATTCCGCAAACAGGACAAGAATGGAAAAGGGCACAGCAAAACTTATGGAAAACAACAGCCCTAAACTAGCAGCACCAAAAACTACAGGACTGTTATTAAATGCCTCAAGCATGCCTGCCCACCCGATGCACATCAATAGGGAAAGCGCGAGAACGCGAGTGAAGAGCCATGGCGAAGGCCAATCCGTAGATATTTCTTCCAGTGATGGGGTAGATTTCGACCCGCCTGACGTAAAAAAATCTATCCTTTCCTGCTCCGTCCTGCGACGGAATACCCCTTTGAATATGCTTTTCAAACTGAATCTTTCTACGGAAGAAAGGCCGGTCAGAGATGATAGTATTCCAAAAACCCCCACCCAGAAGGAGCTTTCCTCCTGACAGCCGCTGATAAATTCCCCCACTCTTACCCACTCGGCCATTCCCTCTTTCCACAGGAACACCTCAGGAGAAAGCTGCCCGGTTGCGTACCAGTTGCTTATTTCCTTGAATGTATAGGGTCCCTTGCGGCTTTCTCCGCCCGATGAAAGAAAATAAGACGCTTCCTCCTTCCCCGGTCTGGAAGCGTCTGATGTAGCCGCCTGTTGTGAATGCGGTTCGTCTTTCTGTTTTTGAACTTCACGAAGAGGAAGCCATGCCGGCATTCCTTCCGTCCATACCAGATCATCCCCGCTGATTCTGCGGGAAGCATACAGTTTATCTATCTTCTCCCATGGGAACGGCCCCATTTGAGTTCCGTCCGGCAGTTTGATCAAATAAGACTTCATCTTGCTTCTTCTTGTTGTGAATATTTCTTTTTCCTTTCTTGAGGACGTGGAAATGACTGAATAATTCTTTCCGTGTACCAGAACACCGCGATCGGCCATGGGAACCAAAGCAAGGAAAGAAGATTAAAAAGGGGGCGGGATTCAGGTAAAACGCCGTTTGCTATTATACTGCTCCCGAAAGCAAGCTGTGTGAGTAGGACAAAAATAAACATCGGCCATGCTTTCAGTCGGAGGCTGGTTTGCCGGGTGGTTCGGGCAAACCAGGAGGCGTTGTCGGCTAATCCGACAAAGCAGACATACATCCAGTATAAATTAAATACGGGAACGAACAACAGCCCCACAGCCTGCCCTGCTGAGGGGACGCGACGACCATACCGGGCAATGGGCTGTATGCATTTCCACGCCCTCCATGTATTGATCAGCAACGAAATTTGTGCATACAAAAAGAATAATATTCCTATACCTATAACCGTTAGGGTAAACCGGGCATCACCTGCATAGGTTGCTGATGCCACTATAATCAGCAACGGGGACAAAAGATACAGCATGGTCATTGCCCAGAACGCTTTCATGTTATACCCCTGCCCAGAGGGAGTACTTCTTTCATCCTGCAATGGAGGATTGCTGTATGAAGCGTTTTCTTCTAATGGAGGCGATGTCTTGGGCATAGGAGGCATTTCCGGCATTAAATGAGAATTCTCGTCATCTTCGCCTGAGCAAGAAGAACGGGATCCTTCCCACCTTTCCCCTGTGATTTCAGGAGAAGCAGCCTGTTGAAAATTTTTTCCGATTAACGTTTCAAGCGCTTCCCATGAGGATTCGCCCGTCTTGCAGCAAAGAAGGGATCCGGCCAAGCGGCCGTTGCGATACAGGGCTTTCATTTGTTCTTTGGTGTAAAGGCCTTCAGTTTCTCCATCCGGCAGCGCAATCAGATAAGAGGATTCATCAGCCTCCTTCCGGGGATTGCCCTCTAAAACTTTTACCGCAATGTCTGAATATGTGCCCCATTCAGAAGACTGAGTTTCACGAATACGGGTATCGGACCGTATGGGGCCCTCTTCATGGAGAACTTGAAGCACATGCTCGGAATAGGGGCCTTGCAGATTCCCGGAATCGTCGCAAATAAAATATTTTTTCATCTTTGATTTGAAAATTGAGTTCTGATATCCGTGATGCCGTTACAATTTTTTGCGCAACCTGCAAAAAATTCCTAAAGGAAAGACAATCAGGAGCCCCAGAAAAATCAACGGGAGAGCCATCCCGGAAAGTGAGCTGGAATTCGTGTCCTCTGAAACAGGATCTGTATCTTTTGAAATGCCACGTCTCCGATAAATATCTTCCGGGCGATCCATGGAACCACCCATAATACGACTTCTCGCTTCGATAATGTCCCTGGCTCGTTGCCTGCATGCCAGAGACAAATAGGGGTTATAGGTATCCTTTGAAGCAGCTATCATTTTGTCAACCTCTTCCTCCCATGAATAATCTCCCATTTCCATGACAGAAGGTAACGAGGGAAAGGATCTGGCCAGACTGGGGTGGTAGGCTGTTCCCTGCCCAGTTTTATTCGAAAGAGCACGGTAATGGGCCATGTTGATCAGGTATTGACGCATGGCCGGGTCGATGTAGCCCTTGTCGGCATAAGCCTCTTCGGCAGCCCTTACGATTTCAACGGGGTCCGTGGATGTTTGAATGATATTCCTGTACTTCTCATCAATTCCCTCCAAGGCACGCGGGTCGAGAGAGCCCAAAGTGCGATACACCATCCTGTTGGCGTCGGTAGCACTCATGTACTTGATGGGTGGGGCTGCAGGTGCCTCGGGCCTGTCTGGAACTGTTGGATGAGATGGTGTGAAAGGCGCTTTTACCGCATCCATGTTCTCTTCTGCGGCTTTTCGTTCTTCCTCTTGACTACGCCGTGCAATCTGTTGAGTTCGTTCTTCTCTTTGACGAGCGATTTCTTCCCGCTTTTCCCTAAGACACCGCTCTTCTTGCTCTCTTTCTTCCCGGAGCCTTTCTTCTTCCTTCTCACGGGCAAGTTGTTGTTCCCTTTCTTCCTGTTCACGGGCAAGTTCTTCCTGACGCCTGTCTTCTTCATCCCTGACTTCCTCAAACCGGCTTCTGAAATCTATCTCTCCATGATAGGACTCGGCTATCGCCGCAACGGCAAGAGCCAGGCTCTCCGCGTCCTGAGGAATGGTCTTATACAAGGTGCAGGCCAGCGTATCGCTTTGCTTCAACGCCTGGAGAAGTTCCCTCTTTCCGCTGGTAAGAACATGTTCCGCGTTCAGAACAATCTCTCTTGCCTGCTTGCGGGCACGATTGGCCATATAGGAGTTAGGCTCTCCCGTCAATGGATTCGGCCTCATGTTATTCTCCGCCTGGCGTTCATATTGTTCCGCTTTGGCCTTGGCTCCGGCTTGCTGCTGCAAGGCCTTTTTGTAAGCGGACTGCGCGGTAAAAAGCCGTTTGATGGATTGAATGAGCTGCTCCGCCTGATTCCACCCTGCGGGATCCAGGGACTTTTTACTCTGCTCCAATCGTTTGAGGACTGTCCTGGCCCCCTCGACACTCCCGTCGCCTATTTCCTTCAAGGAACCGTCCGCGTACGATATTCGGGATTTTTCTTCTCTCCCGGCAGACCTGGACCCCGTCCCAACAGTATTTTTATCTGCCTCTTTTCTCTTCTGTTCTTCTTGCAAGCGGCGTTGGTTCCTCTTCTCCCTCTGTGCGGCCTGCTGTTGCTCATAGGCTGATTTTTCCATCCAGACGCCGTTGACAAAACGCTTTCCGGAATCATAGTTGTCCTGATATTCCTGCAATCGCTTCAGCCATGGATCGAGGATGGCTGAAGACTTCGGGAAGCGTTTCCGAAAGACGCCCATCTCATATTTCTGCTTGAGGAGCATCTCATATTGAAACGAATCGGAGAATTCCAAAGGAAGGCCATTGGGAATATCAATGTACCAATAGAGATTCTCAGGCAGATAGATATCTTTTCCCTTCACGTTGAATATCCCTTTGTTTCCACTTAGCTTTCTCCTGCTGTATGTTGCGATTTTGGCCATGGAGTCCTCATGGAAAGCTTGCTCCTTCCAGGCGACGATACCGGATCCTTCACAGAGAAAGGCTGAAAAAACTGATAATCCGACAACATAAAAGAAAACATACTCAATCATAGCAAAAAATAATTGTTATATTAGCTGTTTTTCAATTTCCTGAAATTCTATTTGGAATATTTCCGAAGAAATAATTCCATAGATCTATTTTTATGCTTCCTAGCACATCTTATAAATGTCCTTCTTATAAAGAATTTACGATAAAAAACATTCGCATCCCCATCTTTTTCTACTGATGTTTTAACATATCCCCATAGTATTAATTTTGAATATTTTCCAGAATATCTATAGCGTTCATATAGTTCTTTTAATAAAAAAATCATAAAAGATCTTTCTTTCTTCATAGAAGTAGTATATTTCAATATTATATTACATACATCACAGTAAAACGAATCATACAAAGAAATTCTAAAAATATCGTATACACGGTATCGCCTCCCAAAGCAATCCAGCGGAAGTAAAGGTATATTTACGTCTGATATCAAGGATTCTAGAAAATTTAAATTACGATATGACAACGCAGTATTTATGAGCAATTCAAAATCTCTAGAACTTTTAGGGACTCCATATTTTCGCAATAAATCAAATGCAGCATTTTGATTATGAATAATAGCATGATAAAGCACAGGATTACCTTTTGAATCCCTTGAATTAACATCACATCCTTGCTTAATGAGTTTTTTTATAATATCGCATCTCCCATTGGCGGTAGCAGAAAATATATTCCATCCTTTATACATATTAATATAAATTATTTTACTTGCTTTTTCTATCGCAAATAATTCGCACATAAAACAGCGAAGAAATAAATATAATTAAAATAATATATTTAATTTTATAATCGTCGCAAAAAAAATATTACGGAATTATATTGTCCTGAATCCCGATCATAAGGTTGCTTCTTGCCTCCGCCTCCTATTTTTGTAGGAGAGCAATTAGATAATAGTCCAGAACCTAAGAGGGCAATACATATAAATAATACGTTTTTAATTTTCACTTTTTGATCTATGCATAAAAATACTTACAGCCTCTGTCCGTTTGTACGGACAATGCCCTTACTCCCACAGTTGACGCAGGTGGTGTTTCCGTATTTGCCGCTTCCATTGCAGGCGGGGCACACTTTGACTCCATTGCTTTGCTGGCATTTCATGCCTTCATGTGCCGTCGGGTGAGTATTCGGAGTGGACAGACTTGCATGGGCTGCCAGGACATAGAGGGGAGCGGCTACCAAAGCCATGAGGGAGACGCAAAATGTTTTCATTGGTGGAGAACTTTTGAGTGAGAGGTTAAATGAGGAATGAAACAGGCGGAACATGCGGTTTCTTGTTCTTTCGAGCCGGCTGCAACCTCTCTGCTTATCCCGATGACAAGCTCCAGGAGAACTTGCCGGAAGGAAAGATTGTGGGAGGCCATTCGTCTCAGAAGATACAATCTGGCTTCATCGCTTAGCTTCTCGATTAGCTCGGTGATATCGCATTGCATATTCGCCATACAGATATTTTTTATATCTATCCACCCCATTTTGTCAAATAGTATTATAGCTATTATGGAAGAATAGATATTGTTCAGGAAACCTTGTTATCACTTATCCACCTTCTTCCGACGATGGTTTTTCCGGCATTCGCCTCTTGGGAATTGACGCGCAATAGCGGAAAAGCTAGTATCACGAATATGAGTTCAGATTCCAAACCGCAGATGGAGTTGAAAGCCGACGTCAAGCGTTGGCTCAAGGCCCGTGGGTTGGATTATAAATGGCTGGCCCAGCAGTGTTTTGTCAGTGAAGTGACTGTCTACAATTGGATGGCCAAGAAAAAGATTCCTGAAGTCAAGGAACACATCATCCGTTCCCTGATGACGGAAATGCCCGTGACTCTTCCGTCCGTGAAGGTGGAAACGGAGTCCCGCGTGATCCTTCAACTGCCGCCGGATGTCCAAGCGGCTCTGGAGCGCAAGGCTCTCGATAGTAAAATGACGTTGACCGATTTTCTGGCGGCAAAAATCAATGAAATCGTTCGCGAAGGAACTCCCGCCTCTCCTTCCCTGGTTGATGAAATCGAACGCGAGGAATTTTCGGAAGAGAGGGATTGATTTTCTCCGTACTGCCGGGGCATGATTGAATTATTCATCCGCCATGCATGAAGCCCCCGCTTTCCTTCCTCCCGGTCAAAAAGTTGGTCCTTACACCATTGAGTGCGTCCTCGGCCACGGAGCGAACGGTATCGCATATCTGGCTCATGACAGGACGCTGGACAGAAAGGTCGTCCTCAAGGAACATTATCCCCAGGGACTTTGCGCCAGAGATGCCGACTCCCATTGCCTGATTCCGCTGGATGAAGACACGGAATCCCTCTTTGCCGAATCCGTCAACCAGTTCATCAGGGAAGCCCGGCTGATCGCTTCTCTGGAACATCCCGCCATCATCAGGATTCATCGGGTATTCAGCCTTTCGCCCACCACCTGTTTTTATGTGATGCCTCTTCTTGAGGGCGGAACCCTGCGGGACGTCATCCACTCAGGCAAACGCATTCCTCCACGCACCATCATCTCATGGCTTCAGACTCTGGTTTCGGCCCTCGATTGTCTGAATCAACATCACATCGTCCATCTGGATATCAAGCCGGGCAATATCCTCTTTACCGGGGAAGGCCAGCCCGTTTTGGCTGATTTCGGCACCGCTTCTCTGCGCCCTCCTCATGGCACAGTCAATATCCTGGCTCATTCCGCATACTCGGCTCCGGAATTGTTCACAGAAAACACCTCTCCCGACATCCGGGCGGATCAATACTCTCTGGCAGCGTGCTTTTACGAACTGATGACCTCCTATCCCTGGAACACCATGTCCGGAAAGGTAGGCGAAGCGCATGCGGGGGAGTTATTGGCATCATTGGCCCAAAAAGAAAAAGCCCTGAGATGCGTAAGCTGTCTTCTTGTTCAAAACCTCTCCCGGAAGAGGGAGGAACGCTCTCTTTCTCCAGAAGAGTGGCTGACCGGGATGGATCATGCCCTTCGCAGCGATCGGAGGCGAAGACTCCGGAGCAGAATTATGACGATAGCCGCCGTGATGCTCGTTACAGGGGGAGCGCTTACCTGGGGGCTTTATAAGACAGGCGTTTTGACGCAAGAGACCAGGAAAAATCCTGAAGATCTTCTTGTCGAAGAACTGCTTCAGGAGCCGGAAATCGCGGCATTCAACCGGGAGTCCCGGGAATTTCATAATTACTATAGCCGCATGTTCCTCAATCTGGCCAACAAAAAGGAAGCTTCCGTCCAGAAGACGCTGGAAACCATCAACGCCGCCAGGAACGCTGAAGAACTGGAACAAATCAGGCAGGCATGGCGCAGGCAGCAAGAGCTTGATAACATGACCCTGCTGGCGGCGGAACGCGTGTATGCCATCAAGGGAAAAGGTCTTGTCCAACAATACCAACACCTGACTTCTCCCGTATGGTTCCGGAGCTGGAAGCGGAATCATCCCGGTTCCTGTTCCGACGATGTCCTCCCGCCGTCATCCCCGCAGTTCCTGCCAAGGATATTCCCCCAGCCCCTCCACAATCCTTCCTACATCAGTGAAAGCCGCCTCCGCATCAACGCCGCTTCCGGCAACGTCACCCGCGCTCTGGAGAAAAAGGCACAGGAATTCGGCATTTACAAAACCTCTTATCCAGACGGCACTCCCCGCAATCCGAAAATTTCAGATAAGACGGATTTGGGTTCTCCGGTTCAAAATAATGAATCTTTCAAATTAACGAGGTAAAAAGACAGAAAGTTTCCAATTTTCATTCAACGAGTATTCTTGAGCAAGATTCATTTTTATGCAAGACTGCTCTCCATGAAGGCCAATGCCGAAAATCTCTTGTCGCTTTTAAAAGGCCCCAGACAGTTTGTTATCCCTATTTACCAAAGAACCTACTGCTGGTCCATTGCACAATGCCAGCAACTACTTCAGGATATTTTGAGAATTAGCAAGGATGATTCCGTCAATGGCCACTTTATCGGCTCTGTCGTTCATTTTCAACATAGCATTACGACTATTTGCGATGTACCGGAATTGCTTGTCATTGATGGACAACAGCGTTTGACAACAGTTTCATTGCTGGTTCTCGCCGTAGCTGAATTTTTGGAGAAGCATCCCGATTTAGAAATTGACACTACTCCTAAGAAATTAAGAAATTACTACCTTCTCAATAATGAAGAAACAGGGGAAAAGCGCTTCAAATTGCTACTGACCCAGGGAGACAGAACTGCCTTTTGTTCCTTGATGGATGGAACGCCACTGCCAGAACACGTCCCTGGTAGAATCGTAGAAAATTATGAATTTTTCTGTGGAAAAATAACACGAGAAAACATCACGGATATCTATGATGGAATGATGAGGTTGTTCGTTGTCGATGTCGCTCTTGAACGGGATAAAGATGACCCTCAGTTGATTTTTGAGAGCATGAACAGTACGGGATTGGCTTTGTCCCAGACGGATCTTATTCGTAATTATGTCCTGATGAGACTGCCAGTTGAGCAACAAACCAGACTGTATCAGAAGTATTGGTTTCCGATGGAACAAAGCTATGGCAACGAATACGAATTACTGTTCAACAGCTTCATGCGCGATTACCTAACCATCAAGCAAACAGAAATTCCCCGCAAGGATGGAGTGTACGAGGCATTCAAGCATTTTGTCGATACATGTGGTCGAAGCATTGAGGAGATTGTGGCAGATATTTTCGAATTTTCATCTTATTACAGTAAGATGACTCTTCATAAGGAGGCAGACAAAAATCTAAATGAAGCTTTCATGCGTTTATCCCAATTGAAAGTGGATGTCTGTTATCCTTTTCTGCTTCCTGTCTATCGGGATTATGTTCACCAAATCACATCTGCTGATGAATTTCTCGCTATCATATGCCGGGTGGAAAGTTATGTTTTTCGACGTGCCGTATGCGGAATCCCTACAAACAGCCTGAATAAAACGTTCATGTTGCTATATCGCCAAATCAATCCTGAGAAGTATATGGAGAGCCTGGATGCGGCCCTGATTTCGGCGGATAACTATAAACGCTTCCCTACCGACAGGGAATTCATGGAAGCATTGCTGTCGAAGGATGTCTACAATTTCCCGAGACGTAATTACCTGTTGTCCATGCTTGAAAACAAGGACAGAAAAGAACGCATCAGCATCGGGGACTATACGATTGAACACATCATGCCCCAAAGCGCTAATCTTTCCTCGGAATGGCAGTCCATGTTAGGAGAGCAGTGGCAGGATGTACATGAGAAATACCTTCATAATCTGGGCAATCTGACGTTGACAGCATATAACTCCGAATTGAGTAATCGCTCTTTCAGTGAAAAGAAAACGATTCCCGGCGGATTCAATGATTCTCCCCTTCGTCTTAATGAGTATCCTCGTCAAGTAAACAAATGGGGTACGGAACAGATCGAGGAACGGGCACAGACCCTGGCACGAAAAGCCTGTCAAATCTGGATGCGGCCAGCACTTCCTCAGGAAGTTGTTGATTCCTATAAGAAAAAATCAGCACCGGCACCTTCGGTTTATAGTATGGAAACCTATGACTGGAGTCCTGCCATGCTGGAACTGTTTCATATTTTACGAAAGAGAATTCTTAATCTTGATCCTTCCGTTCGGGAAGTTTTTCTCAAGCTTTATATTGCGTATAAAGTACAAACAAATTTTGTCGATATAGTTCCCCAAAAACGTTCTCTGAGGCTTTCACTCAATATTCCGTTCAATGAAGTGATTGACCCGGAGGGGATTTGCCGAAATGTCAAAGGACTGGGGCGCTGGGGCAATGGAGAAGTAGAAATAATGATGAACGATTCTTCCCACCTTGAAACCATTATGGAGCTTATCCAGCAAGCCTGTAATCGACAAATAGAAGAATAGAGTAGACACACCAATCGATATTATCGTTAAAGACTTAGCAAATTCACTTCCTTGCCGTACACAAAAACGATTCTTGAAATCGTCTCTGGACAGCATTCCATGCATACCTGCGCCTAGTACGAAAAACATCCAGCATTAAGGCGGCTATGCCAGATTCTTCATTTTCATAAAGAGTTTTTCCAGTTGATCAAATTTTCTTTTTAAATTTTCTTTTCTCATTGAGGCTATAATGGTTATTCAACAATAGATTTCTATACGGCGTCCTGGGCATCTGCATGAAACCGGATATCTGCATTGGTCGCCATATCATCAGACAAATCCAATAGTTGACTCCGACATGAAACTGGCGTCAAAATAGATGCAGCCCCTTTCTCAACAGCCATTTCCACAACTGCCACAGGATTGAATATTTCTTCGATGGCCCCTGGATTGATTTCTCCTACAGTAAAGTAACAAGCCCCCCTTGATGTTTTTTCAGCAAGAAGCTAACCATGCCGACCTCGTATCTCATCTGGAAAGAACGCCTCTAAACAGGATCCACCCCTGCAAACGTTCACACGGCTTTGCATACGAAGTTGTGTCCAGTACTCAGGCAAAAAATCCTCCAACACCTTGCTTAACAGAAACAATCCGGACGTAATCAGTGAAGGATTGGCCCTTACGGCATCCGTTAAAAACCCTCCGCCATCAGGGCCACAGCTTCTTCACGGCTCGGCATGGAACGGATGGCTCCCTTGCGTGTCGTCACAATGGAAGCGGCGGCATTGGCGAACAAAAGCATGTCCGCCAACTGGCCTTCCGTCAGGTTTTCCAGCCCGGTTTCCAGAATTCGGTCCAGGCAGCATCCCAAAAAGGCGTCTCCGGCTCCTGTTGTATCAATAGTCTTGACGTTCAAGTACGTAGGCTGGTAAATAAGTTTGCTTTCATAGGCAGCCCAGCTTCCTTTTCTGCCCCCCGTCACCAGAATAAGGCGCAAATTGTCGAATTCCCTCTGCAAAATCCTCAACCCTTCTTCCATGGTGGCGCAGCCGGTGAGGAAGAGAAGTTCCTCCATTTCTATTTTCATGACGCTGCATGCGCCGCATCCGTAGAGCATTTGTTCCCGGGCCAGTTCCATATCAGGCCACAGGGGCGGACGGAGATTGGGGTCAAAAGAAATGAGTGCACCTTTTTCCCGCGCATGGCTGACGGCATGCCGGGTAGCCCTCCGAACATCATCATGCGTCATGGAAATCGTCCCGAAATGGAAGACGCGCGCGTGCTCCACTAATTCAAGGGCCACTTCTCCCGCAGTCAGCTTCATATCGGCGCCGGGATTACGGTAAAAGGAAAATTCACGGTCTCCGTGTTCGTCAATCTGAACGAAAGCCAACGTCGTATTGACTTCCCGGGATGAGACGAGCCCTGAATCTCCGATGCCTTCTTCCTGAAGCGTGCGGCGAAGCATTTTCCCGAACATGTCGTGGCCCACTTTGCCAATAAAGGAGGTTTTGCGCCCGAGCCTGGACAACATGGACAGAACGTTGCAGGGAGCTCCGCCCGGATTGGCCTGATAAACGGGCAGTTCCCGGTCATTTATTCCGCAGGGAGTGAAGTCTATCAGCAATTCTCCGAGAGCTACGACGTCATACATGCTTTTGCAAATGTTGAAAGTGAACCTTCCGGCGAAATATAAACCGGGAGAGATAAAGAAGCATAGAACGCGACGGCCTTGCGGGAAAAGGAAAAAGAGATTCATTCCAGTCATGGCGGAAAAGGAATTTCCCCTTTTATCCCGCCCTGCAGAAACCTCGAAGGTTGATGGAGCATCCGGATGTGAATAAGTATGGCATATATCCCTAACGCCCTCCACTCAGGAAATGCCCATCAAGATGAGACGGCAAAAACAGTCCTGCGCGAGGCACGCGCGGAACGCTGGAGAGAGTGTCCCCAACGGGGCAAATGCCCCCTTACGGGCATTTATGGGCGCGACTTCTTCTGCTCCCTCCTATTCCTCCGCAACAAACACGCATTTTCAAGGCATTTCAAGCTTCTTTAAGAGAATTCAACCCTTTTCAAGCATGTGTGATGGTCACAGTATTCCGCATTTTTCTTCATGATTCCCTTCCCATCCTGTAATATGCGCCCATGCAAGAAAAAAGCAGCGGCTTTCAATGGCCCGCACAGTGGACCCCCGAGATTCTCGCCACGTTGATGTTCGTGGTGCAGAAAGGAAGGATTCTCCTGATACGCAAAAAGAGGGGAATCGGCGCGGGCAAGGTGAACGGCCCCGGCGGAAAGTTTGAACCGGGGGAAACGGCCCTGCAATGCGTTTTGCGGGAAGTTCGGGAAGAGCTTCACATTGATATTGAGGATGCCCGGGAAATGGGCGTGCTGAATTTTTCCTTTGCCTGCGGCACCATTCCGGAAATCCGCTGCCACGTGTTTATGGCGACGTCTTTTACAGGCACCCCCACGGAAACCCCCGAGGCGGAGCCCTTCTGGTGTCCGGTGGACGGGATTCCCTATGACCTCATGTGGCAGGATGACCGGTTCTGGCTGCCCGCCATGCTGGACGGGAAACGGTTTGAGGCGTTTTTCACGTTTGAGGGGGACCGAATGCTGGAATTTTCCCTGAAAGCAGAGGATTAAATCGCCAAGAAACCCCAGGTTGCGGCCTCCTCCCTTTAAGCCGGATGGGGAACGCTGAACTTTTTTTATTCCGTCCTTCCCCACGGAGGCAACAGATTCAGAAGGAGGGGGAAACAGTACTGCCCGGCGCTCCAGAAAAGATTCCCCGAAATTCACCTGAAGGTGGGGAGCAAAGAGGGGGCATTTGCCCTTGAAGACCATTCTGAACAGCAGCTAACGTTGAAGGGCCGGCTTCCGAAAAAAATGGACCTTCCCCCTTGTACCGGGATACATCATATTCATCTCCTTCCCTCCAGGTATCCTGAAACGGATCATAGGAATTGCTCCGGACGCCAGCATCGCAGAGATTTCCCCATGGCGTCCAGAAAAAGGAAAGTTCTCCCTGCCGGAAACCGGTTCCGGCTTGAGGTTCATGCGAAGGGCTGGAATTCAGCCAAATCCGCGGCTCCGTAAGAAAACGGGGGGATGGTTGCATAATCGGACGGTAATGGAGGTTTAAGGGAGCAAATCAGCTCCGGCCTTTATTTTTTCCAAGCGCATCCGAATATCCACTGGTGCATCAAATCCCTTTTCCGTAAACGGGCGTGGGCTTTTCTTTTTACCCGGTATCCGGAAAATGCTGATTTTTCCTATGTTTTGCCTTCTTTTTCAGGTAATGTGCGGATGCCTGCGCCCTTGCCGCTTTTTTACTTTGCACGGGGAAAGGACGGCTCCCGCCTCCGGGCATCAGGCCGTATTCTTTAAGCTTTTCCTCCCGCCTCCGTTGTGATAATGATACGGGAGCAACCGTGTGATCCTTGATCGTTCACTTGCTGGCTATTTCAATTCATATTCCATTATTCAACATGTATACCCCCGAATTCAAAAACATCCTCACTTCCACCCTGGACGGACTGCGTGCGGAAGGACTTTACAAGGAAGAACGCTTTATCGCCTCCCAGCAGTACTCCCAGGTGACACTGAAGGACGGACGCTCCGTCATCAACATGTGCGCCAATAATTATCTGGGCCTTGCTAATAATCCGGAAGTGATGGAAGCCGCCAAGAAAGCCATCGACCAGTGGGGTTTCGGCATGGCGTCCGTACGTTTTATCTGCGGCACGCAGACCCTTCACCGTCAATTGGAAGAACGTCTTACCCAATTTCTCGGCACGGAAGACACGATTCTGTTTCCCTCCTGCTTTGACGCCAACGGCGGGCTGTTTGAAGGCCTCCTGACTGCAGACGACGCTATTATTTCCGATTCCCTGAACCACGCTTCCATTATTGACGGCGTGCGCCTCTGCAAAGCCAAGCGCTTCCGTTATGCCAACAACGACATGGCAGACCTGGAAGCCAAGCTCCAGGAAGCGGACGCCGCCGGAGCGCGCGTGAAGTTGATTTCCACGGACGGCGTCTTTTCCATGGACGGCATCATTGCTCAGCTGGACAAGATTCACGAGCTGGCAGCCAAGTACAATGCCATTGTCCACTTTGACGACTGCCACGCCACGGGCTTCCTGGGCGAAAAGGGCCGCGGCACGCATGAATACCGCGGCCTGTTCGGCCATATAGACATCACCACCGGCACCTTGGGCAAAGCACTGGGAGGCGCTTCCGGCGGCTACGTCTCCGGCCCGAAGGAAGTAGTGGATGTCCTGCGCCAGAAGGCGCGCCCGTACCTGTTCTCCAACAGCGTGGCCCCGGCTATCGTAGCCGCTTCCATCAAAGTGCTGGACCTGTTGGAACAGTCCACGGAAGCGCGCGACCGCGTAGAAGCCAATACCAAGTATTTCCGTGACGCCATGACGGGAGCCGGATTCACCATCGGCGGCAAGGACCACCCCATTTCCCCGGTCATGCTGGGGGATGCCGTCCTGTCCCAGAAATTCTCCGCCCAGCTTCTGGACGAAGGAGTGTACGCCGTCGGCTTCTTCTATCCCGTCGTTCCCAAGGGACAGGCCCGCATCCGCACGCAGATTTCTGCGGCCCATACCCGCGAACAGCTGGACAAGGCGATTGAGGCCTTCTGCAAGGTAGGTAAAAACCTGGGCGTTATTTCCTGATTCCCGCGCTTTCCATGGCTTCGGACGCATCACCCATGCCCGGCGGCAACCTGCCGACGCTGCCCGTCAAGCGGGTGGTGCGTCCCACTCCCTCCATTCCGGACCATGAAGTTGTGCGCCAGATAGGGAGCGGCGCGTACGGAGAAGTATGGCTGGCAAAATCCCTGACCGGGGCGTGGCGCGCCGTCAAAATCGTATGGAGGGAGGATTTTGAAGACGAGCGCTCTTTCAACCGGGAATTTGAGGGCATTCTCCAGTATGAACCCATCGCCCGCAACCATCCGGGGCTGGTCCATATCCTGCATGTAGGGAGGCATGACCAGGATTCCCCGTTTTATTATTACGTCATGGAACTGGGCGACGACGCCCGCACCGGAGTTCATATTACACCGGACGAATATATTCCGCGCACGCTCCAGACGGACAAGAAGTTTTCCGGCAACAAGCCTCTTCCCCTGGATTACTGCCTGGAGGTAGGCAGCCAGCTGGCCCACGCCCTGCTGTACCTGCACAGCAAGAACCTGACGCACCGGGACATCAAGCCGGCGAACGTCATCTTTGTCAACGGACGCCCCAAACTGGCGGACATAGGCCTGGTGGCCCATCTGGACCAGCGCAGCTTTGTAGGGACGGAGGGATTCATCCCCCCCGACGGCCCCGGCACCCGGCGGGCGGACGTTTACGCGCTGGCCAAGGTTCTGTATGAAATCAGCACGGGAAAGGACCGCATGGATTTTCCCGAACTCCCGGATGACTTGCCGGAAGGCACCGTGCGCAAGAAATGGCAGGCCTTCAACACCATCATTTGCCAGGCGGCGGAACCCCGCATTGAAGAATGCCCCATTGATTCCGCAGAGGAGCTGGCGGAAAAAATAGACGTCCTCCGGGGATATGAAGTGCCTTCCCGTTTCCGTCTTCAGAAGAAAAAGAAACGCCGCAAACTCAGACGGGCCCTCCAACTTCTGGCTGCAGCCGCCGCCGGAGCCCTGACTGCCTACTGGGGGGCTTTATGGCTCAACAACAGCCAGCATCCGCCGGAGGAACCTGCCTCGGATATTCATCCGGATATCCACTCATCCGCTCCGGAAGAAGAATCCCGGACCGGATACGTGCTGGTGACCAGCTCCCCGGCGGGAGCGTCCGTGTATGATGCGGACGGCAACTATCTGGATGAAACTCCCTATGGCCCCATTGAACTGCCTTCCGGCTCCCCGGTAGCCTATACCATCAAGAAATCGGGGTTTGCGGACAAGGAAGAGGCGGGAACCGTCAAAGGAGGGTCCACACTGGCCCTGGGCGGCGTGCTGAAGGAGTACCATCCTCCTACGGACAGCCAGCCCTGGAAGGATACGGAGGGTGTTACGTACCTGCCCACAGAAACGCGCCATGTAGCGCAAGGCCCCCTTACCGCCGCCCTGTTCAACAAATTTCTGAGGGAGGACCGCCAGAAAGGGAACTTCCAGATGAAAAGGGAACAGACGGAACCGGGGCATCCGGAGAAGGATGTGGCCCTGCTCACGCAGGACGGCATCACGGCCTACCTGGCGTGGCTGAACAAGAAATGCGAGCGGGAGGGGCTGCTGGGCAAGGAATTTTCCATCAATGCGGATCCGCTTCCGCAGGCTTCCGGCAGCACGGAAAACCACAATGCCTACGTCCTGAATGTCACCCGTGTGTTCCAGGTGCCCATTACCGTCACCACCAACCCGCCGGGAGCCAGCGTTTTTTTCAATAACAGGCTCATCGGGCGTACCCCCATTGAAGAATACGTCAACCAGGTTCCCTACGTCATTGAAATCAAACTGCCGGGGCACGCCACCATGCGTCGCAGGGGGCTGGATCCGCAGGACTTATACCTTTCCCTGCAGTTGGAACCTGACAAGTCCGTTGTCTTTGGCTCGCCCTGGACCAACAGCCTGGGCATCAAACTGGTCCCTGTGGGAGGAAATGCTCTGGTCATGACCCACGAAGTGCGCGTAAAGGACTTTCAGGAATTCCTGAAAGCTACCGGAAGGAAAGCTCCGGCCCGGCCCGGCTTTCCCCAGGGAGAAGACCACCCGGTGGTGAATGTCAGCAGGCAGGATGCGCGCGCCTTCGCCAGATGGCTTACCAGCAAAGAGCGGGCACTGGGCCTGATTGATCAGCACGACTCCTACCGTCTTCCCAAGGATGAGGAATGGAGTTCCTGGGTGCGTCTGACGGATGAACAGGGAGCCTCCCCCTATGAAAAGACGCTGCCTCATGAAAACTCCCGGGAAGCCTTCCCGTGGGGGTATTCATGGCCGCCGCCTGATAAAACGGGAAATTTTGCGGACCAGTCCGCCCTGATTTACCTGCCGTCCTCCCGCGTTATCGTAGGATATAACGACGGACAGCCGTATACGGCCCCCGTAAAAACCTTTCCGCCCAACCACCTGGGCCTGTACGACCTGGAAGGAAACGTCATGGAATGGGTAGACGATTCCTACGGGGGGCCGGAATCCCTCCCCATCCGCAACTATGGTGTCGCCCGCGGAGGCAGCTACCTGTCCTTCCGCCCCAAACAGCTCACCACTTCCATCCGCACTCCCCTGCCGGAAAATACGAGGGATAACGCGCTGGGCTTCCGTCTTATCCTGTCTTCCGAACGCCCCGCCATTCCAACAGCTCCCTGACGCCGTATCTGCGGCAGCGGTTTTCCCCGCTCTTTCCCCCTCTGAAACACACCGCCCCCCCAAGGGGGAAAGCCCTGAGGCTTGAGAGAGCTTCCGGCTCTCCGGGAAAATGATTGAAAGGGCCTCCCGTTATGCTACCATTTTTCCGCATCCTTTTCCTGAATGAAAATCATCGCCATCGCCAACCAGAAGGGGGGAGTGGGAAAAACCACTACGGCCATCAACATGGCTGCCGCCCTGGCTCAGCTGAAAAAGAAAATCCTTGTCATTGACCTGGACCCGCAGGCCAATGCCACCAGCGGCATGGGCATTGACGGAAAAGACATGCCCAGCCTGTATCCGGCCCTGCTCGGCCAGCTTCCGGCGGAAGAGTGCATCCTGCCTTCCGGCAGGAAACGGCTGGATATCATCCCCTCCACCATGGACCTGGCCGGCGTGGAAATAGAATTGGCCCGTTCCGGCAACCATCTGACCCGCCTCCGGGAAACGCTCGCTCCCCTGCGGGAGTCAGACACCTATGATTACTGCATCATGGACACGCCACCTTCCCTGGGCGTTTTAATGACCTCCGCCCTGGCCGCCTGCGACGAAGTGCTGACTCCCCTCCAATGCGAATGGTTCGGTTTGGAAGGGCTGGCCAAGATTCTGCACGTGACGGCGCAAATCTGCGCCAGCGGCGCCAATCCCCGCATTCGGCATGAAGGAGTACTGATGACCATGTATGACGGCCGCACCAATCTTTCCCGCCAGGTCATCGACCAGGTGGAACGGCATCTGCCCCAGATGCTGTACAAAACGGTCATCCCCCGTTCCATCCGGCTGGGGGAGGCCCCCAGTTTCGGCCACACCATTTTTGAACACGATCCTTCCGGAGCTGCGGCGGACGCCTACCTGAAAGCAGCCCGGGAATTCATCAAACGCCATAAACCCTGAACATTTGGAGAAACAAGCTTCCCGGAATGCCGCAAACCTCTGCGGGAGGAACAGGCAGAAAGGGCACCGCAGAACACTTCCTCCTTCATTTTGCCTTCCGGGTTTGTTGCGTTCATTTAACGTCAGGAAAACCTATTCCATACCGGCCTCCCCGGATACGGAGGAAAACAGGCATTCCCCTTGACTTGACTTCCGCGGCATATAAGAATGCTCCAGCTCCGTTTCAGGAACTTTTCCCCTCATGCCAGCAGAAGAAGGCCAGCCAGACGACCAGCCCCGGGTGACAGGGCAAGTCCCGCCTCCCGCTCCGACGACAGGCCTGGAACAGATTCTGCCCGGACGTCCGCCCCTGCCCCATGCGGAAGAAAAAGGGGCCTTTTTCGTTTACCAGCGGGAGCTGGCTCCCGGCATGCGCCTGGAACAATATGAAATCATCCGCGTCCTGGGCAGCGGAGGTTTTGGCATCACATACCTGGCGAAGGATCTGTTCCTGAACCGCAACGTGGTTATCAAGGAAAACTTCCCTTCAAGATACTCCTACCGGGACCCTCTGACCGGGCATATCCGGCCCAATAATGAACACGATCTGGAAAATTACACCTGGGCTCTGAAAAGTTTTCTGAGCGAGGCTCAGACGCTGGCGGAGCTCAACAACCCCGGCATCGTCAGAATCCTTTCCGTCTTTGAAGCCAACGGCACGGCCTACTTCGCCATGGAGCATATTACCGGCCTTTCCCTGGATTATCTGGGGGAAAAACTTCACAGCACCGGACACCGGTATACGGAAGACGAACTCAAGGGGCTGCTGACGCGTCTGCTCCGGATTCTGGACTATCTCCATTCCCGGCACATTTACCACCGGGATATCAAACCCGGCAACATCCTGCTGACGGAGGAAGGCACGCCCGTGCTGATCGACTTCGGAGCGGCACGGCATGCCCTGAAACTTCATGCCGCCACCGTCCTGACCACCCAGGGGTATTCCTCCCCGGAACAGGCGCTGGGCAAAACGAATATCGGCCCGTGGAGCGATCTCTATTCCGTAGGGGCCACTTTTTACGCCCTGCTTACAGGAAATCCTCCGGACCGTGCGGAAGCGCGCCTGGCGGAAGATGAAATGCAGCCGCTGCACAGCGACCCCGTGCTCACCCGCTATTACTCACGGCAGTTCCTGCTTTCCCTGGACAAGGCGCTGGCCCCCCAGATCAATTGCCGCTACCAGACTGCCGGCGAATGGATTCACGACATTTGCGCCATTTCCGGGGAAGAATCCTCCGCCACTATTCAAGTCCTCCCGGCAGACCTCCGCCATGCCCATCCGGAAGGAATGCCAACTCCCGGCGCCGGGAAAAACATCGGCAGCAGAAAGGCCGCCACCGGAACGGACGGTCTTCATTCCGCCTCACGCAGGCAGTCCGCACGCGCTCTTCGCCGCAACCGCCACATGATGTCCCTGCTGGTAGGAAGCGCATGCACCATCCTGCTGGGAGCGGGAGCATTTTATCTGCTGGATTACATGAAAAAAGCCCCTATGGGCACTACCATCAATACCATCAAGGAAGCCATCCAGCAGCCCGCGGCAAGCTCCAACGTGGGAGAACCGGAACCGCCGCCACGGGATCTGGCATCCATCCGCATTCCGGAACTCAAAATAACGGAAGACGCGGCGCTGGAACCGCGGTCGCTGACGGAGTTCCGTTTGCGCCTTGACGACACCATCCTGACCCGTTCCGGGCTTCCTCCCATCCTGCCGGAAAAACTGCGCATCTCCTGCATTTATCTCCAAATCATTCCCCCGGCAGCAAACGGGGAAAAACTGTACCTCACCATCCGGGACTCCAACGGCGTCCTGGTAGACCGCTCCATCAATGCCGTCCCCTCCTTCACGGTGCCGGGGCAATCCACCTCCACCTTTTTCTTTCCCGCACTTCCGGAACTGTCCACGGACCGCACCTACACGTACTCCTTTGAAAATGCCGCCCACCAGGCTGTTCCCATGCAAATGGCATGTTTCAAAAACGAGACGAAACGCACGGAGGAAGCCTTCCCGAAAATCCGTTTCATCGCTGCTCCTCCCGTGCCGGAACCAGCCCTGCTCCATGACCCGGCCTACAAAAATCTTGTGGCGGCAATCGCCGCGCCCTCCCCGGAGAACAAAAATATTCTCGACCAGGCAAGTTCCATGCCGGGCATGCTGCCGGCCCTGGAGCAACTTTCCAAAGCCGGCTACCCGATAGCCCAGCAGGCACTGGGGAAAACCCTCATGTCTCCGGACTGTCCCGGCGGTTCCAGGCCGGAAGAAGGCGTGGAATGGCTTTACCGTTCCGCCACAGGAGGGTGCTATGAAGCCATGAAAGAGCTGGGCATCCTGCTCATGGACATCCCCTCCTATTTTCCCCGCATTCCCCAGCAGCCTCCCCTTGCCTCCCGGGATTACGCCCAGGCAGCGCGTTTCCTGAGAATGGCGGTCCAATACCGGGACCAGGAGGCCCTGTACCTGCTTTCCCTCATGTACTCCCAGGGCTGGGGCGTACCCGCCTCCCCGGAACTTTCCAGCCTGATGATGGAACGCCTCAATGGATCTTCCTACTCCACGGACAGCCTGAATCCCAACGCGCCTATCGCGGCGTACTGGCTTCCCCTTCCTCTCGCCGGAGAAAAAAACACCATTCTGCGCTTCACTATTCCAGGGCCGTTCGCCCCGTCCCAGCTCAAGGGCGTTACTCTGCACAACACAAGCCTGAAGGATGCCTTCTCCATCAGTAAAATCAATATCCTCCAACATGGGCGCCTCATTCTGGACATCATTTCCCCCCAGGAAGTGCTGCCTGGCAAAAGCTCCGCTCCCATAGGCATATCCATCCCGGAAGGGCTGCTGGCGGATACGACCCTGCCTCTGGAAGTGGAAATTTTGCTGACCCCCGGAAACAGCTGCGGCGTGGTGGAAATGCCCCCTCCGGTGGAAAAGAAAAACTCCGGAATTGAAATCAATTAAGCTTCACCGCTTTTCAACGTGAAACAGCAACAGGGGAAACGGAAAACACCCTTGATTCCCGCCTGGGGCATGCTACAAAAGATAAATGAATGCCTCTGTTTTCCTGCGGCGCATGCTACCTATGCTGACCGCGTTCCTGATGGCCTCCTGCGGTGATCCTACCGTCTCCTACTGGAAAAAGGCAGCGGACATCAATACGGAATACTCGGAAAAAAGCGACGCACTGGTGCAACGCCTCCTGAAACTGAAAAAGAACCCTACCCTTCCGGGCCTGGAAGAAAGCAGCAGGGATGCGGCTGACCTGTTGCGGGAAAGGGACGAAGAACTGGCGGACCTGAGCACGAAAAACGTGGATCCCGCCGTGACGGCCTATGTGGAAGAAGACCGCAAGCTTTTTGCCAGAGGAAGGGAATTGGCGGAACGCTACCAGCAATACTTTGAAAAATATCTTAAGGGAGGACCGGATTTTACTCCGGATCCTTCCCGGGCCGTCGCCCATATAGGCCGGGGCCGGCAGGAAATACGCAAAATTCTGGCAGAAGCCCGAAAACTGGAAGCTCGGGCTGAAATGCTGAGAAAAGAAAAATCAGCTGAGCTTGAGCAAGAACTTCCTCCGCTGCACTTTCGCCTTCCGGAGTTGAAACAACTTCTATCCAGCCGTTAGAAAACGCGTACGAACCATTTGCATCAATGCGGAGTCACGGCCAGTCTGACAGCGGCTTTTACACTGCACGGACGGACACAACCGGTTCCTGAAACTTTCCCCGTCCATGTTACGGAAATATCCCTTCCCTGGATTTACAGGAAAAACGAGTCCCCCTGCTGTCCATCGTCGTTTATTTCAGCATTCAAATTTCATTCCCTGAATACCCCTTAGCACAGGCTTCATAGTTTAAAATTCCAAAGAAGGGTTTGCCTCCCCTCCACAAAAAAGCCCCGTTCATATTTCATGAACGGGGCTATATTAATTTTTCAAATTCACCTGGGAGTTTGATCAATGACGATAAAATCCTTTTTCCCCACATACTCCCTCCGGGCATCCGGATCTCCATATCCGTCCCGGAAACGTACTTCCAATTCGTATATTTCCCCGCTGGCCAGAGGTTGTAAACAGGTCAGCAGCAGGTATGCATCCTTGACGGGCACTTCATGTTTCTCTCCGGGGTTCAGGGTAATAAAGCGCATAAGATTCGTGACACGCTCCATTTGATAGGAGGTAAGATACCATGCCGTTGGCCTTTTTCCCTTCTTTCCGTTTCCCTGACTCCATATCTTGATGATCATATTCGGCCCGCGTTCCTTGAGAGGATAGAAGTCGTCGAAAAGACGCACAGCCTTTTCTCCCTTATTGGCAAACACCAGCTTGAAGTCCGGAAAAGCGGCTCTTGAATCGAACGAAGCCTTTTCCATCACCACGGAACATTCAATCCCGTTATCGGCCATATCCCCCCCATGCAGGAGCATGGAAGAACAGGCTGGCCAAAAGCCCTAAAATTTGGAAGATTTTTTCATTGCAGCGCGAGCTTTTGGGAGAAGGCGAGAATTCGCGCTTCATCGTCGAGTTCCCTTCGTACTTCCCTTCTCCTGGATAGGTTCCCTGTCCATCGTGACGTTGAACGCGACCGCATTGCCACTAGAGGGATCGTAAGCGTTATTCTCATACTTTAAAGCCACCTTGTAATAAAATGTCTCACTATCTCCAGGGCGATTGATCGACCACGGAGAAATCTTTTCTTCCTACATACTTCCTCCGAACACCGGGATCTCCATATCCGTCACGAAAGATTACTTCCAACTCATATTTCTCACCATTGCGAAGACGGCGTGAAGGCCCAAAATAGTGCATCAACAGATACGCATCTTTGATGAGCACTTCATGTCTTTCTCCCGGCTTCAACGTGATGAAGTTCAAGAACTGTCCTCGCTCAATGCAATAATGAGGGTAATATGCTGCTACCTTTTCCTTTTTCTCTTTTGTCAATTTCCAAAAAATCTCTATGGAAATATGCGGACCGTTATCCTTGAGAGGATAGAAGTCATCGAAAAGACGCACGGTCTTTTCGCCCTTGTTCGTGAACACCAGCTTGAAGTCCGGGAAGGCAGCCCTCGCGTCAAACTGGGTCTTTTCCATCACCACGGAGCATTCCACTCCGTTGTCGGCCATGTCCCCCCATGCCGCAGCATGGAGGGACAGGCTTGCCAGAAGTATTAAATACCGGAAGATTTTTTTCATTGCAGCGTGAGCCTGGCCGTTGCCCGGAGAACCCCTAGGAAACAATCCTTACCCTGCTGATTATAGTAGCGCGTTTCGAGTTCACAAGAACATTGTTTCCAGCCTTCCAGATCGACTTCATCCAGACACACCGGAATCGTGACGCTGTATTCCTGACCGGGTGCAAGCTCCCGGTAGTTCAAGGGTCGCTGGAAGGTCATGGTGCCTATTTCCCTGTTCAGAACGCGCATTTTCCCCTGTTGCGTCCTCAACACCGTCACGAAAAAGAAATCGGACGTTTCGTCGTTGATTTCATCGGGAATGCGGACAGGCTCGTTTCCTTCGTTGCGGAAGCGGACTGTGATTTTGCCTTCCGTGAATTGGGAAGTATCCGCCATGGAGAGGGTCAAGGGCGCCGGTTCCTCCGCAACAGCCATGCTGCGGGTTTCACCTTCGCTGACCGGAGGTATGAAACAGGGAGGCTCGATCGTTCCAGGTTTCGTGATAAACCTGGGCACATTGTTCCACCCCATCGCGTTGGACAGACGAATGACATAGGCGGTTGCCTCGTTCAGGACTTCCTGTCCGGCGCAATAGGGTCTGTCATTGGCATCATCTGGCAACGCCAGTACATAGGCTGATGTCTCCGTCCAAAGATCCAATGCCATTTCATTGGCAAGAGCCTGCATGAACTTCACGGCTTTATCCATGTTCGGTTCTTTGTCGCAGGAGATAGTCTGCTTTTCAAGCATTTCCTGTATTTTGGAGTCCTTCCAGTAGAACTTGTAAGCATCCTCCCATTGACGGCGGTGGTGTTCTTCGTGGGCGAGGGAAGCCTGCGGCGTGTGCCATGTGCCCACTCTTCCGCGGGCCTGGTAGCCGTTCATTTCGTTGACCGCTTCGACGGCTTCTTCTTCATTGAGAGGGAGATCAACATAGGGATTCACGTAAATGCCTTCATACATAGTTAGCTTGGCTCCGGCAGAAACGGAAACAACACGACACCTCCATACGTTTTCCGATTCATCTTTGCAAACCGTTACGCAAATCTTAGGTCTCAAGCTACTTACATTGCAGTCACCATTCCCTTCCAAATAGACGGGTTCCGGTTTCTCAAATTCCAGTTCCACTTCCTTGGATGGCTCACAGGTGATAGTGGATTCCTTTTCAATTGTCCACAATTTGATTTTGGGGGACGGCGAGAATTCGCGCTTCATCGTCGAGTTGCCTTCATACTTCCCTTCCGTAATAGGTTTGGTATCCATGGTAACGTTGAATGCAATGGCATTGTTGCTGACGGGGGTGTAGGCGTTGTTGGTCCACGACAAGGCCACCTTGTAATAGCCCGCTTTCAGGTACCTGATACCAGTTGCCAGATTCAGCTTGCCGTTGGGCGGTGTCCCATCCTTTTTTATAGCTTGCTCACCGGCAATCGTCAGGCTGCCTGTGTCGTCGGCCTCCACGCCGAAATAGTACAAGCCGTCACGCTCCACCTTGATGAACATTTCGGGAGCTCCAGTACAGGTGGCATAATCCGAAGGAGTTCCGTCAAAGCCATATATCATTTCATCAACGCCAAGCGTCTTGTTGATAAGAGGCTCATACCCTTGATAGATGCAGACGGGATTAACTGCCTTGTTGATTGGTATATAATTGTTCATTGCTATTGTTGTTATTTACTTTCTGGAAAAACTGAACCATCAGCCTTCCGGCATTTCTGCGGCATTACCTGAACCCATCAATACGTTTAACGCGTAGTCCCCCTCATTCGGAACGAAGAGGAACGACCTCCCCTCTAATTTTACGTGCTGCCGTGAACTTGCAAAAAAACTCCTGGTGCGTTTTTATATCCTGATTCACGCCATTTTGGAACAAGGTTGCTCCATATAGATCTGACAACAGGCACGGGCGGCATTCCGCCGCACAATCATGATGCCTTAAAAAACAAGCATTCTCCTCCTTCTCTGTCCGTTCCGCCAAAGAAAAAGGCTGTTTCCAGAGAGTCCTTCACTTAAAAACAAAGCATCTTTTCCAAAAACGAGATTGACACCCGCGGTTCTTTTCCCTAGTATCCGCGCACAGCATCAGCGGCGGGGTAGCCAAGTGGTAAGGCGACGGTCTGCAAAATCGTTATTCGCGGGTTCGATTCCCGCTCCCGCCTCCAAGATGTTGTCAAAGCCGGTTCAAGTCGCGTTCGTCTAGCGGTCTAGGACTCCCGCCTTTCACGCGGGCAACACGGGTTCGAGTCCCGTACGCGATGCCAGCTTTTCTTTTTTCCGACTTGCACCGGAATCTTTTTTACGCCATCCCCGCGGGATGATTCTGGATTTTTTCTCCTGTTGTGGTACAGTAGCTTCCGTCATGGCAGCCCAGAACGATATTATGCTGAACGGAGCCCCGTACGAACTGGCGGAACCCTGTTCCGTCTCCCGGCTTCTGGAACTTTTGAACATGAAAGGCAAACCCGTCGTCGTGGAACACAACGGGGCCGCGCTCCTGCCGCAGGATTTTTCCCGGGTGACGGTTTCTCCCGGCGACCGGGTGGAAATCGTCTCCATCGTCGCCGGCGGCTAGGGTTCCGCTTTCTGGAACAGTCTTTTCCAATCCGTCATCGCCATGCCATCCATCCACGTCATGTCTCCCACCCTTGCCAGCCAAGTGGCGGCAGGAGAAGTAGTGGAGCGCCCCGCCTCCGTTGTGAAGGAACTGGTGGAAAACAGCCTGGATGCAGGAGCCAAATTCGTACGGGTGGAGATACGCCGCGGAGGCGTGGGCATGATCAAAGTGACGGACGACGGCAGCGGCATGTCACGGGCAGACGCCGAGCTGTGCACCAAACGGCACGCCACCAGCAAACTTTCTTCCCTGGAGGAGCTTTTTGAAATCACACACCTGGGATTCCGCGGAGAGGCTCTGCCCAGCATTGCCAGCGTTTCCCGCTTCAAACTCTGTACCAGGCAGCAACAGGATCTGGAAGGCTGGGAAATACGCATTGACGGCGGCCTGGAACACGAACCGAGAAGCTCAGGCGTCTCTCCCGGCACCGCCATTGAGGTGGCCGACTTGTTTTACAATACTCCAGCGCGCCGCAAGTTCCTCAAATCCGCAGAAACGGAAGCTTCCCATGTGGAGCACCAGATACGCCTGCATGCCCTGGCTTATCCCCAAGTACGGTTTGCCTATAAGCGGGACGACCAGCTTGTTTTCGACCTTCCCGCCACAGCGGATCTGCGCGTCCGCATTTCCGCACTGACGGATGCTGCCACAGCAGCGGCCCTGATTCCGATAGAAACGACCATCGGCCCCGGTATTTCCATCACGGGATTCCTGCTTCCTCTTTCCGAAGCCAGACGCACCAAAAAAGGGCAATACGTCTTTATGAACACGCGCCCCGTGGAGGACCAGCTCATTAACAGGGCCATTCGGGACGGCTACGGAGGCTTCCCCACCGGACTGCACCCGGCGCTTTTTTTGTATATGGAGGTGGAGCCCGCTCTGGTGGACGTCAATGTACACCCCGCCAAGAAGGAAGTGAGATTCCGCCGTTCCGCAGACGTGGTAAATACCATTGTGGAAGCCATAGCCAACACTCTTCAAAAGCATGCCCGGCAGGAAATCCACGCTGCCGCCGCGCCGGAGCCGGAGAGAACTCTTCCTCCTGCCCATTCTACCACCGCGCCGTATGGGGAAATACCCGCCTGTTCCACCAACCCCGGTTCTGCTTTCCCGGCGGCCGCCAGACCGGCCCCTGCTTCTTCCGCCGCCCAACCGCCGCTTTCCTCCTCTGCCAGACAATCCCATGGGCCTGTCCCTCCCCCCACCCTCCGGGCCATTCCCCTGAAACAGGTTCCCGCCACCCAGGGAAAACTGGATTTTCACCGTCAGGAGGATGAAGAAACGGCACGAAACGCCCATGAAAACGCAGCTCCAGAAAGGGATGCCTCCGCCGGATTTTCCTATCTGGGAACACTCCGCCAGCAATTCGCCCTGTTTGAAACGCCGGAAGGCCTGGTTCTGATGCATCCCAAGGCGGCCCGGGAACGCATCATATTTGAACGGCTGCGCGCACGCCGGGAAGCCCCCATGCCGTCCCAGCAGCTTCTGGATCCGGTGGTGCTGGATCTGGACCCGCGGGATTTTGCCGTCATCCGGCAGTTCGCCCCGCATTTTGACCAGGCCGGCATGGCCGTTACGCCCTTTGGTCAGAATACAATCAGAATAGAATCCATCCCCGCACTGCTGGAACTGGAAAACGCACGCGCTTTTCTCCTGGAGCTGGTGGACCGTCTCACCCAGTCCGAATTCAGCCGAAATGCCAAACGCATGGCTTATGAAACCTTCATTGGGGAATTTGCCAGAAAATCCGCCTGGAGGGAACGCATTTCCCCTCACCGGGCCCCTGCCATCCTAAAGGATTTGCTTGCCTGTGAAGTGCCGTACTGCACCCCGGGTGGCAAACCCACGCTGGTGAATTATTCCGTTCCGGAAATTAAACGTAAATTCGGCCTACAGGCATAAGGATAAGGGAACCTTGTTTTCCGGAAAACAGGCCGAAACGCTGCAAGATTTTACGGCAAACGGAAAATATGCAGCCAAAGACGGATTGACGCCCGCTTCCGCAGTATATTTATTTTCCCTTACCGATACTCAGTTTTATTTCAGCCGCAGCAAGGGGCAGAAACTCTCCCTGGCAACAGGGAGCATTTTACCCTGTCCGGCTACGGACACCTTTTCCGTCTTGTCCGCCAGAACTCTGGCATTCGGACGCATCCTCCCGCATACAACAGGGAGCTTGCTCTTGGCAAGGAAGTTTCCCGCGTTTATACTGCAGCCTTCCAGATAAATTCCCAGCCATGCCAGACTCTCCCCCCAGCACCTCCCCCGCTCCGCGCATTGCTGAAACTGCCGCCGGGAAAATTCTGGCGGGCCTCCTGGCCCTTTTTTACATCTTCCTGGCAACGACGGCGGCAGGCGGGGAATGGCACACCCTTTTCCTTCCCGCCTGCTTTCTGGCGGCAGCCCTCCTGCTGTTCTGCTTCTGTATTCTCCGGGGATACAAGATTCCCAGCCCCGGACTGCCGGGCTGGCTGGCCCTGGGCCTGGGAGGCGGCTATTTCCTTGTCCGGGCATGGTTTTCCCCCTGGTTTTATTATGAGAGCGTAGCGGATCTGGGCCTTATCGCCACGGCCATCGTCATGTTCGCGGCGGGAACGTATGCCGGAGCCGGAAACGGGGAAAAGAGTATTCTTCCCGTACTGGCTGCGGCATTGGGGCTGCTGAATGCCCTGCTGTGGGGGTATCAGAACATAACGGGAACGGAAGCCTCCTGGTTCAGACCGGATTATTCCCTGTTCGGCACGGAAATCCGCAATATCGGATTGTTCGGATACAAAAATTTTTCCGCCCATTTCCTGTCCGTCACCGGTTTTTTCCTTTGCGCATACAGCATGGCTTCCGCCAGAAAATGGGGCATCCGCCTGTTCACGGGATTGGCGCTCATCCTCGTTTCCTTCACGTGCGGCTCGCGGTCCGCCTTCCCAAACGCCCTGGCTGGCGTAACCCTGTGCTTCTTTATTTATACCTCCAGCGTTTTCCGCAATAACAGAAAATTTTACACGGCGTCCATCCTCTTTATTATCCTGCTTTTCCTGGGCACGTCCTATGCCGTGCTGGATTTGTCCCGGGGGGCGGGCAGGCTTGCCGCCCTTCTGGATACGTTTTCCTTCGGCAACCGGCTGGACCTGTCCAAACTGGCCTGGGCGCTGGCGGACCAGGCTCCGCTGTTCGGTCACGGCAGCCGGATGTACACCAATCTTTCCACGGAGTTTTTCTCCGGAGCCAACCTCCCCAATTTTGCCCACCACGAATACGCACAAGCCGCCTGCGACTACGGCTATGCCGGGCTGGGGCTGATGCTGGCTCTGCTGGCCCTGTTTCTTATTTTCGGACTCCGGAGCGTTCTGAAATTGTCAGGAGAACATCAACGGCCCAATCCTCTGGGACCGGCGGCGTTCTGCGTATTGTGCATCGCCGCTTTCCACGCCTATGGGGAATTCATCTGGCATAACCCTGCTTTGCTTGGAGCCAGCGCCCTATGCGGCGGCATTACCTGCACGGCCCCTCTTTCCAGGGTGAAGGCTTCGCGCCAAGCCGGCCGCTGGCTTCAAGCGACCGCCGCACTGCTGATGGCCATATTGGCCCTGTGTTATGCGTTTCTGGCTTTTCCGGTCTGGAAAAACTCCCTTCAAGCCGTCCCGGCTTCCTCCGGCAACCGGCTGCCCATGCTGGAAGCGGCCGCCTCCTGCAGCCTGGACCCGGATTTGGTGCGGCGCAACATTCTGCATGCCGCAGGCAGTTCTCCCCCCCCAAACCCGGCCCGGCTCAAAGCATTGGAGCATCAGGAAGAAAAAGCGGAACGCCTGAGCCCCGGGAACCACGGCCTGACGGCGGCCAAAAGCCTCCTTTACATCCTCCAGGGACGCCTCACGGAAGCGGAACAGCTGCTCCGCCCGTACGTAGAGAGTCCCGGCAGGTTTGACGACCGCATGTTCGCCTGGACTACCATTTACAATAATATGCTGTATTCCTGGAGTACGGCCATTGCTGCCAAGTCCCCAGGACGCGCCCTGTCCATGGCCATGACGGCCCAGCGCCTGATGTCCGCCCAAACGGACCGGTGGCTGTATTATGGGGCCCTGGATCCCGAAGTCAGGAAAAAACACTACTCGCGCCTCAATGAGCTCAAGATGCTCATCATGATGCTCCAGGCCCGCGGAACGACGCCCGACCCCTCCTGGCGGAAATAGTATTTTTTTGGCGGCCAGCTATCAAAGATTGCAGCGTTTAATGATTGAACAGGATGTATCTCATGCTGAACAGAGGCGCCGGCAACCATCTCTGCAAACATTACTGCCAAGACAAAAAATGAACAGTACATGGCGCTTGAACAAGCGGAACGCATTTGCTATGCCATGAACTGCACACCAAACGATATATTAGAATTTATGCCGGAGGAGGCAACGCAACATGACCGATAAAGAATTGAAGAAGCTGAAGGATGATCTCTGGCATTCCGCGGATATACTTCGTGCGGGCGCACACCTGGCTGCCAATAAATACGGACAGCCTATCCTTGGTTTGATTTTCCTGCGTTATGCCGACATCCTTTACAAGCAGTACAAGGAGGAAATTGAGGCTCGTTATCACAAACTCAAAGGCACCCGTATGGAAAAATCCATGAAGGAGATTTCCATCGAGGTTTGTGGTTTCTATCTGCCGCCGGAGGCATATTACGATGCCATCAACGACGCTCCTGATGATGCCAACAAGGCCACCCTTGTGAAAAAGGCCATGGCCGCCATTGAAGAGGACAACGATAAAATGGCCGGTGTTCTGCCCAAGGAAGTATACGGACAGCTTGTGCCGGAGGAAGAGCCGGAACTGCTCTCCAAAATCGTCCGCGTCTTCAAGGACATCCCCGAAAATATCAGCGTTGACCTCTTCGGTGAAATTTATGAATTCTTCCTGGGCAACTTCGCCTTGCAGGAAGGTAAGGACGGCGGTACCTTCTATACCCCCGCCACGGTTGTTCGATATATGGTGGAGGTGTTGCAGCCGACTTCCGGCGACAAGATGTTCCTCGACCCCGCCTGCGGTTCTGGAGGTATGTTTGTCCAGGCAGCTCGATATATGCACAACCATAATGCCAGTGCTGCGGATATGATGAAATTCCGTTGCTACGGCGTGGAAAAAGAGCCGGACACCGTTAAGCTGGCAAAAATGAATTTACTGCTGAACAATGTGCGTGGTGAAATCACCGAGGCGAACTCCTTCTATGCCGACCCCTATGATGCCGTTGGCAGATTCGACTATGTCATGGCAAATCCGCCCTTCAATGTAGATGAGGTGGTGTATGAGCGTGTGAAGGACGATGCCCGTTTCAACACCTACGGCATTCCGAAGAACAAATCCAAAACAGCGAAAAAGGCAAGTGACAAAAAAGAAACCGTCCCCAATGCCAACTACCTGTGGATTTCCTACTTTGCCTCGGCACTGAAAGAGACGGGCAAAGCCGCCCTCGTGATGGCGAATTCCGCCTCCGATGCCGGAAACAGCGAATACGATATCCGCAAGAAGATGATTGAGGAAGGTATCATCAGCCAAATGGTGACACTGCCCTCCAATATGTTCTCCTCGGTGACGCTGCCTGCCACCCTGTGGTTCTTTGACAAGGCAAAGGCGCACACCGACAAAAAGGATGAAATCCTCTTTATTGATGCCCGTAATGTGTTCACGCAGATTGACCGCGCCCATCGTAAATTCAGCGAAGAGCAGATTAAGAACCTGGGCATCATTTCCCATTTGTACGAGGGTGATACACAGGCTTTCGCAGATTTGATTGCAGAATATAAAACTGCCCTTGCCGCTGCTCCGGAAACATCCGAGGACAAGGAAGAAAAGACCAAGGCATACTGGCAGACACAAATTGATTGGCTTACCGAGCGTTTTCCCGATGGTGTGTACTGCGATGTCATCGGTCTTTGTAAGGTTGCCAAGCTGAACGGCGAGGACGGCATCGTGGATCAGGACTACTCCCTCAACGCAGGTCGCTATGTGGGCGTGGTTATTGAGGACGACGGTTTGACCGCAGAGGAATTTAAGGCGGAAATGCTATCTTTGAACAGCGAATTAGCGGCGCTCAATGCGGAGGCTCGTGAACTGGAAACCGCCATTTCCAATAATTTGAAAGAATTGTTGAGGGTGTAATATGTGGGTATATGTTGCTATTAAAGATTTGGGTGAGGTTGTAACAGGAAAAACACCACCTACCGAAAACCAATCTTTTTTCGATGGCGAAATTCCGTTTATTACACCGTCAGACATAGATACATTTGACAAAAAATATTTGTTCTCAACGGGAAGAACGCTTTCTCCATTAGGTGCTAAAAAAATCAAGAACTGCAAGATCCCACCTAAAAGCATTTGTTTTGTCTGTATAGGTTCAACTATTGGGAAAATGTGTATGACAAATTGTGAGTCATATACTAACCAACAAATCAATTCTGTTATTCCAAATGAAAAATGGGATAACGATTATTTGTTTTATTTACTGAGGTATATTAAAGTACATTTTCAATCCATAGGAGCAGGTACTGGTTCAGGTAAAGGGATTGTTAACAAAACGATATTTTCAAAGGCTAAAGTACAGGTTATCGAAACCAAGGATATTCAAAGGCGAATTGGTGCTATTCTCTCCACCTACGACACCCTCATCGAAAACAACAATAGACGAATCAAGCTGTTGGAGCAGATGGCTGAAACCTTATACAAATATTGGTTTTCTTATGAAAAAATCAAGGAAATATCAACCGAAGTAAGGCTACGAGAGGTTATCCAGATAGTGCGTGGTCTGTCTTATTCTACTGAAGAAATTGATGTTGATGAAGGAATCAACCTTGTAAATTTGAAGAATATTCAGACGTTCGGAGGCTTTAGACGGGACGGCACAAAAGCCTATAATGGCAAGTATAAGAAGGAACAGGTTGTAATCTATGGTGATTTAATCATGGGTGTCACAGATATGACCCAAGATAGACGCACTGTCGGTTCTGTGGCTACCGTTCCAAACTTACCCAGTATTTCTGTTATTTCTGCCGATTTGATAAAGATAGTTTCGGATATTGATAATGTTTTCCTCTACGCTATGTTCAAATATGGCAATGTATCACGATATATTTCTCAGTTTGCCAACGGTGCCAATGTGCTTCATTTGAGACCACAGGCGATTCTAAATATCAAGGTGATTCTCCCACCACAGGAAATGATAGACAAATATGTCCGTATCGCAAAACCGCTTATTGAACAGATTGAGATGCTGAATCAAGTAAATGCTAACCTTACCAAACAGCGGGATATGCTCCTGCCTCGGCTGATGAGTGGTAAGTTAGAAGTGTAAATACGGGAGGTGGCAAAATGGCAAAATATATTACTGAAGATGATATTGAGATAGCCGTTTTAGACAGACTTTCCCACCCTGACTTTGGGTATGACATTGTCAAGTGTGATGCCGACCCAAGCAAGCGTGAGAACCTCGATGACGGCACGGGACGCTCCTCGAAAAAGGAGTGTGTTTTGCCGTGCATTTTGAAGGCTTCTCTTGTCAAGATTAATCCCCAAATCCCCGAAAGCATCATTGACGATGTGACGAAAACGCTGATCCGTGATTTCACAGGCACGGACATTGTTGCTACCAACTATGATTTATATGGCAAAATCCGCAATCAAATCAAGGTCAAGGTACGCCGTAACGGCAGGGATGACTTCGATTTCGTAAAACTGGTGGATTTTGATACTCCCACCAATAACACCTTCACGGCAGTGTCGCAGATGTGGATACAGGGAAAGCTGTACTGGCGCAGGCCCGATGTGCTGATTTTCGTCAATGGTCTGCCTTTGGTGTTCATTGAACTGAAAAACAGCGTGGTGAAGGTAGAAGAGGCCTATAACAAAAATTTGCAGGATTACATCAAGGACATTCCCAATCTATTTGCTTTTAACCAAATCTGTGTCCTGTCCAACGGTCTTGAAACACGGCTCGGCGCCTTCAATGCCACCTATGATTATTTCTTTGAATGGCTGAAGGTAGACAGCGAAAAAGAAAAGCCCGACCGCGCCGGTATCCGTGACAGCGGTGTGTCTATCGTATACTTTATTGACGGCCTTCTCAAAAAGGAGCGACTTGTCGATTATATTGAAAATTTCGTGCTGTTCGATAACCGCAAGTATAAGATTATCGCTAAAAACCACCAGTACCTGGGTGTCAATAACCTCGTCCGTGCTGTGGAACGGAAAGAGGAACTCAAGGGTAAGTTGGGTGTATTCTGGCATACCCAGGGCAGCGGCAAATCCTATTCCATGGTGATGTTCGCCCGTAAGGTGAAACGCAAAATCACAGGCAATTTCACGTTCCTGGTGATTACCGACCGAGATGATCTGGATACGCAGATTCACAAGAATTTTGTGCGCACAGAGGTTATCGGCAACAACGATGAGTGCCAGCCGAAAAATGGTGAGCAGCTCCGTGATTTCCTGCAGAAGAACAAGGAATTTGTGTTCACGCTTATTCATAAATTCCGTTATGACAAAACCAAGAAGTACCCTGTGCTGTCCACACGCAACGATATTTTTGTGATGGTGGATGAGGCGCACCGCACACAGTACAAGGATTTGGCTGAAAATATGCGAGCCGCCCTGCCGAATGCAAACTTCATCGCATTCACAGGCACACCGCTGTTGGGCTCCAAGAGACTGACCAATCAGTGGTTTGGCGATTATGTTTCCGAGTATAACTTCGCCCAATCTGTAGAGGACGGCTCTACCGTGCCGTTGTTCTACAGCCGCCGTGTGCCGGAAGTAGGTCTGACCAACGATTTCCTTGACGATGACGTGGTAGATATTATCGAGGAGGAAAACCTCAATGATGATGAGGCGCGGCTCCTTGAAAATTCCGCCTCCCGCATTTTGGAGGTTATCAAGCGTGATGACCGCTTGGAGAAAATCGCCAGGGATATCGCACATCATTTCCCTCGCCGTGGTTTCCTCGGCAAAGGCATGGTGGTGTCTGTTGATAAATACACCGCTGTTACCATGTATAACAAGGTGCAGCATTATTGGGCAGAGGAAAAGAAAACCATCATTGCTGAGCGTAATACCGCCAAAACAAAGGATGATCGTGCCAGGCTGACCGCTATCCTTGATTATATGAATCATGTGGAGATGGCAGTCATTATTTCCGAAGAGGCGGATGAAGTGAAGAAGTTTGCCTCCAAGGGTCTGGACATCACGACTCATCGGGCAAAAATGAATGCAATCACCGTTGACGGAAAGGATATCGAGGATAGATTCAAAGAGCCGAATGACAAATTGCAGCTCGTTTTCGTGTGTGCGATGTGGCTCACAGGCTTTGATGTCAAAAACCTTTCTACCCTTTATCTGGACAAGCCGATGAAATCCCACACGCTTATGCAGGCTATCGCAAGAGCCAATCGCGTGTATCCCAACAAGCCTTGCGGCATCATTGTGGACTATGTGAATGTGTTTAAGTACATGAAAAAGGCACTTTCCGATTATGCCGTTCCCGATGATGAAACTCTTATGCCAGCGAAAAATGTGGATGAACTGATTGATCTGCTCAACTCCTGCATTAATGAGGGAGATGCATTTTTGCAGACGCTTGGCGTGTCCCTGGACAGCATTCTTGGGGAAAGCAGTACATTCGATAAACTTGATGCCCTCCGCAGCGCATACGATACAGTGGTCGCAAATGACGAAAGCAAGGATAAATTTAAGGTTATCACAAATAAGATGATTAACCTATACGAAGCATCCAAGCCGGAAATCTTTGAGCGCCATTGGGATAATGAGAAATTCTCACCCCTTGCCTATATCCACGGCCTGTTGCATAACAAGATTGATGATGAGAAAATCCAACGTGCCAGAAATCGCATGGCTACCGTCCTTGACAGCAGCGTTACCTCTGCTACGGCGGAGGACAAGCAGAGGGAATATGCCATCCACAGCACGAAGGTGATTGACCTCTCCAAAATCAATGTGGATGAACTGCGGGCAGAAATCAAGAAAGCCGTTTATAAAGCAGTGGAAATTGATGACCTCAAGGCATTCATGGAAACGGCTTTGCAGAAGATGATCAGCCGGAACTGTACCCGTCAGAAGTTTTCACAGCGGTTTAAGGGCATTATTGACCGTTATAACGCAGGCGGCTCGGAAAATGAGGATTATTACGAGCAGCTTGTAAAATTGCTTGAGGAAATGCAGAAGGAGCAGGAGCGCCCCAAGGCGGAAGGCCTGTCCGAAGAGGAACTGGAAGTTTATGACCTGCTCGTCCGTGGTAAAAAACTGACACAGGAAGAGGAGCAAAAAGTCAAACTGGCTGCGAAAAATCTGTTCAAGAAACTGACAGAGGAGAAAACCGAATTGCTCGTTGTGGACTGGTACAAGGATGACCAACCAAGAATGAAGGTGAAATCCGCCATTGAGTATGCCTTGAATGAGGATTTGCCGGATAGCTATGACAAGGATTCCTTTGATGCCAAAACCAACCTTTTGCTCAATCACTTTATAGATATGGCAATCCAAGGCTATGGATGGATTGCTGCATAGTACAAACAGAAAAAGTCCACACTCAAGGTTTTATCCTTTGGCGTGGTCTTTACTTCTGTTGCCGCCCGAAGAAAATCGGTTAAAAATCAGTTTTTGCACTAATCCCTAACCGCAAATCCCTTTATCCGGTTTCTTTTTTACCGGATTCCACGTCAGCTTATTCGTCCACGGAACACAGAGCGTACTGCAGCCAGAAAGATGAAAAGCCGACAGTTGGCGCAGCAAGTCCGCACAGGCGTTACGCCGGAATTTTAAGCGGATTCAGCTATCTTCCGCCGGAAGCGGCAGCCTCTCCGGAACAGAATCGTTTGTTTCTTTTTCCCCCAACCGCGGACTTCCCCGGTTGGCGGTCCCGTAAAACGCATGTCCCGACGCAGCTCAACAGAAAAAAACTTTCCCGGCTCTATTCCTTTATCGAATCTTTTTGTATGAACATAACCATCAAACGAATTTATGACCCCAAGGAACCCGGGGACGGATACCGCGTCCTGGTGGACCGGCTCTGGCCCCGCGGCATTTCCAAGGAAAAAGCTTCCTGGGACGAGTGGCTGAAGAACATAGCTCCATCCACGGCGCTCCGCCAGTGGTTTGCTCATGATCCAGTCAGATGGGACGCATTCCGCAAAAAGTACGACGAGGAACTGGATGGAAACGGAGAAGCCGTTTCCCATCTGCTCCGGCTGGCGCGGAAAGGGAAGGTTACGCTGCTGTACTCCGCCAGAAATACGGAGCACAACGAAGCTGCGGCTCTGAGGGATTACCTTTTGCAACGGTTTGCTTCATAAATAGAAGCATATTCCTGCACAAACTCCATCCGCAAGCCCCAAATGCTGTCACGGGAACCTATGATACGGCAGGATTTCTTCTCTCGTTCATGAACAAGCGAAGAAAATGGAAAGGAGGTGAATACAATATGGCCAGCAGTTCCCACATGGGTGGAAGTCATAAGGGCAGTTCCAAAAAACGCTCCGAGACTACCACAAGCAAAACCGGGCGGCGCATCAAACGCGATGCTTCAACCGGGCAGTTTATGAGCGATAAAAGCTCAGGCTCCAAGGAAAAACATTAATGCCCGCGAGTTTTCCGCCTGATTCAGGCTCCGGATCCGGTCCGGAGCCTTTTTATTTTTCTCCGCATCCGGAACACGAGGAAGTCTTCCGCCATCCACTCAGGCCCAATTCTTCAAAAGCCTGAAGGCCCAGCGCTTCAGGGGCTTTCCGGTCTCCGCGAATCACAACGGCAAAAGGCTCTTCCCTGCCCGGAACGTAATACGCAGCCCGCAGAACCAGTTCCTCTCCATCCGGATGGGCGTAAACACCCACGGGCGTGGAACAGTTCGCACCCAGACGTACCAGGAAAGCCCGTTCCGCCAGCGCACAGGCAAAAGATTCCGGATCATTGATGCCTTCCAGCATTTCCGCCGTCTCCCTGTCCGAGGAACGGCATTCCATTCCAACGATGCCCTGCCCCACAGCAGGAATAAAAACTTCCACCGGCAGGGGACGCATGTAAAGTTTTCTTCCTTCCACAAGGGTTTCCGGCGCGTACAGCCCCAAGCGTTCCAAACCGGCCCTGGCCAGAATCACGGCATCCCAGCCGGGATGTTCCACCAGCTTTCCCAAACGCGTAGGCACATTCCCCCGCAGGTTTTCAAACCGCAGGCCGGAACCCCAGTACGTGCGCGCCATCAGGCGTCGGCGCACGCTTCCGGTAGCCAGCGTTCCGGAACCGTTCCAGTCCGGTTCTTTCGTGATAAGCACATCCTCCACGGCAGCACGGGGCAAGACGGCGGCCAGCGTGAAGCCGGCGGCAAGCTCGCTCGGCACATCTTTGAGGCTGTGCACCGCTACGTCAATGCGGCCATCCCGGAGGGCGGTCTCCAGTTCCTTAATGAAGATCCCCTTGTCCACCATGCCGGAAACGCGGGCCACATCCGCCAGAGGAACATCCGTGCGGCGGTCCCCAATAGTATGGATGATTTCACAGCGCACGTCCAGTTCCGGATAACGGAGGGAAAGGGCAGCACGGACCATATCCGCCTGGGCCAGGGCCAGGGCGCTCCCGCGGGTGCCGATGATGAGGGTATTTTTACTGGTCATAAAGAGCGGAATCCGGAAAATATCTGGAGATGCTGTCCCGGATGATGGCCTCGCACCGGGAAACCTCCTGCTTCCGGCTGCGCTTGGCTTCATCCGCCAGCTGGGTGAGGGTATCAATATCGTAGAGATACACTTCGTCAATATCCGCCACGTCTGGAGAAATGTTGCGCGGCACGGAAATATCAATCAAAAAGAGGGAGCGGTATTTACGGGAGGCACGCAAAGGCAGAAGCGTTTCCCGGGTGATGATGCAGTGGGGAGCAGCGGTGGCGGCCACCACCACGTCAATATCCCTGAGATAGTTCCCCCACACGTCATACCGGATGGCCTGGCCGCCGATCATGCCCGCCAGCTCTACCGCACGGTCAAAGGAGCGGTTGGCCACATAAATGCCCTCAGCACCCCGGGCATGAAGGGCGCGCCCCGTAACGCGGCTCATCTCGCCCGCCCCCAGAATAAGGACGCGGGTGCCGGAAAGATCCCCGAAAATTTGTTCCGCCAGCTCTACTGCCACGGATCCCACGGAGGTTGCCCCGGCATGAATCTGGCTTTCCGTCCGCACTTTTTTACCGATAGCAAAGGCTTTCTGAAAGGTTTTGTTGGCGCAGGCCGCAGTTACTCCGGCATCCAGGGCCGTCTGGTAAGCCGTTTTTACCTGTCCGAAGATTTCCGTTTCCCCCAGCACCATGGAATCCAGGCCGCTCAGCACGCGGCACAGATGGCCTAGAGCATCTTCTCCCTGATGGCTGTAAAAATAAGAAGCCATATCCAGTTCCCCACGCCCATCACCCAGAAAATGGGATAAAATGTGCTCCTGCGCATTTTCCGGAGCGTTGGACCAATAATAAATTTCCATGCGGTTGCAGGTGGAAAGCACAACGCACTGGTCCACTCCAGGAAGGGAACGGATGCGCTGTCCTTCCTCCCGGAGTTTATGGGACGGCACGGCAAACCGCTCCCGTATTTCCACGGGAGCGGTCCGGTGATTCAAGCCTAAACAAACCATTCTCATCAACTTACCAGGAAAATGCTCATGGATGCAATAAAGAGGGCCACGCAGCAGCAGGCCAACATCCTTCCCGGAATGCCGCGGCGGTAGATGAACCACAGCAGGACGCTGTAGCCTGCCGTGAGAAGAATGACAATGGAGGTCTTGGCCGCATTAATGGGGAGATTCCCCCGCCACCCAAGCCATTCCCCAAGCAGAAGAAGGAGGAATGCCACAAGAACCAGGCGCTTCATGCTGGCTTCCAGTGTACGGATGGGAGGAAGCACACGGCAGGTACCGGGAATTCGGTGTCTTTTAAGACATTCATTCTGCATGCAGAACGCCGCCCCCGCGGCAGCGGCCAGGCCGCCGGCTCCGTAGGACATCATGGCTATGCCCACATGTGCCGTCACCCAGAAGTCATGCGTGCCCTGCACGTCCGCTCCGGAACGGCCTATCAGCAGGGAAAAAACCGTCAGCACGGCAATAGCCGGAGCCGTAAAGATGCCAAGCACGGACATTCGGTAAGCACGTCCCAGCATCAGATAAAAGAGATTGATGCTCCAGGAGAGGAAGAAGAGCACCTCTGAAGCGCCGCGGATGGGACACATTCCCGTCTGGTACGCTTTGACGCATAGCGCCCCTGTCTGGAGAACAAAGAGGCACGCCATCCAAAGATGGGCATATAAAAACCGCCGACCGGAAGCCAGCAGGCGCCATCCCAGCCCTGTGAAAGCCAGGGAGAGGATGAGAGAGGCAATGGCCCACCAGTTATCGTTCATAAATCCGGCCCGGAAATGGTTCAGGAACGCAAATCGCGCTCAATGACGGCGTATGCCTGGTGGTTATGGATGGATTCAAAATTTTCCGCTTCCACCCGGTACCAGCTGAAGGCGGAATGACTCTGCGTTTTCAACGCCACGTTGCGCACCAGATCTTCCACAAAGACAGGGTTTTCATAAGCCTTTTCCGTCACCCATTTTTCATCCGGCCTTTTCAGCACGCTGAACAGGGAGCAGCTCGCGCAGGATTCCACCAGGTCAATCAGGTCTTCAATCCAGACGGGCCTGGAGGCAAAACGCACGGAATAAGTAACCAGCCCGCGCTGGTTGTGGGCTCCGTAGGCACTCATGGCCTTGGAGCAGGGGCAGAGCGTCGTCACGGGAACGATAACTGTCAGCTTGAAATCAGCCAGTTTGTTGTTCGCTTCCGCCTCCATCTCAAACCGGACAACGTAATCCATGAGCCCTTCAATTCCGGTCACAGGAGCGTTTTTGGAGCGGAAAAACGGGAATTCCATTTCCACATGGGAACGGCGGGCGGACAGACGGCGGAGCAGTTCCCGCGGAATGGCCAGGGCCGTATGCACATCCAGCAAAGGGTCATGCTGGTGCAACGCCTCCACAAAACGGCTCATATGGGTGCCCTTGAATTCTTCCGGCAGATCCACCGCCAGAGAAACCGTCGCCACAGTGGACTGGATGCGGTTGAGCTTGTCCTGTATCTGGATGGGGAAGCGCAACCCTTTTACGCCCACCCGGTCAATGGAAATATTGCGCGTATCTGCCTCGGACTGGGTATCTTTCAGTTCCTGCATGGGGAAAAAGGATGATGGGTGGAAATAAAGCGGGAGTCTGCCCTGTTACCGGACAAACTCCCGCCTGCAAAGACAATTCTACCGAAAGAGATTTTCCTTGGGGCTTGTTACGGCAGAAGGTTGATGGAACGGGCCCGCTTGATTTCACGGGTTACCTTGCGGTGCATCTTGGCGGACAGCCCGGTCACACGGCGGGGAAGAATCTTGCCGGTTTCAGAGGTGAACTTGGACAGAAAATCAGGATTGAGCAGATTGACCTGATCCATCGGGATGTCGAGACGGCGGCGCGGCATCTGGCGATTGCACGTGCGGAAACGAATACGGCGTTCTACAGTCTTGGGTTCAGTGGACATAATAATAAAGATAATCGATAAGCCGAACCAGTTAACGCATTTCACGATGAAGCGTGCGGCGCTTCAGGAAAGGATTGTACTTAATCTTTTCCAGGCGGCCGGGAGTACGCAGGCTTTTTTTATTGCGCGTGGTGACGTAGCGGGACGTAGGCTTTCCTTCGGCTTTGGCCTCGGTGCATTCGAGGATGATGATGTCTCTTGGCATGATGAAAATGTGTTACGGGGGAGGATTTATACACTATTCTTCGTCATCGTCAAGAGAAACAGATAAATCTACATCATTTTGTCCTCCGGCAAAGCCCAGGGCCACTCTGGGACGGAACCTGGCATTCTGGCCTTTTTCCTTTTCCCACTGGGCCTGGCATTCCACGGTAAGCCGAGCAAAGGGGATGGCCTCCAGACGCAGAATGGGAATGACCTTGTATGACATTTCGCAGATGCCATATGTTCCGTTGTCAATGCGGGCGAGCGCCTGTTCGATTTCATACAGGCCGTCCTGCTCTTTGGAAAGCAGGCTGAGCGCAAAATCACGGTCATAGGCGTCACTGCCGGCATCCGCCTGGTGTTCCCCGGAGCCGGAAGCCTCACTGCCTTCCGGATGATTCCGGAGAGTATCGCGAGCCACGCCGCTCATGTTGTCCAGAGCCCTGTCGCGCAAGTCCAGCAGATGCTGGCGCTGCATCTGCACAAAAGGCTCCCATTCGGGGTTGGCGGCCAGTTCCGCCCTGGCGGCGGCAATGGCTTCCGCCTGTTCATCCGTCAATTCATTTTTCGCGGGAGCGGGAACCGGGGCAACGGGAGCAGGAGCAGCTTTTTTAACCGGAGCCTTTCCGGCCGTTTTCGGCGCAGGCTTCTTTTCCATTTCAGCCGCGGCGGCGGCAGCCTTTTTGGCGGGCTTGGCGGCTTTTTCCGGTTCAGCCGCCTTTTTCCTGCAGCATTTCTTCTTAGCGGGAGCCTCCAGGTCTACAGCGGTCTTGCAATCGGACTTCCCGCAGGTCTTTTTCTTGGAAGCCGGAACTTCCTTGGCGACGGTCTTGCTATTGGTTTTCTTGGGAGTAGGCATAGGAGGTGTCTCTATGGGCTGAGGTTGACAATATTTCACGAACAGAGGGCGGAACACGCCCCGCTGACTAGACTATGAGACATTACAAACGCCCAAATGTTCATTCAAGAAAATTCAGTGATGAAACAAGTCATTCCCCCCCCTTTTGCACCCTCTATTTTCCTGTCGGGATTTTACCGGGAACATACTTCTTTTAACCTTTTCAACGCCCGGTAAAATTCTATATTGGCGTTATATGACAGCTTCAACCATTCCCTCCATCGGCATTGACTTCGGAGGCACCTCCATCAAGATGGGGGTCGTCAAGGGCGCGGAAGTAATCGCCCACGCTCCTTCAATAGCCACCCAGGAATATGGCAATCCCGATCAACTGATTGAAGCCATAGCCCAGTTCGTGAATATGCTGCGGCTGAATCACCCGGAAGTGCAGGCCATCGGCATGGGAATGCCGGGGTTCGTCAATTTTTACCAGGGGACCGTTTATACGCTTACCAACGTGCCCGGCTGGAACAACGTTCCGGTAAAGGACATGCTCCAGGCTGCCTGCGGACTGCCCGTATACGTGGAAAACGACGCCAACTGCATGGCTTATGCGGAATGGAAGCTGGGCGCCGGAAAAGGAAAAAGGCATCTGGTCTGCCTGACCCTCGGCACCGGCGTTGGCAGCGGCCTGATCGTGAACGGAGAACTTCTGCGCGGGGCTACCTGCTCCGCCGGGGAGCTGGGGCAGACGAGCATCGACTACCGGGGGCGTCTGGGCCATTACGGAAACCGCGGCTCCCTGGAAGATTATGTAGGCAACCGGGAAATAGCTGCGGATGCACGCACGCTGTATGCCAGCCACGGCATTGACAAGGCCATTGTGGACTGCAACCCCATCTCTTTGGAACGGGCCGCATTGGCTGGTGATGAAGTAGCCGAGCAAGTATGGCGGGACCTGGCCGTAAAACTCTCCTGCGCCCTGATGAATTGCTGCTATCTCCTGAACCCGGAAGCCATCATCATCGGCGGGGGCGTGGCCAAGGCCAGAACCCTGCTTTTCCAGCCCCTTCAGGAAATCATGAAAACCCAGCTCGCCGCCCCTCTGGTGGAATACCTTGAAATCCTTCCCGCCCAGTTCGGTACGGAGGCGGGCATCCTGGGGGCCGCCCATCTGGCTCTCAACACCCACTTCGGAGAAACATTCCGGGCCTGATCTCGTGTCTTCCTCCCAAATACTCAAACTCGCCCGCAAACTGGAATTGACGGCGGAACAGGAACGGGATTTCCTGGACGCCATGCAGGCCGGGAACCGTTCCAGAAGCGCGCTGGTCATCACCCCGAAGGCACCGGAAGGCTACAGGCCGCCCTTGCCGGCAAAGGACACGCCGCAGGAGTGGGGGCATTCCTCCATCCTGGCGCTCCCGTCCGGAGAGGCGGAAACCAAACCCGGCTCCCTGCCGGATTACGAATGCGGCTATTACTATCCCCTGGATCTTTCGTCCGTCTGGGAAACGGCCCCTCTGGCGCATCTTCCGTTTCGTCCGGAACGCTGCCTGGACATGTGCGCGGCGCCGGGAGGGAAAAGCATTCTGGCGCAGACGCGGGTATCTCCGCAGGAGCATGTTTCCAACGAAGTGAATCCGAAGCGCCTGGGCATTCTGCGCCACAACCTGCTTCGCTGCGGCTTCACCAATCTGTACACCCAGCGCCTGCGCCCGGACCAGTGGGCGGAACTGGCCCCCGGGTGTTTTGACCTCATTCTGGCGGATGCCCCGTGCAGCGGGCAGTCCCTGCTGGCCAAAGGCATTCCCAACCCCGGCTGTTTCAATTCCTCCGTCACCGGAGGCAACGCCAAGCGGCAGCGGGGCATTTTGCTGGCCGCCCTCCGGTGTCTGGCTCCCGGAGGCTTCCTGCTGTACACTACATGCACCTACGCTCCGGAGGAAAATGAACGCAATGTCCTGTACCTGCTGAAACGCCATCCGGACCTGCACACCATAACCGTGCCGGAGCTGGAGCATTTCCGTTCCTCCCTGACGCAGGAAGCCTGCTACCGGCTCATGCCCTTCCACGGAGCAGGAGCGGGCGGTTTCACCTGCCTGCTGCGCAAGGAGGGAGGCCATCCGCTCCCGCTTTCCCTGCCGGATGAATTGAAGGCATGGCCCATTCATGCCATGAATTGTTGAAAAAAGATGAAGATAGGCATTTTTTCCGACTTGCACAACCGCACAGACCATCTGGAGCCAGCCATGCACCGGATGCGCCTGCTGGGCTGCGGACATTTCATTTTCCTGGGCGACTGCACCACCCCGGAGAGTTTCCGGCGCCTGATTGAACTGACGGAGGACTTTCCTCTGGATGCCGTTCCGGGCAACAACGACTACGATGTGGAAACCATGCGGCGGATGGCCGCCAGTTCCCCGGCGGCGCGCCTGCATCCGGAACATGCCCTTATCACCCGGTACGGCATGAAACTTTCTCTCTCCCATTACCCAAAATACGCCTTGCGGGAAGCGCGCAGCGGAAACGCAGACGCCGCCCTGTACGGCCATACCCACCAGGCCGTGAGCGAAAGATGCGGCGGCTGCCTGCTGGCCAATCCCGGAGAACTCCAGGGCAGGACCGGACGCATCGGTTTCGGCGTCCTGGATACGGACACCCGCATCATCAACCTGCATAACCTGGACTTTTACGCCCCATGAACACGCTGGACGTCTGCTGTGCCCTGATTGAACTGCCCGCCGCACGGGGCCCTCTTCTTCTGGGCGCCAAAAAGAAAACGGGGCAGTCCAACGGGCTTCTTTACGAATTCCCCGGCGGAAAAGTGGAACCAGGGGAGAATGCCCGGCACGCCGTCATACGGGAAATACGGGAAGAGCTGGGATGCACCGTCTTCCCCGTCCGCATGCTCACCCCCGTACGGCACCGGGAGCCTGAACGCATTATCCGCCTTATCCCCTTTCTGTGCCGTCTGGAACTTTGCGCCCTGCCCCGGCCTCTGGAACATGAAAACCTGGGGTTCTTCTCCCGCCGTACGCTGGAAGAACTGCCCTGGGCACCTGCGGACCGCCTTGTGTTAAAGGAATGGCTGGAAGAACACCGCTGAAAGCAGCATCCCTTTCAAAATCAATCGCTCCACGGGAAAGTTCCCTCCATGTCTGAAAAGATTGCAAAAACACCTTGGAACATTCCCTACCATGAGGTATATAAGGTGGTGGCTGCTGCACTCGTCATCGCCTGGCAAAGTGGCCCGGACCGATATTACAACCTAATGGGGGCAGCCCCGACGCAGGGCTGACTACGTCCTATACCGGAAAAGTCAAAACAGCGGCGGAAGTCCCCGCTCTATTGAGGCACGGGAACGTGGCTCACAGCCAGAGACGGTGCAGCGGTGTCTTTTTTCCATCACCTGAATCCAGAAAGCTCGTTCTTTCAACGTTTTTCCCCTCCTTGAGCCCGCAGGTCAGCCGGGATTGCCCTCTTGGGCAACATTACTCCTGTCGGGATTCACCTCCTTTCCCCGCTCTTCTCACCCTCGCAGCATTTACAAATACGGAGAAGCCAATTCCCCAAAAGATCGAATGCGGCCACCGGCAACTGCCGCCTTCAGATATTTCGTGGCCCTCCATTCCCGCTCCTTCCGTCACTGGACGAGAAGGAAGAAAGGAAATATTATTAGTTAATAAACAGCAACTGTTAATAAACATAATAATCCCTTAGACATTTCCGGAAATCATGATAGGATCATGCTCCGTTGCGGAAAAGTTTTTAACATCCGTGCAACTTTTTCATTATTGCGAAGTATAATATAGTCGTGAAGGGATTCATCAAACTCATCATCGTCATTGCCGTTCTCGGAGGCATCTGGTTTGCCTGGGAACAGTGGAAAGGAAATGAAGCCATCCAGGTGGACTACCAGACAGAACCTCTTGAAAAAGGAAACCTGATGATCACCATCGAAGCAACCGGCGTCACGGAGCCTGATGAACTGGTAGATGTAGGCGCCCAGGTCAGCGGAATCATCATGGAGTTCGGCAAGGACCTGAACGGCAAGGTGGTGGATTATTCCAGCCCTGTAAAAGCCGGTCAGATGCTCGCGGAAATCGACAAGCTTCCCGTGCAGCTGGACGTTCAGAGGGCGGAAGCCTCCAAAGCGCAGGCCATTGCCGGAATCGCCCGCTCCAAGGCGGACATCCAGCAGGCCAAAGCCAAGCACCAGCAGGCCAGACTGGACCGGGAACGCGCGGAAAAGCTGGGGCCTGGGGATGCCCTGTCCAAATCCAGCTACGACCAGTATATTGCGGATGAAGAAACCGCCCGCGCCAACGTAGCCGTGGCGGAAGCCTCCCTGCAGGAAGCGGAAGCCTCCCTGAAACAGGCGGAAGCCGCGCTGAAAAAGGAAATGCGCAACCTGGAATACACCACCATCAAGTCCCCCGTGGACGGCGTCGTGGTCAAACGCCTGGTCAACATAGGCCAAACAGTGGTTTCCAGCATGAGCGCCTCCAGCCTGTTTTACATCGCCACAGACCTTTCCAAGCTGAAAATTTGGGCCGCTGTGAACGAGGCGGACATCGGCAGCATCCGCAAGGGGCAGGAGGTACTGTTCACCGTGGACGCTTTCGCCGGCCGCAAATTCAAGGGAACGGTGGACAAGATACGGCTGGACGCAACCATGACGTCCAATGTGGTCACTTACATCGTGGACATTGATGTACCCAATCCGGACAAGCTTCTTATCCCCTATCTGACGGCAAATGTCCAATTCGTGGTGGAGGACATACGAAACGCTTTCCTCGTTTCCAATGCGGCCCTCCGCTTCCGCCCGGAAACAGAACTGGTCAGTGCTGAACAAAAAGCGGCCTTTGACCGGATGCAGCCGGAGCTGGCCGCCCCCGTCCGGGACGGACAAAAGAAAAAAGCCGTGGTTTGGGAATTGCGGAACAATCTTCTTTATCCCCACCTGGTCACCAAAGGGGAAAGCAACGGCATGCTGACGGCCATTGCGGGAGAAACGCTCCGGGAAGGAATGGAAATCGTCTCTACGGCTCAGATACTGAACCGCTCCGACAGTTCGGGGGACGGTTCTTCCGCCTCCGCCGGCGGGGAAAACCCGTTCGCGCCCAAAATGCCCCCGCGCCGCAAGCCGAGCACAGGCAACACGAAAACGGCAGCCTCGGCTGGCAATGACGGGCCGCCCCCGCCTCCCTAACCCGGGGAACCGCCTTCATCCGACCGCTCAATCACTCTTTTTTACCGCATCAAGCATTCCAACAACGTGATCCGCTTACGTGACATAACCAAGGTGTACCACTTGGGAGAAATAGACCTTCAAGTACTCAAGGGCATCACCCTGGATATCAATGAAGGGGAATTCGTCTCCCTCACGGGGGCATCCGGCTCAGGGAAATCAACCCTGATGAATATCCTGGGCTGTCTGGACCGCCCTACCTCAGGCCATTACTATATTGCCGGGGAAGACGTTGCCAAATTCAACGCCGCAGAACGCGCCACTCTCCGGAACAAGCGCATCGGATTCGTCTTCCAGAACTTTAACCTGCTCTCCCGTACCACAGCCCTGGAAAACGTGATGATGCCTGCCGTATATGCCCACCCCGCCCTCAGCATGAAAGCCATGCGCGAACGTTCCGTGGAATTGCTGAATTTGGTAGGCCTTTCCGACCGCATGGACCACACCCCGGCCCAGCTTTCCGGCGGACAGCAGCAGCGCGTAGCCATTGCCCGTTCCCTCATCAACAACCCCAGCATCCTGCTGGCGGACGAACCAACGGGAAACCTGGACTCCACCACTTCCAAGGAAGTGCTGCACATGTTCAAGGACCTGAACCGCCAACAGGGAATCACAGTCATCCTGGTGACGCACGACCCCAAAATAGCCGCCTTCACGGACAGGGCCATCAACATGGCGGACGGCCTTATCTGCGAAGGGATTTCCGATATGCTTAGCAAGGACGACGTATGAAATTCCTTCCTCTCCTTAAAACCTGCATCAGGGCCCTGGTGCGCAATCCCATGCGCGCAGCCCTCACCATCCTGGGCATCATCATCGGCATTGCCGCAGTAATCGCCATGGTGGAAATCGGCCAGGGATCTACGCTCCAGATTAAAAATACCATCGCTTCCATGGGGGCGGACACGCTGAATATCCGCCCCGGAGCCATCTCCAAAAGCGGCGTCAATACCGGCGCGGGCGGACGGGCCTCCCTGACCAACGCAGACTGCGAAGCCATTGCGAAGGACTGCCCCATGGTTCTGCGGGCTACCCCCGTGGTGCGCGCCAGCGGCCAAGTCATTTACGGCAACAAGAACTGGAGCCCGGAAACTGTAGAGGGCGGTTCCGTGGAATACCTGAAAATCAAAAGCTGGTATGACATGGCGCGAGGCCAGCCCTTCTCCGAGGAAGATGTGGAACAGGCCAGGCGCGTGTGCGTCATCGGCCAGACGGTGGCCAAGGAACTTTTCGGGGACGAAGACCCGCTGGGCAAGGATATCCGCATCAAGAATGTCATGTTCAAAGTCATCGGCATCCTTCAGAAAAAAGGGGCCAACATGATGGGACGCGACCAGGACGACTCCATCATCCTCCCGTGGACAAGCATCCGCTACCGCCTCCAGGGCCTGGGCGGCGGTTCCACCACCACTTCCACCGGCAACAGCACCACCACCTTCAACCGGGCAGATAAATACACCGCCAGTTCCGTGGATTACTACACGGAAACTACGGACCAGCCCTATACGGACGCGCCCCATCCGCGGCGCTTCAACAATATTGATTCCATCATGGCTCAGATTTCAGACCCGGAACGCTCCTCCGAGGCCATTGACCAGATTACGGAAGTGATCCGTGCCAAACACAACCTCAAGGACGGCCAGCTGGACGATTTCCGGGTATGGGACATGGCGGAAATGTCCCGCGCCATGAGCAGCACCACGGAAGTGATGACCAATCTGCTGATGATCGTGGCCATGATCTCTCTGGTCGTCGGCGGCGTCGGCATCATGAATATCATGCTCGTTTCCGTCACGGAACGGACCAAGGAAATTGGCCTGCGCATGGCGGTGGGCGCCCGTCCGCAGGATATCATGCGCCAGTTCCTGCTGGAAGCGGTGCTGCTCTGCGTGGTGGGCGGCGCGCTGGGCATCATGCTCGGCAAGGCGATCTCCATCATCGTCAGCCGCACCATGAACTGGGCCACGGCCTCCTCCCCGGAAGCCATGGCTCTGGCTGTAGGCGTCTCCGTATTCATCGGCCTGGCCTTCGGATGGTACCCCTCCTGGAAGGCGTCCAAGATGGACCCCATTGATGCCCTTCGCCACGAATAACACCTTACTTTTTATTTTTCCATGTCATCCACGTTCAAACATCTCCCCCTTCTGGCCGCCTGTTTCCTTGGCTCCTGCATGGTAGGCCCTGATTTCCGGACGCCGACCAATGACCTCCCCGCCACGTGGGAGGCGAACAGGCCCCCCCACAGTTCGGACAAAGATTTGCGTTCCTGGTGGAATATCTTTGGAGACCCCCAGCTCAACCGCCTGGTCTCCACCTCCCTCAACAACAATCCGGACATGAAGGTGGCTTTGCTCCGCATCCGGGAGGCCAGGGAAAAGCTCCGCGTCTCCCAGGCATCCCTGCTTCCCTCCGCAGACGCCAGCGCCGGGTGGAGCCTGTCCCCGGACAGAGGTTTTCGCAGCTCCACTTCCCAGAACTTCTCCCTGGGAGCGTCCACCTCCTGGGAGCTGGACCTCTTTGGCGGCAACCGGCGTTCCATCGAGGCCTCCCGCGCCTCCCTCATGTCCACAGAAGCTTCCGCAGGAGCCGTGCGCACAGCCCTGCTGGCGGACGTCGCCACGGCCTACTTTGACTGGATTACCGCCTGCGAACAGCTCCGCATCGCCAGGGAACAACTGGAAATCCAACGCAGCACCCTCACCATTGCGGAAAAACGCTACAAAACGGAATTCGCCCCCCGTCTGGATGTGGAGCAGGCCACCTCCACCGTCGCCTCCACGGAAAGCCGCATCCCGCAACTGGAAGCACAGGTGGCCTCCTCTAAAAACCAGCTCGCCGTGCTGCTGGGAACATACAATTCCCGTGTAGAACTGACGCTGCCCAAAGCTTCCGTCTTTGAGAAAACGCCCACCGTTCCGGTAGGCCTCCCCTCCGAACTCCTGCGGCGCAGGCCCGACGTTATCGCCGCTGAGGCGGACCTGCACGCGGCCGTGGCCAACGTGGGCGTAGCCGTAGCGGATCTGTACCCGCGCTTCAGCCTGACGGGCTCCCTTTCCAGCCGCGGCGGAGATTTCGGCCAGCTCTTCAGGGAAAACAACAACGCTTGGTCCCTGGGAGGGAATCTGCTCCAGCCCCTGTTCCGGGGCGGAGCCCTGAGAGCCACGGTACGCGCCCAGAAAGCCGCAGCAGAACAAGCTGCGGAAACTTACCGCAAAACGCTCATTACCGCCGTCTCCGAGGTGGAGGACGCCCTGATCGCCTATGGCAGCTATACCTCCCAGATGCAATACCTGCACAAGGAAAACAACGCCAACAGAGAAGCGTTCCAGCTCTCCCGCACCCTGTACATCAACGGCGAGACGGACTTCCTGAACGTGATCACCGCCCAGCGTTCCTGGCTCAGCTCGGAGGAATCCCTGGTCACCATGAAGCAGAACATCCGCAAGGCCGTGGTGCAGCTCGCGCGCGCCCTGGGCGGAGGGTGGTAACCAGCCGCTCCCTCCAAAGTCCGGGGTCGCCATCCCCGGCAAACGGAACCCTGATTTTTCAACAGGGGACACGGCAGCAAGGGAATGACTGAAGAATCATTCTTTGTACCCCCCACGTTCAGATTAAAAAAGGCCGCAAGAATAGGAACGAATAAACTATCCGGAAACTTCCGATGGAATTGAACAGATAGCCGGGGCTCAGGTTAAGAACACTCTCCAGCCACTTCTTTCATGACTGCGCTGATAAGGTTCCGGGTCTTCACGCCGGGCAGCACGTTCAAGTCCATGCGGTTCATCGCATAGCCGAAGGAAAGGCCGTGGGCCGGATCCGCAAAGGCATGGGAACCGCCCGCCCCGGCATGACCGAAGCCGCCGGAGCCGAACAGATGGCGCAGCTTGCGGCCCGTGGCGGGGTCTGCGGGATCGTGCATGAAGCCGCAGGAAAAGGCGGTGGGCGTTTTCAGCGTCAGGTCCGGCCCGTCAATGACGACGTTCCGCATCCAGCCGCGCACGTCGGACGGGAATACCCGGAGTTCATCCAGCCCCAGGCAGGCCTGGTAGAACTGCGCCATGCCGCGGGCGGAAGCCACGCCGCCAAAGGCCGGAACTCCGGACACCCACGCTTCCGGCGTATTCATCTGCCGCACACTGTTCAGCCCTATCAGAGTATTGAACGCACGGTTTACGGGCGTGCCCTTGTTCATGTATTCCAGATAAAACGGCGTACCCATGTTGGACATGTCCATCTTGCCGGGATACAGCGTCGCCACGCGGTTCCATTCGGATTCCGGCAACCCGATGTAAAAATCCAGATTCAACGGTTTGCGGATGTATTCCTCCCAGTAGCGCCACAGGCGTTCCCCGGTCAGCCGCAGCATGAGTTCATCAAGCATCACTCCGTAAGTATGCGGATGGTAGCCGTGTTCCGGCGGCTGCCACGCCGGAACGGTTTCCTCCAGGGCGCGCACGCAATCCTCATGGTCAAACACGCTTGTCGTCCGGGAAAAAGCCGCCAAACCGCATTGATGGGACATCATCTGCGCGATGGATGCATAGGGCAGCGGGAATTCAGGCCACAGTTCCCCCATGCTCATCTGCGGCGAGGCTCCCTGCTGGTGCAGGGCCAGCAGAAGGGCGGCGGATGCGGCTCCCTTGGTGGCGGAGTAAACGGGCACCAGCGAATGTTCCGTCCATGGACGCGTTTTATCCGCTGCGGCAAACCCGGAATGCAGGGAAACGATCTCCCTTCCCTCCTTCCAGACAGAAACGGAGGCGCCCAATTCTCCGTAGTTACGGAAATTTTCCTGAAAAGCTTCAGTTATCTGCCGGTACTCATTCATTCCCTTAAAATGACCCGGCGTTACTCCCGGCGTCCGGACAGGAAAATACTCCCCTCCGGCTCCGAAGGCAAGCTCCGGCGCTGCCCTGGAGGTCAGCGCCGGAACAGGACAATCTGTAAAACATCAGTCTTTCGTATGGGCGGCCAGGTATTTCCTGGCTCCCACTTCATCCGGATCCTCCTTCAGATCATTCAGGGAGAATTTAATACGGAATAATCTCATGATGAACACATAAGAACATGGAATCAGAAAAGCGCCCACCAGTGTAGCCACCCCCATGCCAATCACCACCACCGTACCGATCGCGTTGCGCGCCAGAGCTCCGGAACCGGAGGAAAGCATCAGGGGGATGCATCCCAGAACGAATGCCAGAGAAGTCATCAAAATGGGACGCAGGCGCAGACGCGCGGCAGCCAGCGTAGCCTCCATCAGGCCCTTGCCGCGCTGCATCTCCAGATTGGCGAATTCCACGATGAGGATGGCGTTCTTGGCCGCCAGACCCACCAGCATCACCAGACCGATCTGCGCGTAGAGCGTCAGCTCCATGCCCTGCCAGAACAACCCTGCATAGGCCCCCAGCACGGCAATGGGAACCGTGAGGAAAACCGCCAGGGGAAGAGACCATTTCTCATAAAGCGCCACCAGGATAAGGAAGGCGAAAACGGCGGACATGGTGAAGATGGCCCCCAGCCCAATACTGTTGCGCACTTTATTTTCCTGGAAGCTCATGTCCTGGTAGTCGAAGCCAACCTTCGTAGGATCCATCGTCTGATGGAACACTTCCTCCAGCGCGTCCATCACCTGCTGGGTGGAGTGGCCGGGCCGGGGCATCACGTTCAATTTGGCGGCGTTGTAGATGTTATGGTGCATCACGAATTCCGTATCCTCTATCTCTCTGATGTTTACCAGGGCGGAGAGAGGCACGCGGGCTCCGTCCGCGTTCGTGACAAAGAAGCCGTCCATCTTCTCCAGGCTGGCGCGGTCTTCGCCCTGCGCCTGGATATACACCTGCCACTGCTGGCCGAAGGCATTGAAGTAATTGATGAAGGAGGAACCGTTGTAGGAGGCCAGAATGCCGTTGGCCACGTCAATATCCACCTTGTGGAATTTGCATTTTTCCTTGTCCAGGTTCACGTACTTCTGCGGCATGTCCGCCATCATCATGTCTATGCACAAGGCTATTTCCGGACGCCGGGAAGCCGCTTCCTGGAACCGTTGCACCTGTTCATGCAGATAAGCTACGCCCTGCCCTTCCAGATCCTCCAGTACCATCGTAACCCCGTTGGCGGTTCCCACGCCGGGGATGGCGGGAGGTTCCAGCACCATCGCCATGCCGTCCAGGCCGGCCTGGGCCAGCTTTCCCTGAAGCTTTCCGGCCAGCTCCGCGGAGGTTTCCGGCCGTTCGCTCCAGTCCTTGAGCTCAATGTAGGCAATGCAGGCGCCGGGAGTCTGCACGCTGTTGAGGATGTTGAGCCCCACCACGGTAGTAAGGTTCTTCACGGCGGGATCCTGGAGGGCCGCCTCAAATTTTTTGTCCTGTTCATAGGCAACCTGCAGGGAGGTATTCGGCTTCAGGATCAGGCAGGCCAGCAGAAAGCCCTGGTCCTCATCCGGAAGAAAGCCGCCGGGAACGCGCTCCGCCACAGGAGCCACCGCCCCCCAGAATAACAACAGGAGGGGGATGGAAATCGCCAGCTTGCGGGCCAGGCTTCCGCACATGCGGGTATAGCCGTTGGAGACACGTCCGTAACACCAGTTGAACAAACGGTGAAATGGGGAAAAGAGGCTCTTCCTGCCCGCATTCCGGGGGTTCAGCAACAGGGCGCACAAGGCAGGGGAAAGCGTCAGCGCATTAAAGGCGGAAATGAGCATGGAAATGGCGATGGTCACGGCGAACTGCTTGAACAGCGTTCCCGTGATGCCCTCCAGCAGCAGGGAAGGCAGGAATACCGCCGCCAGCACCAGGGCAATGGCGATGACGGGGCCGGATACCTCCTGCATGGCGGCGAAGGAAGCCATGCGCGGATTGAGCCCCTTGTCTATGTGCTCCTGCACGGCTTCCACCACCACAATGGCGTCATCCACCACCAGGCCGATGGCCAGCACCATGCCAAGAAGGGAAATGGTGTTCAGAGAAAAACCCAGGACAGGAAAGAGGCAGAACGTGGAAATAAGGGAAACCGGAACGGCGATGAGCGGAATGAGGGTGGCGCGCCAGTTTTGAAGGAAAACATACACGACCAAGGCCACCAGGATGACGGCTTCCATGAACGTGTGCTTGATTTCATCAATGGAATAGCGCACCGCCGTAGTCGTATCCAGGGAAACGCGCCCGGTAATTCCTTCCGGCATCAGCGGAGCCTTGGCTTCCAGCAGTTTTTCCACGCGGTCCGCCGTAGCGATGGCGTTGGAACCCGGAGACTGGAAGATAACGATAGCCGCGGAAACTTCTCCGTTCAGGCGGCCGGTGGCGGAATAGTCTTCAGCTCCCAGTTCCACCTTGGCAATATCTTTCAGGTACAGGATTTCATCCCCATTCTGGCGAATGATGATGTCTTCAAATTCATGGGGCTCCGAAAGACGCCCCTGAGTGCGCACGGTAATGGTCTGCTCCTGGCCGTCCGGCACGGGGTCCGCCCCGATCTTGCCGCCGGGGTTGGTGGTGTTCTGGGCGGAGATGGCGCCCCGCACTTCATTGACGGAAACACCGTAATGGGTCATTTTGGACGTATCCAGCCAGATGCGGATGGCATAACGCCCCGCGCCGTACACCTGAACTTCCCCCACGCCCTCCACGCGCTTGAGTTCATCCACCAGCTTCACCTGGGCATAGTTCGCCAAATCCACGGAATTATAACTGCCGTCCGGGGATGTCAGGGAATAAATCATCAGCGGAAGCCCCGGCTGCTGCTTGATGGTCACGCCCGTGCTCTGAACTTCCTGCGGAAGCTGGGAGGAGGCCTGCCCATAGCGCATATTGGTCAGCACCTGGTCAATATCCGTATCGGAACCCGGTTCAAAAATGACGGAAAGGTTATACACGCCGTTGTTGGAGGAAACGGACGTCATGTAGTCCATGCCCTGCACGCCGGAAATCTGGCGTTCCAGGGGAGTGCCCACGGAATCCGCCACCGCCTGCGCGCTGGCCCCAGGAAACATGGCCTGAAGCTGGATGGTGCGCGGCGTGATTTCCGGATACTGGGAAATAGGCAGGTTGAACATGCAGACCAGCCCCAGCAGCGTGGTCACAATGGCAATCACGGCTGCGATTGCGGGATGCTTGATGAAAAACGCACTCATGGCTTATTTGGCAGTTACGGAAGGAGTGGTGGAAACAGGGGCGGTATAGATGAAGGGAACGGGGACAACCGTCCCGAACCCTTCCGTGGCTCCATGTTCCCGCATCAGGCTGTTCGCCTTGGAATACTGGGCGGCCATCATTCCGCCTTCCACGATGACGGGAGCATCCGCCGGCTTTCCGTATCCTATTTCCTTCAGAGATTCCGGAATGGGCTTGACCGTTCCCGTCACTATCTGCATCAGCATGGGGGCCGTTCCGCCCTTGCCGTCAGGCATGTCAAGAACTACGGTTTCCCCCGGCTGCACGTCAATGCGGCGCGGCATCCCGTCCGGAGCCACCACCATGATGTTGCGGTGGTTCATGGAAGAAAGCAGGGCGCGGGCGGGAACCAGCAAGGCATCCTTCTCCGTACCCGTCACGGCGCGCACGCGCACCGCCATTCCGGAACGCAGTTTCAGATCCGGATTGGGAATATGGCCGATGAAATTGACGGTGCCCGTCGAACGGCTCACCTCGCTGTCCACGGAAACCACCTTCCCCTTCTTTTCAAAGACGGAGCCGTCTTCCAGAATCAATTCAAAATCCGGCATGTCTCCCATGCGCCCGGTTTTCACATTCACGGTTCCATCCATCAGGCGGCTGAGAACCTGTTTTCCCGTCACGGAAAAATCCACCCGGATGGGGTCGATGGAAGACATGGTAGTGAGCGGCGAGCCGCTGGCGGAAATCAGTTCCCCCACGCTGGCCGTCGCTTTGGAAGCCAGTCCCCGGAACGGCGCGCGTACTTTGGTGCGGTCCAGATTGATCCGGGCGTTTTCCAGGGAGGCTTCCGCCTGCTTGATGCCCGCTTCCGCCTGTTCCAGAGCAGCCTGCATCTCCTTAAGGTTCTGTTGCGCGTCCGTCAGGTTCTTGACGGAAATAGCCCCCGTCCTGATCAGTTTGTCATAGCGGTCCAAATCCTTCTGCACCCTGTTCAGAGAAGCTTCCGCCTGAAGTTTGACGGCACGAGCCGTAGCCAGGTTGGCCGCCTCCCTGTCCACGGCGGCCTGATAGGTAGCCGGGTCAATTTCAAAGAGCAGTTCTCCCTTGTTGCAAATGGAGCCGTCCCAGTAAACCTGGCGTATCAGCGTTCCGGAAACTTGCGGCCTGATGTCCGCCTGCTCCACCCCGCGCAAATGGCCGAACCAGGAAGATTTCAACTCCACCGTTCTCTGCTCCATATTCATCACGGAAACCTTGAGCGGAGGCATTTCCCTCCGGTTTGCAGCATCCGCGGCGCCGTTGTCTTCCCGGCACCCTGTCAGCCCGCACAGGGCCGCTATCAGTATATAGTGTGCTTTCATGTTGTTGGTTAACAATATTATTGAAGCATGCTTCATATTTTTCCAAACCCGTTCCCCGGAAAAAAGCACGGGCTTTTATTATTTGAGATTGTCGTACATGCGCCGGAGCAGATCCCTCAGCATGCTGCGGCTTTCCTCCGGCACCCCGTCCAGCAGCGTATTTTCAATCACTCCTATCTGCTGACAGATGGCCTCATGAACGCCCCGGCTCATATCCGTCAGGTACACATTCTTCAGCCGTCCGTCTTCACTGTCAAAAGCCGTGGTTACCCAGCCCTTCTGTTCCAGCCTCTGGACAATTCCCTTGGCCGTGGTATGGGAGACACCCAAATGCCGCTCTATGTCCCTCTGGGAGACGTTTTCTCCGTCACGGGACATCAGGTAAGCCAGCACCCGGCCCTGGGAGGCCGTAACACGCTCCAGAGTCAAGCCGCGCGTAAGCATCATATCCACGCGGTCCGTAATCATTTTCATCAAAAACGAAATCGTAAAAGGGTCGGCCATAAAACAATGAAGCATGCTTCAAAAATGTACCGATAGGTACTCTTTATCCGGACGCAAGTCAAGCGGAATCAGAATGACAGAGCGCGGGAAAAACACGTTGACCTCACCAGTAAAAATAAATCAAATCCGTTCTTTATCAATAAATTGAAAAAACAAATCATCAATAATCCGAATACCTTCGCATTTCTTTCCCGCATCATCCGGCGTTTCCCGGCAAACATACCCCTTCCAGCCACAGGAAACCAATGCTCCGCGCAGGGATAAAGAAAAAATACCTAAGGAATGGCCCGCATATCAAAAAAGGCCGGAACCGCTTCGCCTTCTTTCCAGGGACAATACGCGCAGCCGCTTGTCCTTTACCTTGAATTTCACCTCCCAGCCAGAGAACGAAAGGCCGTAAACCCGTTCCGGATCATCCTGATACTGGGGACGGGGATCCAGGGACAGCGTATCTTCCAGCGCACTCCTCTCTTCCGGAGACATGGAACCGCCAAAAGATTCGGGAATTTCCACATCCAGCCGTTCATAGGGGACAGCCGTAAACCCTTCCGACGCCTCCGGAATGCAGTCTGCCAGAGGAACATAGGGCTTGATATCCAGAATGGGGGTGCCATCCACCAAATCCACGCCGGAAAGATGCAATACCGGGCCGTCCAGAGGATGCAATTCCACCCGTTCCAGCCTGACGGCAGACAACCCGATGGGATTGGGGCGGAACGGCGCACGCGTGGCGAACACCCCCATGCGCACATTGCCCCCCAGCCGCGGAGGCCGGACCGTAGGGCTCCACCCCTTATCCACGTTTTCACTGAACACCCAGACCAGCCACAGATGGGAAAACCCTTCCAGACCACGAACGGCATCCGGATGGCGGAACGGCGGCTCAAACACCAGCCGCGCCCGCGCATCCGGAACCAAGCCGCTCTGGCGCGGCGCACCGAATTTGTCCGGATAACACGTGCTGACGCGGGCGACGGGCTGCAAGCGGAGACTGATAGTTAATAATTAATAGCTGCCTGCCTTTCTCCGTGACGCTTTCATCAGAAGCGGTGGAGCTGTTCTCCGAACACCACGGCATCCACTTTTCCCTTCAAGGTCTTGCCCAGGAATGGGGTGTTGCGGGCGCGGCTGCGGAGCGTTTCATCCGTGACGGGCGTTTCTCCTTCCGGGTCAAACACCACCAGATTGGCCGGAGCCCCTTCTTCCAGGGAGACGGGGGCCAGCCCCATCAGCCTGCGGGGAGCATCGCTGCAGGCGCGCACCACCGTCTGCCAGGACATTTTTCCAGGTTCCACCAGATACTGGTAAATAGCGGGCAGGAACGTATCCAGCGCAATCATGCCCTGCGGGGCGACAACGAAATCCTGAAGTTTGGAAAACGGCGTGCAGGGCGTGTGATCGGAAACAATGCAGTCAATGGTGCCGTCATTCACGGCGGCAATCAGGGCATCCACATCCGACTGGTCGCGCAGGGGCGGCAGCGTCTTGTAGCAGGTATCGTACCGGCCCACGTCCTCATGCGTGAACAGGAGATGGTGAAGCGCCGCTTCCGCGCTCAACCCGGCGGTTTTCCGCTTGCAGCGGCGCAGGATATCCACGCTGCCGGCCGTAGAGACGGTCTGCACATGCAGGGAGTTGCCCGTATCCACGGAAAGGCGGATGATGGTTTCCAGCCCTATTTCCTCCGCACAGGAGGGGGAACCCATCAACCCCAGACGGTAGGAAGTAGTGCCCGGGTGCATGGCCGCCCTGGCCGTCAGGGACGGCACGTCTCCGCGCAGGGCGAAAGTAAGGTTCAGATTGCTGGCGTACTGCATGGCGCGGTACAGCAACAGCATGTTGTCCGGAGCACGGTCCCCGTCCGTGATGAAACGGACGCCCTTGGCACGCAGGGAGTCGTAGGAGGCCTGCTCTTCCCCGCCGTCCCCCTTGGTCAGGCACCCGGAGGGGATAACCTCCACCAGAGCATCCGTCCGGCATATTTCCATGAACGTGGTAATCTGGGCGGCATTGTCCATCACGGGTTCGGTATCCGGCATCGCCATCAGTCCGGTCACTCCTCCATGCAGGGCGGCGGCGGTAGCCGTAGCCACACGTTCCTTGTCCTCCCGGCCGGGCTGGCACAAATGGGCATGGATGTCGAACAGACCGGGCAGAACAAGCTTCCCGGAAGCATCCAGCGCCTTTTCCGCGGCGCTCTCCAAAAGCGTTCCGGCAGGAGCTTTCGCTGTAATCACCCCCCCGGAAACCAGAAGGTCCGCCGGGGCGGAACCGTCCGTCAGCCGGGCGTTGCGAATAAGTACGGAAGTTTTCATGAACAATCAGTGCTGGGTTTGCGGAGTGAGATGGTAAAGGATGGACATGCGGCAGGCGATGCCGTTTTCCACCTGGCGGTTGATCAGGCAGCGCTCATAGTCCATCGCCAGGTCACAGATTTCCACGCCGCGGTTGACCGGCCCCGGATGCATGATGTACAGGCCTTCACCGGAAATGCGCTTCAGGCGTTCTTCCGTGACGCCGTAAATCTTGTTGTACTCCCGGGCGCTGGGGAAGAAAGGGGCGTCCTGCCGCTCTTTTTGAACGCGCAGCAGGTAAATTACGTCCGGCTTCCAGGCAAACGCCTCATTGAAATCGGAAAAACGGGGAATGCCGGAATGTTCGGTGCGCGGCACCAGGGAACCCGGCCCCAGGAAGGCGACATCCATCCCCAGCCTCTTCATCAGCAGGGAGGTGGAACGGGCCACGCGGGAATGCAGGATGTCCCCCACAATCAGAACGCGCTTTCCCCTCACATCCGGAAATACCTCCCGGATGGTAAAGGAATCCAGCAGCGCCTGGGAGGGATGGGCGTGGGCTCCGTCCCCGGCGTTCACCACACTGGCGCAGGTATGGCGCGCAATCACGTTCGGCAAGCCGCTGTTGTAATGGCGCACGATTACATAATCCACTTTCATGGCCTGGAGCGTGGCGATCGTGTCCTGTACGGATTCCCCTTTCACCACGGAAGAGGTGGACACCGTGAAATTGGTCACGTCCGCAGACAGGCGTTCCGCCGCTACCTCAAAAGAGGAACGGGTGCGGGTGCTGGGTTCATAAAAAAGCGTCAGAACGGACTTGCCTTTCAGGGCGGGCACCTTTTTGACGCTTTTGGTAAAAAGCTCCTTCATCGGGCCGGCCGAATCCAGCAGCGTGTGAATTTCCTCGTCAGTCAATGAGGAGATATTAAGAAGATCCTTGCGGGGATGATTCATGGGAAACGGAGAATGGATTGGAAAATTTTCAGTGGGAGGGAATGACCACGCTGTCCTCGCCGTCAGCCTCCTTCATGCTTACGATGACCTTGGCTCCGGCATGGTCCAGCACGTGACCCGTATAATCCGGCTGGATGGGAACTTCCCGCCCTCCGCGGTCAATCAGGCACGCCAGTTCAATACGGGCCGGACGGCCGTAGTCGAAAAGGGCGTTCAGGGCCGCACGTATGGTGCGCCCCGTATAAAGGACGTCGTCCACCAGCACGACCCTCATGTCATCCGTGGAAAACGGCAAATTGGAGAAACGGAGGGAAGGCCGGGCTTCCAGCTTGAAGATGTCATCCCGGTACAGGGAAATATCAATAGAGCCGTACTGGGCTTCCACTCCCAGCTCCTTTACCTTGTCCACCAGACGCCGGGCAATCACATCCCCCTGGCTGAGCAGGCCGACGATGGCGAGAGGTTCTCCAGGGAAACGGGCCACAATGCCGTGGGCCATGCGCTCAAGCGCACGGGAAATTCCCGGACCGTCCAATACGATTTCCTGTGAAGGAGGAGTCATTTGCCGGATGGGGAAAAAAGTTCACGTTACAGCCCCGCCAGTTTTAAAATGCGGTGGGCGGCCATGGCGGCATTGACGGGGGTTTTCTTATGCAAGCCAACCGTAGTGCAGGGCACGCCGCCGGGACACTGGGCAATCGCCAGCAGAGCGTCAATGCCGTTCAGGGGACCTCCGGGGACCGGCACGCCGATAACCGGGAGGGAACAGCTCATCACCACCACGCCGGGAAGGGCGGCGGACAGACCGGCCACAGCCAGGATAACCGCTTTTTCTCCGCTGGCTTCCAAATCCCCCAGGAACCTGATCAGCTCCGGAAGGTCGCGGTGGGCGGACAGAACGGTTTCTTCATAAGGAACATTCTCCTGAGCAAAATACTCGCGGGCCGGTTCCATAAAGGGCTTATCATTCGGGCTGCCGTAGATGACGATGACTTTCATGGCTGTGTGTGCGGTTGTGAAACTTGCAGATTATGCCCCCAAGCCCCCTGCCCTGGCAAGACTTAACCTGCAAAAAAAGGAAGGCCCCGGGTGGAAATGAACAACGGGAGAAAGGAAACACAGGAGTTCCGGAACCGTTCCGGGGAATCGGCCCGGCATCCCGGTCATTCCTCCAACCCAGATTCGCCCATCCCTCCGCCCTCCCCGGGAACCTTCAGTTTTCCGGAGAGGATATCCTTCCTGATACGGTAAAGAGCCTTCAACCTTTCCTTATCATCCAATCCTTCCGTTTCCCGCATCAGGAATAAAGAAAACTGTACGGAACAATTCTCCAGCCGATATTTTTCCAGAATGCTCCCCCCCATTTTCATGTATTGGCCTCCGTACTTTCCGTAAGCGTTCTGTATTTCCTCGGCTGTCATCTTCTCTCTTTCCACCCGTTCCAGCAATTTCCCGGACTCCCTAATCATCTTCAGATGCATGGCACGGTAATCGGAAGGGCATTTATCCAGAATCCCAGCCCATTCGGGAGATTGAATATATTTCAGCGTGGCCACCAGCACCGCACGATTATCCTTTTCCTCCAACTCCACAATGCACGTCCAAATAATGCCCAGCTGCAAGTGCCTGGCCATGGCCTCCCTGTACGCCGCTATTTTCTTTTCATCCTCCATTTCCAAATCCACATTAGCCATGGAGGGCGCCGCTATATCCTGGGACATGCCGGAAAAAGTCATCAAAAACGCAGGGAGAATTCCCCACCGGAACAGATTTGACATGAAATCACGTTACAGGAATCTTTTGCGCAGGGTCAACAATATTCTTCCCTTCCGCCGCATCCCGCAGCATTGACGGCCGCCGCCACGGCGGACTGTCTTTCCTTCCCGGAAAAAACAAGCCTGCCCCCATTCCCGGCTTGATGGCATCCGGTTCCGGCATAACAAGGCTCACAGGGGCGTATCTTCATCCAGAAACGCAGAAAAGCTGCATCGCTCCGGCGGCCGGACGCTTGAAAAAACCTAGCGGGTCGCCTGCTGCGCCATGGCCTCCGCACAACGGCGTCCGTCCAGGGCGGCGGAAACAATGCCGCCGGCGTAACCCGCCCCTTCGCCGCATGGGTACAGGCCCTCCAGACCGGGATGCTCCAGCGTGGCGGGGTCCCTTGGAATGCGCACGGGGGAGCTGGTGCGCGTCTCACAGCCAATGAGCTGGGCGTCCGCTCCGGCAAATCCCCGCCATTTACGGTCAAACTGCCGCAGCCCCTCCCGCATGCGCCAGACAATCCCTTCCGGGAGCAATTCATGAAGGGGATGGGATACGATGCCGGGATGATAGCTGGTAGGCAGCAGGGAAGAAGAAACGCGCCCTTTCAGAAAATCCTCCACCTTCTGGGCCGGGGCTTTCTGCATGCCTCCTCCGGCACGGCAGGAAGCCGTCTCCAGCGCTTTCTGGTACGCCACGCCCGCCAGCACCCCGTGTTCCCTGCAAAACGGTTCCGTATCTTCCGGATGCACGCTGACTACAAAACCGGCATTGGCAAATGGAGAATCCCTCCGGGCCAGAGACATGCCGTTGACCACTACCTCATCGTTCTCCGTGGCGGCGGGCACGATGAAGCCGCCGGGACACATGCAGAAGGAATGGACGCCGCGGTCCTGGATGGTGGTCGTCACGGAATAACGGGCTGCCGGAAGCTGCTCCGGGCGCCTCTGCTCCGGATTCAGGTGGTACTGGCGCGCATCAACAAACGCCTGGGGATGCTCAATGCGCACACCCACGGCAAAGGATTTCTGTTCCAGAGCCAGCCCCTCCGCCAGCATCATGCGGTACACGTCCCGGGCACTGTGCCCGGTAGCCAGCAAAACGGAATCCGCCGCAAATTCCCGACCATCCGCGCAGGCCACGCCGCGTATGCGGCGGCCGTCCGCAGAACGGAGCAGATGCTCCACACGGGCATTGAAATGAATTTCCCCGCCCGCGCGAAGGATGGATTCCCTGATGGCTTTGACGACATTGGGCAACAGATTGGAGCCGATATGCGGGTGGGCGTCCGTTAAAATTTCCCTGGGCGCTCCGTGGGCTACAAAAATCTCGTAAACCTCCCGGACGGGGCCTCTCTTGGTCGCGCGCGTAAACAGCTTCCCGTCGGAAAACGTGCCTGCCCCTCCCTCTCCAAAACAGTAATTGGAATCCTCCATCACCGTGCCGCGGCGCAGGATGGGAGCCAGGTCAAACCGGCGGGAGGAAACATCCTTCCCCCTTTCCAGAACCACAGGCTTCATACCCAGTTCCAAACAGCGGAGCGCGGCGAACATCCCGGCCGGTCCGAATCCAACGATCAGCGCCACGGGGGAGCCGGGACGGACGGACGGATAATCCCGGGAGGGAAGACGTTCCGGCGGCAGCGGGCTATCCACCCCGACCAGCAGCCGAAGCTGGAAGAGAATTTTTTTCTGCCGGGAGTCAATGGACTCCTTCACCAGCCGCACATCTTTGATACGGGAGGGGGAAATACCCAGCTTCCGCGCCACGGCAGCGCGGCGCACGCGCTCGCTGCCGGCCTTTTCCATCGGCAGAATCACATCCACCGTTATTCCTTCCCCTCCGCTCACAGTCCCTCCTTCCCCGGCCGGGGCTGCTGCTGGGTGATGCAGTGGATGGCGCCGCCTTCCAGCACCAGCTTGCGGGCATCCACCCCTATTACCTGTTTTCCGCTGAAACATTCACGCAAAATGCCCAGGGCGCGATCGTCATTCCGGGGCTGGTTGAATACGGGAACAATGACGGCCTCATTAACAATGAGGAAATTGGCGTAACTGGCAGGGAGCTGATCCAGGCGCCAGTCCTCCGCATGGAGGGGATCCGGCATCGGCAGGGGAATCACCTCCACCCCGGAACCGTCCACGCATCTCAAATCCTGAAGGCGTTCATTATTCTCCGCCAGAGCGCGGTAATGGGGAGAGGAAGAATCCGTTTCCACGATGGAGACTACGGCATCCCGGCACACAAAACGCACCATGTCGTCAATATGGCCGTCCGTATCATCCCCTTCAATGCCGGAACCGAGCCAGAAAACGGCTCTGACGCCCAGCATGCGCTTCAATTCCTCCTCAATCATGGCCCGGCTCCAATCCGGATTGCGGTTGGGATTCAGCAGCACGGACTCCGTCGTCACCAGCAAGCCGTCCCCATTGCCCTCAATCGCCCCCCCTTCCAGAATCAGGGAAGAACTGCGCACGGGAAGCCCCAGCGCCGCCCCAATCAGGGCGGGAACGCCGTTGTCCAGGTCCCACGGGGCAAATTTGCCGCCCCACGCATTAAATTGCCAATCCGCCAGCATCAGAGAACCGTCCTTCACATCCTGGACGAAAACGGGGCCGTGGTCCCGGCACCATACGTCGTTGGTCGGGTGGTTGAACAGGCGGAATTGCTCCTCACTCATTCCGGCGGCCAGCATCGCCTGCCTGACGCCGGGATGAAGGGGAGCTGCGGCATTCATGCATACAAGGGCATGCGGAGCAATGGCAGCGGCCACGCTCCCATAAGTCTGCTGCAACTCGTCCAGCCCCCCTTGCCATAAATCCCTGCGGTGGGGCCAGGACAGCCAGACAGCATCCTGAGGCTCCCATTCAGCGGGCCAGCGTACATCGGGTTCCTTGTTCATGGCGGTATCGGGCGGTTCAACTGGGCTGGTCCTGAAATTCATAAGGTTCTTCAAAAGCCTTGCGGAAGCTCATGAAGCCCTTGAAATCATCCAGGGAATCCTCCGGCTGTTTGGAAAAAACGTCTTCCTCAATCAGTAAAAAAACCATCTCCCCCACATTCTTCCCGTTCCTAAGCCCCCATTCCTTCATCACGGTGGAAGCCATGGGCCCGAACTGGGCGAGGGCGTAATCCCGGAACCCTTCCAGCAGTTCCTGCCCGCTGACATGCCTCTGAGAGCCGTTTTCCCTTTCTTCAACGCGCTGCATGGTAAAATCCAGCGCATCTTTCAGAAAAGAATATGCCCGTTCCGCAAAACGGGGATCCTTCCGTACGATACGGCTCACGGCATCTTCAAACGTAGGGGTGGTCATAGCGGCTCACCGCTACCCTATACGGCTCCTTGTGAAAATCAAGATTTTTGGGAGCGCTCCAGCTTCAGCCCTCCCTTGGGGACAGCATGGGGAAAATGAAGGCAGCCGCCCCCTCGCTGGAACGGAACGCCGGACGCGGCAGACGGCAAAATTCCCGTCCATGATATAGAGCCTCAAAAAACGCACGCGCCCGCATTTTGAATATCATGCTTCTGCATGAGCGACCCTCCGGCAGGCAGCGGTTTTTACGTTCTGATGCCGTCAAAAAGCCCTGTAAGCAGGAAGGAAACCTTGCCAGCCTATGGTCTGTTTGTTATGAACGGAATACTTTATGTTCCGTTCCTCCATCATGCTTCTGGCAACCATGCTGTGCGTTTCCTGCGTATCGCACCGGCCTATCCAGGACAGCAGCTCCCCGCCCATTGACGCGGCCAATCCCCTGGACGGCACCCCCGTGGCGCTGGCGTGGAGCTCCGGAACGCAATTAATGATGGGCGTAGACACGGGAGCAGTCCAGACATCCCTGCTTTTCTCCCCGGCAGTGGAATCCATCGGCGCACGCCTGCGCGGCAGGGGCGCCATGCGCACGGCCAACGTGCCTGTTTCCCTGAAGGATGACGGGGAACCCATTTCCCGGAAACAGGACGTAGTAATGGCAGACCAGGCCCCGTATGACGGTTTGCTGGGCTGGGAATGCATCCGGAAATATGTGTGGAACATCAACTATCCCAAACGCTCCCACCGTTTTTTCAATAAACTTCCCTCCAGAATAAAAAGCTGGAACAAGCTTTCCCTGATTCCAGGGTCCGACTATCCGCAAATCGCGGACAGGCACGGAAGGCGCATCATTCTGGACACGGGAGCCCCCCACGCCGTCTACATCTCCAAAAAACGCTGGAATGCCATTAAGCAGGCCTACCCGGATGCGTTCGTCAGCGTCTATTCCGGCTACAGCCCCGCCGCAGGCGGCTTTTACGCCCACGAATGCATGCATGTAAGCTCCTTCCAGCTCGGTCCACTGGAATTAAAAAACATCCTGCTCTGTGAAAGCTTCGCCAACCCGGAAGTGATGGGCATCCCCGATGACATCGACATCATCCTGGGCTACGGCGCTCTGGCCGCACGCCAGTTCTGGCTGGACGGCCCGGGGAACGCCCTTTATTTCAGCTCCACCAGCCACCGGATGCCCGCCCCCGCCTCCTTCAACCTGATGGGAGGCACCTTTATCCAGGACAGCAACGGGAACGGCCCCATGAAAGCTTACGTGGCAGAGTGGTCGCCCGCATGGGACGCCGGCCTCAGAACGGGAGATGTGCTTATTTCCATCAATGGAAGAAAGAATCCCTATCCGGACCTCGTAGAATATGTTACCACCCAGCGGGGGGCTCAGGCCAGCGTGGTGGTCCAGCGCAGGAACAGGCTGGTGCGCATCCAATGGGAAGTTCCGGCCGCGCCCCCTGCCGGGGATTATTACCCCACGCCCCAGGCCATTACGGAACAGGAATTCGAAAACCACGTCAGGCAGCAGGAAAAAAAAGAACAGACCCAGCCCTCCGCAGACGGCCAGCAGCCTCCGGCTACGGCCGGAGAAACTCCGGATGAAGCCTCTCCCGCAGCTGACGGGAAAACGGACAAGGCCTCCGCTGCCTGAGCCGGGCCAGCAACCAGCCATCTCTCTACACCGGCATGAACAACGAACAACATCAGAATACCCACACTTCCGACGCCCCCGCCATTCCCTCCCCCTTCCAGAAGAAAACCTGCTGGCATGCCCTGACAGGCGTATCCATTCTGGTGATGCTGGGCATTGCGGCCTTCGTCATTTTTGAAGTGGTGGAACTTCTGGGGTTTCTGGAACCGGTGCTCCTGCCCATCCTGATTGCCGCCGTCGTGGCGTATTTGCTGGAACCCATCGTTTCCTGGCTGGTGCGTCTCAAATTCTCCCGTCCATGGGCCGTAGTCACGGTCATGTTTGCGGCTCTGGCCGTTCTGGTAGGCTTTGGAGCCACGATTCTCCCTCCCCTGATCAGGCAGACGGATGAACTGATCGACAACCGGATGGAGCTATGGGACAAAACCTCCGAACTAATTGACTCCACCATTGAAATCCCCTTCATTTCCCGCACCATTGACAGTGTTTACAGCACCAGCCTGCGGGAACTGAATGCCAGCCATTATACGGAAGCGGAAGTCCATGACCTGAGAAATGCCCGGACCGCCCGGGAAAAGCTGGGAGCCTACATGACCATCAATTCCTCCTTTTACCAGGACAAGCTGATGAGCTGGCTCACTTCCGGGGGACGGGCCCTGTACAGCACCATAGGAATCATGGTCAGCATCCTGATCACGCCCATTTTCGCTTTTTACTTTCTGCTGGAGGCGGATAAAATCAAAGAGAAATGGCCCAGCATCCTGCCCCTGAAAGTCTCCAAATTCAGAAAAGACGTGGTGGACACCATGGAGGAAATCAACGGCTACCTGATTTCCTTCTTCCGCGGCCAAATGCTGGTAAGCATCATTGAAGGCATTCTGATCGCCATCTGCCTGAAGCTGATAGGCCTGCCGTACGCCATCACCATCGGCGCCGCGGTCTGCGTGCTGGGCATCGTTCCCTACCTGGGCATCATCACCGCCTTCATCCCTGCGGTGCTGCTGGCCTGGTTCACATGGGGGGATTTCCAGCACGTGCTGATTGTTTCGGGCATCTTCCTGGCCGTCAACCAATTTGACGGATGGATCATCCAGCCGAAAATCGTGGGGGATTCCGTGGAACTCCACCCGCTCACGGTCATGTTTTCCGTGTTGATCTGGACACTCATCCTGGGCGGCTTGATCGGCGCCCTGCTGGCTGTCCCCCTGACAGCCGCCATCAAGGTCCTTTACAAGCGGTACATCTGGCAGAATGCCAGCATGCGCCCCATGACGGAACCCGTGCTTCCGCCGGAACATCCCGGCGAACAGCCTCCGGACACCCCCGAAGGTTCGGCCCACGCTTAAACAGCGGCATCCTTCCGGCCGTCCTTTCCGGAAAATTATAATCACACACACCCGATAACATGAATAAATCCGCATTACACCTGATGCTTGCCATGGCGGCGGCAGCGGCCTGCCCGGCCGCAGTCACGCCAACGGTCAAGCCACCCAAGGCCATCGTCATGATTTACGCTGACGACCTCGGCTATGGAGACGTAGGCTGCTATGGAGCCAAGGGAATTCCCACCCCCGCCATCGACAAGCTTGCCGAGCAGGGCTGCCGCTTCACGGACGCCTATTCCACCACATCCGTCTGCACCCCTTCCCGCTATGCCCTGTTCACAGGGGAATATCCGTGGCGCAAGGAAGGCACGGGCATCCTGCCGGGAGACGCCGCCCTCATTATCGATACCAAGAAGCCCACCCTGCCCAAGATGCTCCAATCCCACGGCTACAAAACCTACATGATAGGCAAATGGCACCTGGGCCTGGGGGAAAAGGGGAAGAAGATTGACTGGAACAAACATATCTCCCCCAGCCCGAACGAAATCGGATTTGACGAGAGCTTTATCTTCGCTGCTACGGGCGACCGCGTTCCCTGCGTGATTCTGGAAAACGGCAATGTCCGCAATCTGGACCCGAACGACCCCATTGAAGTATCCTACAAGCACAACTTCCCCGGGCTTCCCAATGGCAAGGACAATAAGGACCAGCTCAAACTCATGTGGAGCCACGGACACAACCAGGCCATTATCAACGGAATCGGACGCATCGGGTTCATGAAGGGCGGCAAAAGCGCCTTGTGGAAGGATGAGGAAAACGCCGATGTCATTACGGATAAGGCCATCGAATACATTCAAAAAAGCGCCAAAGCCAAGGAACCGTTTTTCCTGATGTTCGCCACGCATGACATCCACGTGCCGCGCTGCCCGGAAAAACGCTTTGTGGGCAAGAGCCGGCACGGCGTGCGCGGTGACGTGACCGTGGAACTGGATGACTGTGTGCGCCGCATTACAGAGGCTCTGCAACAGGCCGGTCTGGAAAAAGACGCCCTGGTGATCTTCTCCAGCGACAACGGCCCCGTGCTGGACGACGGCTACAGGGATTTCGCCGTCCGGGACAACGCCACCCATTCCCCCGCCGGCCCCTTCCGCGCAGGCAAATACAGCATTCTGGAAGGAGGTTCCCGCATTCCGTTTATCGTCAAATGGCCCGGCGTGATCAAACCCGGAACCACGAGCAAAGCCCTGCTCAACCAAATGGATCTGGGGGCCTCCCTGGAACAGCTGCTGGCCCCCGGCAAGGCCAATTCCTTCCGCGACTCTGAAAACGTGATGCCCGCCCTTCTGGGCAAATCCGCCAAGGGGCGTGACTACCATGTCATCAACAGCACCGGCAAGGCATTGGCGATTCGCCACGGCAAATGGAAATTCATTCCCGCCGGCGTGGCCATTCGCGACGGCATCAACGGAGCCTCCGCAAAAATGAGCAAGTCCCCGGAAGGAGGAAGCCTCTTTGACCTGGAAAAAGACCCGAAGGAACTTGACAACGTAGCCTCCCAGCATCCGGACATTTGCGAACAGATGAAAGCCAAGCTTGAGGAAATCCGCCAGAGGCCCGAAACCAAGGCTGACCAGGAGGACCTGCTTCCCTTGGACGACTAACATCCATTCGGGCCAGATCATGAGAGAATCCGCCACATGCTCCCAATGCGGCCACGGGTACACCTACCCGGCCGTACTGGACGCCAAAACCGGCATGCGCTGCCCGGCGTGCGGCGTTCTGATTCACGTTACAACGGGGCTTCCCTTCGGGGAAGCCTCCTCTTCGCCATCCGGCCGCAAACCGGAAAACGCCATGAAAACGCAGCCCGCCCTGCCTCCCGTCAAAAAAAAGCGGCCGTCTTTCTCCGGACGCGATACTGACGAACGCGGCATCCGGCAGGAAAACCTGCCGCAGCGGCCAGCCGCAGCATCCGGCCGCCGGATTCCCGCTACATCATGGCTGGCATGGGGGCTGTCCCTGATCGCGTTGATTCTGGCCTTTATTTTCCCCTCCTACGGAAACGGTTCCACAGATCCGCTGTACATGCTTCAGTGCCTGCCCTCCATGATATTCGGTTGCACTGCGGCCATCCTTTTCATCCAGGGCCTGGCGGCTTTGCGCCGCTAAAAAACAAAGCCTGCGGCCCCATCCGGGGCCCATGCGGCAGCCCCGTCCCAAAAACGGCCGGAATGCCTGGTTTCCATGCCCCTTTCCGCGGAACCGGGCTTTTAGGCTTGCCTGTCAAATGAACAGATTTTAAGTTACGTCCCGGTAAACGTTATGGAACGGGAGGCAGAGGCGAAGGACAACCTGTGGAGGGCCAGACTGGATGCCGTCCTGATGCACAGGATATGGGGTTCCCTTATTTTCCTGGGCATCGTTTATATTATTTTCTTCCTGAGCTTCGCTATCGGGGATCCTCTGGTCAGGCTCATCCAGACGGGCACCCAGCTGTTCAGCGTCTGGGCCTGCCGCATGCTGGAACCGTGGCCCCGCCTGCAATCCCTGCTGGGGGAAGGCGTGGTAGGAGGCGTGGGCGGCGTACTGGCCTTTCTGCCCAACGTGGTTCTCCTCTTCGGGGCCATTACCGTTCTGGAAAACAGCGGATACATGATGAGGGTTTCCCGCCTGATGAGCCGCATCATGAAAATCATGGGGTTGAACGGCAGCAGCTTTGCCCCCCTCCTGCTGGGATTCGGCTGTTCGGTTCCCGCCATTCTGTCCACCAGGAGAATTGAAACGCGCAGCGACCGCCTGGTCACCATCGCCGTGCTGCCCATGATGAGCTGTGCGGGCCGCCTGCCGATCTACATGATGTTCGTCTCCGCCCTGTTTCCCTCCCGCCTGCAGGCCCCCGTGCTGTTCGGGATTTATGCCAGCGGCGTCCTGCTGGCGCTGTGCTGCGCCCGGCTTCTGAAAAACACGCTTTTCAAGGCGCCCCAGAGGGATTCCCTCCACCACATGAAGCGCCTGCGCCTCCCCTCCCTGCGGAAGGTGGGCATCCTGATGTGGTCGCGGGCTTTCATGTACGTCCGGAAAGCAGGCACTTTCATTCTTGGGGCCTCCATCATCCTGTGGTTTCTGAACACCTACCCCAGGCCGGAAGAAAACACGGCGCCGACAAACGCAGCGGCCATGGAACATTCCTACGCCGGACAAATAGGCCATTGGATGGAACCCGTCACGCAAGTGGCCGGATTTGACTGGAAAATCAATTCCGCTCTGGTAGGAGCCTTTGCCGCCAAGGAAATTTTCGTCACCCAGATGGGTATCCTTTATGCGGTGGAAGACGGAAATTCGGTCCCGGCTGCCCAGCAGACATTGAACGCCCGCCTTAAAGCCAGCTACACCCCTCTCCAGGGCATCAGCATCATGATATTCTGCCTGATTGCCCTGCCCTGCATCGGCACCGTCACCGTCGCCAAGAGGGAAGCGGGCACCTGGTGGTTCGCTCTGGCTCAATTCGGCGGATTGACCCTCCTGGGTTTTGCAACGGCTACGCTGATCTACCAGGCAGGGCTCCTTCTGTAAGGGCCAGCCATAAAGAAACCGGAAGCAGGGAATACCCCCCGGAGGAAGAAAAAATGAACCTCGTGGAAAAAGAGGCGTTTACGATGAACTTCCGCAAGTTCTCCTGCTCTACGGTCAAGTTATCACAACCTCGTCATCATCCGGCCACGAAAGCCGCAGCATAACACCATGCATGGCCGTGCAAGCCTCCCCTCCGCAACAATCCGGAATCAGTATGCATCGGCTGAAGCCTTTCCTGTTTTTTTCAAGCCGCCCGGGTATCCTTTTCCGTTTGCAGAGGGGGGGAACAACCTGCGGCAAAAAAAGATCATGCAGCCATTTCCGGAAAATCAATGCCCTTTTGACAGGGAGTAATCAAAAAAGGGGCACCAATTATCCATTCGGTAATCTTTGCCCTGGATATGGGCCTTAACCTCATCTCCCTGGGAATCCCTCAGACAGCCCCGCGCCCCCGTCCGCGGACCGGAAGGACGGTGCTCATTAATCGTCATCCCATAGCGTAGACGCCCTTTCCTCGGGTCCTTCTCCGTCAACAGCTGTACCGCATTCTTCCCCACCAGCCGGACAGACTTGATGGCAATATCCTCTCCCTCAGCCCCCACAAGGGAAAAACCATAATTGCCAGGATCGTCAACCGTCTTCGTGTCCAGAACCAAAGGGGGGCAGGGAGCATAAAATGCCACTTCCACCGTCCAACCCTTTCCGGACTTCCTGATTTTATGGGTCAGGGGATGCACGGGTTTCCAGTCCGCCCCATCCAACAGGACTTTCTTCATGACATAGCCCACATACTCCCCATAAAGGCGGGACATGGGCGCCGTCAAATGGACTCCGTCGCTATACTCGAAATGATACATCGGGGTCGTCATCACATACCGGCTGTCCTTCTCCAAAGCCATCTCCAGCTGTTCCAAGGCAATAGCCGGATAATCCGTAGGATTAAACTGATAATAATTCAAATGGGAACCAACCTGATAGCCGAAACAGACCACATCGTTTTTCTGCCCGGTCACGGCCCTGGCGTCATGATTTATGTCCCTGATCAGCTTTTCCATTTTTTCCCGGTACCATTCCCTCGTCTTTCTGTCCTGGTGATCCGTCTCTCCCTGGGTCCAGATAAACGCAGGCATGGAAAGGGTCTTCCCTTCCCGGTCAGCCAGTATTTTGGCGGCCTTCAAATCATCCAAAATGCGGTTGTAGGCTCCAGTTCCCCTGCCCAGGGAACCAAGGCTCGCCCCACCCACTCCCGTCGCAGAACAAATCAACCGGATACGGGAAGCCGTAACGGGAGAATAATGCTGCATCAGGCGGAACAAACGACAGGCAGCCCCGGATACGGGAGTTTCGCCGCGCGGACCGTTCACTCCTTCCTCCAGAGGAACCAGCATCTTGCGGTCACTGCCGTTCTCATACGCTCTCACCCCTCCCCTGAACATATACAAGCCCCCTTCCTCCTGCTTTTCCGTTACAACGGGCTTAGCCGTCCAGCCCACAGAAAGGGATTGACCGTAAGAAGTTAAATAATTCCAATCCGCCCACTCTGTTTTCCGGGAGGCACAGATGGATGCGGAAGCCGCCGCAGCCATGTGGAAAGCAAGCAAAATCAAGGTAACAGGAATATTCATCAGATAATTCAACGGACTCTGTCCGTGAACATACGTTAGCCGTCCCCTCTTTTTATCAATTCCTGAACACAAAGCTGTCCATCCATGGCTGCAGTACCATTACGCCAGGAAATACGGAATTGCCGTTCCAGCCGGGTCCACGCCATGTTTCGGTACCATGCCGTACCGGCAGGAAAACGCATTCAATATACCAACGGGATTTTTTATCCTCCAAAAGAAAGGCGGCAGAAACATTCTCCGTATTGAATAAACAACATGAACCATTTCCCGTCTATCAACGCCATATCCGCCTCCATCTGCCTTCTGGGATGCGGACTCGCCCTGCCTGTTTTCTCCCAACAGCCGGAAAAAGGAAAACCCGATGCCGCCCACATTTCCAAAACAAAAGCTGACTGGTGGAGCCAGAGGCACGCCCTGTTAAAGCAGACCCTGGCGGAAACACCATGCCAACTGCTGTTTATCGGCGATTCCATCACCCACCGCTGGGAAACCGACGGCAAAAAAATATGGTCTCAATATTTTTCCCCCTATGCTCCTGTCAATTTCGGCATAGGAGGCGACAGGACGGAACATGTATTGTGGCGCATTGACGATTCTTCCCTTAAAACGCCACATTCCCCCCAAGTATGCGTTATCATGGTGGGCACCAATAACACGGGGCAATACAAAGGCAGGCAGACCCCGCAGGAAACGGCGGAGGGTATCCGGGAAATAGCTTCCCGGGTCCATCGGCTCCACCCCGCCACTGAAATCATTCTTCTGCACATCTTTCCCCGGGGGAAAACGGCGGAAGACCCCCTGCGCATCCAAAATGAAATGATCAACAGGGAGCTGGACAAAACAAATATGCCGAGAGTCCATGTCGTCAACATTAATTCCGCATTCCTGGACAAGGACGGCACTTTCCTGCCGGGAATTACCGGGGACCTCGTCCACCTTACAGAAAAAGGCTACCGTCTCTGGGCTGAAGCACTGCTGCCGGAAATCAAAAAATACATGAAGTAAGTCCGCTACCCCCTTCCGCCCGGCTCAACGGCCAATTCGGCCTCATCTGCGCAGAAGCAGCCAGCCAATCATGGTTGTCACTCCCGCACATAAAAAACCGGAGGGATTATTTTCCCTCCGGTTTTCGGATACGGCCGTTAAAACCGTTTAAATTGTCTTAATCACGGAAGAGTCGTCATCATCCCTGTCCTCGGCAGAAGCGGCCTTCCTGGTGGGAACAGGCGTCTTCCTGACCTTTTCCAGAGCCTTGTCCACCGCCGCAATCACCTTGTCTTCCCCGGTCTTCTGACTGGACAACTCATTATAAATCTTTTCCTTGGCCTCATAATCGGCCTTGGCTGCCGCATCGCCGGGATTGGCCTTGAACTTGTCCTCCGCCTTGAACAAGGCTTCCTCCGCAGCCTGGAACTTTGGTTCCACCGCGTTTCTCTGGTCTTCCGCAGTCTGCTTAATGCGGCCCAGCAGGCGAATCACATACGGGCGGTTGCTGAGCCTCTTGAATGCGGAAACCAGAAACTGGCGGCGTTCGCTGGTTTTAGCATCCGCAATAAGGGGGTCAAACAACTTGAGCGTGGCGTTGTCATCCCGGTCACGGTCCACGGAGAGTACGCGGAGAATCGAATCATGGGCCTGGGAACGCACGCGTTCATGCAGGGATTCGTCTTTCCAGGCCTTGAACAGGTACGGAACGGCGTCATCCGTATTCCAGTCCCCCCAGGCGGTAATGATGGCAAGCGCCTTTTTGGGATCCTCCTTATAGCTCTTTTCCATCATGTCCAGCACCTTGGGATCACCGGTGCGGGCCAGCAGCTTGTAGAGCATTTTGACGTTTTCCTCCGGCATATCTTTCTGATACTGGAGCAGTTTGGAGGAAAGCGCCTTGCGCTTGGCTGGAGGAGCTTCGTCAATCAGGTAGCGCGCCGTACGGAAAGCGGAGGAAATCAAATCCGGGGAAGCATCCTTCTTCTGGAGGATCTTCATCACGTCGTCAAGGTCGTCCAGCTTCATGGCAAAACGCATGTACTTGAGCACCACGGCCTGCTTGTCCTGGATCTTCTTATTCTTGCTTTCGCTGATGGAAGCGTACAGATCTTTCAGCATGTCGCGCATGGCGGGGCTGGAAGACTTGGCCAAAAGGGTCACCATCATGGAATATTTCTCCTTACTGTACCTGCCGACATTTTTTTTCATGTCTTCCACCACCTGACGGGCAATGTTGTCATCCATCTGGGCCATGATGGAAACCAGGTGGGCGGCGCCGGGCCAGTTTTCCCTGTTGCCCTTGACTCCCCTCACATTGGCGAGCAGCAGAGCGGCATCCTCCGCATCGGGAACGACTTTCACATCCGGGACACGGCTGAGATTCTTGGAGTCAAACAGACGGCTGCGGCCCAGTTTCCCGCCTTCCACGACCAGCGCATTCAGGCGGGCGTTCTCACCTTCCACCTTTTCTTTCTTGCTGCTGGTGCTCCATGCATAAATCCCTACGCCGGCAGCGATGACAACCAAAGCGCATACCCCATAAATGACACCCCGCAGCAGGGATTTGGATTTATCCACGGAAGCGGCCATATCCCGGGCGGATTCCGTTCCGGCGGGAGGTTGAATACCGCCGTCGCCCGCCGGAGGAGCACCAGCGGCAGGGGAAACTCCCTCGGCGGCCACAGGCTGGGGAACCGCAGCGGGAGCCACGGAAGAAGCTGGTGCTGCCCCCACGGGGGATTTTAATACTTTCAGCTTGGGAACGGCGCTTTCCGGAGCGGCGGCCGGGGATTTCTCCGCCGCAGCGGGAGCGGCGGCCGTCTTGAAAACTTTCAATTTGGGAGCCCCCCCCGCAGGAGCAGGCTCCGGAACAGACGGTTCCGGGGGCTGCACAGCCGCAGGCGCTACCCCTGCGGCCTGGGCCAGTGCAGCGGCCTGAGCCTCCGCCAGGGCTTTCTGGGCCTCCGCTACCTTGGCAAGGGCATCCTGAATCTGGGCATCCACGGAGGGCTCGGGCTGCGGAGCGGAAGCGGCTTCCTTTTTCTCCAGCTCCGCCGCAAGGCGCGCTCTTTCCTCTTCGGCAGCTACACGGGCGGCCTCCTTTTCTGCGGCAATGCGCTCGGCTTCGGCAGCCTCCTGCTCCGCCTTGATTCTTGCGGCTTCCTGCTCGGCAGCTATTCTCGCCGCCTCCTTTTCGGCAGCAATACGGGCGGCTTCCTGCTCGGCAGCCGCCTTTTCCGCAGCAATCCTGTCCGCCTCCGCCTGTTCCGCTGCGCGGCGGGCGGCTTCCTCCTGCTCTTGAGCCAGCTTGGCCTGCAACTCAGGAGTGAGAAAACGTGGCTTGACAACCTCCACGCCTTCCGCGGCGGGAGAAACAAACTTTACCTTGGGTGCGGCCGCAGGGGCTGCCGTTACCAAACGGCGTCGCAATTTGGGAGGTTCCGGCGAAGAAGGGGTTCCTGTCTGATCGGTCATCGTGATAAAATGGCTGGGAAATTGGAGTGATTTTATACGATTCCGCGGCCCCCTGCAACCTCAAAATACCGTCTGGAAAACGGGCGGGGAACAGCCGCCGTGCGTGGTTCAACAGGCAGATTGCGAAAAAAGGCTTCACCCGGGATATAACATGGAAAAGCGTTTAAATACCCCGCGGATTCTCCCGCAAAATCATAAAAAACACAATATGTTAACAACAACAATCATGAATAAAGTAAAGCGCCCGTAATAGAACTTCAAGAATACGCACCAGTCATTTAAGAATCCTCTTAAAAAATGTTATAACACATATACTTTTTTCTTGCCAGACCAAGGATGATTAGTTAAATAAACAACCACTCGTCAACATCATGAATTCCAACGACAGTACCAAAAATAAGAGGCGCTACACGCCTGAAGAAAAACAATCCGTTCTTGATTTCATTGCTGAACGGAAAACCCAAAACAAAAGGGGTGCCCAGAAAGAAGCCGCCGAACGCTTCGGCATCAGCACGGTGACCATCTCAAGCTGGATGAAGGCATCCAAGGCCAAGAGCGGCCGCAAGCCCGGCACCAAAAATACAACTGCTCCCAAAACACAGCCTCTCGCAGCCGCCCAACCCGCCGACCTGCGCCGCCTGGCGGCCGTTCTGGAAGAAATCGCCGACCTTGAAGCCCAGACAGCCAAACTCGACGCCCTGCGCGCTGAAGCGGAGGAACTCAAGAACAGGCTGACTGCCAAGCAGGCCTGATTGCTTTTATTCCTTCCTTTTCCGGAAAACCGGCTTCCCCTGACAAGGGAAGCCGGTTATTTTCTTTACGGAGATCGCGCTTGCCCCCCCGGAACAATTCCTTTAATATCTGCCGTCGTGACTCAACCCGCCCACATTGCTCCCGCGAGTCAGTCTGTGGAAGGCATGTATGCCGACTACTTTCTGGATTACGCCTCGTATGTCATTCTGGAACGGGCCGTACCCAAGATCAATGACGGGTTTAAACCTGTGCAGCGCCGTATTCTGCACGCCATGGACCGCCTGGACGACGGGCGTTATAATAAAGTGGCTAATATCGTGGGAGACACGATGAAATTCCATCCGCACGGCGACCGTTCCATTGCAGACGCGCTGGTGGGGCTGGGACAAAAAGGGCTGCTTATCGACACGCAGGGGAACTGGGGCAATATTCTGACAGGCGACCCCGCAGCGGCTTCCCGCTATATTGAAGCCCGCTTCACCTCCTTTGCGCGTGACGTAGTATTCAGCCCCAAGGTCACGGAATGGCAGCTCTCCTATGACGGCAGGAACAAGGAACCGGTCAGCCTTCCCGTCAAATTCCCCCTTCTTCTCGCTCAGGGAGCGGAAGGCATCGCCGTGGGGCTTTCCAGTAAAATTCTTCCCCACAACTTCAATGAGTTGATTGAAGCCTCCATCGCCTACTTGCGCGGCCAGCCCTTCCAGCTTCTGCCGGACTTTCCGACCGGAGGCGTGATGGATGCCACCAACTACCGTGACGGAGAACGAGGGACGGGCCGCGTCCGCATCAGGGCGCGCATCCTCACGGAATCGAAGAAACTTCTCCGCATCACGGAAATCCCGTTCGGCGTCACCACGGAAATCTTAATTGATTCCATTGTCTCCGCTGCGGAAAAGGGAAAAATTAAAATCGCCCGCATTGAGGACAATACGGCCCAGCATGTGGACATCCTGGTCCATCTCCCGGCCGGAGCGGATCCGGAGCAGACGAGGAAAGCCCTGTTTGCCTTCTCCGCCTGTGAAGTCAGCATCTCCCCGAATGCCTGCGTCATTGTGGAGGAAAAACCCAGGTTCATGTGTGTCAGCGACATCCTGCGCTACAATACGGACTCCACCAAGGAAATCCTGCGCCAGGAGCAGGAAATCCGACTCAAGGAACTGAACGAGGCGTGGCACCAGGCAAGCCTGGAAAAAATATTCATTGAAAACCGCATCTACCTCTCCATAGAAGATTCCGAAACGTGGGAAGAAGTGCTCGGCACCATTGACCGGGAATTGCAGCCGTTTGCATCCCGGCTGCGCGCCCCCATTACCAGGGACGACCTGGTAAGGCTGACGGAAATCAAAATCAAGCGGATTTCCAAATTTGACGCTTTCAAGGCAGACCAACACATCCGCCAGCTTGAAGAGGACATCGAACAAACGCAGAAGAACCTCAACCAGCTTACCAAATTCACTATCCGCTGGTTTGAAGCCCTGCGTAAAAAATACGGCGCCGCCTATCCGCGGAAAACGGAAATTTCCTCCTTCGGCTCCGTAAACCGCGCGCAGGTGGCTGTTGCCAATGAAACATTGTATATTGATGACGAAGGCTTTGCCGGTTACGGCGTCAAGAAGGGAAACCCTGTCTGCAAATGCTCCACGCTGGATGACGTGTTGATCATTGACAATGCAGGCGTGCTCAAAATCGTGCGGATTCAAGACAAATTTTTCGCTGGTAAAAACCCCCTTTATATTTCCGTCATCAAAAAAGGGGACGACCCCGTGTTCAACCTGATTTACCGGGACGGAAAAGACGGTCCCGTGTACGCCAAGCGTTTCCGCATAGGAGGGTTCACCAGGGACAAGGAATATCCGCTTACCCGAGGCGCAAAGGGAACGCGCATCTTCCACTTCTCCGTGCATGAAACGGAGGAAAACAGTTCCCAGATAAGCGTAAACGTTTATCTGAAAGCTGTTCTGAAACTCCGTAACCTGATCAGGCCCTTCCACTTCGCGGACCTGAGAATCAAAAACCGCGGTGCCCAGGGAAATATCATTACCAGGCATCCTGTGGAACGCGTCTCCCGCATCATGCCTCCGGCCAAGTCCGGAAATGAGGAAACGGAAGGGCCAACAACCGCTCCTTCCGCAACAGCGGAACGGACGGAAGGCTCACCCGCCCCCTCCGCGGAAACGCTGCATCCTGAAACAGCCCCACATTTGGAGGAACCGCCTGCCGATCCGCCGCTGGAACAGGGCTCCCTGTTTGACTCCTGAAACGTTTTCAATCTCTTAAAATGGAAATATCCATGCCTGACTATCCATTTTCGGCTTGCCACAACGGGCCATCTTCTGTAGATATGGGCCACCTCATTACCATGCCGCTTTAGCTCAGTGGTAGAGCACCCGCCTTGTAAGCGGACGGTCGTCAGTTCAAATCTGACAAGCGGCTCCATCATAACCCGCTCAAGGTCAATCCTTGAGCGGGTTGCTTTTATGAGACGTGCGCCATTACTCGTTCCCATGAATTTCCGGCGTGCCGCTTTTGAACATTCATCATCCATTCATATCTCCGGCGGAATGCAGCAGCCGCAGAAGCAAAGCGGGACGCAACATCTGGCAAGAGGCCATTCCACCCACAGGCATCCCCGTCAACTTCCGGCAGCGAAGGGTCATTCCCGGAGCGGGAAGAAGGTTCCGTTGGCGATAACGCCGCCTCAGCAAGCCGTTTCCCCCCTTGAATACGCCTCCATTGCCATTTCGACCAAGGGAACCATGATTCAAGCCAATGGATACTACAGAAAAAAAGATGGCCGCGGCTATCCTCCGGTTTGAAGACAGCCGCGTTACCGGGCCGGAT
>OJPA01000021.1_pt1 | contig 123170 bp, 137 predicted proteins | sample 1598411 | NCBI WGS metagenome assembly OJPA01 (sample SAMN03922477, study PRJEB24848) | human gut metagenome | isolation source: stool sample | host: Homo sapiens | place: Germany | collected 2010-11 | reverse complement strand
AGCGTCAGATGTGTATAAGAGACAGGTTTAAGAGAATCGTATCTTAAACATTCCATTGGAGCAAATGAAACCAATTGATCGCCTAAATCTGGACCTGTATAGGCAGGATTGATATTTGCTATATCTTTCAGTCTCATAGCTCTAACTCCTTTTCAAGATTTGCGATTGCCTTGTCAATATCCGAAATCTCGGCAAGGATGGAATCTACCGGTTCAACGGTCTCGGGAACATAGAATTCCTTGTTGAAGTTCACCTCGACACCCACGACATTCTCACCAATCGTATAGGGCTTGTAGATATAGCGTTGGAGAAAATCCTTGATGCCTTGTTCATTGACTTCGGGATTGGGATCGAACGGAATAATCTCCGAGTCCTTACAACCGACAGGACGCAGTATGGCTTTTATTTCATATTTCGTTTGTTCTTTACGGGCTTTCTTTGTAGAGAATGAGAATTCTCCATAACCAATCTCCTGCATATATCCTTTGGAATCAACGTGGCGGATATTACGAGTCAACGAATCATATACATACATCTCGTTCTTTGCACATTGCAGCGTAAACGAGGTCTCTCCATCGGCCCATGAATTAAGACGTGCACACAGTTTTTCAGCTCTTTCAAGCGACAGATCAAACAAATCTTCACCCAGCATGGGGTCGATATTTACCGATAACACAGCAGGCTTGGCCAAAGTCGGCTCCCGGTCTATGGCGTGTTTGACGGTAAGCCCCTCGTTGCTCACTTCGTAGAGCGTAAGTTGCTGCTTGTTGAAATAGAAATGCCATTTGTCGTAAACCTTGGCAATGGCGCAATCCTTGAATTCAACCAGCGCTCGGACAATGGCTGCACGATGCTCGGGGTTCATCTCCTTGCGTTTCGAACCCTTGTTTTTCTTCAACGGCTGCCAAAGATCGGCTGCGTTGATAAGGATTACCTTATCTTTTCGTTCTGCCGGTTTATTCTTGTTGAGAATCCACAAATAGGTGACGATACCCGTATTGAAGAACTCGTCAGACGGCATCTGAATAATGGCCTCCACCCAATCGTTGTCGAAAAGATATTTGCGGATATTGCTCTCGCCACTACCGGCGTCGCCGCTGAACAGCGACGAGCCGTTGTTTACTTCTACGACAATACCTTTGTTCTCGTGCAGGTGCCATGCGTTGTGCTGCAAGAAGAGCAATTGCCCGTCGCTCACCGTAGGCAGGAATGAAAACTGTCCGGTTTGGTCGTTCCGAATCTCTTTCTCGTAACCTTTCCATGGAATTCCGTAGGGAGGATTGGCAACAACGACGTCAAACTCTTTGCCCTTGAACGGCAGAGAGGTTAGGGTATTGCCATATTTGATTTCGGTATTCTCGCGGAATAACGATTCGATTTTCGCCAAAGCATATAGCGCATCGTTCCAGTCGCAACCGTGAGCAGCTATATATTTGTAGCCGGCCTTATCGCGCAGACGGTCCACGACGCCGAACAGCAGGTTGGCTCCACCGCACGTCGGGTCGTAGATATGTACAAAGTCATCGGTGGAGATATCGATCTTCGCCGCAACGATTTCGGCAATCAGCGAAATAATATCTTCCGGGGTGTACTGCTCTCCGGCCGTTTCTGCCGATATGTCGGCCCATTTGCGTTTGATATGCTCCTCGAGTGTGGTTATTTCCGAATTGTTATAAGGCGAAAGGTCTATTTGTGCCCATTGAGTGATATACTGCATCAGAATGCCTTTCTTCCGCAATTCGGCAACTATTCCGTCCAGATTGAGGTATTTGCTGTCGTCGGTACCACGCTCGATGCCGAGCAATTCTTTGAGCGTCCCATCAAAGCCAGCCAGATAGCTTCGGAAATCCTGTTCAAATGTCTTGTCATTATTGCAAATGGTGGACAGTGTTTTGCCTTCGCGAACAATGTAGTCGTTATATCCACACTCACGGTCTCGGAAGGCTTCGATAAATTCCTGCAAGTTGTTCTCACGGGTCAGGCCCTCGGAGGCTTCAATATCTGCCATTTCATTTCGCATACGCCCTTCGAGCATGATGAGAGCGAAGAATGGCATCATGTAATCAGGAAATTTGCTTTGCTTGATTCCCGATGATATGAGTAAATCGGCGCACGACCAAATGTCGGATTCGTATGATAATATATCTTTCATAATTCTACTATCGTTCTTCTTTGTCTGTAATCAGGTCTTTCAAGTCGACTTGCAGGATGACGGCTATTTGTTGAAGGGTCTCAAGGTTTGGTTGGATTCTATTGCAGGCATAGGCATTAACCATGCTGAAGCTCTTGTTAAGCTGCTTTGCCAGCCATGTCTGAGAGATACCTTTCTCTGCCAGAACGGCTTTTATCCTATTTAATTTCATATTATGCCTCGATCGAATAGTACAAATATAGCGAATTATATTCGATATGCCGATTGGTTTTGTTGTCTTTGTCTAGACAGGCGTTATGAATCTCTTTTTCGTTAATGGCAAAAATTAGTTATTCCACAATAATCATTTAACCTGATCTAAAAGTGTTGAAGTTAATAGCAATCAAACCTCTTGATGAATGTTACGCGTCTGTTTATAAATAAAATGCCTGATGATATGTAGGGTTTGATACATATACGACTAAATATTGTAATTTATATGTGAATTGGTTCATTCTGAAATGGTTGCAATTGGATATAACCTGGTTGCAATTCTCATTTTGAAACCTCCAGCCCCTATGTGCTTTTATAATGCCCATAGAGATTCTATTTAGAAGCAAAATTGAGGTAAGAATTACGCAAGTGATCACGATAAGGAGACGGAATGCTGGGTGGTGGTCAAGCGGGGGCGTCCTATTGATGACGATACCTTCTGGTATGTCGATGCTGTGGAAGAGGCTTTGTGTTTTGGTTGGATTGACAGCACAACCAAGAAGATCTCCGAGGAGGTGACGGCTCAAAAACTTTGTCCTCGGAAACCTCGTAGCAATTGGTCGGAACTGAACAAGGAACGATGCCGCCGCATGGAACGGCTAGGGCTGATGACTGATGCAGGTAGGGCTGTCTTGCCGGATATGAGCGAATCCAGATTTTCCATTGATCCCGATATTTTGCAAGAGTTGCAGTCTGACCCTGTTCTCTGGGAAAACTTCTGCCGCCTGCCGAACCTTTACAAGCGGGTGCGGATTGATACCATTCAGATCAAAAAGAACCAACCCGAACTTTTTTGGAAACGCCTCGACAAATTTCTTAAAAACACCCGCAAAGGCATTCTCTACGGTGAGTGGAACGACAACGGGCGGTTGTGAGTTCAGCTCCTTTTCATCCGGTAGCAAAGTAAGAGCCCGGCGCGAAATGCCAACCTCAGGCCCCGGAGGGGTTTCCGCAGGGAAAAGCCTCTTTCGGCAGAGCCCTTTCCCCGCGGAAAAGGTTGTCGTATTCGCTCCGGCCCGCTTTTGAAGATGCTACCGATGGAAAGGAGAAAAACCATGCTTCGGCTGTGTGTCGTGTCTCTCGTTCCCTGGCCCATCTTTCGTCCATCGTCCTCAATCCCCGCTGCCATCTAAGATCAATTTGTTGCCCATTTTTCTCGCGTTTGAGCCATGATGGAGATTGGTGATATAAGTTATGCTCTGTGGCGGTTTTTGAGGCGTATGGCCTGTTTCTGTGGTTTCTGTCGTGTATTTATCGGGCCTCCGCCGTAGGCGCGACGCCCAACCATCCCCGATGCAAGAATGTGAGCAACGGCCGAAGTCTTGTTGTTGCTCCAGCCCTATGTATCCAACTGGTATCCGCAAATCAATATGTCTGCAAAACAACAAAACAGAGAGCCAGCAAAACAGTACGTCAGTAAAATAACAAAACAGTGTGTCAACACAACAGCGAAACAGCAAAACAGGAAGACCCTGACTTCAGTCAGTACTTCAGTCAGTCAGTACTTCAGTCAGTCAGTACTTCAGTCAGTCAGTACTTCAGTCAGTGCTTCAGTCAGTATTTCAGTCAGTCAGTACTGAATTCAGTCAGTACTGACGTCAATCAGTCAGTCGGCCTTTTTGATAAGACACTCTGCGGGCCTTCCTTTTTTTGATCGGTTTTGTTCCCGATGTTGGCTTCGGGAACGGGTGGTTCGCCTCTTCAGATTGGCCGGCGAACAAGCGGGAACGGGACGTGATATTCGACCCGTTTTTGGGGGGCAGAAACATTATATGTTTTGCCCCCGGCAAGCTGTGTTTTCCGTTACGCGAAATAGATTTCGTAACAGAAAACAGCTTGCCCGCAAGGGGGGGGAAAACTCCTCCGAAGTCGTCGTTTTTTACCGGGCACCCCATGTGCCGAGACCGGATTTTAACCGCCGAAGGGTGTCCGGCACCCTTTGTTCAAAAATGGGGACCTTGGAAGGCATAATTGCGTCCTACGGGCAAAAGAAAAGGAGCAGACTTTCAAAGGCTGCTCCGACAAATGGGGATATTATGTTTCGATTCTCGGATGAAAACACACCGGTTTTCTGACTGTAATCACGAGATATGACGAACATTCAGAGGCTTGTTCCATCTCAAATCGAGGCCGTGACACGACCCTTTCTTCATGCACATAAGCAACGTAATACAAAGGAATTAGCCGTCCCAAAGGCCTTCTTACACGCTCAATTCCATAGAAATTCTGTCAATTATTACCATGTTTTGCGGCGGTTAAGGACCATTCTTTTGTGCACAAAATACCTGGAAAACCTGCTTATGGGCACACCCAAATATGACCAAACAATTGCTGTCAGTGGAGGAAAAGAAGGTTGCACTCCATTTATCGAGTTTATTCTTAGAGTAATTGCAGAGACATGGACTACCCAGAAAGAAACTTTTCCTCTCGGGCAGGTCTTTAACACTCAATCCGTGAACATTCCAGCCCCAGCTACCTGCTATATTCTGTCCGTGGCAGTGGTTGGCGTCGGTGTGGCAGTGGTTGGCGTCGCGTACCCTTATACAACCAATGATTCCTCTCGGTAACTTTGCCTTGTGAAACAGACCGAGATCGGATCCTCTCCCTCCGGACAGTTAGAAGGACAAAATAATAGCATTGTCGTCTGCTGGATATCGGTCCACATTAAACACAGAGGGGCTTCGTCTCCTCCATGCAAAAATGGATACTATGGAAGACCTTATTTCTCGCAGCAAACAAGGAAAACCGGGTAGGCCTCCCAAAGCCGATCCGGCAAAAAAATGCGTCATGGTCCGATTTACGGACGAAGAATACGCCCGTTTTCTGACCATGTTCGAGAAATCCGGTATGCATTCAATGGCTCGTTTCATCAAAGGACAGGTCTTTGACAAAGCATTTCGCGTCATCCAAATGGATCGAGGCGTGACTGAGATTGCAGCCATTCTATCCTCCCACCATGCTCTATACCGTAAAATCGGAGTCAATTACAATCAGGTTGTAAAGATGCTGTACATCCATTTCTCGCAGAAAAAAGCTCTCGCAATGCTCTATAAACTGGAGAATGAAACACGCAATTTGATTGCTGTCAGTGAGAAGATTTTTGCCACAGTTCAAAAATTAAGACAAAATGATAGCTAACATAACTACCGGAAAGAATGCGTATGGCATTCTGAATTACAATCAGTTGAAAGTCAACAAGGGAAAGGCTTCCGTATTGTCGACAAGACTGATATTTGAAGATCCAGACGGGAAATACAACGTCTCGAAGATGGCCGAAGAGTTTCACAACTCGATGCCAGAATGCATCAGGACTGAAAAGCCGATAGTACATATCTCCCTGAATCCGGACCCCAAGGATGAGATTGACGACGAACTACTGATCACGATGGCCGAAGAATACCTGGACGGAATGGGTTGGGGAAACCAACCCTATATCATCTATAAACACACCGACATCGAAAGGGTTCACATCCATATTGTTACAACACAGGTCGATATAACCGGGCGCAAGATCAATGACAGCCATCGCAACAGACGAAGCGTTGCCGTGACCGAGGAGTTGGAGAAGAAATACCACCTTCATCCGGCGAAAAAACAAAAACAAGTTACTCTATGGCAACTCAAACCCGTAGATTACCACAGAGGCGACCTGAAAAATCAGATCGCCGCCGTGGTTAAACCGGCACTCGCCATGTATCGGTTTCAGACCATGGGTGAATTGAGAGCGCTACTCGCCCTGTATCGTATCGGTGTAGAAGAGCTGCAAGGGACCCGTGCAGGAAGGCCATACCACGGTTTGGTATATACCGTGCTGGATGAGAATGGGGAAAAAGCACCCGTAACGCCGCTGAAAGCATCCAGTCTGGGAGATGACGCCTCCTTAAAAAAGGTCGAGACCATTCTGGCAAGCTCCCCGGAGAAGATCAAGTCCGCCAATCTTCATAAAATGATATTACATCATGTAGAGGAGGCGCTGATTGCTGCGCCATCCGAAGAGGAGTTGTGCAAACGTCTGAAAACCCATCACATCGATTTATTCCTGCGCCGAAATGATCAAAACCAAATCACCGGCGTCACATTCATCGATCACGAGAATCGCTGTGTGCTCAATGGTTACCGACTCGGGAAAAGGTACTCGGCAAACGCCTTCAATGAGAGGTTCGGCAATACCAAGAAAAAAGAGACAACGACTAAAAAAATATTGAAGAGAAAATTATAATCCCAACTCAATCTGAAAACGGCAGCTGCCAGCGGTTGTAATTGTCGGTGGATCACGTTCGGCATAGGTGTCGTACGAGAGATCGGCCTGCATCTTCAGCCTTCAGACCCCCAATCTTCCGCTGCGGGAGTTGCTCGACGAATTGGAGAATATTGCACCGATCCGCTGCTCAGTCAATCAGGGCGTCGTCACGATCGGCAGACGATAGCCGCCAGACCCCATCAAAAACAACGCACCGGTTTGCGCCCCAGTTCCAGCCCGCAGAGGACGTCGAGCGAACTGGGGCGGCCGTCCGTGCGGAGGGCGTAGACGCTTTCCTCGGACAGCGAAGCGATGGTGTAGTTGCGGGTTTGGGCCGTTTGCCAACCGGTCCGACGGGCGTTGCGGACGGCAAAGACCAGGATGCGCTGCTCGGCCAGGGCCTCTTCGACAGCAGGCGGGTACCGGCGGTAGAGGGCGCGCCCCAGAGCCCAGATCACCGGGTGACGGGCTTTTAGCAGGAGTTCAAAGACGGATTTTTCGAGCGGGGATTGGAAGCCGCTGATTACGACGCGATCGGTTGCGCAACACGCCTCGGCCCAGCGTAGGGTCTGCTCCTCGACGGCCGGTGAGACGACGCGCGAGGCGAAGAAGGCGACCTTTCGGCGGTTGAGCAGGGCGGGGTTTCCGGTGTAATCGTAATCGAAAGCCATAAAAAAACGTGGGTTGCCGCATTGACTTACCACGCATTCAGGCCTTCGCTGCCCCTCTCGAAATAAGCAACACGGACAGCCCACGCGAAACGTGTATTGCACATAATGCGCCAATAGCGCACGGATGCAATACATACGTTTACGGAGCGCCCGGCTACATTTCTTTCGAGAGATCAAAGTTGCGAAGTTTGAATGCGAAAGAAAACGTAACAAAACGTTCGTATAAAATGTCTGGCTCCGCGGATCGGCACGGAACCATCTACAAAAATAGAAAATTAAATCGGAAAACCGCCAACGGCCGCCGATTTTTGCGGCAAAGCGTCTGTCGGGCGGTGTGTATCGTTGTAGTTTATTGCCGCAGGCGGGTCGACCTGCTTTCCGCCTGTCGGCAAATTTCGTATCTTTGTCTTGGATAGGACGCGCCGAAGGCCGTTCATAAACCGAAGAGAGCATGAGCACCCTGGAACGAGCCATCGAGATTGCCACCGAGGCGCACAGCGGCCAGCGCGACAAGGCCGGGAACGACTATATCGGCCACCCGTTGCGGGTTATGGCCGCGGGCAAAACCCCCGAAGAGAAGATCGTCGGGGTGCTGCACGATGTGGTCGAGGACAGCGACTGGACGCTGGAGGGGCTGGCGGCCGAGGGGTTTGCGCCCGAAATCATCGAGGCGCTGCGGTGTTTGACCCACGCCGAGGAGGAGTCCTACGACCGTTATATTGCCCGCATAAAGGGCAATCCGCTGGCCGTGGCGGTCAAACTGAACGATTTGACGGACAACATGGATATTCGTCGCCTGCCGTACCTCTCGGACAAGGATGTCAAGCGGCTGAAGCGCTATCTGCGGGCCTACAAGCAGCTGACCGGCGAGCCGACCTACTCGGTCTATGCCTGCCGCCAGGAGTATCCGAACGCCTACCTGCCCTGGACCGAGGCGGAGGATCTGGAGCTGACGCGCCGGTGGTGTGAGGGGGCGACGGAGGAGGAGTTGTCCGCCCATTTCCAGCGCAAGCCCGGCGCTATCCGTTCGCGCATCGAGAAACTCGACCTGGAGCGGCTCTATGGAAAACGGGCCAAGCAATCCTGACCGTACGCCACAGCCTCGGGTGCCGTCTGCGAAGTGCGGCGAGACGATAAACTGATTCGCAATGATACTGAGCGTCAGCCGAAGAACCGATATTCCCGCTTTCTATTCGGACTGGTTTTACAACCGGATCCGGGAGGGGAATGTGTGCGTCCGGAATCCGATGAACCGGCACCAGGTCAGCAAAATCCGGCTATCCCCGGATGTGATTGATTGCATCGTCTTTTGGAGCAAGAATCCAGCGCCGATGCTGCCGCGTTTGGGCGAACTTGCGGACTACATGTACTATTTCCAGTTTACGGTCACTCCATATGGCAGGGAGCTGGAGAAGGGGCTTCCGCAGAAGGAGACCATTATTGAGACGTTCAGACGGCTGTCCGACCGGATTGGCCCCAAGCGGGTTATCTGGAGGTATGACCCGATTCTGTTCTCGCAAAGCATGGATGTCCGCTATCATCTGCACGGTTTTGAGGCAATCGCCAAACGGTTGGCATCCTATACCCAAACCTGCGTGATCAGTTTTGTGGATCTGTATCAGAAGACGCGGCGCAATTTAAGGGCGACAACGGCTCGTGAACCGAGTGCGGATGAAATTACCCGATTGGCTGCGGGGCTGGCCTCCATCGCATCAAGCTATGGTATCCGAGTTCAGAGTTGCGCGGAACGGATAGATCTGGAGCCGATGGGCATCCGGCATGGCCGATGCGTCGATCGTATGTTGATTGAAGAGTTGCTGGGGGCCCGATTGAATGTCGCCAAGGACAGGAACCAACGGCCGGAGTGTGGATGCGCGCAGAGTGTGGATATCGGGGCCTATGATACATGCAGCCACGGCTGTCTGTATTGCTATGTCAACACCGATACGAAGACGGTGTATCGGAACCGGGGGTTGCATGACCCGTCGTCGCCGTTGTTGATCGGCCGAATGGAGGAGGGCGATGTCGTAAAGGAGCGGGCGATCCGCTCGTTTAAGGGGAGCGATGCGCTTTTTTAGGGGTAGATAATCCGGCCGCCCCGATGGGCTTGGGACCGGTCGGACCGATGCGTGCCGCTATCTCGGACGCCGTTTGCGAAGGACGAACTCGGTCGCCTCGCGATCCTTCTGTTCGGCGGTCCGCACGGGATTCTGCAGCAGCCATTGTTCCAACTCCTCGCGCAGGAAATAGACATTCTTGCCGTGAGGCTTGTAGTGGGGGATGCGGGCGTTGTGGGTGAGTTTGTACATGTAGCTCGGTGAGATGCCTGTGAAGTCGCAGGCTTCGGAAAAGTTCAGGACATTCTTCTGTCCACGCAGCAGTTGTTCGATGCGGTCGAGGCGTTCCTCGACGGTTAGACTCATTTGCATAAAAACACAATTTAAAAGGTTTGACAAAGGCGTTGCGCAACGCACGGGCTTGTAATTACAGAGACAAAGAAACGAAGAAAAAAAGCTGACGACATTGTCTGCCAACGTTTCCGCTTGTTTGGACAATCTTTCCCATCTTTTTCCCGTGTTCAGGCACCCTGCAAATACAACGACGGAACCCCGCAAAGGGACTTTGCCCGTGCTTGTTGGGGGGATTTATGGGCAGACTATGACTGCGCGGCCTCCAGGGCCCGGATGCAGTCGAGAATCTGTTGCTCGCGTTTTGCGTCGATGATGTCGGCCATCTGCTTGGCCGCCGAGAGGTCCTTGGCCGTAAGCGGCTTGCCCAGCTTCGAGAGGAAGCAACCCTTGGCTCCCGCCACGCGCTGCCACTTCGGGGTGATGAACCGCGCGGCGCTCAGCGATTCGAGCAGCAGCGCCAGCAGCTTGTTGTGGGTCGTCTGCAGCGGTTCCGGAAGCTGGCAGGCGAGCATCAGTTCAACCTCCGGGCGGGTGACGTCGCGCCGGAAGAGGCCGATGCGGTTGATGTGTTCGGTCAGCAGGTCGAGTTGCCGGTCGGTGAGGCGCGGCGAGAAGTCCTCCGGCGTGGGGTCGAACCCTGTGCGGCTGCGGTTGATGGCGCGGCGCTTCTCGGCCTGCGCCTGCAGGGCGGTTTCGTGTTCCCGGGCCTGCTCCAACTCCTCCTGCTGTTGCCGCGTGAAGCCGGCAATCTCCGCAACGGCGCTCTGCACCTCGTCGAGCCGGGCGTTGAGGTCGTCCCGTACGGGGGCAGGGTAGCGGTTATAGAGGTACGCGAAGGTCTGGTCGATGCGCCGCTGTTCGTTGCGCGTGAAGTTGCCGTAGGCCAGCCGGCGTTCGTAGTCGCGGTGCTGCTCGTCGAGGTAGCGACGGGCCTCCGCACCGGTGAGTCCGCGGCACTCGATCTCGCTCTCCAGGTAGTGGAGCGTAAAGCGGGGATCCTTGAAAAGAACGACGCAGAAGGTGAGCCAGCTGAAGAGAACGACCAGCGCGTAGAAGATCGACGCCGGCACCATCCATAACCAGCCCAGCAACCGGCTCCGACGTGCGAGCTGCATGCGCACACTCCCGATCCATGCACGGACCCGGCTGTTGGCACGACGGTGCGAGTAACGGATGTATTCGATGCGGTTCATGGGCGGTCGGTTGCGGTGCGAGGGTGAAGGCTGAAGCCCCGTCTTCCAAAGATAATCATAATTCCGGAATCCGGTTCACCGCTTCGCGTTTCTTCTCGTCCATAATTTGCGCATAGACCTGTGTGGTCTTCAGCTCGCGGTGGCCGAGGAGCTTCGAAAGGGTGTAGATCTCGGTACCCAATGATAGCTGGAGCACGGCGAAGGTGTGGCGCCCGCAGTGGAAGGTGATGTGCTTCGTGATGCCCGCCTTCATGCACCATTCGCGCAGCGCGAGGTTGTGCCAGGCGGAGTATTTCAGCCCCGAGAAGACCCGCTCGTCGGCCCTGCCGCGCGGCCCCATGTAGCGCACGGCCTGTTCGGCGATGTCGAGGTACTCCAGACCGCGGGTCTTCTTCTGGCGGAAGACCACGCGCGTGCCGCCGTCGAACTCCTGCACCTCGCCCCACGTCAGCTTGTTGATGTCGCTCCAGCGCATGCCCGTCAGACACGAGAAGATGAAGGCGTCCTTCAGCACGGGGTAGGAGCAGTCGGTCTTGACCAGCCGCTGCAGCTCCTCGACCGTGAGGTATTCGCGGTGGACGTCCTCGGTTCGTGTGGCCTTGACCCCCATGGCGGGCGATTGGGGAACAATCCCCTCCTCGACGGCCCGGTTCAGCGCCGCCTTGAACTTCAGAAAGTAGCTGTTCTGGCTGTTGGCCGAGAGGGCGGTGCCGCTCTTCGTGCGGGCCTCCTTGGCGAGGTAGTTGCGGAATCCCTCGACGAACAGCCGGTCGACCCGCTCGAAGGTGGTCTCCGTCCCCGCATAGGCGATCAGGTGTTTCAGCATGCTGTCCCAGTTGCCCCAGTTGCCGGGCGAATCCTTGCGCTGCTCGACCATCCCGCGGATAAACTCGACCAAATTGGTGCGGATCTTGAAGGGCACGGCGAATCCGTACTGCTCGTTCTGCTCGGCGAGCAGCCGTTTGGCCTTGACCCTCTCGGCCATCTCCAGATTGATTTTGTTGTGGTCGCGCTCGGCCTTGTTGCGGGGCGTGGTGTAGAGGAAGTATTCGAGGGTCTCGAATTTTCGCTTGGCCCTTGTCGTGCCGTTGGCCCCGAGGGTGTACCCCAGGTAGTATTCCAATACCAAAGAGGTTCGCCCGTTCTTCAGTTCGCGTTTGATAAGCTTAATCTCCATAGGCGTGCGTTTCGATTGGTGTGTTGCAAAAATAGGGATAAAATTTGCAACATGCAAGTGCAAACGTTACAAATACGTTGCAAAAACGCGCCTCGAAGGGAGTTTTGAGAATTCGGAAAATTTTTCTCTGTGCCGCTGTAAATTGCTGATTATTAGTGTTTTTATTCTTCGATTTTCTGAATTTTGCTGCGTTAAGTTACTTTCCTATGCAAAATCTATGGTATCTTTCCAAAATAGGTTGTAACTCGCTATTACATATTGGTTTATTTATAGCCAACGAACACCACTTTGGAGGTTGGGTAACAGACGGGTAACAGAATCGAATAAAAAACCCTCTCAACGCCCGATCTATCGGTCTGTCGAGAGGGGTATTCAACGCAACTGATACGGGGTTATCAGTACCGCAAAGATAGTGATTTATTTGGATTTCTATTGCTTGGCGTAGATTATCGCATTCTCTGCCTCGGTCAAGCCATAGTCCCACATTTTGAAAGAGGAGGCGTCGATGACCTTGATATTGCGCTTATCTTCGCGGTTCACTACTTCGCCGTCCGTTCCGTATTCAAAGAATGAGATCGTCGGGGTTGCCCCCTCATATTTTACGTCTATTGAGTAATAGCAGGTCGATGAGCCGCTGATCTCTTCAAATCGGGTGTCGGTTATTACGGCGGTTCCGTATGCCGTGAAATCAGGGAAAAGGATTACCGTCGGCTTAATCTCTTTCGGCTTGGGATAGGGCTGGAAGACGATGGTTTCCGTGTAGGAGGCAGCAGAGGATAATTTATCCTCGTGGAATCCGATATAGGTTCCATTGAGGGTCTGCCAAATCTGTTTGACAGTTTCGTTCATCTCCGGCTGTGGGGCATCGTCTTTGGAGCAAGCTGCGACGCAAAGGGATAGGAATAGGATAGATAAGAGTTTTCTCATAATATGATGGTTTTATGCTTTCAAGAAATAGACAGGAATAATCGGGAGTAGAGCTTTGTCCTCCTCGCTCATGCGGTCGTAGTAGCGAATCCATAGGTCAATGAACTCGTCGATGTCGATCAGGCGCAGGCAGCGATGCCCGTTGCGGGCCTCTTTCTTGGATTCGCTGGTGAATGTCCCCGATGTAACCAGCAGGCCGACTTCGCCCTCCTTGACGAGAACTCCCAGCAGACTACGGACGACATCGACGGAGATCGCCGAGGTGGGATAATGCTTGACCTGCACTTTCAACTGTGGGGCGGTCGTGCCGAGCGGGTCTCGGTAGGCGATAATATCGATACCGCCATCCTTACCTTTCGGGGCGATGAACGGCGTATAGTAGCCCATTGCCCGTAGTAGGGCGGCGACCAAATCCTGAAACTCGTAGGGGTTCTTTTTGATGATATACTCCCGAATACCTTTCGATGCCTGACCTTGCAGCATATCCAAATCATCGGGCTGATCCGCGTTATCCTCGATGACAGATACCGCGTGTTCTTTCTGTATCTTGGAAAACTTGCCGTGAAAATCGGCAAAGAACTCTCCGGCTCCGGCGGTGAGAGCTTTCGCTCCTTCTTCCGTCAGATGCCAAATCCCGCTCTTTTTGACGAGATACCCGACCTTGCCGACCTCTATCGAATAGAAGTTGAGATACGCTTTCCAGCGGATGACCCCGCTCTTGGTCTCCTCTTTTTCATAATCGGTCAGCGGGAAAGATTGTGAGAGGGTTTCGTAGATGTCCGAAATCCTCATTTCGCCGCCGTTGGCCTCGATTGCTTTCATGGCGGCAAATACGATCTCCGCCTGCCTTGTTGTTTTTTTCTCGTTCATGCCTGCAACAGGTGCATTTAATTCGCTTGCCGTCGCTTGCAGATACGCACGAAAAATGTGGGCGTTCCCGTCGATTCAGAGGCATCGCCAAACGCCTATACTCTCAACAAAAGAAACGCCCACGTAGAACGCAGGCGTCCACCATTGTTTTTTTGAGAGTATTCCCGAAATTTTGGCGATTTTCTGAATCTCAAACAATAGCAAACGCTATATTTCCAATATGTCTGCCACAAAGATAGCGAAAGTTTAAGAATACGATCTATTATTATAATAGATATTTATTCAAAATCAGATAAATCGCCTGATTAGTGGAAAAATCTTTTTACGAAGCAGTACGAGTATGATGATGATTGCCACCCAAAAACCGCGTATTTGCGTCTGTTGCCACCATGTCAATTCACGTTCAACGGGTACGATTTTCTCAACCTCGACCTCCCGATCTCGGTAAACGATACTGTCTCTGTATTCTATCGGTCGTTTGGTCGGAATCTTCTGATCGTCCTGTTTGTTTTCAAGCGAATGCGTCAGCGACCCGTCGGGGTTGATCCTTGCGTCCGATACCGCCGCCGAGGTTTCGAGGTGGCTTGAATCTTGGCGGACGGTCTGTTCGGTTCGCTCGGCCGGTAGTCGCACAAGAATTGTATCATCAATGAATATAGTGTGATACCTTATCTTAACGAGCAAGCTGTCTCGAATGTTCGTCGAAGTTGTCTGATGCTTGCAGGTAGCGCAAGATGTCAGCACCAGCAGGCATAGGAAGTAGAGAATGTGTTTCATAACTTTTTATGCTTTGAACTCGTACACTTTTTGCGTGATACCGGCCTGTGGCAAAACGTCGAAATGAAGCCATGTTACGCCGCCCTCCACGCGAATGTTGCAGGGCAGCAGTCCCGCGTTATTCTTGATTGATTGGCGTGCTTGCTCGGCAGTCATGCCTTGAATGGTGAAATCACCTGCTTTGCCGAGGATATGAGAAGAGAGATAAACCGCCGTCTTGCCTTTCACCATCGGACACATATTGCACCGCATTCCGCGTTGATATGTTCCGACTGAATGATTATTGCAGAACATCGGTTTTTTGAGAATATCGCGCCGGATGACGAGCAGGCAATGGAGATAGTAGGTGTCGAGAAACTGCCATGCGTTTTCTCCCCACTTTTTGAGGGTATGATTGCAAACCAGTTCGTCGATGTCGAAATACTGTTTGATCTCGGTAAGGATTTCGTTGCGTGTCATAACCAAGCGAAAATTTGAATGATTAACCCTCCGATTACCGTGTAAGCGAGATCGGCCCAATCCCAGCCGTTATAGCGATATTGATCGATGACCTCCTTTGCTACACCGGCGAATACAGCGAAGATGCTGCACCATCCCGCCGAACAAGGGACGATTAGAGCGAAGAATGCAGCGATCAGCACTCCGGCGAGAAGATGCAGGATTTTGTCGCGGGCAATTCCGCCCAGCCATATCATAACGGAATCGTAGATTTTGATGATTGTCCCCATATTACTTGCATTCGGGTAAAATGTACTGAATGTGATCGGCGGCCTCCTGTAATTGCTGACGGAGTGATGTCGGATGCAGCTCTTGTGTATGGGTGAAGCCGCAGAATATCGAACCGATCCAATCATGCTCATCATCAGCCAGCCTTTTTATAACGACCGAGCAGCACCCGTTTGTCGTCATAATTGCCCGTGCTCGCTTGTCTTTGACTTCGGATTCGATATTCCGATAGAATAGGAAGTCTCGACAGGATAATTCCGCAGAGAACGCCGCCACATCAGACATAGGCAAACGCTGAATGCACGGTTTGATGGCCGACACCCCGTTGCGTTTGACTTCCAAAGAAACAGACAGAAACATGCTATTTACGAGCGGATGCGGTTGCAGGATATAGACCCTGTCGGCTCCGAGATCATGCAGTAGTTGCCATAATACGCCGTAAATCTTTGCGATATTATCGCTGCGCTTGGCTGACTTTTCCTCCTCGGCGGCTTTCCACTTTTCGATTTTCAGATCGGTCAGCTTGTTTTTGGCATATTGGTTATATGAGAACCATGCCGACAAGATGACGGCTATCGAACTGATGATTGCAGGGATATTTTCCATATTAGCATTATTCTTGCACAAAGGTAATAAATAGTACCTAATAGGTATTTATTCGGGGCATAAAAAAATTACTTCCATAGGTGTGTAGCTATTACAATGAATGTGAAATTACCGTCATTCCAACTTGCATCGTCGCCGGTATATACCGTGAATGAGTTTGCGGTACGTTCGATAACGGATGCGTATACACCGGGGCCGTTATCGCTGCGCAAAAGTTCTCCGCTTAACAGCACCGTATATTTGTCTGCGGACGAGAACGTGCCTGTCGGGAAACTGATGGTGCAATAATGTGGCGAATTGGTCATATATGACAACTGACAGCCTTTATTCTCTGCCCCGTACCAATATTGATTGTAGCGCCTCTGCTTGACAAGGCGCGGCAAGCCTCCGGAAAATTCGACCTTACCCGCAAAGATGGCTTTCAGCGGGAACCCCTCCCCCGAGTTAGCGATGCCGTATCGGAATCTATTGAGTACGAGCCATCCCTTGAATGATTCGCCCTCGCCGACACCGATAATATCTACTCCCTCATTGGGGTTGATTATTAGGTCAGACAAACGTTCTCCGTCTTCATGGAAGTAATAGCCGGTCGGGGCCGATGCCGATATTTGCCCGACCGCATTCTTATTACCCCATTTGGTGTTGAGAATGCAAGCCCGAAAACCGTTGTATTCAGAGGTAAAAGGCATTGTGAATGCCGTAAGAAATGCTGCGGATTCTCCCGGAATGACAACGCAGTTGTTATTTTGGAGACCCAATGTCGAAACCGTTATTCCTTCGCCCTCCCCGTCCAATCGGAAATATCCATCCTGAAACGGAGTTCTGATTGCGCCTTTGATGATAACATTCTCAAACGTACCGCTGTGGGCTTTCAGGTTGCCATACTTATCCCATGTGATGTTACCTTTGGCGAGTTGGCCGGAACCATCTGCGCCGCTGAAATAAATCATCGTTTGCCCGGCGGTGTTCGTAACCTGTATGGTCGCATTTCTCATAGATAAAACATTGGCGATTGCCGAGTTCCAATCGATATATGTCTTATCGTTGCCTATGCGAAAAGCATTGCTCAAAAAATCCATAAAATTTTTGCCGTCGGCCGATACGACTTTATCCGTCGTGATCCGACCGGGCAGAATCTCCGAGAACCCGTAGAGCGAAACATAGCTCCGTTCGCCGTCGTATTCGCTGTTCAAAACGCCTATCAGGAGGTGATAATACCCTGCAACATCGGTCATCTTGATCGCTTGGTCAGAGAGCAGGAAATCGCCCTTTGTCGCAGTATTCGTGCGGCTGACTTTGGCATAGAGATAATACTTCTTTTCGCCGTTGTCGAGGTATGGCGAAAGGTATTCGTTCATCTCCCAAACTTTATACTCCGAATCTGCATGAGAGGACGAGATCGTGCCGATACCGAGCGTCATGTGCTGGATGAATCCGTGCGGGATATGCAATTGCTTCGCCGTGTTGTCATAGATGATGCCGTCGCTTACCGCCGTGAGGTCGGTCTTGCTGGCGACGAACCGGAATTGCAGGCTTTCATCCCCGACGAGCATCATCATCGTCTGCACGGTCAGCGGATTGATGGAGTTCGTGAAGTTGTCGAGCATGGAATCCTCCAACATAGACATCGTCTCTTTGACATCTCGGAACCGACGCTTGGTATAGCTTACAGCATTGCGGATGCTATTATCCGTTGCCACTTCGTTTTGTCCGATCTCCCGAAGCTGCGACGAGACGCTCTTGCCTGAAACCGAGTTCGAGATTTCGAGGACGGGAGCATACGGCGAGGTGAGAAAATCCTTGATACCCGTGATGCGGATCGGAATGCCGTCGGGTGCGAACTGCTCATCGGTGAACAGAACATATCCGCCGACTTTCAGTCGCCCGCCGACACGGAGCCAATTCTTTTTCGCCCAAAGTCCTTGCAGAGTGCCTGTAAAGGTGAATTTCTGATCTTCGTTCTCATAGAGCTTGCGGGCCGCTTCGCGGAACATATCCCATGACGCCCCTGTCTTATCCGCATTGTTGCAGATGTAGGAATCCGGCAGCATGATCCCGAAAACGGCGTAGGTGTCGCCGACGGCGGGCTTGAATGTTTCGTTCGGCATCGTAACTCCGTCGATCTCCTGCGGCACGAGTTCAAAGCGGCGTTCCGAGTGGTTGTATTTGAACTCGAACTGCTTGTCGTCGCCCGCAAGCATCCCCTTTTGGAAGCTGATCGTCGCCGTCACTCCCTCGATGACATAATCGTTGAAATTCAACTCTGCGGGAATGGAGTTGTCGATGATGTCGTAGAAATTCTTTCCTGCGTCGATGGACTCGACCGCCGAGACCGTTCCCACGCGCGAGGGGTATATCTCGGAGCAATCGAGGCTGTCCTCTTTGACGGCCTCGGAAACTTTGTCGATGCGCTCGATGGAATAGCCCTCTGCATCGGAGCGATAGGTGCGGCCCTCATAAACGAGCGTCTGCGACTTCGGCAGCAGCAATTCCGCCGATCCGTATTTCGAGCGGTCGATATTGCGGTCTCCGCCCTGAACATAGAGCCGCTTGATCGGCAATTCATCGCTCTGCGTGGTGCGCCCGACACCCGGCTCGAAGCCGTTGCCCTTGCCGTATGCGAGCGATAGGGGATCGTTCTTAAAATACTCTACTTTGTGTAGCGAAATCGTGTAGTCGTTGATTTCCCACTCGGTCTCGAATTTGTTTGCGACATCCTGCAATGCAGCATCGACGTAGGTGTGATTGAACTCGACCGTCTGCTCCGCCGCATCGAGGCATTCGCCGACTTTCCAAACTCCGGCTCCGTCGCGCTGGTTGAGATTCCAGACGATAGCTTCTACGAGTTCGTGAGGCTTGGCGCACATTGACCATTTGAGGCGTTTATCGACGGGATTACGCATCTTATACAGACTCATGTTGTCCTCCAATGTTCCGAGGGTGAGCGTGTATTCGATATTGCGGGTTCCGTTCTTCTTAATGTTCTCCGGCGAGCCGAGTTTATATTTTACGCCTTGATACTCGCACCATGCCCCGACCGGAATTTCGACAAATTCCGATAGGGAGAATTTCAGGACGAGTTGTGGCTTGGACATGAGGGAGCGATAGCGGTAGCTGCTATCGCTCTCCTGTACGTCCAATGTCGTGTTATTGAAATGCAGGGTCAGCATGATCTGATTTTATTCGATGTTCAGTTCGGCGCAATCTGCGTCGATTTGGGCTTTCAACGTGGCTCTCGCTGCGAGAAATGCCTTGTAGGAGGCGATCTTTGCCTTTGCCTCGTCGCTCGTCTTGGAGCCGCCATATACGCCGAGATTGGCGGCATTGTACTCGTTGATGAGTTTCTGCTCGTAGTTCGCTTCCCACATCTGACCGATGACGGCCTCGGTGATCTTGTTGCTCGATACGGAAGCCCATACGATTACCTCATAGCAGGAATACTGCGTGCGTGAAATTTCGGTGGCGGGCTGATCTTCGTTCTCCGTCATGGCCTGCTGCTGCGGTGCGGCCTCTTCCTGAATGTCCCAACGGTAGATGTAGCTGCCGTTGCCTACCGCCTCGAATTTAGGCGGCATTGCGTCGTAATATGCACGTTTCATAGAACTGTGGTTTGATGATTGTTTTTAGTAAATGTTTTGAGTTTGATACTTTTGCCCATCCGAACCAACTGCATAATCGCTGCTTGTAGTCTTTTGCGCTGATATTGACCTTTTTATTCAATCGCGCGGCAGCACGGCAGAAATTCTGCTTGATAGCTTTCCGCATGAGCGTTTGAGCGTGATAAAACACGAATCCGACGAAATCGAGGCCGCGCCCGTGCTTGTCCGCCCGGTTCTCGGCGATAGGAAATATCTGCTCGTTGCCTTTCAGTGTCAGTTTTAAGGCCGCGAGATACTTCTTGATGTCGGCCAACAGGATGTGCAACTCCTCTTTCGTGGAGGCGAGAAATACCATGTCGTCGGCATATCGGAAATAGTACCGCACTCGCTTCTCCTCCTTGATCCAATGATCGAAGTAGGCGAGCATCAGATTTGCGAAGTATTGGCTCAAATAGTTGCCGATAGGCACGCCGTCGGTGCTGTCGATGATTGTATCGAGCAGAGCGAGCGTATCCTTGCATTTGATTTTGCGGCGGATGACGGCTTTCAATACGTCGTGGTCTATCGACGGGTAAAACTTTCGGATGTCTATTTTGAGGCAATATCGGGCGTTTTCCCGGTCTTTGATGGCCCTCTTGACATTCCGCATTGCTCCGTGAATACCTCGGCCTTTTATGCAGCTATATGTGTCTTTCGTGAAGACCGAAACCCATATCGGTTCGAGGATATTCATTATCGCATGATGCAGAATGCGGTCGGGGTAATACGGCAATCGAAATATGATCCTCTCTTTCGGCTCATAGATCGTGAACGTGCTGTATTCGGAGTTCTTGAATGTACGATTTTTCAGCGTTTCATGCAGAGCAAGGATATTTGCTTCACGATTCTTATCATGAACTTTGACACCATATGTACGGAGTTTTCCGCGTCTTGCCTTTTCATCGGCGAGACGAAGATTATCCAGCGATATGATTTTTTCGTATAAATTTCCTATGCGCTTCATTTTGACGCTTTGCTTTTCATATTCGGGGCGTTCGATAGTTCGGGAGGCCCGAAACCGCCTACTAACTCCTTTTTGAGGTGATGTTTTTTGCCGAGAGGCAGGGTCGTTACTCTCAAAATTTATGTTTTTATCTTTCTGAAAATCATTGGCGAGACCTGACATTCGCATTCGTATTCGAGGGCGTGTTATTCGTATTCGCATACGCAAATCCGGCATTCGCGCTGTTATTCGCATTACCGCCGAACAGGACACCGCAAGAGTAACCAACCTTTATACATCCATTACTCCAAATAGTACCGCGTTCCCGATGCCCGCATCGTTACCCGTCGCGGGAATTTGTCCATCTCCCGAATCTTGGCGAGGACATATTTGATTTCCCGCGAATTGGTAAAGAACTTGCGTGCGTCGCGGTCGGGGTCGTCTCGGTTCATCTTGATCTTGACGAGCGTCCGATCTGATCCGAACTTCGTTTTCACTCCCTCGATGTAGTCGCAGACCCAAAAGGTGAGGTTAATCAACTTCTGCTGCGTCGTTTCGGGGCAGTTGAAATGCTTGTTGGTTTCGTCGGCGGGGATTTTCAGGAAATCCAGCGAGCCGTCATCCTCCATCGGATTGTGGTTATTCTCCATTGTCGTATCGTTTAATTATTGGCCGAGCGTGTTTTCTGTGGCGTTATCCGTTATGCGGGGATAAAGCAAAGGCGAGACCCGACATGCGCAGTCGTATGCGAGGGCGCGTGATTCGTAGCCGCAGACGCAAATCCGGCATTCGCGCCGTTAGACGCAGTACCGCCGAGCAGGACACCGCGCAAAGCTTCGGTCGTCGGAATGTTGGTATAGTGGTAGTCGCAGAAATAGGTCGAAGAACCGCCTCCTACGACGGAGGGCATGATCTCTCCTCCCTCGCCGAAAATCACCTCCTTGACATACCCCTCTGCGCGGGCCTCGTTGCCTACATGGGCGTAGCCGTTGTAGCCGCTATCCGAGAATTTGGCCGGATCGGCGCAGATGAAAACCTTGCTCAACTCGTCGCCGCCGTTGGCCTCGGTCGGGCTGATGCGGATGTTGATGCCGTCCGTCCATTGCCAAATATGGCCGAAAGGATTTTCCACGCCGCGATAGCGCGGAACCATGACCGTTTTGAGGATTGCCCCGTCCGCATTCGGAACCTCATACGGAACCTCTCCCGATCCATTGCCGAGGCTATCGGTATGCCCGCACGGGGCAAACGGATTATATCCATTGAGCGTATTCCACTCTGCACTGGTAAGGGTGGTTACTCCCGCTCCGAGGCCGCCTTGTGCATAGCCGTTGCTATCCTTTTGAGCGTTGAATGTTGCCTGCGAGTTGAGAGTGGCATATTCGATAACGAAGAGCCAATACAGCTCCTTGTGAATGTCGTAGGTCATGCAGTTCCATTCCGTCGAATTGGCTTTACGCTTGCGGGCGTAATTGCGGAAATTGGTGCGGGAGGTCGTTGTTGCCGGGCGTCCGAGGAGCGTGCGATAGGTTCCGTCATACGCCGTATTGTTCCCGCCGCCGCGGTAATCGGCATCCATGTTCACGACCGAGCAGAGGGTCGTCGTGCTGCGCTGTATGGTAGCCTGATACGCCGAAACGTATCTTTTCCCGACAAGATGATAGCCGGGGAGAGGGTACTCGCTGATACGCACCCGCCGTTTCGTGCCGTCCGTCTCGAATTTGCGGTAGTGCATGGGAAGTTCGACCATGACCTGCCCCCGCGAGCCGTCGCGCGTCTGCCCCGTCCAGTTGGACGGATTGAGGTATTCCACTACCTCGCCGTCGTCGTTGAGCAGGCAGCCTTTCATCCGGCTGTGGATCGGCAGGCTCTTGTGCAGGGAGAGGTTGCCGATACGGGTGCAGGCAGGCGAGGATACGGCGGTGTCGAACTCGATGCCGTAGCTGCATTCCTCCTCCATGTACGGCAGGAGCGTTGCGAGCGCGGCCTTTTTGCTCTCGCCGTCCTCCAATACCTCGCAGATGAGATTGAACGGGTTAGTCCCCGATACGTCGGGCAAGTCGCTCAACCGCTTGCCATTCTGAAAAGCCTCGATGATCTGTTCGAGGATAGCTTCTTGTGCTGCTGTCATAACTATTTGTTGTTTAAGAATTTGAAAACCGTTTTACCTTTCGCTGCGATGAACATCACCGACGATGCGGTATTCAGTCGCATTTTCTTCTGCTTACGGGATGCCGCCCATTGGCGCAACCGCCGCGATAGGGATATGAATACCGATGCGATCATACCTTTTCGACGTAAGTTCCAGCACCCCAATAGAGGTCGTGAGTGTTGAGAAAATCCGCATTCGGCGCAATCGCCTTGATCGCCATCGGCGACCAGTCGTTGAGAACTACCGGAGCGTCGGAAAATTCGTCGTCCTGATAGCATTTCACGCTCAATACGGCGTCCACGGTGGAACTGCTGTATTTGGGCCTGATGTAGAGCGAGAACAGTGTGTCATTCGGCAGGCTGAACCCATTTGCGAGGCTCTCGATCTTGCCATGCGAGAGGATGCGCCCGCCGTTCATAAATTCGCTGATGTAACCTTGTCTTCCCATAGTTGATGTTGTTTTAATTGAACCTGAAATTACCGTTTGCCGTGAGGCGGATCGACGAGAGCGTTACCAATCTGACCGTAGGCTCCGAAACTTTGATCTGAATCGTCTTGTAGAGGGCTACATTGCAGGTCGGGATGACATGGATGATGCTGATCCCGGCGGCGAGGATCGTGATACGCCCGTCGGGAGTTACCGATACGGCCTTGTCATCACCGAGGAACAGCACATTCGGCTTGACGCTGGCCGGAGCGAGCGTCGCGCGGATGAAATTCTCCGCCATATTGCCGACCAGCAGGCGCGAGGGATATTCTACCGTCATCGCCGTAGGTACGAGGTTTAGCGGCTCCAATTCCGCAGCGGCGGCGATCACCTCCTCGCAATCCTCTTTCGCCTCAATCGCGGCGGCGGTGGCATTATTGGCGTTCGTCGTCGCGGTATTGGCGGCGGTTGTAGCAGCCTGCGCCCCTTGTGCGGCATTGTTGGCCGTCTGCGCTGCGGAGTTGGCCGAGCTGGCGGCATCGGTCGCATCTTTCGTCGCCGATTTCATTCCATCGACGACCGACTGGATATATTCGAGCGACACCTTGACGCTCTTGTTGAGCGCATTGACGCCGATAGTCCACAGCCCTTTGAATGAGGTGCATTCGGGGAGTTCCGATATTTTCTTTCTTATCATATCCTTGTATCGTTAATTCTGTACTCTAAATACGATGAGGGCCTCTTCCGGCTCGGTTATCACGACATTTTTATCTTCGGTCGCCAATACGCAGTAATTACCGTCGGGCCGCGAATCGGGAAAGGTCAGGGTTACGGTGAACTCACACCACACCCGCCCGTTGCGACGAATATCGAATCGCGTTACCGCATTGCTCTTGTAGTAGCAATTATACTCCTCCAAAGTGTTGTCGTTGTATAATTTGCGCAATTCGGGTTTCAGCAGGGCAGTGAAGAACGAGTACCAGCGTTCCCAAAATTGAGCGACGTTATCGGCATAGATAAAGAGTTTCATCGCAACATCTTTCGCCTTGTAGAAAACCGATTCTCCGTCATAGCTTACGCCGGGTAGATTGGTTATATCGACTTTCAGATTCTCGCGGACATTCGGGGCTTTCTGAATACTCCGATCCGTGCCATCGAGGACATAGACCCCGAAGCGGGAAAAATCGACATCATCCATCTCGTAGCCGTTCTGCTTGAAGCCCGCCGGAGCCGTTGCATAGGGAGCTTGATTCAGCAGCGTATTGTACTCGTTCAGGCTCTCGATGTCCGTCTTATCGGTCGGATAGACGGGCGGAAAGTCATCGGCGAAATTCAGCGTGATTTTTCCGAGCTGGATTTTGGCGGACAATGCGGGATTGGTCAGAAGCCGCAGTTTGTAGGACTTGCCGAGTTCGGCGAAGTCGAAGATATGATACGCCCCATCGGAAAGCACCTCGAACAGATCGCTCGCGCTCAAAATATCGGTGATGCAAAACGGTATCGAGAATGTCTTGCTGTCGAGGAGAGGGGCAGATAGATCGACCTCCTCGCCGTCATATTCGGGCCATTCGGTGCTGTTCAGCTTTTTGAATGACGGCATCTGTACGAGTGCCTTGTACCCGTACTGCTCTACGAAGATGCCGTATTTGCTGAACGCATCCAGCCCGTCTATGAACAGCTTGCCTACCATAAGATTTTCGCGTTGTCCTGAACGATGTAACTCACCTCGGAATCCTTATCCTTTTCGACCTTGACGACCGCATATCCCGATGCCGTGACGGAGGCTTTCGCCCCGCACATCAGGAATAGCCGATTTCCGGCGGTTTGACGGTATTTCAGCTCTGCGACGGTATCTCCTATCAAAAAGATTTTTCGGGCCTCTGAAAGCGAGATTTCGCCGCTGTCGATATATACCCCGTATCGCTCCGGACGGTATTTCTTGAACCGCCTGAACGTGGCGATGTCGGGGAAGTTGTAGGCTGTCATAAATTCGACCCCTCGCGGGGAGAACATCAGCCCGATCAGTTCCTCCAATGTCTCGTCGCCCTTGAACATGTCGCAGGCTTCGAGCTTGGCCGCCATTTCCTGCTGCCCGCTGTCGGCGCATTGGGCTTGGGCGGCATCTTTGGCCGCCCTCCATTCCCTCTGTATTCGTCTGATGAGTTCTTTCATTTTAGCTGCGGAGTTTTAATCCTTTCCGGTCAATATCATCGACCGTGTTTTTAATGTCCTTGATATTCTTATCGACCCTATCGAGTTTATCGTTGGCGTCGGAGGTGTTCTTCTCGATGCCCGTCAGTTTGTCGAGGACGGCATTGCTCGTGCGATTCAGGTCGTTCATGCCCTGCACGAGGGTATAGGTATACCCCTGAATGGTCGTCAGGCGGGCGTTGTTCTCATCGACGCTATCCTGCGACGCGGTGGCGATACCCTTGCTCGTCCCCTCGCGTTCGGCATCTCCCGTGAAATAGTTTTTGAGGCTATCGGACAGACCTTGATAGATCGCGTTGAACTCTTCTCCGACCTGATTGAGTTCTCCGGCAAACCCATTCATCGAACTGATCACGGCGTCGATGCCTTTGAATGTGCCGTCATTGCCGAACCATTCTTTTTTGTATCTGTCGAAAATGCCTCCGATGCGCTCCTCCAAATATTTCTGTACGAGCATCCTTTGCAGAACATCGGCGACAATATCATTGACCTTTTTGCGCCATGCCTCCATCGCATCCTCTCCCTGCTTGGCCGCTTCGAAGAAAGCATCTCCGAGTTCCGAGGCAAGGTCGGCGGCGGTATAGCCGATGATGTCTTCCAGCATCTCGTTGATGATGGCCGCCATCTCCTGCGCAATTTCGCGGATTTGGTTTTCCCACTCTGCGATCTTGCCGTGGTCGGTCTTTTTCTTGCTCTGCTCCTCATTGATCTGTTTCTGAATGAGCATCTGCTGCTCGGCAAGATTTTCGAGCTGCTTGCGGCTTTCGTCGTATTTCTTCCCTCCGAGGGCTTTGTCGGCGGTGTAGGCGACCTTTGCATACGCATCGGCGATCTTCTCGACGGATTTCTCGTAAACCTCGCTGTCATACCGCATCCGGGCGAACATCCGCGTCCATGCGTTGCCGTACTGCTGCGATGTGAGGTGCAGCCTCAATACCTCCTGCGTCGTTTCCGCGTAGATGTCCCTCAATCTCTGCACGGCATCCCCGACGTTATTCTGCAATCGGACGGTATCGGCATTGTCGAGTTCCCATTGCAGTTGGTCGATACGGCGTTGCAGGTTCTCGATTTCTTTCTGCTTGGCATCGTCGTCGTTGAAGAGGTTGGCGATAGCCGTAGCGACCTGCAAAGCCGCCGAAATGACGGCGAGAATGACCGATGCTTTCTCGATGGTCGATATAGAGGCGGCTCCGGCTGCTGCTGCGGCCGTTGCGCCCTGTGCTGTTGCATCGACGGTGGCTTCTACGCCCTCGGCAACGCCTTTACCGACATCTCCGATTGCGTCCATGACGGTAGATGCGGCATCCAATACTGCGTCGATAGTATCGAGGGCCTTGCCGATGCCGTTTGCGACATCGTCGGAGAATATAGCCGCGAGGTTTTGCGCTTGGCCGCCGATGCCGGAAATCACGCCTCCGACAGCCCGCAGTTGCGTTGCGAAATTCTTGTAGGCAACGGTGATATTGTTCCGCGCGGATAAAGCCCGTTGTTCAGCCTGCGAGTTGCGCTCCGTCGCTTCGGCAACGCGGAATTTCGCCAATTTCAGGTTTTCTTCGGCTTCGCGGTACTTATCGCTGTCCTCCGTGAGAGTACCCAAATCAATCTGCTCGCGGAGGGCCTGCTCGACGGCGAGGGCTTCGTTGTATTCCCGCTGCGCGGTCGTGATCCCATCCTGCGCGTCGTGCCATGCCTGCAATGCGGCGACGAACTCCGTTTTGGCGTTGCCTATGTCCTTGATCGACTTGTGCAGGGCGACAAAGGGGTTTCGAGAGGCGATTTCCTCCTCCATCTTGGTAATCGCTTCCTGATAGTCCTTGATCTCGGTTGCGCCCATCGAATCCTTGTTCGAGGCGAAATAAGCCTTGATCTTATCGAGGTTGTATTGCAAGGTCGATAACGACTGTTTTCCGAGGTCGCCGAATACGCTCTCCCAGTTGATCGACTTCTTGAAATCCGCGGATTCCAATGCGGCAAACTCGGCGTTCATCTGCTTGATCGCATTGTGCAGGTATTCAGTCGGCATAGTGGATAGTTTCTTCGTCCACTCCCGATTGAGTTTCTCGATCCTCTGCTCGACCGTGCCGTATTCGTCGATCAGCGCGTCGGTGTATTTCCTGCGGATTTCGGCCTTTTCCCGCTCTCCCTGCTCCGTGATGGCAGTTAATACGCGATTGAACTCCTCGGCGATTTTCGGGTCTTGGAGCAACTCTTTGGCGTAATCGTCGATAGTCATCTTGCCACGCTTGGAATTGGCCCATCCGACCTCCGTCGCGCCTTTCTGCGACATGTAATATTGCTTCTCGGCATCCTGCCGAACTTTGGCGAGCTGGCGCAACTGATCCCGCCACGCATTACGCTTGCGCACGGTATCGAGTTCTACTTGATTGAGTTCTTTGGCCTGCCCCTCCGCCATTGCATCAATCGTGTAGTCGGCGATCTCGCTATGCGCATCCTTGATATACTGCTTGACCGCTTTCTTCCATTCCTCGATGGATTTCTTTTGCGTGAGGGCCGCCTTTTTCGGGTCGAACTTGTCTTTGGACGGGTCGATATGGAAATCGAGGTCGTTATCTTTCTTGAACTGCGACGCCTTTTCCTGTATCTCGCCCCATTGTTTTTTCCAGTTTTCGTATTCTTCGTTTGCCTCTTTGACCGCCTGATTCCTGCGATATGCGTTGCTGTGACCGAACCACCGACCGGGATTGTACCACCCTCTATCGAAATCTCCATTATCGGCCTTTGCTTTGACCTCTTGGAGCTTGATATATGCTTCGGTCGTTTTGGTCAGAAGAGCCTGCGCCTGCGCTTCGAGCATGAGCATTTCGCAATACTTCTCGCCCTTTTGCTTCAAGACGGTTTTCCATTCGGCAAGGGTCTTATAGTAGCCCATTGCCTCCCCGTATTTGGAGTTCAGCTCTTTGACGACCTCTTTCTCCTGCGCTTTTGTTCCCTTGAAGCTTTCGAGTTTGTTTTTGTAGTTCTCGATCTCCATAGAAGCCTTGATGTAGGCTTCGTTGCCTGCTTTGAGGATTTCCTGCTGCTCCTCGAACTCCTTATCGGCTTTCGATGACGCCTCAAACGCTTTCATCAGCCAATTTACGAGCGACCCCAAAAGCACGACCAATGCTCCGATACCGGTAGAAATGAGCGCGGCCCGCAGACCTTTCATCGCTACGGACATGGCTTTTGTAGCGACGGTTCCGGCGGTCGTCGCGGCGGTCTGTGCCGTTGTCGATGCGGTATTCGCCACTTGCGCGGCCGTTCCTCCTGCGGTGGCTGTATTATTTGCCGTTTGCGCCGCAGTATCGGCAGCCGTCGCCGTTGCGTTGGCTACCTGCGCTGCGGTATTGATCTCGGTTGCGGCGGTTTCGGCGGCCTGCTCGACGGCACTCTGTCCCGTGAGCTTGTTCCACCACTCTTTGAGACCATTCAAGGTAACGAGGGTGAATGCTGAATCTTTATTGAGAGTTTGCTGTATTTGCTGCAATCCGATGGTAATAGCCATGAGGGATTGCACCTTGACCATGATCTTTTGCAAATCCTCATTCTCGCCCGCGAAAAGCGACATCGTACCCTGCGCTACGGAGAAAGCCCCTGCGACGCCTGAAAGTCCCGAAATAAGGCCCTGCATACCGCGCTGGTCATGGGCGAGGATCGTTGCCTGTGCGGTGGCGTCTGACCATGCGTCAGTGAGTTTTCCCGCCTCTTCCTGCAAGGCGCGATACTGTGCCGTGCCGCGCTGTCCCGAAGCCTCCATCATTACGAGTTCTTCCCGTAATTGCCTTAATCGGGTGCGGAGCGATACTTGGCTGTTGGCACTCTTCTCGGCGGCGGCAGCCTCTTTCTTCAACCGCTGTTCGGTCTGATAGAGTTCATCACCGACTTTTTCGGCTTCGGCAACGATTTTCTTGCGTAACGCTATATTCTCCTTGATCGCCGTCCGTTGCTGTTTGAGGGCATCGTATTCGGCCTGAATAGCGGGAGTTGCGGCCTGCCGTCCGAGATTCGAGATTTCGGAACCGAGCTGCCGATATTGCTCCTCCAACGCCAATACGGACGAGCGGTTGGTGTCGATTACTCGGTCGAGTTCGGCGTATGCTGTGTCGATGGTGGAAAGGGATTGCGACGCATTGGTAACGATTTCGATATTTAAGGTCGGGACGTTGGCGAGCAGTTGAGAGATTTTAGAGGTCTCAACTTCAACATTGGAGGTCAATCCTGCGACTTTCCCCTCGATCTGTTCGATACCGGCATCGAAACCGGACATATCTATCGCCGTGCCGAAACTTAATGCACCGTCGTCGTTTTTCATATTCTTACAACTTCTTCATCATCTGTAAAATCCTTGAAATTTTCGGGGTCATTCGCGTCTTTACTGCCATCGTAAAGTGGCGCGTTACCATTCTCGCCTTTGTCGCCGGGCATCGGCATCGCACGGCTATACATGATCGCGTTTACATAGCTGATGTCGTATAAAGCGTATTTCTCTGTTACTCCGAGCGTCCTTGCGATTCCGAGAACGGTAGCCCAAATACTGTCGTTCAGCCTTTTACCACTTCCTTTGTCGGTTTGAGGATATTCGCCTCTGACAGGGAAGTGGTAATGGCGAAAAAACTGCTGATCTCCATGTCTTGAAGCCTCTGTACTACGACGTTGAACAGAACCGTCGGACGGACATTCTCTAAAATGGCTTTGGCGAGTTCCGCACGCTTATCGACCTTGATTTTCTTCTCGCTCCTGCGCTTGATGAGACCGAACAGATAGCGTTTCTCCTGCATAACGACACGCTCCTCGGTGAGGTTCTTCGCTCCGAGGATAAGCACCGCTGCGATGTCGCCGAGAGGCCGGAAAAATCGTGCATGATGCAGCACAGAGTTTACGATCTCGGATTTCTCCACTTTCTCCACAATCGGTAGGGAGGCGATGAACTCCGAAACGACGATGAGCGTTGCAATAGACGGCGGTGCGATGTCGTAGGTTATACCCTCTATCTCGATATTCCCTACATTTCTTTCGAGTATGGCCGATGCAACGCGGCTTTCGATAGTAGTCTGTTCCATATCCTGAAATAAAATTGCGGAGGGTGGAGGATTCGAACCTCCGAAGCCTGACGGCTTGCCTCGTTAGCGGTGAGGTGCATTCAGCCACTCTGCCAACCCTCCGGATTGCGGTTTCTCCTCCAACCGCAAAGGGCGTCTTTCCGCTTGTCAGCATCTTGCGATGTTATGCCCCTGCTTGCGCGGCCCAGTCTGCGGCCTTGACGCGGAACTTCTTGTAAAGCTCCCCGTCGGAGCAGGCGAGCACCTTGAATGTGAGATCGACATACGATCCCTCCTCCTCGGAGCTGCCCGGTCGGAACGAGACATGCGACCGACGAATCTTGATGCCGATAGCACCGATATTCTTGGGCGTGAGCTTCACGGAAAAGTCGTCCGATACGACATTGGTCTTAACGGTCAGCTCGTCGCCGTCCGTCGAAACCTCTGCACCGTTGAACATCTTTTCCTTGTCGAAGTCCATCTCCTTGACGCGGGTCGTCAGGGTAACGACCGGTTCGCCCTCCTCTTCGGCGACCACGACACCGCCCGTTGCCGTTGCGGTCAGCGTTTCGCCGTCCTCGGTGGCAAGCGTCGTCGATTTGTCGTTGATCGTACCTACATCGGTCAGAGTGGCAGCCATTGCCTCGTCGTCGCCGGTCTTGCCAACTTCGATTTTGCACTTCGACCACGACATGATGATTTTCTTTGCCATAATCCTATTCTGTTATGCGGTTAAACTTAATTCTTGCGTAAATGAAATGCTGCTCTATCTCCTCATTGCGCATCGTGGTCGGCGTCGTATCGGTTTCAAGCCAGTATTCCGTCCCTCCTGCGGTTTCTACGAATGCGAGAATCAGCTCCTCTAACTTGCCGATACGGTTCTTATCGGGAACCATCCGACCGTCGGCATGGGGTATATCGGGGACATAGAGATTGAAGATTACCACACCCGTTTGCACCTGTTCATCAAGTCCTGCGAGGAACTTGACGATCAAATCCTCCGTCGTGGCATTGGTCGGGCGCATTTCGGATCGGTAAACCTTTCCTCTGATGGCCTTTCCGAGATCGCTATTCTTGACGAAAGAGTAGAAATCCCGCTCTATTTGCGTCTCCGTTTTTATCATCTCGCTATTCGATTAGACCGTTGAGTAACTTCTTGGCAAGCGATTCGGCTTTCAACTCGGCGGATGTAAGTACGTCCTTGTGGTGGACTGATTCGACATACGCGGCGTATTTCATGCCTGCGCAGACGATCAGAACCACGCCCCACGGAAATTTTGCTTGCAATGTTTTGAGTAAGGCTTCGGCTGCGGGTGGCCCTGCTTCGCCGTTGCCTTTTTCTCCGTCGTATTGCTTCGATTGGCTCGTAACTACGGGCTTTCCGTCCACAAGAACTACATAGCCTATTGACGACCTTAAATTGCCGGTAATATCGTTGTAGCTGCCACTCTCGCGGGCGATTCGTATGCACTCCTCCCCGATGAAAGAGAGTTGTTTCACGAGCAGGGCGATGATGTCTTTCATCTTGGCCTGCAATCCGGCTTTCAGCTTACGCATGTCCGTTTTGCTGACGATGACGCCCTTGTACTTGCCGTGGGAAGTAGCGACTTTCGCCATATCACACCACGATTTGAGTTCGGCCTACGGTGGTAAGAGGTTCGGCGTTCATCACGCGGTATTCGCCGAGATTTTCGCCCATCCTTTCGAGTTTCACCCGATTGTAGGGGAAAGGGATGCACTCAACGAAGATCGTAAACGAAGCCTGCCGAAATTCGCCGTCTTCGTAACGCCCTTTGCGGTTATCGCTGTTGGTCTTGATGGAGCAGGGGATCGCCTCGCTCCATGCGGATTGTGCCTTGATAGGCTCGCCCCATTCGTCGATACCGCCCTCGGTGAGTATCTCGTAGCGTAATGTGCCGTTGTACCTCATATCACCATAGATGCGTGCCGTCCTCGATCACGCGCATATAGTCGGAAAGAACCTCATCCGCATCGAGGCCATAATAGCCGCACCAAATCGAAAGGCTCTGTTTGAGTGCCTCTTCGCTCATTACGGAGGTCGATACGCCGTTCTCGGAGCGGCTGTTTTCGACATAACCGATGACAAGGCGAGCAGCAACCCGAAAGATCATAGGGTCTTTCGGGGTCGCCTCGGCCTTTGCGTCGATGCCCTCATTGAAGAGCGCAAATTCGATGGTAGCGTTATCAGGATAGAATGTGTTTGCTATTGCATTGCACAAACTCCTCGTTGCGGTAAGGTTATCCACGGCTACTGCTGCGTTTTGAGGGTGTAGATGCCGTTCATTTCCGTAATCACGGGCAACGAGAGCGATTCGGCCTTGGTGAACTCAACGCCGTTGCTGCCCTGCGTTTCGCCCACGCCCCATTGCGAGACGCGGATACGCCCGTAGTTGGAGTATGCTACTCCGGCCTCCTGTTTCAGCTCGTTGTTCGCCCATGCGTTTTTGACGATGCCGAGCTTGCCGTCGGGAATGAAGACCATGTTCTTCTCGTTCCACGGCGTATAGGGGACGCGGAGTTTGCCTTTCTGAATGCGAACCTGACGGCGGATAGGCTCGAAAACAGGGTAGCTGTTTTCCTGCATATAGGCGTTCAGGTCTTTCAGTTGCACGATCTTCGCAGATTTGTCGGTTCCCCAGATCATCTGCTTGATCTTCTTGCTGCGGCACATGTAGGAGATGCGCGACGGAGCACAGAGAATTTTGCCGAATACGGTTTTGTCCTGTGCAGCGTCGATGATGCCCTGCACGTCCTCGAAGCAGTCTACCGTTTCGAGATTGGCATCCGTCCACGGGGTTTTGGACGATGCGATATTCTCGGCGGGCTGGTTGAAGTTGATCGTGCCGCGCACGCCACCTTCGGGGTTGATGTTGTCGTCGAGTTCGACGATACCCTCGTTCGAGAGCGGGCGCAGGAACAGGATGTCGAGCTTTGCGAGGACGGAGCTGACAACCGTCGTCGTGCTGCCCCACATCAGTTTGATGAGCTGCTCCGTCTTTGCCTTGTCGGGGAGCGACTTGCTGTCGAGGATTTGCAGAACCTTACGATAGTCCTGAATCGTCATCGGCAGCGTTACGGCATGATTGAGGATGCGCTCTTTCACGGTTTCCAGCCCCTCCGTGCCGAGGATAGCCTCTTTCGAGTTGTCACCGATGGTCGGTGCGGCTACCGTGATGTTGTACTGACCGATGATCTCCTCGAAGTCAAGGCCGATGGTCGGGGTGTCCCAGTCGAGGAAACGCTCGAAGATTACGTTGTCGAAAAGCTGCTTGTGCAGTTTCGAGGCGGCATCGAAGCGAGCCTGTACGTGCTGCGTCAATGCACCAAAGATTGAACTATAAAGAAATTCGGGCATGATCGTTACTGTTTAATGAACAGAATGTTCGGGTTTGCTTTGAGGCAGACCTTACCGGGATTGATGAGCCAGTCTTCCAGCAGAGGGAAGTTCAGGCTCGGATAGAGGACTACCGCCTCGTATGCGGCATCAATCGTCGGGAGGCCCTTTCCTGTGAACTCCTTGACCGCGCCGACAACCATGTTCGGCGTGTAGAGAGGTGCGGCGGGGACGGCTGCATTGTCGCCCTCGGCGGCCGTTGCTGCCGATGCTTCAACGAGGATGTCGCCATCGGCCAGCCCTGCGATGGCGGATGCGAACGTGAGAACATCGTACTCGGCATTGGCTGTGTCGATGGACTTGATGATCGGGGATTTGTCGGTTACTCCGAGTTTCATCACCACGTCGCCTGCGACGAAGTAATGACCTTTGGCGATACGGGGCGCGGTGGTCGTGCCTCCTGCGAGAACCTTGGCGGTCTTGCAAACGGCGGCACTCATCGCCTCAAAATCGACATAGATAGGAGTTCCCCGATGCAACACCGTTCCGGTGGGGAAGTTCTGCACCGGCTTGAAGCCGCCCGGCAGAATCTTGCACTCGCCGCGCCAAATTTCGGGCATGTGGCCCGATACCTGCGTTTTCTTGAAATCAATAGCCATTGTTGCAATCAATTTTAAGGGGTTAATGATACGGAGCTGTTACTTGTTGGGGAGACTTTCGGCCCAAGCTTTGGCGTCCGCTTCCATAGCCTCTTTGGTACTTCCCGTTTCATGCGCCTGCTCCTTGGGCATGAGGTTGTTGGTGACTAACTCCTGCTTGTAATCCGCCAGCTCCTTATCGAGGTCTGCATCCTCTGCGAATGAGACTCGCTTCATCAGGTAGTCGGGGATTCCGAGCTTTTTAGCCTTTGCCGAGATTTCGGCCTGTCGTGTGGTTTTCGCCTTTTCTGCTTTGAGTGCAGCGTTCTCAGTTTCGAGATCGGACAGCTTCTTTTGGAAAGGCTTGAACCATTCGGGGGCCTCATCATCGTTTCCGCCCTCATCTTCGCCCTCGTCGTTGGATTGCGGTTTCTTTGATTGCGGTTTCGGACGTTGCGTCTTCCTCGTGATCTCCCCCTGCATCGCCTTTGCATAGGGCACGAGCGAATCCACTTTCGCGGCGATGTCTTCGTCCGAGGCATCGTCGGCAAGACCCTCCGTCCCGATTTCAACGAGATCGTCGAGTGCCTTGTCTGTCAGTCCCATATCCTTGCATTTTTCGGATAAGAGCTTGCGAAATTTCTTTTTCATGCGTCGAAAAATTTGATTAAAACGTATCGTTACGGACAAAGGTAATGAAAAATATCTATTAGGTATCTAAAATTTAGGCAAAAAATATCTGTGTGGTTATGACGCAGTTATCTTAAAATCGGCGTTATTTACTGATTTTGAGCGCACTTTTTCTGCGAAAAAAGTTGCTTACTATAATAGTTGGCTATATATTTGCATCATCAAATAGATACTTAATAGGTGTTGAATAACGAATAAAAATTTATAATAGGCTATGACACGAGAAGAATTTACCGAAAGGGTTGGCTTGAATGTATCGGACGGAATTTTCGAGGTATGGAACGGGGTGTATATGTCCTCGGATAAGGACAAGGACGAGTTCTGCAAGCCGCTCGCCACCAAGAAAGGACATCTCGATCTTTCCCGGTCAATGGTGATCGAAATCGCCGAGTTGAAGAAAACGATCAGAGTACAAAAAGAGAGCTATGATCGGCAGGTCGAACTCGCAACATCCTATCAGGATAAGTATTACGCGGAAAAGGCCAAGCATGATGAGTTTTATAAGAAATATGCGGAGGAATGCGAAAAGCGATACGCTCTCGAAAGAAAACTCGAACAGATAATGAACCTAATCAACGCATAACATGGATAAGGCAAGACAGACCAAGGCGGAAAGCCTGCATGAATGGAAGTCCCAAATGGCGGACTTCCTCCTCGAAAGAGCACAGAAATTCGGCGATATTACCCTCCATATCAAAGCGGCCGACTTGATCGGCATGAAAGAGGTGATCCGCCGGAAAATCATCAATGGCATGCCCTTGTGGGAGGTCGATAAAGTTTGGTTGAAAAATAATCTCAAATAATTGCAAGTATGGAAAAGATCAAAATCAAGCATGTAGGATTCGATTCGTGGGATCGGGAGGTGTTCCAAACGCAGAAAGGGACGTATGTCGTGGATATAAGTTTGGACTATTCGCATCAGAATATGAGGCTCTGCACGAAGAACAACAACGAGTTCGATGGGGAGCCGGACACGGCCCTCAAAACCGACGCATTCGAGATCGTCGATGATTTCGAGGCCGAGCAATAATCGTAAACCTTAAAAATTCAACGCAATAATGGCAAATTCAATCAACGTAAACGGGTGCTCCGTCTGCCAGCCTGGGCAAGAGAACTACACGAGCTTTACGGCCAAAATCGGCCGGAAATCGGTCAAAAGATGGCAATACGACTACCGCACGGAGAGCGGCGAGCTTTTCTCCTGCGTCGGGGCATCCCTCGATAGCTGCCGTGCAAAGCGGGATTTATGGCTCTCTCAAAAGCAGTAGGATCATGGCAACGAAAAAGGCAACAAAGACCTACGAGGTTGAGGTTTCTATGACATGGTCGGAAATCTATACTGTCAAGGCAAAAACAGCGTCCGAGGCGCGGCGCAAAGCATGGGAGAAATTCAAACGGCATCCTCCGAAATCCTGTTTTACGCTCATGGAGGACAGAATCGACGAATAATAATCAACGCAACAGATATGGAAGAGAAAGATATTAAGACGGTCAAGACCACGCGGGGAGAACTCCGATACTATCGGGATTGGGGTAATTACGACGGGGGTATCGTAATGCTGAACGCCCAAACTATCGACCGCTACAAGGCGATCAAGAATGAGCATCCCGACGCGGATAAATGCGGGGTTTTCTTCGCTTTTAGCCGAGAACAGTTCGCCGAGGGATACAAGCACTTGGTAGAACTCGGACACATTAAAGACGGCGATAAAATATGCCAAGATAAGGATACGGGAGCTTTCGGTACAAAGGACGGACTTGCGGCGTTCTTCAAATTCTACGACGATAGCCGAGCGGCCATCCCGAAAGAATGTGATCCGCAGGAGGTTTATTTCTACGAATACAATAACCACGAGTGCATGATCGCATGGGATGGCGATAAAGAAGCCTATGACCTTATCGTCGGGTATTGGGGTGAGGAAGTAGCAAAGACGATTGAACGATTATGAATTAAAATTCAATACATTATGGAAACGATATTGAACAACAAATTTTTCGACTTCGAGAAAGCAAAGGTACAGACCCTTTCCCTCGATCAACTGGCGCGAACCCACAAGGAAAACGACATCTACGGAAAGCCGTTGCGAGGCATTTACCACTACGATCTGCTGAATCAGATTATCGGCATGTGCAACGCGCAGAATTACGATGTCGAGGTTTACGACCTTTTCGCAGCGCAGAACAAAGACCGCAATACTCCGGGCGTCGTCCTCTTGCCGCAGGTAGAGGAGCAATACGGAGAGCGGGCCGTTGAAGCGCATATCCTCCGTAGGGTATTTGCCAACATCCGCATCACGAATTTCGATGATGCAGACCACACGACCAATCTTGCCGTTGCATTCCATCAGAAAGGAATACAGGTCGGGTTCGGCAATATGGTGATGATTTGCCATAACCAATGTATGCTCTGCGCGGATCAGTATATCTCGACCTATTCGGAGAAAGGATCGGGTCGGGGCAATGGTGTAACGATTCCCGAAGTCCTCGACATCGTGAAGTCATGGATCATTGATGCCCGCCGGATCGTCGTTACCGAGCGGGAGAAGATAGAGAGGATGAAGCAAATCCACATTGACGCGCAGCAGATGTTCACGCTGATCGGGATGCTTACGGCCCTCCGGGTGAAATGCGATACCCATATCGCAGAAATCAGGGAGAACCGCACCTATCCGCTCAATCAGTCGCAAATCTCGCGGCTCACCGAGGATATGATATATCGCTATCATCAAAACGGCAAGATAACGGTATGGGATTTATACAATAGCGCGACGGAATTATACAAGGCCGATGCAATGGATATTCCGGCCCTTTTGCCGCAGAACAGGGCGATGGTCGGGTTCTTGTCGGAGCAATTCGGAATTTAGCCATGTATCTCGATGCAACGTGCGAGGGTCTCCCGTCTTCAAAATGGGAGGCCCTTATGAAAGGCGCAAGGAGGGTCAGTTATAGGAGGCTGGTGTCGTGCGTCAAAAGCGAAATTCCGGAGTTGTACCGTGAGTTGGCCTTGAACCTATACAATCCGTGGGCGGATCAATGTAGGCAGACCGCCACGCATTTTATCCTCGTGCATTCGGCGATAGAGTATTTTATCCACAAATAGGGTGCAACGATGTTTGATACGGGTATTGTCCTGAATATCGGTCTTTATATCGGCAGGGTGCAACGGGGTGAGCAACGACCCCTGCAACGACGGGTGCAACGACCCCTGCACAGAAGATAAGAATATATAGATATATTAAGATAGATAGAGGGGATGTTTTTTCGATACAAAACATCGGATCACCCATCGGGCAAAAACCTCGTAAATTCATTTGTTGAAAAAGAAAAAAGTTCCGCGAAAAAAGAAAAATGAAAATGCCGCCAATTTTCGCATATCTGCGGTCGGGTTGGCAGATTGGTCGATTCTTGCGCGAAAGCGTGGCAGAACGCCGGAAAAGCGGTAAATTTGCACAAGTATTGGATTATGGAAGCAAAGAAGATAGTGCATTTGCAGTTCAAGGAGCCGTTCAACGGCGAAACCGATTTCTATTTCGGTTCCCTGAAAGCGATCTATGATACCGTTCCTGTCGGGGCGGTCGGTATCACATACAAGTCCCTCACCAATGCGACGAGGGGCAGAACCGAATACGAGAACAAGAAAGTCCTCATCCGCATCGGTCAAATCCAGCGAAAGACGAGAGGCCGGTCATTAAAATCGGAGTGCGATGGATAGCAAGGAGGTATATCGGCTGACTTATGTTGCGGATTCATACGATCTCGTTACTCATCTGTATTTCGTCGATAGAGCGAAAGCGGAGGCTATGTATCGTGAAAAGCTGGTAAAGGTTTCATTTTACCGAAATGGCTATATCTACCTACACTCGATGAAAGAGGATGCCGACGGTGTGCTGGATATAGACGAAGTGATAGATTCTAAAAATTTTTGATATGATAGGTGCGATAATTGGTGACATAGTAGGCTCTCGATTCGAGTTCAACAATACGCGGGATGGAAATTTCGCGTTGTTTTCCCCGGAGTGCAGCTTCACCGACGACACGATTTGCACGGTGGCGGTAGCCGATGCGATACTGCGCGGAGAGGACTATCGGACGAGCATCCTGCGCTGGTGCAGGAAATACCCTAATCCGATGGGTGCATACGGGGCGTCTTTCGCCTTGTGGCTCAATTCTCCCGATCCCCAGCCGTATAACAGTTTCGGTAATGGCGCGGCGATGCGGGTCAGCCCTGTCGCCTATGCGTTCGATACGGAGCCGGAGGTGATTCGGCAGGCGATGGAAACGGCGAAGATCACGCATGACCATCCCGACGGAATCATCGGGGCGATGGTGGTTGCACGGGCGATTTACCTGATGCGGAGTTGTGATCCTTTCTGCGATGTTTTGGCCCTCAATCAGGCCCTCGAAATGGTCGGGATGTTCTACGGTGCGGACTGGGAGCAGCATCTCATTCCGAGGGGAAAGTTCGACGAAACATGTCAGGGATGCGTTCCGCTGGCCTTTCACATCATCAAAGAGAGCGATTCATTCGAGGATGCAATCCGCAAGGCCATTCTCTACGGCGGTGACAGTGATACGCTCGGAGCTATCGTCGGATCGCTCGCAAAGGCTCGTTTCGGTGTCAATCTTACGACCATAGAGGCCGCGATGAGCTACCTGCCGGAAGATATGCGGAATGTTATTAAGAAATTTTATGCAACGTACTGATGAAAGAATCCGATTTACTGCAATACTGCCGATACTATAAGGGCGAGCGGGAGAACCCATACGAGGGGAAAGATCAAAACAAAATGATGTTTTGGCTTTACGAGCGGACATGGGTTCACGACACTATGGCGGTCATCGCAAGAGGTGATGTGAATGCCTCTGAAAGTCGAAATCTCGACGAATATACTGCGGTCGGATTGGCAGAGTTCGAGAATGCGGACGGAGTGCCGATTACCTTGAAATCCCTACTGTTTAATCGCTATGCACAGGGCAATATGTCGTCGATGATGGATTGTGTCGAGCCGTTCAAGAAATTCTACAAGCGATACTACAAGTAAGGGAGCGCAATTGCGCTCCCTTTGTTTATTTGAGCTGTCCGATCATTTGCAGATAGATCGTTCTGCCTTGCCTTTTGAGAACTCGGAATTGGCTGCCTCGCTGTCCGATCCATTCCTTTTCCGATCTTACCGATTCGACCGATTCTCCGTCCCATATTTCGCCGTCATACTCGAATTTATTATAGTCGGTATAATGAGAAAACGGTTCGGCATAAACGCCTTTTGCTCCTTTGGGAACCACGATTATCAAATTGTATGAATCGCTGAATCCTCCTGACCTATGGATTGCCGTCGAGAGGAATCCTTTATCAACGAATATATCCCCAACTTTCAGCTCTCCGAGGCCATATCCGAGTTCGTTGATCTCGAAGCTGCCGACGCCGCGTCTGACGACGGTATTTTGAGGCATGGAGAACTTTTCAAGTGCCCTCGTTAGGATAGGCAGGTCGTGTTCAAACTCATCGTTGCCTCGTGCCCCGTAATAGGTCTGTCCTCGCAGCGGCTCATTCAGATAGCTGTAAGTCTGCGTGTACTTCGTCAGGATGATCCGCTCCTCTTTCGTCAGGCTCTTCCATATGCTTCCGGTCATGGAGCGCAATCTGGCATCTGCATCATCGAATGTCTCGGATTCATATTGGTCGAGAAGTCGATTTATCTCCGCCTTGCTGATATTTGGCAAGGTGAGAGATTTGATGACCTTTTTCGCGTCGCGCCGTGCCTGCTCCATCTCGCGTTTTTGCTTCTCGGCGACTGCGAGTGAAACCTTTTGCTTGATAACCGCAATATCCTCGTCGTTGGCGATGGCATGCTTTGCATCGGCAAGGAGTTTTGCGACATTGAGGCTTTTCGGATGCGCTTCGGCCCATTGTTCGATAAGCGCGACATCTGCCATCGCTTGTTTGAGCGAAATCTTATAATTGACGGCGTTAAGTTCCTTGATGTACGCCTCCTGCGATACTTTCCATGTCGGGTATTTCTCCTGAACGCCTTTCATGTTGCCGCCGAGGAAGTCATAAGCCTCGAAATGCAGCTTTTTCGCCTGCTGTTCGAGGGATAGGCCCGACCAGCTCTCGATCTTCGATTTGACGGCATTATACACCCCGTGCAGTTGATCCATCGTGAACTGCTTATGCCATGAGTGAGCATTGGGGATGATGTCGGCGAGAGCCTGCTCCGCTTTCTTGGCGGAGAGGATGGCTTGCGCCACTTTCTTGGTCTCGGTCTGCATGGCCGACAGATCGCCCGCGTCGATGTACTTTTGCAGGGCTGAGTAATCGACCTCGCCGTAGTCTCCGGCGACTTTGGCGATGTTGTTCGCCGCCGTCTTGATCTGCTGGTGCTTCTTCTGCCGCTCGGCCCACGCACTACGGATCGCCGCCTCCTGTTCAGGCGTTCGGGCCTCATGGCGCAATGCCGCTTTTTCTGCGATTGTAAGCTCTTTCGGCTTCGGGTTGAGTATCTCGTCGATAGCCGCCGAGTTATTGCGAATGAAGTAGGGTTCCGTGCCTCTATCGCGGGATGCAAGGATATTCTCCTTGTTGTCCCGTACCCAATTCTTGAAATTGGCCGGATATTCGGTGATCTGCTTGCCTCGCGGGGTGTATTTATCGCCTTTGAGAAATGCCTCCGTAACTTTCACCATCTCGTCCTCGTCGATAAGGATAGGCGTTGCAAAGCAGAAGCATTGCACATGCCAACCGTCGAATACGAAATCCTTTGGATAGTCGCCCGCCAGCTTGTCGCAGATGTCCTTTTTCGGGTGGTTCTTCGATAGCTGGATGCGCTGGCCGAGGACGAAATCCATCTGTGACCACCGCATATTATCGGCACGGCGGTAGGCGATGTTCGTCTCCGACCTTGCAACGCGCATGGCGTTCTTGGCCGAGGACTTGTAAACGCCCGATCCGGTTTTGTAGTCGCGGCGTTCATAGTCGATCCATCGGTATTTGCCCGTTTTCTCGTCCTTGATGCGCTTTTTCCACTTCCGCCCGTAGATAGGCTTGCCCTGTTCGTCTTCGCCTTTCTTGAAGCGGAAACGGCGGAACATCAGGTCGGGATCATTCAGGTATTGCCTGACTTTGCGGGATATGGATTGCGCCGAATCTCCATCGCCGATGGCGACGGTCATGGCGATCTCCATTTCATCGCGGAGCTGCTGAACCGACTGCCATATTCGGCCCGACAGATTGAGGCCGTCCTCCGTCCGGTTGGTAAAGGCATTCATCGCCGCTGTATTGCGGTTGTTCCATGCGCTGAACTCCGGGCTGGATAGTACCTCCTTGCCGAAGCAAGAGGATACGAGCTTGTCGCATTCGACATTCGCCTGTTCCCATTCGAGGGTAATGCCCTTGCGGATCGCCGTCGTTACCACCGAATGCAGTTGCCGGAGCAATGCCTCGACTTTCTTTTGGATTCGCATATTATCTCCGTCGAACGAGTACATGACCCCCTCATCCAGCGTCGGCACGGATTTATTGAGAGCGAGGATTTCATTCACCGTTGCGGCGAATAGCTGCCTCACTTTCTCGGCATAAGCCTCCGTGCGCTGGATGCGCTTGATGGTTTCCGCTTTCGGGTCAGGAGAATATGCTTTTTTTGCCATTTGCTACCTACTTCTTCTGTTTCTGTTGCTGCTTTTTCTTCGGATCATCGTCATCTCCGTTTTCATCATCGTCAGGGGCGTCGTCGCCGTCTGATGCGGATTGCGGGCCTGCACCCGTGATGTCGCCGAATATCTGTTGCTGCTTCTGCTCCCGTTCCTCCTCTTCGGCTTTCAGACGCTCCATTTCGAGCTTCTTATCCTTAACGAGAGGGTTCAGTTCTACACCGGTTTCGGTCGCCATGATACCGCCGTCGAGGCTCTTGATGATATTTTCGAGGGCTTCCGCGATGTCGTCCCCGAATGGCTCTTGGAACTCATGCCCGATTTTCAGGTTATCGCACTCGGCTTTCAGATGCACGTCGAGGACGTTACCGATGATCGCCGTGATGAGCGAAGAGGTGCGCGACAACAGCTCGTCGTGGGTTTCCTTGTGCTTGGCCGCCTTGATGTCGGCAAGCAGCATCACCGTCCGCAGGGCCTTTCCCGACAGATTGCTCAACGATTTTAGCGTATCAAGCGAGATATTCGGGGTGAATGACTTGGAAAGGATATGATTCTGCAACCATTCGATTTCCTGCTTCTTGCTTTCCGGCGCACTATCCCATGTCAGGTATTTCGCCGCCTTGTCCACGCCCTCGGAATCGTTCGTTACGAGCAGTTTCGCCGCCTCTTTCTTCTCCGGCAGGTTCTTGATAAGGTCGGCGGCCATGATGGCGATAGGATCGGCGAAATAGTCGTTTGTATCGGCAGAGCGCGATCCGATCAATTCCTCACGATGGATAAGCGGCTCGACGCCTTTCCACTCTTTGTCCTGCTGGAAGAGGATGATCGGAATCTTGCCTATGAAATTCGTCTCCTCGACGACCTCCCATCCGATGCTCTTCCGCGTGCAGCGATAGATGATGTTCGGAGTGTAGATGTCGAAGTGATAGACGAGGCTGTTTTCCTGCTCCCGTACATAGTAACCCCATGCTACGGAAATCAGATTCTCGTATTGATCCCAGCGCGTGTAAATCTCATCGCCCTTGCTCTTGGCAAGCACTCGAATCTGAACGTCCGGCGCGTCGTTCGCATCGCGGAAAACGCGGAAGAGCATCGCACTTTCGGTCTCTGATCCGGCGATACGCTTGCATTGGCGGAGTTTGCTGTTGAAGTGAGTGTGCTCGATGACATCCTGAAATTTTTGGAACGCTCGGTCTGTCCCTGTGGATTGCTGCGTCCATTTTACCGGACGGCCGTAGAGGAATACGAGGGCGATTTCATTGATGTAAACCTGATAAGGGATCGGTAGCTTCCATACCGGCTCGAATCGGATGAAATTTCCCTTTTTGTCGGTGATGATCTTGTCCTCCCGCTTCATGATTTCATGGGAGGTTACTTCATACTCTTTGAGCGCGGCAATCGCCATATCCATACGATTGCCCATGCGCTCCTTGACCGCCGAAATGTCTTTGGCGGCCAATAGTTTCTCAAACTCCTGATTTCGTCCTACAAGAGCATTGAGATAATTGCGAAACAAATCAAATAGCATCATATCCTTAAATTATTGGTTTACATACCTAAACTCGACTTACTCAATACGTCGTAGTCTATATCGTCGTCCTCGTCATACAGGTCGTTTATCGCATATCCGAGAATATCGACGAACTCGTCGTGCGGCTGGCTCGGAAATCCGCATACTTCATCGAGAAAATCGTCGTTCCATGATCCCTCGACGATGAACACCCGCCCGCACTCCACACGCGGCGAAACGGCCCGCAATCGCACCTCCTTGTCATCGGTCGGCGTGGGTGTCCGCTTGACATTGAGGGTCGAAATTTCTTGAAGCATCTGCACCACGCTCTCGCCGTTGGCTTTCGGCTCGACATGGAGCTTGCTTTCGGAGTTGCCGTCATGCGCCGCGATGTATTGAGGCAGGAACCGCAACAAGTCGGGCATCTCCTTATACACTTTCTGCGCATCGAGCAGGTAGATGTAATTTCTGATCCGGCAAGCAGCCAATATGCCGCTGGGGTCGTTGTCTTGGCCCTTTTTCTTCTTGTTATAGGCCGTATCGAGGTAGAAGTGTATCGGCTCATTGAAGCGCAGCGATCGGAACTCGGCAAGCGGAATTGTGCGGAACCAATCCCTTTTCACGATATTGCCGCCCTCGATGGTCGGGTGCTGCTGATACAGGGCATTGAACTCACGCGGGGCGCGGGCTTTCTGCTTCTGCAACTTGTCGATGGAGTGATGCGACGGCCACAAAGCGTCGCCGATATGCCGTTCGCTCAATCCTCCGTCATATTCCTGCTCGCAGATAGCGGGGATAGCGAGTACCGTCCACTCCTGCGATTCTGCTTTGAGAATGCGTCCGGCGAGGTCGTCCTCATGCCAGCGCGTCATGATGAAGAGCTGCCGCGAATTATTGTGCAGACGGGTCGAAAGGACGGTGTTATACCAATCCCACACCCTCTGTCGGTAAGTGATGGAATTTGCCTCGTTCGCATCTTTCACCGGGTCGTCGATGATCGCAATATCGACGGGTGTACCTGTCAAAGAACCTCCTACACCGACCGCCTTGTAAAACCCTCGATGACCTACCATCTCGAAGAGATCGACATTCCTCAAATAACCCCGCGAATCCGTGCGGATATTCGAGCCGTTGAGATAGGTTTCGGGGAATATCGCCTGATACTCCTTGCTGTCTATCGTTCGCTGAATCGAGCGCGAAAACTGCTGCGCGAGGTCAGAGGAGTAGGAGCATCCGACGATTTTAAGGTCGGGGTTTTGTCCGAGTGCCCATGCGGGGAAATTGCGGGAGATGATTTCCGACTTTCCGTGCTGCGGGGGCATGAAAACCATCAGGTTTTTGATCTTGCCCTCTAACAGCATTTGGCAATGATCCGCGATGAGCTTATGAAACCACTCTAACTCGTATTTCGGGTTGCTATAACCGAGGAAACGCGAAAAGGAGGTCGGAGCTTCGAGTTTCAATTTCTCGCGCTTCAACCTCATCAACTGTTCGCGTACCTCGATTGTAGATGACCTCATTATTTTTCCAACTTTTCAAGTCGAGCGATTTCTGCATTGATCTCATCGAGTGTCATAGGTTTTTCGTCGTCCTTTTTGAGCATTACATCGTTGCGCTGCCTGTTCTGATAGTGTTCAGGATCAAGGTTCGTCAGGAGGAAAATCGCGGCTCCGATGTTCGGCTGCACATGGATTTTCTTCCTCTTCATCTTGAACGGGGTCGGCTGTCCGTCCGCTCCGACGCGGAACTCCTGCTCGGTTTCCTCATGCTCATACCCTTTGGCGGCTTTGGATAGCGAGATGGCGAGATCATGGGTGAGGTTCTGCTTGAAAACCTCCTTTGCCCGCTCGATAGCCTCTTTGAACTGCGGCTTGCCTTTCATCCACAGGCGATAGGTCTTTTCGTCGATCCCCATCTCGCGGACAAACTCTTTCAGCTTCGCCCCGCCGTAGTCGATCAGGCCATGAGCGGCTACCCATGCCTCGCACTCCTCGATTTTGGCCGCATTGTATTTAGCCATTGCTGTTCAAGTCTATGAGTTTGTAAAATTCCTTGCGTAGATCGGAGTTTAGGTTGAAGACGCCCGTAAAATGCGCTACGGACATCTTGCCGTCGTTCCGCACTCCTCGCATTGTCTTGCACAGGTGTTGCCCTTTCATCACGATAGCGAAGCCGAGAGCCTCGTTGTTCAGAGCCTCGGAAAGCATCTGCACGATGTCCCGCGCCAGCCGCTCCTGCAACTGCAAGCGGGCGGCGCAATAGCCGACCACGCGGGCGACTTTGCTGATGCCGAGGATGCGTCCTTTCGGGCTGGGAATGTATGCGAAGTAATACCGGCCGAAGAACGGCAGGATATGATGCTCGCACATCGAATAGTAGTCGCCGCAGTCGAACACAATATCCGACATGCCCTCTTCATTGGCGAACGTGGTGATCTTCGGCTTCTGCTCCGGATCGTAGCCTCGGAATATCTCTTTCCACATCCGCATAATGCGGTCGGGCGTACCGATCAATCCCTCGCGGTCGGGGTCTTCGCCGATGGCGCGGATGAGCGTTTTCAGCGCACCGATAATATCTTCTGTGTTTGGAGTGATAGTTTCCATTTCGGGTGTGATTTGATGTAGTTGATGGTTGCAGCGATGTTCTCCGAGTTTCGCGCCTCGTCCTTGAAATCGCAGGGCTGCAAGTAGTATTCTTTGGCCTCGATACCGTCGTATGCCGTCATATCCTGACCTTGATATACGACTTTCAGCTCATCGATGCGTTGGAGCCGAAGCTCGGCACGAGGGCAAAAGTCGAATTTCGGCGAGCAGGTGATCCAGTCGATAGGACGGTAGCCCTTGATCGGGATCGTGCCGTTGGTTTCCACCTGTACGAACTTCCCTGCACTATGCAGATGATTGATGAATGACAGGGTGAGTTGCAGCATCGGTTCGCCGCCCGTAATCACGACGTGATCGGCAGGGAAATCGGCGATTTGACGCATGATCTCCTCTTCGGTGAGGTCTTGGTAGGGCTGATGCTCCGTATCGCAGAAATCGCAGCGAAGATTGCATCCTGCAAGGCGAATGAAGATCGCCGGAGTGCCGGTATGGCGGCCCTCGCCCTGAATCGAGTAGAAAATTTCGTTTACCCTCATAATGCGCCCTCCTCCTCTTTGATAGTGTCCGCGACATAGATTGCGACATTGCCCTCGTTTTCCTGTACAGTCGCCTTATAGCATTCAGGGATCTGCTCAACGATCCATCGGGCGATGTTCTCTGCCGTCGGATTGAACGGCAGCAGCTTGTTGAAGTTGCCGTGATCGAGGTAGCCGTGAATCTTGTCCTTGATCCGCTTGAAATCGCAGACCATTCCGTCGGCATTCAGTTTTTTTGCCTTGCAGAATACTGTTACGACCCAGTTGTGGCCGTGCAACTGCTGGCATTGGCTTTTGTAGGAGAGGGTCAGCCGATGGCTTCCCGCGATCTCCATTCTTTTTGAAACGTAATACATTGCTATACTTCTTGATGTTTGCGAGTTAAGAGGTAGAAAAACGGCGTATCGCATAGAGCCAATCCCGCTTTGAGTAGGTATTGCCCGATGACCATGCCGAGGACGAGCATCATGCCGCCCTCCTGCATGAACCATCCGAGACCGATGCCGAATGCGATTGAGATGTAAATTGCCGTGTCAATGATCTGCGAGGTCAGGGTCGATGCGTTGTTCCATATCCACCGCCGTTTGGGATTGCCGCAAAACCGGCCCCGTATCTTGTGGAATATCCATACGTCCCAACTTTGGGAACAGAGGTAGGCGACCAGCGACCCGAATACGAATATCGGCGTCTGACCGAGCAGCATCCGATAGGCCCGTTGCATCTCCTCGTCGTAGGCTGGCAGATACATCGTCAGGATAATCAGGACGAGGGCGATAAGCTGGGCGGCAAAGCCCCTGATGACGGCCTTGTTTGCCTCTTTCTTGCCCCATATCTCGCCGATAACGTCCGTACAGAGGAATGTCAGGGCGTAGGTCAGAGCCGCGCCCGGAATAAGGACGGGAACCCCGCCGATATGGATGCCGGTATCGAGCACCTTGCTCGTAACGACGTTCGCCACGATCAGGCACACGACAAACACGACATTCAGCGTGATGAGATTGGCGTTACTCCGTTTCATACTCCGTCGTATCTTCGATTTCGGCGTCTCGGAGGGCTTCCTTGCGCTCGACGCATGTCCCGCATTTGCCGCAATGCTTTTCGCCGCCCTTGTAGCAGGAGTAGGTCGTGGAGTAGTCGATACCGAGCCGTTTGCCGATGCGGGCGATGTCGGACTTGCTGATGCCCGTATAGGGCGCGTCGATCTGTACTCCGATGTAAGTGCCGTGCCGCATGGCCTCCGACATGGAATGCACGAATCCAGCGCGGCAATCAGGATAGATCGCATGATCGCCGTGATGGTTGGCGATGAGAACCTTACTCAACTTCCTGCTTTCGGCGAGACCACAGGCCACGGAAAGCATGATGCCGTTGCGGAACGGCACGACGGTCGATTTCATGTTTTCGGCCTCGTAGTGGCCCTCCGGCACGGCATCCGCGCCCTCCAAAAGCGAGGATTTGAAATACTGACCGATGAATGCGAGCGGGATGATGATGTGTTCGATGCCGAGCTGCTGGCAATGCCGCGCGGCGCATTCGGCCTCCCGCTTATTGTGGTTGCTACCGTAGTCGAATGTAACGGCCAATGCGATCTCCTCGGCCTTTTCATGCAGGAGGGTAATGCTATCCATGCCTCCCGATACGATGATGACAGAATCTTTCATAATCTTGTTGCTTTTTAATTAAGAATCGGAATTACAGGAATTTTTCGGCGTATCGGCTGAATTTGACCCACTCGTTGAAGTTGTTTACCGCGCCCTCTCTTGATTTGAGCCTGCATCCCTCTTTGCTCATCTGCTCCATCAATCCGGTGCGCGGGTTGAACTTGCAGATATAGCCGCCGCGATTGCCGTAGAGCCATGCGGTGCTATCGACCGAATCGAACCGATACTTTTGCAGATTGGCGACGGTGGTATATCCCAGCCCGTGAATTTTCGCCTTGTGCTTGTGAGCGGTGTTGATGAACCACGGAAACGCCGTTTCATAGACTTTACGGGGGATTTCTTTGGTTACGATGCCTCCGATGGCGACATAGGGGTATTCCTCGCACATCTTGACGAAATACTCCTTGCCTCGGTTCTTGTGCCATACGGGGATCGGCTTTTTGCCCGTCATCTTTTCGAGTTTGTGCCGCAACCGCTCGACTTCCGCCAGCCCGACGACGCTGTCAATATCCAACTCGAAAAAGAGCTTTATATCGAAGCGGTTGATGAAGTCGGCATACTCCGATACATAGGTATCCCAATCGCAGCCGCCTTTGTGGGAACCAGCCATGAACGTATATGCCCCGCTATCGAGCAGGAATGACCCGAAATGCTTGACGAGTGGCATGAAATCCTCGTTCTTCCGCAGGTAGTAGTAGCTTTCGAGGACATTGATACCTGATAGGGTGCTATTACCGTCCCCGACGAAGAAGTCCGCTCCGTAGATGGATTCCCGCATTATTTTGTCCTTGTCGCCCGCGAGAAAGCTGTTCATCGCTTCGATGACTTCTTTGCGGCTGTTGGGCGATGCACAGTAAATTTTCATAACCTTTTGCCAAAATTCGCGGAGGTTGCCTGAAATGCCTCCGGCAAGAAATATCCTCATAGCATCCTTGTTAATCTCTTTAAGAGGTATTCTATTCAAATACTCTGAAATACAGGTTGTTAAATACCCCCCCCCGAATTTTCCGAGACGCTCGCTGATCCAACTCTCGTACAGTCGGATCAGGATTATACCCGGATAGGGATTGTTGCCTGCGAGATGGATTTTCATCACTTGATCTTTATGCCCTCGAACTCACCCATGAGAGTTGCCTCGATGCGGGATTTGATCTCCTCCTTTTGGTCGGCATACTTATCGGGAATCGAGACAGTGATTTTCTCGCCCTTGTCTTTCTCGGCCTCCTTGTCGAGCTTGTCGAAAAAGCTATCTACATCGATCTCGCTTTCATTCATAGGCAGGTCGAGGCCCCATGCGGCCAAAGCGTCGGCGTCCCATTCGTTCGCCAGCATCGACCACTCCCACCGACCGAAACCGGAGTTGTCGAGGATCGTGTAGGCTTTCAGTTTTTCGATGGAGGTTTCTTTCGGGATGATGACGCACGGGGCATCCTTGTAGTCGAGTTCAAGCATGGCCCGATAGCGCATATTGCCGCCGATGATGATGTATTTGCCGTTGTCGAGCGGATATACCAGCAGCATACGGTATTTCATCAGTTCGGGGTATGCCTGAATATCCCTTTTCAGGAGGTCGAGCTTCGTCTCCAAAATCTCGCGGGGATTCGCTGGGAGGCCGTCGAGCTGACCCTCATTCAGCTCCAACCGATCCAATTCCAGCGAGATGAAATCGGCTTCGATGGCTTTCAGAGGTTTGTTCTCTTTACTCATAACTGTTAATTTTTAAGATAGATACCACAAAGGTATAAAAATAGTACCTAATAGGTATTTATTAAGGCGAAAAAATAAAATTTACTTCAAATAAGCGTCGATTTCGGCCATGAACTCGTCGAAAGAACGGCAGATGACATACTTGTATCCGGCCCATTCCGCCCGCTCCTGCCATGCCTTTTGCGATGGCTGTTGTCGGCCCGTCGGGGTCTTCATCTCCACGCATAGGCCGTGAAATTGCTTTGCCGGAAATAGGAGCAGGAGATCGGCGACGCCTTTCATCGTTCCCTCCGCTTTCATGATCGCCGCCTCGGAGCGAAGCCGTGCCCCGCCGTTCGGGACGGCGAAGAGGAGCAAGGCGAGCTGCGGGTATTTCATTCGGAACCAACGCACGCAGGTCTGCTGGATGATGCTTTCCTGATGCCTCATGTCAATATCGAAAATCCGTAAAGTGAATGATGACGCCGTGAAAGACCTTGTCCTCTTGCGGATGCCGGCCGAAGAACCACTCCTTGAAGTCGGTCGTATTGAGGCCGTCGTTCTTGGCGATCTCATAGCAGTCCGCGTCGATCCATTCCCGACCGTCGATGCAGGCGGTGATCGTATCGTTTTCGCTATGATAATGCAGCTCTATCCGCTGGATGCCGATAGGCTGGTCGAGGCGGGCAATCTCTACCTGCGGCGAGTTGTACGGGCGTCCCGACCATTGACGGATAGATAGGCAGTAGCCGCCCCGCTGCATCTTCTCCGCGATGGCGTTCCATTGATCGTAGTTACCTCGGATGGTGTGCAGCTTACGGCTCGATGCGAGCTTCTCCTTGAAGCCGGTCGGCTGACCTTTCCGGCTATGCGTCGTCGGGAATACCCGTGATAGCGTGATGATGATTTTCTTCTTTTTCATTTTTCGTTGTCTTGTGATGCCTGCTCAATCGGGAGATAAAGCGGACAGGTTCTTGTTTCGAGGTCATAACATGCGCCCGTGAAAGGGGCGGGCGGCAATTTACGCCGTTCCCATTCACGGAAGAGGTGATACCTCCGGCATTTATCGCTCAAAAGGCAGCAGTAGCCGCTGCAATGAGTTATATCGTGATTGTAATTCGTTGCCATAGTTCAAAACTTATTACTATTTCGCGCAGAAATGCGGGTATTTTGCATTTTATCCCATCAGCCCTAATGGTAGTTGCGTCGCATCGGATTCGAGCGTATTCGCCTCCAAAAGGGCCTCCTCGGATAGCCTTTGCATGGGCGGCGGGTTTCGACGAATCCCCATCCGCATTGCGTGTGTCGATCTTCCCATGAGAGTAGGGAGTTCATGACCCGATCCAATTCCTTGAATGATAGAGCCAACTCTACCATGTCAAGCTTCAAATCCATGAATACCTCTGCCAGCCCTACCATGATGTGCCCTCCTCGAATATGTTTTGTTGTTCGGGTTGCTTGGTCGCCAGAGTGCCGAGCGCGTCATGTACCCGTGCAATCTCGGCATCGACTTCCCGCTCGACCGCCTTACTCTGATTGAGCGCGGTTTTCGACCGAGTGCGGAAATACTCCTTTTGCAGCTTCCGCATGAGGGCTACCTTGTCGAAGAATTGCCGCGCGTTCATTTCTCGGCGATTTTATAGGCATCGACAATCGCCGTTTTGACGATGGATGCGACCTCATAATCTGATACTGTACCTCTCATTCCCTCGGCGAGGTTCTTGGCAGCCTGATTCAGGTCGGACGCCTGCACAAGGATATAGATCGCTTTCTTGCGCTCTGCACCCGTATTTTCGTCGAGCGAGATGAGGTTGATCTTGGCCTTGTAGAAGTGATCGCCGTTCTCATCCCAAAAGATTTCCGAGATGTTGCTCCGCTTCACGGCCGACACCGAGAATGCTCCCGATGTGTAGGGCATCATCTCGTTGGTGATGCGGGCCTCTGCCTCCGTGAATGAGAGGGCATCGACCAAATACGGCTCCGTGATGGTTTTCAGAGAACCGTTTTCTCTCGTTTTTTCGTAACGAACTTTCGTTGTAAACCACATGATAGAAAATGTTTTGAGTTAAAATTTGGGGGCGTCTTTGGCTATGCGACGCATGGCGCGGATTGCGCTGTCTATCGCCTGACCGAGAACAAAGGGGTGCGGCATTTTGCCGCTTCCGCCGCGCCGCCATTTTTGGTAATGATGTAGGACGCGGAGGGTTTCCACGGCCGACATATGATCCTCTTTGAATTTGCAGAGGTCGTCGCATCGGTTATGGTTTCGGGTAATGGTACAATGACCGTATCCGTTCACGTCTTCATTCGTGAAAAAGGCGCATTCGCCGCATTTGCAGGGTCGTATCATATTTTATTTGTTTTGTGGGTTATCCATTTCTTCACGACGTTTATGTATTCAGGCGGGACATAATAGTTAAACTCGCCACGTTCAAGGGCATCTATTTCGCCCTGCACATTTTGTATCTTCCTATCCTGTTCCTGCCGTCCAAAGGAGAATAAATCGTCGTTGATTGGCGTATTTTGTAGTTGCTTCATCTTCGATTTTTTTGCTTGAAGCAACGTTGCGCGTCGAGCGTCAATATATTCTTGCCCTTGCAATAAGGTTTGAGGCCCAATGAACAACTCAACTTTTCGCCTTGGATTGCTTACCTTTACACGTGCAGCGACATACTCGAAATACCATCTCCATTTGCTTACAATGCGCGCTGGCAATTTATTTCGATAGTATATCACCTCGTCGGCATGATAGTCTTTGTAAATCGTGATCTTGACGCAGATCGCATCCTCTATTTTTATATTTCTCATTTTTTTAAGAAACACATCCATATTGTTTTGCCTCCTTTGCCGGACGTATGCCCGAATAGGGGCTTTTGCCCGATGACTTCGATGATCCGCGAAGTGGGTATCTGCTGCTCATTCCATTTGAAAATGAGCGTTCCGTTCGGTTTGAGGACACGCATACACTCCTCGAATCCTTGCCGAATATCATCCTCCCACGAGGGGAGGAGGCGACCGTATTTCTTCGCCAGCCATGACGATTCGCCGAGGTTATTCAGATGCGGAGGATCGAATAGGACGAGATAGAACGAATTGTCGGGGAACGACATCTTGCGGAAGTCTCCGACGACATCGGGCCTGATCTCCAACCTGCGCCCATCGCAAAGGGTATACTCCTCGCTACGGCAGTCCATGAAGACCGTATCGGGATTGTTTTTGTCGAACCAGCACATCCGGCTGCCGCAGCAGGCATCAAGTATTTTGCTCATATTCTGACGATAATTGAAGTTCCGATTTGGCGACCTATCGTTTTCCCGTACTCATTGCAGATTTCACGCGGATAGATACTCAAATCGGAGATTTGTACCCCGTTCTCCTCTTCAAACTTCATCAGCAAGCAGGAGATTTGATCTTCAAGCCGTTCCTTGGCGGCCTTGACCTCTGATATTGTTTTGCTCATACGAATAGCGATTTTGAAATTCTTGTCAATACCTTTACTCTTGCTTCGGCACAGAAATCCTTTTTGATTTCAAAGCCGTAAGCCTTTCGACCCATATTGGCAGCCGCGAGCAGGGTCGTTCCGCTTCCCGCGCATGGGTCGATAACAACATCGCCTTTGTCGGTGAAAATCTCGATCAGGCGTTCCAGCAGGGGAACTGGTTTCTGCGTCGGGTGGATCTTCGGGGTATCGGTATCACGCACCCAATCGAAGCAGTTGAAGATCATCCTCCCGTCATTGTTGAATTTCGGCAGGCGGTCGCGGTAGAGAATCAATCCGTATTCGCAGTTGCCGACGACTTTCATGTTGGCTTTGAGTACCTGCGCGGAGAAATCCTTGCGGAATACGAGCGGGATGTAGCGTTTCAGTCCATACCGCTGTCCGAGTTCGATGTAGTAGTGCATCTGCTCGAAAGGACAGAAAAGGATCATACAGGCCGCGCCTCCTTTCGATCTTCCCCCCCCCTCGGATTTCTCCTCTTTGATAGGCTTGTCCTTACGAAGCATCTGACTACAAAAGTGCATGAACTCCGCAGGCCGGAAATCCTTGTCGGTGTCGAAAAACTGCTTGCCTGCGAGTGCGCTCTCGCCGTTCTTATTGTCGCCATCAATATACCATGCCGGATTGCTGGCATAGGCGTTCGCTCCAAGGTTATACGGCACATCGGCGATGATAAGCTGTGCTTTGGGAATACCGTATGCCTTGAAATTTTGAAAATGATCATTAAATAATTCTATGTCTTTCATGCGGAATTTGCTATTGTTAAATTCATTATTTCTTGATATTTCTCTACCTCTATAATTCGATATTGTCCCGGCGTTTGGTGATAGTCAAATGTTGCAAATAGCGTTTGTTTGGCTTCTTCGAGGGTGTCGAATACAAACCCTGTTTCAACCCTCCATTCGTTGAGTTTTTCGTCGTAGCTTTCGATGAGGAAAAAATTTCGCTGCATGTTATTCTTGGATTGGTCGCCATTGGTATCGGCTCGGTTTGCGTTCTAAATCGCCCCTCCATTCGGCGGCATTATCGTAGTTGATGAGTTCGATGCACCCGTCCCGCTTGTCTCTTACAAGGCGTGGCAGATTGCGAAATACCTCATCTATGGCGTCATCGGTGGCAAATCCCCATTTCGGGTCGGCCTGAATGTCGCGCCATTGTGTCAGAGAAGAAATCCGATATTTCAGATCGGCAACTTCTTCGGCTTGCTCATCCAATGCCCGCTCGTATGCGGCGGCGGTCTGCGGGGCAATATCTTTCGCCTTGCCGATGTTGCGCCAATATCGGCGAATCCAATTCCACATCGCATAGTAGAACTTATCCCGCATATCCCGCCGGAGCAAGTCGGCCTGCGTGTCGTACTTGGCCTTGTGGAGGCATGGCGCGGCCTTGATGCAGCGGAAAAAGCCCGAATCGGTGATGTACATCAGCCCTGCGAACTTTGGGCATTCGGCCTCGGAGATAATTCCCTCCGGACAGACATACCAAAAGTAATTCGGTTTTAGCATCGGTTCTTTCCCGTAATCAATGCCATATTGGTCGAAGCCGTGGTACTTTGCGACAGTCATATCCTCCCCTCCCAGTAGTCGCATCTTCTCCTGCTTGTGGGCAGCCTCATTCAGAAAATCCGAATGGCTGATCTTGATCTCGCACTCGTATACATATCCGGCTTTTGAGATTGCCAAATAATCGGATTCCCACGCATAGAAGATGAAGCCGACCATCTCGAACGCGGGTTTCGTCAAGATTGGATGATTCTCGTACAACGCCCGCTGGATGCTCTCCTCGGTGTGTTTCGGTTTAGTCGGGGTTCCTCCCCGTGTCCCTCGCATTCCCATTATTCGGTCAGTTTTTGGATAAATTCATCGGCGATCTTGCGGGGCATATCGCCGTGGAAGATGCCCGTCATCATGTCAAGAATGATCTTGTGTGCTTTCGTCTGTATCCGCTCCTCGGCCTCCTGCTCGGCGTGCGTTACGCAGTATTCCACATCTGCCGCTATAAAAGTCAATGAGCCGATGGATAGCCGATCGTTAATAAATCTTCGTACTTTTTTGCTTTTCATATCTCAATTAATTAAGAATGCCATTCCGATCTGGATATTCTTTGTCAGCCAGGTGTTCCATCTGATTCAAACACTTTTTCGCTTTGTCCATATCCTCTTCCGCATATTCATTGTCGGGATGTTGGGCCAAGATGCCGTATAGAATATTACTCACGAGCATATGGGCTTGCTGGCTTTCATATAGCTTCTGTTCTGATACAGCCGATCTATCAACAGCACTACCCAATTTATTACAGACAACCATTAATCGTTGCAGCAATTTCCTTTCGGATTGGTTCATTATTCAATCATTTTCGTCGTTATCATCATCGGGATAGCTCACATCCTCATAGTTCACGCAGAAGTCGAAGCCCGGATCATCGTCGAATACTCCTTTGGCTTGGCACTCTTCGTATTTTCGGCAGTTGCCGCAACAACACTCGTTTATCGGTCTGTTGATTTTCATGGCTATTAGCATTCTTTGTTTGGTAAATCCGTTAAAATTCCGATTTCTTTTGCCGCTTCGAGGATGTGCAGAATATCCCGCATTGCCGAAAGCATGCGAGGGTCAATCCCCTCTACGGAACAATTTTTAATCACGTTTCTCTGAAAATGAATCAGGAAATCCATGTCGTGATCGATGATTGCGGTTGCAATTCTATTCGCCATTGTTATGCTGCTATATTGTTCTTAATCAGTTGTGAACAAAGGGCCTCGCAGAGCACTCGTGCCATGTTGACCTCGACGGCATTGCCGATGAATTTCTTTTGATCGGCTTGCGTCCCGACGAGGACGTAATCGGATGGAAACCCCATGATTCGCTTCAATTCAGGGATGCGAAGCATCCGCATCTTGATATCGATGATGCCGTACAATGCCATGAAACGCTTGATTTTTGCCATCGCCGGACTGTCGTCGGTGGTTACGGCGATTGTGGCTCCATGCTGCTTCATTCGGCAGGTTACGAGTTGGTGCTTCGGGTTGGTCGTTACCGTCGGAGCAGGGGTTTCGATGCCGCAGGGCGTTCCGTTCCCGTACTGCATATCCACGAATGCGAGCCTATCCCTTGTCGTCAGCGTCGGCGCAGGTGCATCGATGGAGTGGTTATGCCCGTTTCCGTAATATGCCGTGATGAACGAGTGATGATCCCGTGTCGTTATTGTCCCCGCAGGCTCTTCGACCGAAACGCATTTGCCCTCCGGACTGCCTCCGTAATGCTTGGAGAGGAAATTGACTTGTGCAATGCCGAGCCTATTCTGCGTCGCAACGGTCGGGCAAGGTTCGTCGATGCTCGGTGCGTGGTATTTCCCCGTTTGGCTCATCGAGTTCCACTTCACCAAGAATGCCTCTTTGCCGCCTGCGACGAACTTGATTAGACCCGCGTAAATGCGTTCCAACGTCGCATCGACAAGCGGTTTCTTGCGTCCAAAAATGCTCTCGCCCTCATCCGATAAATCCAGCACCTCTCGCACGGGCTTCCAGCGTTGCATTTGACCGAATAATCCCGTCGCGCCGTCCTTGCTGTGCGTCGGTTCGGGGAACACTATCGGGAGGCTCCCTTTGGCGAATATGCCGAAGAATCGGCGACGAGTGGTGTATGCCCCGTAATCGGCCGAGTTAAGAATCCGATACGCGAACCGATAACCGTAGCCGCAGACATTCGACACCCATTGCTGATACAGCCGTCCTGCATCTTTACTGATCGGCTTGCCGTTCTCGTCGAGGTCGCCCCACGACATGAACTCCTCGACGTTCTCGATCTGAATGTAGTCGGGGTTGATAGCCTCGATGTATCGGAAGAGATGTTCGGCCAGCGTCCGGCTGTCGGCATCGCGGGGCTGGCCGCCTTTGGCCTTGCTGAAATTCGTACATTCGAGACTGGCCCACAAGACGACGAACGCATCGGGATATTGCCGCCGCATTTCGGCGATATGAGCTGTCAGCGGCGAGAGTTCCAGCGTGCGAATATCCTCCGTGAAGTGCAGCGCGTCGGGATGATTGGCGGCATGAGAGGCAATCGCATTTGCATCATGGTTTACGCATCCGATGACCTTTGCACATTGCCGTCCCTCATATCGGGCGTTTTCAACGCCGGTAGAGGTTCCGCCTGCTCCGCAGAATAAGTCGATGTATAGCAGTTTCATATCGCCTTATCTTTTGGTTTCGCATTCATTCCATCGACGCGCGATCTCTTCTCCGAGTTTCGTAGCGTCGGGTAGTGTTTCTTTGAAGTCGCGGTACAAATCGCGGCTGAATAGCTTTATTTGGCCGATAGGGATATTCCATCCGCAGTCGGGGTCTTTGATGCAGAGATCGACCCGTCCGTGATTATCGTCCGGTATGCAGAGTAGTTTTACCCGTTGGGTGTCGAAACTACCCTCGACGAATTGAAATTTTGGTTTGATCTCCATGACTATTCCTCCTCGATTCCCTCTTCAATTTCAAACTGCGCCAATGCCTGTTGACATCCGAAGCAGAAAAAGTCGTTGAGCGCATCGTAGATTGATTCGGGGATTTCATCTTCTTCTTCAAAGTTCCCCTCGACGCACTCCGAGCTGCCATAATGTCCGATATGCCGTTCGGAGTAGGTTTTGCCGTTGATCGTTACATCGGTTTTCCAACCGTCAGCGGTTATTTCGATATTGATTTTATTCTTGTTCATAGTTGCGTTGAATTATTGATTACTACATATCCTCTCCGTCCATGAATTTACCGAGGCCGAACCACACAAAGGATTTTTGCCAATGGCGTTTCCCGACATACTGGGTAATCGACCAGCGTGTAACGATCATGCGCGGGTAGGTGTCTGTCTTGGGGTCGTACCCCTTTCCGATTTTGATGTACTCTTTCCCGTTATCGCCGCGAAAGAGCATGAAAAACTGCGATTTCAGCGGGCTATTGTCGTCTACCCATGCGCAGATCAGGATGCGCCAGCCCCGAAATATTTTTCTAATAGCTCCGATGTGAATCATAAGTTAGCGTATTTTACTTGCGTTACATTTTCGCAGCGCACCCACATCGGGTCGTCTGCATCAATTCCTGCGTCGTCGTAAAGGGCAAATAATCGTTCAGGGAAATTGCATGAGATTACTTTGTACCAATATCCTCCGTATTCAGCCAACATCCCAGCGCAGAATCGTAATGAATCGAAATCTTGCTGTGTCATAGCCTATCATTTTACAATTTGAGTAGGGTTACAGCTGAAATTCCAGTCGGTTACGTCTGCACAGCAAGTGTGAATTTGCCCCATGTTCATCCCGCATTGGCTTTTCACGATTTGAATAGCCATCTGACGCGAACCTGCTTTGACCTCGAATGTTCCCTCGAAGACGAATTTCGCTCTGACTTTGTAGCTCCGACTTCTCGGATAGGTTTTTAATTTTACTTCTGTCCCCATTGCGTTGAATTTTGTGTTTTTGCGCTGTTTCCTGCGATATGCCGCATTATTTCGGATTATCCGACCTATCTTATCGCCGTTGCCTGAAACTCGCGGCAAATCGCCTTAATTTCATTTATCCCGATAGGTCTCATTCTTGAAAATGATGACTTCGAGCATCTCGTTGAATCGGTCTGCGATGCGGTTGCCGTACTTCTCGCGGATTTGCGACTTTGTGAGGTTGGTCGTGATGAACGTGAAGAGCTGCAAATTGTAGCGGTATTCGAGCATATCGACAACCGGATTGAGGACGTTTCCATAGTCGAGAACCTCTATCGGTTCGCGCCCCATATCCTCGATAGCTATCATCGGCATATTGCGCAGGTTGCGGAATGCCTCGAAATCCTTTGCGAACATGACTACCTCTTTTGCATCGACGATCCGAATGCCGGCCCGTTTGCCCTCGAAATGCCCTATATTGTTGAGCCAATTCACCGCCGACTGAAAGGCATACAGGAGGGTTGTTTTTCCATTGCCGGGTACGCCGCAGAGCATTACCCCGAACTTGGCATCGTCGCGGATCAGGAATGCCGCCAGCCGTTCGATATTGGTTTTGGTCGCCTCGTCCTCGATGAACTTGCGATGGCGATATTCGACCTCCGCCTGATATGCTGCCAGCAGAATATCCGTTGCCTGCTTCAAGCTCACCGACCACTTAAAATTTCCCCTCGTAGTCTTCCGGCCGAGTAGCAGTCGCTTCAGTCCCTCGACGTTTATCACATGATCTTTGTTGATTGATTCCATTGCGTTTGTTATCTTCTTTTTGCCACGTTGCCACCGCCGCGCGCCAATTTTTCATCTTGTTTTTGCCGACATACCATCCTTTGCTCTCGTAGAAGTTCACGAATCGCTCGGCATCCACCGTATAGCCCTTTTCCCTGATATAAGAATCTACATCCTCAATAGAGGGCGGGGAAAAGCGTTTTTCGCTTTTTCCACTTTTCCCCTCTCTATTGTCTTTTATATTCTTATTATTCTTATCTTCTGTGCAGGGGTCGTTGCACCCGTCGTTGCAGGGGTCGTTGCTCACCCCGTTGCACCCCGTCGCGTTATTCTGCTGGTAATCATCATAATTAACTATCGCAATTATCGTTGCACGGGTAACGGGGTGCTTTGAGCGGCTTATCATCTGATCTGCTTCGAGTAGAGATAGAAATTTGAGGATGGTATGCTCGGATGGCCTACGTTTCACGCCGTCGTCATCCTTATACACCCACCTCTCTTGGAGGTAGTGGACGGATGCGATCAGTTGTCCCCGTTTGATGGTGACGAGGACTGACTTCACAAGGCGTTTGCTATCTTTCCATTCGGCGAGCATCAGCAGGTCGAGCCACCACTTCAAATAGCGGGGCCGTTCCCAAATCCAATGCTCCCGAATGGTTTGATATATTTTTATCCATCCGCCCATCACCTATTTCCCCACGAAAGCAAAGTAGATTTCAGCGAATTGTTCACCTGCGTATTTCGCCAGCGCGGACGATTTGAAGCAAAGGCGAGACCCGACATCCGCACTCGCACGCGAGGGCGCGTTACCCGTATCCGCACACGCAAAGCCGGCCCTCGCGCCGTTAGCCGCAGAACCGCCGAACAGGACAACTTTCTTGCGCTCCTCCTTGTTCATCTTGGCGATCTCCTCCTTGGTGTAGAGCCAAAACCACGGATAGTAGCGGTATTCGTCCTCGGTGAACTGCGGTGTCCATCCCTCATTGAGAGCTGCCGTGATGATGCGGAGTTTGAGGTAGGCTACGAGATCGGAGCTAATATCCGAATCGTTTTCAAGGAACAGATGCCGTTTGTGGTATTCCTTTACGAGCGGATGGTTCTCGCCGAGTTCCTTGAATGCGTCATCAAAGGTCTTGATTCGCTCCATGATGTTCTTCGGGCGGAACATCTCCTTGCCGAAGAGATTTTCGAGCATCTTCTTGTTGTCGGTATTGCCGTTCTTGTAGGCATCGAGCAGGTTATTTTTCTCGATGTAAATATTGTTTCCGTTCATTTTCAGTATGTTTTTTAATTCGTCTTGCGTAAAACATTTCGCGCATTCCATGATGAAGTGCGACAGATGCGCTTTGTCGCACCAATAGCCGAGGCGATTGCAGTCTGCGATATTCCTGACATCACGGTAAATCGTGAGTTCGACGAATATCTGTCCCTCTTCCTCCTTGCGGGTCTTGTCCTGCTTTACTATCAGCATTGCATTCGATTTTTTAATCACTCATATCGACATGGTGTACATTCTTGCATTGATCGCAGATATATACCACATCGTTACACCGATACAGGTATTTGGAGTTATCGAACTTCCGCCGGATATGCCCGGCTTCCCTGCATTTTTTTAGTTCGGAAGCATTAAAATCGAGTTGCCATCCGAGGTCGGTATATCCCTTTGGCAAGACGAATTTGTTTCCGTTAGGGTTTGGTATTTTTTTCATTCTCAATTTTCTTTAATCGTGGAATAATCCTTTTTGTCAATCTTACGGCGTTAATAAGCCGCGTATTCCCGCTGTCTATCTGCACGTTTTCGAGTATCTGCGGCAGACAGCGGATCAGCGTTGAAACTATATCGTTCGGCACGGGTCGCATATCAGTAGGGCATTTTATCGAGATTGACCTCCAATCCTGCACGGGCGATATAAGCCGGTTTTCCTGCGATCTGCCGCACTTCTTCGGCAAACCCTTTGGCATTACTGTTGCCGTCGGAGAGATGCAGTAAAATCACCTCATTTGCCGCCGATAGGTCGGTCGTCCGCAAAATCTCTTTCGTCGTCTGCAACTCCATGTGCGAACCCATCAACCGCCCCCGCATAGCGGGAGGCATCAGCCCTCGGTCGATATTCTGCTGTAAGATCGCATCGGAGTAGTTCGCCTCGATCATTACATGATTCAGGTTCGGCAGCCGATATTCCAGCATCATCGTATCGGTAATGAAAAGCAGACGTCCCATCTCCTGATGCTCGATGACGAACCCGGCGCACGGTACATCGTGGACGACCGGCAGTACGAAGACCTTGAAGCCTCCCACTTTGTAGCCGTGCATCGGTTCGATTATCTTGCAGAATATGCGATTTCTCGGATTGGCGGTGTCGAATACATCGGCGAGGGCCAGTACGCGGATACCGCAGGCGAGAAAGTCGCTCAACGACCTTGCATGATCGTCGTGTCGGTGAGATACGAGGCATCCTACCACTTTGCCGAGCTGCCAGCCGAGACCCTTTTTAATGTCGCGCATCGGGATTCCCGCTTCGACGATCAAAGTTTCATCGGCCGCTTCGAGGATGTAGCAGTTGCCCCGTGATGAACTCCCCAAACATTTTAAGATCATACTCCCGTGCCGTTAGATGTATTCAGGTGCAGGAGCAGGTGCGGCCTGCTCCGATCCGGTTCCCTTGACTTCTCCTGTTTCAGGATCAACCTCTTCGTATTCGGTGGTCGAGAGATCGACCATCTGCGCACCAGCGTTGCCGAGCGCGTCGTTGCGGTTCGTCAAGGCCTCATCCTCGACATCGTGAGCCATCGCGTTCTGCATCTCGACGGAGAGATAGCCGTATTTCGACAGCAGGCGGCGGATCACCGTTTTCAGGGCCATGTCGTTGAAGTTGCCCTCCCATCCGACTTTCTTGCCGATTATGCCGTCGTTGGCTTTGGCGATGAGCTGCTCGACGGTCGTCTCTTTCTTCACGGAGGGAGAATACCGTTTGGCGTAGGCGGCCATATCCTCGACGGTTACATAGAGCGTCTTGGAAAAGCCGTTGAGCAGCTCGAAGTAGCAGAAGTAGCCGATGATCTTATCGGAGGTCTTTTCGCCGTCGAAAGCGATCTCTCCCGTGAGCTTATTCACCTTGCGGACTTCGCCCTCATAGACGACATCGGCATTGATCGTCCGGTACTGACCCGTTCGCATGGCGAGCTGGATGTAACCCTTGTAGCCGGGGATGAATGTCGGCGTCGGGACTTTGACCCATTCCTCGCGTCCGGTCTGCTCGTTGAAAACCTTGACCGAGTTGTTGTAAACCACGATGTAGGCGAAACCGAGGGCCTTGTTCAGAGGCAGGCGGAGGGTTGCCGCACGGAGAGCTTCGGCGATGACTACTGAGGGTTTGCAAGTCTGTAACGACCGGTCGCCCGTATAGAGGTCGATGAGCGATGCGACGAACGTATCCTTGTGCTCGCCGAGGGCGTTTTTGAACTGCTCCTGTACCGACGGAGCATTGATAGTTGCTTTGAGCAGATCGACGGGGCGATCCTGCTTTGCTATGGCTTGATTCATTGTGTGATGTTGTTTTGAATGTTAGTCGTTGATAATTATTTTTTTGAGGGCCGCGAGCTTTGCTCCGATAGATACGACTTCTGCCATATCGGGGCGTTCGAGGAATGCGGCCATGCTTTTCGCCAGCCCTTTGCCGCTCCCCATGATCGCTACACATTGGGCCGTCATGTCGCTGTCTTGCAGCTTCTCGTTTACGAGGAGGATGCAAGACCTCTCATTACCCCCCCCCTCCGGGATCAGCGTTTCGATCTCTTTTACCATCTCCTCCACGCGGAGGATGAATGCGCTTTTCTGTTCTTCGGTTTTCATGATTGCGTTGAATTAAAAGTGAATGATTATTAGTCGAAAAGGCTCTTCGGTTGAGCCGGATTTCCGTTGTGCTTGATGATGAGCTTGTCGTCGAGCGATACGAACAGGCGGATAACCTGCGATTGTGTCGGATGCAGGGTATTGACGCTCTCCGACCCATCGGCGAAGATCGGCGCGGAAATGCCCTCGAAACGGCATATCGCGTTGATGATGTCGATACCCGCGTTGAATTGCCCTGCGGTATTGGCGTCGGAGAACGGCACACCGTTTACCATTGCCTCGCAAGTCTCTACCTCGCCGCCGTTGATCTGCGTCTCGAAGAGGCGGAACTTTACGAAGTCGAACAGTCCGTTGATCTTGCTCTCGATGGCCTCCGTGCGGGCTTTCGAGAACGCCGCCATCGTGAACTCTATTCCCTCCAATTGCGCGAGTTCTTCCGACTGCATACGGAGAGACTTTTCGAGTTCGGCGATGCGATGATTGTTCCTCTCGATCTGCTCGCGCTTCATCAGCCGTGATTTGAGGGTGTCGATTCCTGCAACGAGCGAATTGCGGCCCTCGCGCAGCAGTTCATCATCGGACGCGGGTTCAGAGGATGCGATCTCCTTTTCGAGTGCGTCGATCTGCCTGCCGAGTGCGATATAATCGGCATTGGCTTCGATGGTAGGTGTGGCGTCTGGTTCGACGAGTTTTGCCGCGAGGATGCCGCTCGTTTCTATTTCGGAGATGATAGATACCTGCTCGGCGATCTTTTCCTCGATTTCGCCGATATATTTATGCACCTCCTCCATGCGAGCCTTGTTCTCCTTACCGCGACGATTGTTCTCTTCGAGGTCGGCGGCATTTCGGCGATTGAAGTTCTCGGTAATCTCCTGCTGGCGGCTCTCGATCTCCTCGATCTCGAAACGACGCTTGCAGGTCGGGCAAATAAACTCGTTCTCATCGAATACGAGCTTGCGGGCATTGATTGATTGCCATTGCTTGATAAGCGCGGCGCGGCGATCGGTGCATACCTCTACTTCTCGGCGGGCATTGGCGAGGTCGCGCTCGGCTGATGCTTTCTCGCGTTTTGCCCGCTCCAAATCCTCGGCGGCGGCCCGCTGCTTGGCCTTATCGGAACGGTAGAGTGCCTGTACCTCGTCCTTGATTTTGAGTTCGAGGGCCAGCCGTTCGTTTTTCAGGTCGCCGATCTTGCGTATTTTGTCAAGACGGGCCTCATTCGCGGCGGCATAGGCTTTCGTGGCATCCGCGATCTGCTCCTCGACTTTGGCGAGTGCTTCCTGCTTCTGTCGGAGTTCCGCTTCGAGTGCCTCCCAATCCTCCGCCTCCGGCACATCGCGGCGGCGTTCGTCGATGCGTTCGGGGATAGCCTCGATTTCGGCTTTCAGACGGCGTTTTTTTGCGGCGATCTCTTTCTTGTATTCCTCCATCGTTTTTCCCGTCAGCGAGGCAAGGAGAGCCGCAAAATCGGCATTTCCTGCGGCTATTTCTTCATCGGTGATACCTCCGGCCATACGGAAGAGCATCGACCGTTGTGTATCGGCCGACTGCGCCGTGAAGTAGAGGGGATTGGTGATGAATTTGAATACCTGTTCGGGGCAGATCGCGGCGATCTTCTCGTTCCACTCCTTGACCGAGCAAGGAACGTCGTTGTAGAGGCGTTCTTCCTCATGTCCGACGAACTCCTCGACCGCCGAACCGCGTTTCTTCGTCCATTTCTCATTGAATCGACGGCATAGGGTTACGACCTCGCCATCGACCAGCAGGACGGCCGACACCTCGTGCGGGAGTTTCGGGATGATGTTTCCGGCCTCGTCGTAGGTCTTGATGCCGAACTGCTTTCTATCCTCGCTGTTCTTGCCGAACAGGAGCCATGTGAATCCGTCGAAGATAGAGGTCTTGCCGATGCCGTTGCGACCGTAAATCTCTGTGAGCGCATGGTCAAACTCGACCGTCAGATCGCGCAGCCCCTTAAAATTGAGGAGCCTGATTTCTTTGATGATTACCGTTTTCATTTGCGTTGAATTGAATGTTTATTGAATACTCTCGATGTAGTATTGAGCGACCTTTTTTCCCGTCATCGTCTCAACCCTCGTTGCCTTGAATTTGATTTCGGGGTGGCTTTTCCGTAGGTCGCTGATGCGCGATGCGAGCCTCATGCACCCGAAGAGCCGCAATGCTTCGAGGCTCGTGATCCGGCTGCCGTTCAGCAAGTAGGCGAGAATGCGCTTGCATTGGCTTTCGGATGACTGTATATTGGGATTGTCGTTCATATATCTGCTTATTTATGCGTTACGGCGTAGGTCGTGCCCCTGCTGCGAATTTCATCGTCGGTCGGGACGCGGGATTGAAGCTGCCATGCTTCGATCTCCTTTTTTCTGAAATATATTTTGTTGCCCTGCTTGTAGTGCGGAATCTTCTTTGAACTTGTCAGATGCCGCACGCGGCTTTCGGATATGCCGAGCAATAGGGCGATCTCCGAGGTATTGAGTACCTCTTTCGAGCCGAGAAGCAGAAGCCGCTCGATGCGTTCCAATCTTTCCTCTACTCCCATACGTCGTCCTCCTCCTGCATCGTTTTCGACATTTCGGGAATACGGTTGCGGGCTTCCCAATAGACGACCATTTTATAATTGAGGTATAATGCGCCGAAACCAATGACTTTTGAGAGAATCAAGGCCGTGATCCATTTCCCGAAAGGCTGGTCGTCGATAGGCACGGAGAACACTCCGAGGATGGCGATAAGTCCGACGACCATCAGAATGTAGTATCGCCAATTCAACAGGGCTTTCATATTTCATTGGATTGTGCCTCCGATCTTGGGAAGAGGCCGTTTATATTCAGGTTATAGCGACGCGCTATGATGCTCTGCGTCAGTTCGTCGGGGACTTGCCGACCGCAAAGCCACATCTTGACCGTATTTTCGGATCGATGCGTGAGTGCGGCGATCTCGGCGATGAAATTCTGCGCGGGCGTCGGCTTCTTTTTCTGCTCCGCATAGAGGTCGAAAAATGATTTTTTCTCTGTTCTGCTCATATTTCGTCGTTAATTATTCACTTGTTAGGTACTATTTTTATATATTTGCACCCGACGGATTTTATTGATGCGTCAATATCTTTCCGTATTGCAAGGGCAAAGATAAATACTTTTGTTTGGATAACCAACATTTTTCTTTGTTTTCTGCAAAGAAAAATCTTTGCAAAAGATGGGATGTCCCATTTTTAAGAGGATAACATTGTGATATACAAACATATATGACAGGACAGAAGATAAAGGACATACTTCGCTCGGAAGGCATCACGATTGCGGATGTTGCGCGAATGCTCGGACACAATGGGGATCAACGCCTGCATAGTGCCCTGAAATCCGATGATGTCAAAAGCGGATTGATCGAAGATATTGCCCGCGTTACCAACAAAAGTGTTTGCTATTTTTATGAGGGTAGCGGGAACGCGGTAGCGACGGATCACGGTATTGCGGTATCGGGCGATTCGAATCAGATCAATGCGCTTTCGGAGAAGTTTATCGCCCTGCTCGAAAAAAAGGACGAGCAAATAGATCGGCTTCTGACGATTATAGAAAAAGAAAAATAGATATGAAAACGGAAGAGATAAAGGAGCTGTTCGAGCAGTTTGAATCAATCGTCTGCCTGTATGACGGGGTGGAGTGTTGGAGTGCGCGGGAATTATGCTCGGTGCTGGGATATGTGCAATGGCGCAATTTCGAGCAGATCATAGATAAGGCGAAGAGTGCGTGTGAATCGGCGGGTATGCCCGTTGCCGATCATTTTGCCGACGTCAGCAAAATGATCGAGCTTGCCAAAGGAGCGCAGCGCGAAGTGGATGACTATATGCTCACGCGCTATGCCTGCTACCTGATCGCGCAGAATGGCGATCCCCGCAAACCGCAGATCGCTTTCGCGCAAAACTATTTCGCCGTGCAGACCCGCCGTGCGGAGTTGGTGCAAAAGAGGCTTTCCGATTACGAACGGGTGCAGGCCCGCGCGAAGTTGGCCGAGACCGAGAAGCGTTTGTCGGGTGTCCTGTACGAGCGGGGTGTGGATAGTCGCGGATTTGCGATCATCCGCTCGAAAGGGGATCGGGCGTTGTTCCATCTCGATACGGCCCTGCTCAAACGCAAGCTCGGTGCGCCCGATAGCCGTCCGCTTGCCGACTTCCTGCCGACGATAGGCATCAAGGCGAAAGACTTTGCCGCTGAAATGACCTCCGTAAACGCCGAGCAGAAGAATTTGCACGGACAGATGGCGATAGAAAAGGAGCACGTCGATAACAACGTCGCCGTTCGCAATATGCTTTTGAGCCGAGGTATCGTCCCCGAACAGCTCCCTGCGGGGGAAGATGTGAAGAAAGTCGAGCGGCGGCTCAAATCGGAGGAAAAGACGCTAATTAAGGGGAAGAAAAAGAAATGAGCCGCAGACGGGTTTACAACGATAACACTTTGGCTATTATGGATCGGTTCTTTGCGGCGTTCGATGTCGCCGTACAGAATCGGTTGATAAAGAGCATCGCCGAGTATTGCAGGGATAATTCGATTGCTCCGCCTCATTTCTATACGCAGCGCAAAGATCGCAATAGGGGGTATTTCGAGGTCGGATGGCTCGTTCCGCTGGTTCGGGACTGCGGCATATCCGCGACGTGGCTCCTGACCGGACGGGGCATGATGTTCCAGCAATAAAGACGAAGACCATACCGAGGACGATCTCGATATGGTCTTTTCAATTATGGCGATTTCGCCGCAATTAGAATATGTCGGGTATCTTGGCAACCGCCGCCTGCTTGTTCTTGTCGAGCACCTTTGCGTAAATCTGCGTGGTCGATAGCTCCCGATGTCCGAGCAACTTACTGACCGTATAAATATCGGTTCCGAGATCGAGCATCATCACAGCGAACGTGTGACGGGCACAGTGAAAGGTTATATCCTTGTGGATTCCGGCCCGCAATACCCACCTTTTGATCGTTTCGTTGGTGCAGCTCGGAGAGTGGATGTCGGGAAAGATATGCTCATCATTTTTACCTCTTGTTCCCATGAGTTCAGCGGCCTGCGGCGGTATGTCGAGATATTCCTGTCCGCTGGTCTTTTTCTGCTTGAATATAATCCGCGTGAACTCTCCCTGCTGATGCACGTCGCCCCATGTCAGGCGGATCACGTCGGAGCGGCGTAGTCCCGTCAGGCAGGAGAATAGGAATGCCCGTTTGATGGCCGGATATTCGCATTCGGTTTGAGCGAGCCGCTGCACCTCTTCGATGGTCAGGTACATGCGCGTTCCCTCTTCGGCCTTGAAGCCCTCGACGCCCCGCATGGGGTTGATCGGTATGATGCGATCTTCGTAGGCTTGATTCAGGCAGGCCCGCAGTTTGTTGAAGTAGCTGACCCGTGAATTGCGGGACAGCGGATGATCCTTGATGCGCTCCCGTTCGTCGCAGCTCCACGCACACGCATCTTTTTCTAAATAGTCCCGAAATCCCTGCACCCATTCCTGCGTGATCTGCGAGAATTTGATCCGCTCGTTCGGTTCGTATTTACGGAGGTGTTTCAGGCATGATTTCCAGTTGCCCCAATTCCCTGTGCTCTCCACACCGAGCCGCCGAGCACACATCGCACGGTAGTAATCAAAAAAGAGGGTATCCTCGGCGTATGCCGACTTGAAACCATGCTCGCCGTTCTGCACCTCGACGATGCGCCGTGCCTTGATCGAATTGGCGAGTTGGAGGGTCTGCCGGTTCGCCTCCCTGTCGGCTTTCGTCTTTTCAGGAATGAGGTACAGTTTCAAAAATTCGTATTCCCGCTTTCCGTTCAGGTAGATGTCGAGGTAGAGGCTGACATTCCCGTTCGCCAGCTTCTTGCGCCTGATTCGGATCGGTTCTTTGATCTCCGCCATATCCTTTTGCGTTGAATGATTTTTGTTACTTCTGTTACTTATTTTGGCCGAGTAACAGAATAGCAACACAAAAGTAACAAATTATTTGCATCTGTATAGCAAAGAGACGAGAAAATTTTGTTTGGCGGATAAAACTGCAAATCGCTTTGCTATTGCTGTTTATATGGCGATAATATGCCGTTGAAATGGCGTTTTGCTTAATCGGGAAAATGATGGCCTATTTTCCGATGCAGAATTTTGAGAAGATGTTCTCGAGGACCTCGTCCGGAGCAATGGCTCCACGGCCGGTGATCTCCCCGAGGCAGCTGATCACGGGGCGGATCTCCTCGCTCAGCAGGTCTGCCGGAAGCCCCCGGTCCAATCCTTCCAGTGCACTTGCCAGCGCCTGCCGGGCTGCTGTCAGGGCTTCGTAGTGGCGACTGTTTGAAACCACCGTCTCGCCGTGATAGACCCCCTCCGTGTCCACGGCATCCCGCAATGCCCGGCACAATGCCTCGATCCCGTCGCCCCGCCTGGCAGAGATGCCGATCGTTCCCTCCATGGGCCGGAACCCTTCCGGCGCCGCATCCAGTTTGTTGATGACCGTCAGCAGCCGCTGTCCCTGCCGTAGCGTGAATTCCGCGGCGGGAATGCCCCCCTCCAGATCCCGGGCGTCCAGCAGCCGGATGACCACCTGTGCCCGGCGGATGCTCTCCATCGTGCGCTCGATGCCCATCCGTTCCAATCGGTCGCCCGTAGCGCGTATGCCCGCCGTGTCGAGGAACCGGAACCGCACGCCGCCGATGTTGGCCTGCTCCTCGATGACGTCCCGCGTCGTTCCGGCGATCTCCGAAACCATTGCGCGGTCTTCGTTCAGCAGCCTGTTCAGCAGCGTCGATTTCCCGACGTTCGGAGCCCCTACGATCGCCACCGCGACGCCCTCCTTGATCGCGTTCCCCAAGGCGAAGGAGTTGCGCAGGCGGTCGATCTCCCCGCCGATGCGCTCCATCGTTTCGCGCAGCGCCGTGCGGTCGGCAAACTCGACATCCTCCTCCGAGAAGTCCAGTTCCAGCTCCAGCAGCGAGGTGAGCTGCAGCAGTTTGTCCCGCAGCCCCTCCAGCTCCTCCGAGTATCCTCCGCGCATCTGGTTCGTGGCCAGCGCATGGTCGGCCCGCGACGAGGAGGCGATCAGGTCGGCGACGGCTTCGGCCTGCGAGAGATCTATCTTTCCGGCCAGGTAGGCGCGGATCGTGAACTCGCCCGGTGCGGCCATCCGGGCCCCGGCGGCCAGCAGCAGGCGGAGGATCTCCGCGACGATGTACCGTGAGCCGTGGCACGAGATCTCGACCGAGTCCTCGCCCGTATAGGAGTGCGGGGCGCGGAAGACGGTTGCCAGCACGTCGTCGATCGTGCGGTCGCCCTCCGCCACGGTCCCGTAGTGCACCGTGTATCCGGCGGCTGCGGCAAGCGGCTCCCGGCCGCGGAAGATGCGGTCGCAGCACGCCAGGGCCTCCGTGCCGCTGACGCGCACGACGGCAATGGCTCCGCCCGGTGCGGTGGCCGGCGCGACGATCGTATCGTGGTCGGGGATCATGGATGCCGTTATCTGCCTTCGATGCGGAGCCGCTGGCCGATGCGGAGCTTGTTGGCGCTCTTGATCTTGTTCCAGCGCATGATCTGCGAGACGGTCACGTGGTATTTGCGGGCGATGTGGCCCAGCGTGTCGCCCTTCTTGACGACGTAGACTGTTCCGCTGCGCTCCTGCCGTTTCTTTTCGATGTTGGCCGGGTTGATGTACTCCTTCAGGTACATCGAGTCCTTGGCCAGGATCTCCTGCTCGTGGGCGATGTATTGCGAGACGTTGCGCTGCGGGAGCACAAGCGTATAGCTGCGAGTCGTGGCGGGGATGATGTCGAGTTTGTACTGCGGGTTGAGCAGCCGCAGGGTCTCCACGGGCAGGTCGATCGTCGAGGCGATCTGCCCGAAGTGCATCAGGTGGTCGATGCGCACCGTGTCCACGGCCAGCGGAATGGGGGCCGCTTCGGGTTCGATGTCGTGCAGCCGGTGGTAGGTGTAGGCGTACGAGGCGCCGATGAATGCCGGGAGGTAGCCGCGTGTCTCGCGGGGCAGGTAGTCGTAGATCTCCCAGAAGGTCTTGCCGCCGGAGCGCGCCATGGCCTTGTTCACGTTGCCCGGACCGCAGTTGTAGGCGGCGATGGCCAGCGTCCAGTCGTTGTAGATGGCGTAGAGGTCCTTCAGGTAGCGGCACGCCGCCTCGGTGGCGCGCACCGGATCGCGGCGCTCATCGACCAGCGAGTTGATCTCGAGCCCGTAGCTCTTGCCCGTGGCGGGCATGAACTGCCACAGTCCGACGGCTCCGGCGGGGGAGACGGCCGTGGCCGAGAGGGCCGACTCGATGATCGGCAGGGCGCGCAGCTCGATGGGCAGGTCGGCGCGCAGCAGCTCCTCCTCGATCATCGGGAAGTAGTACTGCGACAGGCCGAGGATGCGGCTGATCGTGTGGTAGCGGGGGCTGATGTATCGGTCGATGTATCCCTTGACGATGTAGTTGTAGGCCAGCGGGATCGGCGAGACCAGGTCGCGCAGCCGGCGCGTGTATACCGAGTCGGGGGTCTTGTCGGCAGCGATAGCCGTGGCCATGGCGGTCGAGTCCTCCAGCACGAACTGGTCGAAGAACTCCACGAACGACTCCAGCTGCTGCCGCTCCTGCCATACGGCCACCAGCGAGTCCGCCTGCTCGGGCGAGAAGCCCAGCGAGAGGTCCGTCTGCTGCGGCTCGGGTTCGGGTTTGGGTTCGGGCAGCGTGTCGGTTACGGGCTGCACGGCGGGTGCAACGGGTGCGGGCTGGGCCGTCTGTTCGGTGCGGTCTTTCTTGCGGTCGCGTCTCTTTTTGCGGGGATTGCGGTCGAGGGCCGAGGCCGAGGCCGTGACGGCGACGAGCAGCGCAAGGGTCAGGAGCTTTTTCATGTTCAGAATTTGAGACTCATGTTGAACCCGAATACCGGGCGGTTGGCGTTCATGCTGGGGATGTAGGGATAGTCCACCAGCGGTTCGAGGTTCATTGTGAGGTCGTCCGATATGTCGTAGTCTTTCAGGTGCGCATCAACGTGGGCATCGATGATCTGCAGGGCGTAGAGCGCTCCCGAGATGATGATGCAGAGGTCGCGGTTGCGGCGGAAGTTGTCGCGCATGTTCTTGATGTAGCTTGCCGAGTAGCGGCCCTGAAACTCGTCTGTGGGGCCGTTGGGGTATTTGTCGGGATGCTGCTCGTAGTCGGCCAGCAGGTTGTAGGCCTTCTTGAAGCGCTGGAAGCCGCGGTTGTTCCAGTCGATGCAGTAGATCATCGAGGCGAATCCGCCGACGACGAACGGCACCTTCCAGTAGCTTCGGTTGTAGATCTGCCCGGCGCCCGGGAAGATGCAGGCCAGCGTCGTGGCCTTCTTGACGTTCGAGACGTCGTTGGTCGAGTAGTTCACCGCGGCGTCGCCGATGAAATAGATGTACGAGGCGATGGTGATGCCCAGGTAGAGCTGCCGCCGCGTGTTGCTGCGGATCATCTTCGTCTGCAGGGCGTCGAGCTCGGGCGTGCGCGAGAGGCTCACGTCCGTGTAGGCGTCGTAGGCGCGCTTGAGCGGCTTGAACTTGCGGTTTTCGTTGATGAAGAGGGCCAGTCCCGTGCCGACCGTTCCGTAGAGGATCGGCAGCTTCCAGTATTGCTTATTGTAGACCTGTCCGTATCCGGGCAGGACGGTCGAGAGCCAGCAGACCTTCGAGAGCGACATCGAGTCGCTCATGAACCACCGCTTGCGGGGTGCGGGCCTGCGGGTCGTGGTGTCGATCCCCTGCCGGGCCGCGGCGAAGCGGGCTTCGGCCAGCGAGTCGAGCAGGTGGAGGTCGTCGGTGCGCAGCGAGGCGACGGCTGCCGAGTCGGCGGCGTAGTCGGCCCGGGCCATCGAGTCGATCTGCCGGGCGATCTCCGCCACGCGCAGCGAGTCGCGCTGGCGCTGGAGCGAGTCCGGCTTTTCGAACTGACCGCCCCGCACGAGCGTGCGGGCGCCGCGGTGGAGCTGCGCTTCGGCGGGGAGCCACAGCGTACACGCTGCGAGCAGTACGAGGAGTTTGAACCGGAGACCTGCCATTGCCATTCGTTAGGAACGCTGCGAGAAACGTTCGATGAAACGTTCGATGTCCTTGTCGTCCGAGAAACCGATGACGATGCGTCCGCCCCCGTTTTTCGTCCGTTTGATCGAGATCTCCTGCGAGAAGCAGGGCTCGAGCAGCTCGACCAGCCGCGAATAGCTTTCGGGATACTCCTCCTCTTCGGGCTGTGCGGGTTGTGCGGGCGTTTCACTCAGCATGCGGACCAACTCTTCGGCCTGCCGGACCGAGAGCCCCTTCTTGACGCAGCGCTTCAGTACGCGCAGCTGCTGTTCGGCCGGGGCGCCGGCGATGGCCTTGGCGTGGCCCATCGAGATAAGCCCCTCCTTGAGGGCCAGCTGCACCTCGTCCGGGAGCTTGAGCAGGCGCAGGTAGTTCGATACCGACGACCGTTTCTTGCCCACTTTCTCCGAGAGGGCGTCCTGCGTCAGGTGGCACTCGTCGATGAGCCGCTGCATGCCGAGGGCGATCTCTATGGCGTTGAGGTCCTGGCGCTGGATGTTCTCGACGAGGGCCATGGCATGGAGGTTCTCGTCGTCCACCTCGCGGATGTAGGCCGGCAGGCTCTTCAGGTCGGCGCGCTGTGCGGCCCGCCAGCGGCGCTCGCCGCTGATGATGATGTACTTTCCGCCGTCGGTCCTTTTGACCGTGACGGGCTGGATGACGCCCAGCTGCCGGATCGAGTCGGCCAGTTCGTCGAGCGCCTCCTCGTCGAACTGCGTGCGCGGCTGCGTGGGGTTGGGGATGATGTCGGCGATGTCGATCTCGGCCATCTCGCTCATCGGCTTGAGCTTGACGTCGATCGGATCACTCCCGAAAATCGCGTCCAGGCCGCGTCCTAATCCCTTCTGTTTCATATCTTTGTGTGCTTTATTTGCGTCTCTTCGCTCGCCGGAGGCCGGTGGCGGAGTGTCTATTTCTGCGCCGCCGGACGTTTCCGGTTGCGCTTGAGGAATTCGCGGGCCAGGTTCAGGTAGTTCTCCGAACCCACGGCGCTCGCGTCGTAGAGCATGACGGGTTTTCCGTGCGAGGGGGCTTCACCCAAACGGATGTTACGCTGGATTATTGTGTCGTAGGCCAGGGGGCCGAAGTGTTCGCGGACCTCGTTCACCACCTGGTTGTTCAGACGGTTGCGCATGTACATCGTCAGCAGGAATCCCTCGATCTCGAGGTCGGGGTTGAGGCCGCTCTTGACCTTGCGGATCGTGTTGAGCAGCTTCGAGAGCCCCTCGAGGGCCAGGTATTCGCACTGCACGGGAATGAGCACCGAGTCGGCCGCGGTGAGGATGTTCACCGTGGTGTAGCCCAGCGAGGGGGAGCAGTCGATGAAGATGTAGTCGAACTTCCCGCGCACGGCATCGACGATGCGCTTCATCACGTGGTGTGCGTTCTCCATCTTGGGCAGTTCCGTGTCGGCGGCCACCAGGTCGATCGACGAGGGCAGCAGCCAGAGGTTCTTCACGTCTGCGCTTGCGAGGATCACCTCCTCGGGCTGCTTCAGCCCGGCGATGCACTCGTAGATGCCCTCGAGGTTGATGTCGAACCCGAGTCCCGAGGTGGCGTTGGCCTGCGGGTCGGCATCGAGCAGCAGGACCTTCTTGCCCAGCAGGGCGAGCGATGCCGCCAGGTTGATGGCCGTGGTGGTCTTTCCCACGCCGCCCTTCTGATTGGCTAATGCGATAACCTTTGCCATAATTTCGTTCATGCGTATAATAAGCAGGCAAATTTAATGAAATTAAATGGAATTCCGCAATCGTCGTGCAAAATTGCGTGGCGGGAAATTTGTTTTTGCCGGGGGCTTGCACTATCTTTGGACACGGAATGAACTGACTTTAAGCAAGACTATGGAAGCGAAAAAGGAGGATCGGGCGGAACTGCATTCCGCCGGACGCAGCGGGGCCCCGGCAACGGGCCGGGAAGAGGTCGGGCAGGCATCGGGAGTGGAGGCTCCGGCCTCCGGCGCAAAGAAGGATGCGGCAGCCGAAGCGGCGAAGGAGCGGACGGGCGGCGCCGCGAAGACGGCCCCCCAGGGACTCCCCGAGCGGAAGTTTCCGACCATCGGCGACCTGTTTGCCATGCTGGGCGTGGTGCTCGGGGCACAGGTCGTGATCGGGCTGCTCGGCATGCTGTTCCTGCAGTTTGCCGTCCCCGGGTCCGATTTCAAGGCGATGGCGCCCGAGGCGCTCGGACGGTTCAATGCCGTGGTCTACGTCGTCTCGATGGCCGCGGCGCTGGGCGGACTCCTCTATTACCGTCGCGCGCGCGGAGGACGCGGCCGCTGGGCCCGCTTCTCGACGCGGGGGCTCAATCCCGCGCTGCTGCTGTGGGGCTTCGTGCTGATCTGCGCCGCCGGCGTGGTGCTCGAACCCCTGCTGGCGCAGCTCCCCGATCTGTCGCTCAACGTCGGGCGCGGCCTTTGGACGCTGCTCATGCTCGTGCTTTTCGCTCCCGTCCTCGAGGAGCTGATCTGTCGCGGGCTGGTGCTCGGGACGCTGCGTGCCCGCTACGGCGTGACGCTCGCCTGGCTCGTCTCGGCACTCTTCTTCGGGGTGATGCACCTGCAGCCCGTGCAGGTCATCAACGCCTTCGTCGTGGGACTGATCCTCGGCTATGTCTACATCTCGACTGACTCGCTCTGGTCGGTGATGATCCTCCATGCGATGAACAATGCCGTGGCCTACCTGATGATGATCACCGGACACGCCAACACGTTGCTGATCGATCTGATCCACAACCGGGTGGTCTACGTGGCGGTCTATGTCGTCGCCGTGGCGCTGCTCATCGTTTCGGGCCGGATGATGCTTCTGGCGCTGCGCCGGATCAAGGAGGCGGAGAAAAATCGGGCTGCTGCGTAATAAACGCCGCCATGTTGCGTTAATTACGAGTAAAAAGGCTATCTTTGCCCTTCGGAATATGAATTTGCGCGCGAAAATAACGGTCGCGGTGGGCGCCTTGCTGCTGGTCGGATGCCGGGAGCTGCCGCGTTATTTCACCAGCGACGAGACCGTCGCCCGTGCCGGCGACCGGGAGCTCCGCATGCGCGACCTGCGTTCGGTCGTGCCGCAGGGGCTTTCGGGTGAGGACAGTGCGGCCTTCATGCGCAAGTACATCGACCGCTGGGTGGTCAAGCAGCTCAAGCTCAAGGAGGCCGAGGTGCTCTTCTCCTCGTCGGCCGACGACATCGACCGCATGGTCGAGGAGTACCGTCAGGCGTTGCTGATCCGCAAGCTCGACCAGTATTATGTCGATCGCTCGATCGACACGGTCTTCACCGATGACGAGATCTCGGCCTACTACCGCGAGCACAAGGCCGATTTCCGGCTCGACCGCTCCATCGTCAAGGGCCGTATCGTCCGTTTCGACTTGGGTTACCGGCAGGCGGCCAAGCTCAAGACGGCGATGGCCTCCTCCTCGGAGGCGCAGCAGCGCGATTTCCGCGACATCTGCACCAAGAACGACTTTCAGGTGAGTGATTTCCGCGAGCAGTGGATCGACTTCCCGGAGTTCCTGAGCTACCTGCCGACACTGCGCTCGCAGAACTACGACTCGGTACTCGGTACGACGGCCGTGCAGGAGATGCGCGACGGCCATTCGCGCTACTACTTCCAGATCCTGGAGGTGCGCCGCGAAGGGGAGCCCATTCCGCTCGAGCGGCTGCGGCCGACGATCCGCCGGATCCTCTTCAACCGGCGCCAGAGCGAGATCATCCGCCGGCACGAGGAGGAGCTGGACGCACAGGCTCGTGAGGATGGCGACGTCCGGATTTACGGCCGCGACCACGAGGCGGACGAACAACCGAACAAGGAACCGAACAAGGAAAAATAACCTAAACAAACGCAAACAGGCAAAATGTTGAAAAAAGGGATATTGGCGGCAGCCCTGATGCTGCTGGCGGCCGGGGTGGTCGGCCAGCGCCGTCAGGTGATGCTCGACAAGGTAGTGGCCGTCGTGGGCGGCTCGTCGATCGTCTATTCCGAGGTGGCCGATTATGCGCGTCAGCTCGTCGAGCAGCGCCGGCAGGAGGGCTACACCTCGGACCGCGATCCGATGAACGAGGCGCTCGAGGCGCTCATGACGCAAAAACTGCTCTACAATCAGGCGCAGATCGACTCGGTGGAGATCAACAGCAACGATATCCTCTCGCAGGTCGAGGATCAGGTGCAGCAGATGGTCGATATGGAGGGCTCGATTTCGAAACTCGAGGCCAAGCAGCACATGGCCATCTTCAACATCCGCGAGATCCTCCGCCAGCGCTACGAGGAGCAGGCCTACGCCAGCGCCATGCAGCGCGAGGTGGTGAGCAAGGTGACCGTGATCCCGGGCGAGGTGGAGCGCTACTACAAGTCGCTCTCGAAGGACAGCCTGCCGACGATCGCCGACCAGTATGTCTACGCGCAGATCACGAAGTTCCCCAAGTCGATGAAGGAGGCCAAGCAGCGTGCGCGCGAGCGGTTGCTCGACATGCGCGAGCGGGTCATTACGGGCAAGGCGCGTTTTGACAACCTGGCCCGCATGTATTCGGTCGATGGCACGGCGCTCCGCGGCGGTGAGATGGACCCTACGCCGCTGGCCGGTCTGGACGAGGCCTTCGCCAAGACGCTTGAAGGAATGAAGCCCGGGCAGATCTCCGAGGTGGTCGAGTCGCAGTTCGGCTTCCACATCATCCAGCTGCTCGACAAGCGCGGCCAGCTCTACCATTTCCGGCACATCCTGCTGCGTCCCGAGTATACGAGCGACGAACTGGGCGAGACGCTCAACCAGCTCGACAGTATTGCCGACCTGATCCACAAGGATTCGATCACGTTCGAGAAGGCGGCGCTCCGTTTCTCGGACGATGCGGCCTCGAAGATGAACGGGGGCATCGTCTCGAACCACGATATTCTGGAGCGCTACCAGGCCTTCGATGCCAAGCTGACCGTCACGAAGTTCCTCAAGGAGGACTTCGGCCGGTTCAAGAGCCTCGACGACTACAATGCGCTGATCCGTCTCAAGCCGGGAGAGGTGTCGGATGCCTTCCTGACCGAAGATCTGCTGGGCAACCAGCTGGGCAAGATCGTCAAGCTGGTGGAGGTGATTCCGACGCATCCGGCCTCGCTCAACGAAGACTACCTCCGACTCGAGGAGATGGCCCTGCAGGACAAGCAGGAACGTGTGTTCCGCGAGTGGCTGACCAAGAAGATCGACGGCATGTACGTCTTCATCGACCCCGAATACCGCAACGGGGAGTTCGAGAACAAACACTGGGTGAAATAACGTCGGGGTGCGTAGGTTTCTGTCCATAGCCATCTGCCTCTCGGCTGCGGTCGGCTTCCTGTCCGCCCGCAGCGGCATGCCCGCTCCCGACGGGGAGGAGGGCGAGAAGAAACTCATCGACCTCAAGTCGGACCTGATGGGCCCCGTGGCTCCCGGGGATACGGCGATATTCCTGGTGGGCAACTTCGCCGCACAGCACAACGGTGCGGTGATCACGTGCGATTCGGCCGTCCGCTATTCGGACACCCGCATCGAGTTCTTCGGCAACGTCCTCATCAACAAGAATACGACCTACATCTACGGCGACAGGGCCGAGTATGACGGCGACCGGAACGAGGCACGGGTCTATTCCGACATCGTGAAGGTGATCGACGGCGACGCGACGCTCTATACCTACGAATTCCTCTTCAACACGAAGGAGAACATCGGTGAGTTCGGCGGCGGGGGCGTGCTGACCAACCGCGACAACCTGCTCGAATCGGTGCGCGGCTACTACTATGCCGACACGAAGGAGCTGATTGCGGTCGAGCGGGTCGAGATGCGTAACGACGAGTACGAACTTACGGGCGACTCGGTGGTCTACAACATGGCCACCGACAACGCTTTCTTCTACGACCGGACCAACATCTGGAACCGCGACGGCGACTACCTCTACGCCGACCGCGGGGCCTATGAGAAGGCCGACACGCTCTATATCGTGACGCGCAACGGCTACCTGCTCACCGACAAGCAGGAGATGTGGAGCGACAGTATCGATTTCTACCGCATGCGCAACCACGTCATTCTGCGCCGTGACATCCAGCTCGACGATACGGAGCACAAGGTGCTGGCCTTCGGCGAGTACGGCGAGTATTGGAAGGAGCCGGGCAATGCGCTGCTCACCGACCGTCCCTCGGCCATAAGCTACGACCGTTCGCAGGGCGACTCGCTCTTCATGCGGGCCGATACGATGTACCTCTTCACGATCAACGAGGCAGCCGAACGCCGTGCCGCCGAGCGTCGCGCCGCCGAGCAGGCTCGGGCCGATTCGCTGGCGGCTCTCGGTCTGCAGGCGGATGCGGAGCATGTCCCGACGGCCGCTGCCGACGGGAACCGTCCCGTCCCGTCCGGGGACGATGCGGAGACGGCCTCCGACAGCCAGGTTCCCGACGCCGTACTTCCCGATGCTTCCGATCTGCCGGCTTCCGAGTCCGATCTGCCCGGCGAGGCCGTTCCGGCCGATTCGCTGCCGACGCAGCATCCTGTCGGCTCCGACTCGCTCTCCGCGCCCGCAATCGATCCGCTCGATACACTGGTCGGCGATGCCCGCAAGGCCTATCTCAAGGAGCAGGAACGCAAGGCCCGTGCGGCGGCCAAAGCCGCGAAGGAGAAGGCCCGGAAGGCCGAACTCGACGAGATCGCCGAGCGCCGCCAGCAGAAGGCCACGGCCAAGCTCATGGCCCAGAAGGAGCGCGAGGAGAAGCGCCTCGAAGCTCGCCGGCTCAAGGCCGAGTCGAAACTCAGGGCGCGTCAGGCCCGTGCGGCGCGCAAGGGAAAGACCGTCCCGGTGGACTCCACGGCCCTGCAGGAGATCGATTCGCTGCTGGAGAAGAATGCCGTCGAGCAGGATTCGCTCATCCGGCTGGCAACCGACTCGCTGACGGCCGACAGCCTTTCGCTTCTGACGGCCGATTCGCTCGATGTGGAGCAACCGGAGGCCCCCCGCGATTCGATCTACCGCCTGTTGAAGGGCTATCGCGACGTGCGGATCTACCGTTCCGACTTCCAGTCGGTCTGCGACTCGATGACCTCGATCAGCACCGACTCGACGATCCACCTCTACATCAACCCCGTGCTGTGGAACCAGAGCAACCAGGTGACCTCCGACGTGATGGACATCTACACCGAGCGGCAACAGCTGGCGCGCGCCGAGTTCGTCGGTTCGCCGATGATGGTGGCCCAGCTCGATACGACGCACTACAACCAGGTGGCCGGCAAGGAGATGACCTCCTATTTCCGCAACAACGAGATCTACCGCAACGACGTGAACGGCAACGCGCAGACGATCTACTACATGCAGGACGGCGAACCGCCCCAGATCACCGACGTGGGTTTCATCGAGAGCGGCGACTGTTCGTTCTACATCGAGGGCAAGCAGGTCGTGACGATCGTCTACCGGCAGGATCCCGTCTGGAACCTCTATCCGATCGATAAACTTCCGGCCGACCAGGAGCTCTTCCTCAAGGGCTTCCGATGGGAGGGGGCCCGCCGTCCGTCGCAGCGTGACGTCTTCGACCGGCGGATCCGGCCTACGCTGCGGGCCGAGAAGAGTGCCCTGCCGCACCCGTCGTTCCCGTTGCGCGAGGTCCTCGAGCAGCGCAAGAAGTCCCTCTCCGAGGCCGGACGCTGGTCCGACCGTACGGATCAGGTCGATGCCGCTACTGTCGAGTGGATGCGCTCGCTGGGCTATGAGGTAGGCCAGCCCCGCGAGTCGGGCCCGGCTCTGTAGGCTGGTGAAGATATCTTGAGATCAAGAGATGAAAAGCGATAACGCACAGGAACTTTTCCCGGTGGTCGATCCGTCGGGCCGTGTCATCGGCAGCGCCACGCGCGGCGAGTGCCACGGCGGCTCGATGCTGCTCCACCCGGTCGTGCACCTGCATCTGTTCAACTCCCGCGGGGAACTCTACCTGCAGCGGCGCCCCGACTGGAAGGATATTCAACCCGGCCGGTGGGATACGGCCGTCGGCGGGCACGTCGCCTACGGCGAAACGGTCGAGGAGGCGTTGCGTCGCGAGGTCCGCGAAGAGATCGGCGTGACGGAATTCACTCCCGAACGCATTGCGGTCTACGCCTTTCGCTCGGAGCGCGAGTACGAACTGGTTTACGTCCACCGTACCTGCTACGACGGGACGGTATGCCCGAGTGACGAACTCGACGGAGGCCGCTTCTGGAGCCGCGAGGAGATCCTCGGTTCCGTGGGCAAGGAAATCTTCACACCCAATTTCGAGGGGGAGATCGGGTTGCTCTTTCCGTAGCGGAATGCCGCTTCCGGCCCGGTAATTGCGGGGCGGAGGAGCATGCAATCGATTCTGAAACGTGGTACCGACATCCTGCTCGGCTGGTTGGGTGTCTCCTCCGATTCCGGCGGCTGGGACCGCTGGGTCGCCTTCCTGCTGGTCATTCTCTTCGCCGTGCTCTTCGATTTCCTCTGCCGGCTGCTTTTGGTGCGGAACGTGCGGCGGTTTGTCGAACGTACCCGTGCCAGTTGGGACGATACGCTCTTCAGCGTCCGGGTCCTGCGCAATGTCTGCCACGTATTGAGTGCCATCCTGCTGGCCGTCGTGCTGCCGGTGGTTTTCGAGGAGCGTTCCGAGGCCCGGACCATCGTCCTGCGGCTGATGCAGGGTTATGTCGTGGTCTCGATCTTCCGGCTGATCAATGCCCTGCTCTATGCCTTTTTCCATATCGCCGCATCGCGCCCGGCCTGGCAGAACAAGCCGATCAAGGGGTTGCGGCAGACTGCCCAGGGAACGGCTGTTCTGATCTGTGTCATTCTCGTCGTATCGATTCTCATTGACAAATCGCCGAGACTGCTGCTTACCGGTCTGGGGGCTTCGGCCGCGATTGTGATGCTGGTCTTTAAGGACAGCATTATGGGATTCGTGTCCGGTATCCAGCTGTCGGCCAACGACATGCTGCAGGTCGGCGACTGGATTTCGGTCCCCAGGTACGGGGCTGACGGAACGGTCGAGGAGGTGTCGCTCACCACCGTGAAGATCCGCAACTGGGACAACACGATCGTCATGCTGCCGCCCTATCTGCTCACTTCGGATTCGTTCCAGAACTGGCGGGGCATGCAGCAGTCGGGCGGACGGCGTGTGATGCGCTCGGTCTCGATCGACATGACGAGCGTGCGCTTCTGTACGCCCGAAATGCTGGACCGCTACCGCCGGATCGATCTGATCCGCGACTACATCGATCGGACCGAGCAGCGGATCGAGCGCTACAACGCCGAGCACGGAATCGCGGCCTGTGAGCGGAGAATCAACGGGTTGCATCAGACCAATCTGGGCATTTTCCGTGCCTATCTGGTACGCTATCTTCAACAGGAGGTTCCGGTGAACCGATCCATGACCCTGATGGTGCGGCAGATGCAGCCGACCGAGACCGGGCTGCCGATGCAGCTCTATTTCTTTACCGATACGGTGGTGTGGGAGGAGTACGAGGGCATCCAGTCCGACGTCTTCGACCATGTGCTGGCCGTGATCCCGGCTTTCGACCTGAGGGTCTTCCAGAATCTCTCGAGCGGCGATCTGGCCGGATTGCGTGCGGCGGCCGAGCCCCTTTCCGCCGTTTCGTCGGGATGTGCGTCCGCTACAGGAAGAGCATCAGCATCACCTGAATGACGATCACGCGCAGGAACATGCAGACGGGGTAGACCGTGGCGTAGGAGACCGACGGGTTGTCGCCCTGGATCGTGTCGTTGGCATAGTTGAGTGCCATGGGATTGGCCATCGCCCCGCAGAGCAGTCCCGAGAGCGAGCCGAAATCGACCTTCAGTATCCGCATCGTGATGACGCCGACGATCACCACAGGGACGAACGTCAGCAGGAATCCGAGCCCCAGCCACAGCAGCCCCTCGGGGCGCATGACCGTCTCGAAGAAGTGCGTTCCGGCGTCGAGCCCCAGGCAGGCGAGGTACATCGAGAGACCCAGGGCGCGCAGCATGAGGTTGGCGCTCTGGGTGGTGTAGGTGATCATGTGCATGCGCGGACCGAACGTGCCGATCAGGATGCCCACGATGATCGGACCTCCGGCCAGTCCCAGCTTCACGGGAATCGAGATGCCGGGGATGGCGATGGGGATGCTTCCGAGCGTCAGTCCGAGGATGAGTCCGATGAAGACCGCCACGAGGTTGGGTTCGTTGAGGCTCTTTACGGCGTTGCCGAGGATCTTCTCCACGTTCTTGATCGCCTGGGCTTCGCCCACGACCGTCAGCCGGTCACCCAGCTGCAGCCGCAGGTCGGGCGTGGCGAGCAGCTGTACGCCCGAACGGTAGACGCGGCTGATGTTGATGCCGTAGTTGTTGCGCAGGCGCAGCGAGGCGAGTTTCTTGCCGTTGATCTCGGGACGGGTGACGAGGATGCGCTGCGAGATGAGCTGCCCGTCTACCGAGTTCCAGTCGATATTCTCCTTGTTCCAGTCCTTCTGCTCCTGCTCGCCGAAGATCAGGCGCAGGGCGTCGGCCTCCTCGCGGTTGGTGATCACCAGGATCACGTCGTCCTGCTCGAGCGTGCGGTCCGATGTGGGGATCGAGACCTGCCCGTTGCGCCACAACCGCGAGATGACGAAGTGGTGGTGGCTCTCGGAGGCGATCTCGTGGATGCTCTTGCCGAAGACGGCCGGGTTGGTGAGGTGGTAGCTGGCGATGAAGATGTTCTTCTTGTGCTCGGCGTCGGGTCCCGGCATGTCCGAGGGGCGGACAAACAGCTTGCGCATCACGACGATGGCCAGGATGACGCCGATGACGCCCAGCGGGTAGGTCACTGCGCATCCCAATGCGGCGCCGCTCGTGTCGAGCCCGAGCTGCTGGAGGGTCTGCTGGGCGGCGCCGAGGGCCGGGGTGTTGGTCGTAGCGCCGCACAGGATGCCCGACATGTCGGGCATCGGGACCCGGAAGGCGTAGCTCAGGGCTACGGCAAGCGCCGTGCCGAGCAGGATGACGGCGATGGCCGGCGAGATGAGGCGCAGCCCGTCGGCCCGCATCGAGCTGAAGAAACCCGGTCCGACCTGCAGTCCGAGGGCATAGACGAAGATGATCAGTCCGAAATCCTCGGCGTAGATCAGCATCGAGGGGTCGAGCGACAGCCCGAAGTGTCCGGCGAGGATGCCCACGAAGAAGATGAAGGCCGAGCCGAGCGAGATGCCGAAGAAGCGGATCTTGCCCAGACCGATGCCGATCGTCGAGATGAGCGAGATCACCACGACGGCCTGCAGGGCCGAATGTTCGACCAGGAGCGCTTTAAGCCATTCCATCCGATGCGTACTGTAAATCGCTGCAAAAGTAGGTCAAATTTTCCGGATTGCCGCCTTTCGGCACCGAAAAGTGCGCTTTCCGTCTTCGAACCGGGCAAAAACGGAGCGGAGACCCTGGCCTGCAGCGTCGCATCGGGGTCTCCGCTCGGGGATGGGGCCGCGGTTAGAGCCGGAGCGGTTCGCCGCGGTAGAAGTCGAGGATCTTCGAACGGAAGACGAATTCGTATTTGGCCTGCACGGCTTCGGCCGCAGCCTTCTCCATGCGGGTCTTGGCGTCGTTGAAGTCGAAGACGGTCGAGCGGCCGGCTTCGGCTTTCGCCTGTTCGTAGCTGAAGGCCACCTCGGCCGAAGCGAAGGCGGCGTCGGCCGCGCGGTACTTGGCATAGGCGGCGTCGGCGTTGTACCACGCCTGTTCGATCTCCTTGCGCAGGGCGCGTTCGGCCTCCGTCACGGCCAGCTGCTGGCTGCGCACGGCGATGCGCGCCGTGCGGATGTTGTTGCGCGTGGCGCGGCGGTTGAAGATCGGGATGCCGAGCGACAGGCCGACATACTCCCGGCTGTTGTGGCGCATCTGTGCCCAGAACTTCGAGTCGTCGGCGCTGTATACCCCCGTGCCGTAACCTCCCGAGAGCGAGAGGGTCGGGTAGAGGGCCGAGCGGGCCACGTCCACGGCGTGCTCCGAACTCTCGAGCCGCAGCTTCTCGGCCCGGATGTGGGGTCGGTTTTCGGCGGCGTAGGCGTAGACCGCATCGGGGTTGCCGAGGTGGTGAAGCGTTTCGAGCGCCACGCTGTCGAGCACCGGCTCGACGATGTCGAATCCGGCGGCGCTTTCGCGGTTGAGCGCCTGACTCAGGTCGAGCAGCGCCAGCTGCAGGTCGTTGCGCGACTGGGTGAGCGTCATGCGGTCGTTGGCCGCAAGCGCCTCGCTCTCGTAGACGGCCGATTCGGGCTGTTTGCCGGCGGCGGCCAGTTCGCGGCTGCGGAGTGCCTGCTGCGTGCTCAGCTCCAGCTGGCGTTCGGCTACGCCGACCATCTCCTTGCTGTAGAGCACCTGCAGGTAGAGCGTCATGACGTTGATCGCCACATCCTCGCGGATCCGTTCGAGATCCTCGATGGCGGCGGCCAGGTCCAGTTTCCCGGCCTTGATCTGGTGGTTGATCCGCATGCCCTGGAACAGGGGCATCGATGCGGAGACGTTGAGCGATCCCGAGGTCTGGTTGTTGTTGCGGTAGGTGTTGTCGCTGGTCAGGGCGCGTCCAAAGGAGGCGTCGCCGCCGATCGAGGCATTCAGGTCGGGCAGACGGCTGTAGCGGGCCGTGGAGAGCTCGATGTCGCTCCGTTCGACCTGCAGCTGCCGTTGCTGCACCTGGGTGTTGTTCTGCTGGGCGTGGGCGATGCACTCGGCCAGCGTCCACGGAGTTCCCGGGGCGGGAGCCGCCGGGGTTGCGGGCGACGGATCGGTCTGCTGTGCGCGGAGCGGCAGAGCGGCGAGCCAGACGGCGGCGCATGCCGCGACGATGCGGGTTTTCATGGCAGGAGTGTGGTTGCGTTTATTTGGTATCGATGCGGGCGCCGCGGACCTGGTCGTCGGCCGTGATGCCTCCGGTGATCTCGACGTTCACGCCGTCCGACAGGCCGATCGTGACCTCGCGCCGCTCGAAGGTCTGCTCTTCCGAATCCGCGGGGGAGCTGAGCGTCTGGACATAGGTCTTGTCGCCCTCGAACTCCACGCATGCCTCGGGGAGGGTCAGCACCCCGTCGCGGCTCTGGATCACGATGCTGGCGTTGGCGCTGTATCCGGCGCGGACGAAGACCCCTTCGGGAATCTGTACGGCGGCCTTCACCTCGAAGAGGATCACGCCGTTGCTCTCCGTGGACTTCGGGGCTACATACTCCAGCGTGGCGTCCAGTTCGACGTCCTGCAGGGCGCCGATGGTCAGCTTCACGGGCATGCCCTCGTGGAGTTTGCCCACGTCCGTTTCATCGACATTGCCCTGGAACTGCATGTTTGACATGTCGGCCACGGTGGCGATCGTCGTGCCGTCGTTGAACGTGTTGGCCTGGATCACCGAGTTGCCGACCTTGATCGGCACGTCGAGAATCATGCCGTCGATCGTCGAACGGATCTGCGTGTTGCTCAGCTCGGCAAAGCGGCTGGCGATGCCCTCCTTGACGATCTCGAGGTTCTCCCGGGCATTGCGCAGCTCCTCCTCGGCCTTCTCGAACTCCGTGCGCCCCTGTTCGGCCTCCTCGGCCGAGACGACGCCCTTCTCGTAGAGCGCCTTCGTGCGCTCGTATTCGCGGGTGACCTGCGCCAAGGAGATCTCGGCCACCGAGACGCGCGACTCGGCGCTCGAGAGCTGGCCCATCTCCGGGATCACCTTCACCGTGGCGATGACCTCGCCCTGGCGGACCGTCTCGCCGGCCTCCTTGTATACATCGGAGATGATGCCCGAGATCTGGGGCTTGATCTCCACCTCGTCGCGGGGCTGCACCTTACCCGTGGCGACCACGTACTGCCTCAGTGTGTCCGTTTTGGGCTGCACGATCGCATAGACGACCTTCACTGGACGGGTTTTCTGCCACAGGAACACGAAGGTCCCGATGAGCAGTGCGGCAAAGAGCACACCCAGGAAAATTTTCAGCACTTTCTTCATGACTTATGCGGTATTTGTTTGTTTTTGCCTCTATTCTTCGCGGATGGCATCCACGGCTTTGATCTTCAGGGCGCGGCCTGCGGGGATGACGCCCGCCAGCAGGCTCCCGGCGATGAGGATCGCCAGCGAGAGCATGCCCGTCTGGAAGGAGATCTGCCACGAGACGTCGGTGCCCTCCTGGGCGATGACGACGGCCTGGTGGTAGATCGAGTCGGCGACGGAGAGCAGCCCCACGCCCGCCGTGAGCCCCAGCACCCCGGCGATGAACGTCAGCACGAAACTCTCCGAGAGGATCTGCGAGATGATGGCACGCGGCGGGGCGCCCAGTGCGCGGCGGATGCCGATCTCCTGCGTGCGCTCCTTGACCAGTACGAGCATGATGTTGCTCACGCCGACGATGCCCGCCAGCAGCGTGCCCAGACCCACGATCCAGGTCAGCAGTCCGATGCCCCAGAAGAGGCTGTTCACCTTGGTGATGAACTCCGCGGTGGTCATCACCCACGCCGCACGGGGGTCGTCCGGCGAGATGATGTGGCGTGCGAAGACCGGGGCTTTGACAGCCCGCTCGAGGATGCGCGGCGGCACGTCGTTGTGGCCCACGGCGGCCAGCATGTGGATCGTGCGTCCCATGCCGAACATCTGCTGGACGAGCGTGGCGGGAAGGATGATCGTGCGCTCCACGTCGCTGAACGTCATCATGTTGCTCTGGCGCTTGAGGACGCCTACGACCGTGAATTGCGATCCCTGGAGCAGGATCGTCTTGCCCGTCGGATCCTCGCCTCCGGGGAAAAGGTCCTTCCAGATCTGCGTGCCGATCAGGCAGACCTTGCGCTTGCGCTCCATGTCCAGGTCGTTGATGTAGCGTCCGTAGACGAGTTTCTCGGGATTGATCTTCTGGTAGTCGGGCATGTGGCCCATGACGTAGTATTCGCCCTTGCGGTCGCCGTGGCTGGCGTAGAACTGGTTGGCCCACACCATGCCGGCGGCGTATTTCACCTCGGGAAGCTTCTTTATGGCCTCGACGTCGTCGTTCTCGAGGTTCCACGCCCGGCCGGTGGGCATGCCCTTGTAGGGGATGGACGTGCGCCCGGTGTTCATCAGCACCGTGTTGGTCGAGGTCTCGCCCAGCTGGGCCCGGAACAGGCGTCCCAGCCCCATGCCGGCACCCAGCAGCACCGTGAGCATGAAGATGCCCCAGAAGACGCCCAGCGCCGTCATGATGCTGCGCTTGCGGTTCCGGCGGATCGTCTGCCAGATTTCGTTCCAGCGGTCTGTGTCGAAGAATCCCATCGTCTCTATTTGTTATAGCGCAAGGCGTCGATCGTTTTCAGTTGGGCGGCGCGGTAGGCCGGGACGTATCCGGCGATGATCCCCGCGACGATGAGCACCACCGTGGCGCTTACGGCCACGCCGAGGTTGAGTGTCGGGTCGAGGAAGATCGTCGGGGAGAAACCCGTCTCCGAGGCGTCGGCCGGGGTTTGGGTCATGTAGTAGTTCACCGCCTCCATCACCGCCACGCCGAGCACCATGCCCATGTAGCCGAAGGCTGCGGTGATCATGACCGACTCGGTGAGGATCAGCCGGATGATCGACCGGGGCTTGGCCCCGAGGGCCTTGCGGATGCCGAATTCGGCCGTGCGCTCCGAGACCGTCACGAGCATGATGTTGCTTACGCCAACGACGCCCGCCAGCAGCGTGCCCAGGCCGATGATCCAGACGAAGAGGTTGATGCCCCCGAAGACGATCATCATGTCCTTGACGCGCTCCATGGTGTTGTTGATCCAGATGGCGCTGTCGTCCGTGGGGTCGAAGTCGTGCTCGGCGGCCAGGCGGCCCTTGATCCGCCGCTCGAACTCCTCCATCTCGCGGTCCGTGCGGATCTCCTTGACTGTGATGATGGCGTCGTTGATGTAGGGTTCGTTGGCCTTGTAGACGAGTTGTCCGGTGGTGAGCGGAATGATGCAGGTGGCGCTGTTGCGCATGGCGTCGCCCTTCGTGACGCCCACGACCTTGAAGACGAGACTGTCCACGCGGATGAACTTGCCGAGCGGATCGGCGCCCTGGAAGAGCACGAGCGCCGTCTCCTCGTCGATGAGCGCCGATTTGCGGTACTCGCGGATGTCGGCTTCGTTGATGAAACGCCCCTTGGCGATCTTGATCCCCTCGATCCGGGCCACCTTGGGCAGCGAGCCGCGCAGCGAGGCTTCCATGAAGTTGCCCCCGTAGGCGAGTTTTTTCGATGAGAGCCAGGAGTTGGCCGCTACCTCATCGACCTCGGGGAACTCCTTTTCGAGGATCTCCAGGTCGCGGTTCGTGAGGCGGATGCGGCGGTTGCGGTCGTAGCCCTTCCACTCCTTCGAGGTCCAGCCTCCGTAGAGGGTGATCGAGTTGGTGGCGTAGTCCCCGAAGTTCGACTCCACGCCGTTCTTCAGCCCGTTGCCCGAGCCGAGCAGGATGACGAGCATGAAGATGCCCCACGCGACCGAGAAGCCCGTGAGGAAGGTGCGCAGCTTGTTCCTCCGCACCGAGGTCCATATCTCCAGCAGCAGCTCCCTCATCGTCTTCCCAGTCCGGTTTCGGTGATGCTGCCGATGACGCCGTCCGTCAGGCGGATGATCCGGTCCGTCTGGTCGGCGATGGCCTGTTCGTGTGTGACGCAGATGATCGTCATGCCCATCTCGACATTGACCCGGCGCAGGAGGTCCATTACCTCCTGCGAGGTCTTGCTGTCGAGGGCTCCCGTGGGTTCGTCGGCCAGGATGATCTGCGGGCGGTTGATCAGCGCCCGGGCGATGGCCACGCGCTGCTTCTGTCCGCCCGACATCTCGTTGGGCATGTGCGCGGCCCAGTCGCGCAGTCCGAGGGTGTCGAGGTATTCGAGGGCCATGGCGTTGCGCTTGCGGCGCGGCACGCCCTGGTAGTAGAGCGGCAGGGCGACGTTCTCCATGGCGTTCTTGTAGCTGATCAGGTTGAACGACTGGAAGATGTAGCCGATCATCCGGTTGCGGGCCGCGGCGGCCTGCGTCTCCGTGAGATTCTTGATCAGGCGCCCGGCCAGGTAGTAGGAGCCGCTGTCGTAGTCGTCCAGGATGCCGAGGATGTTCAGCAGGGTCGATTTCCCGGAGCCCGACGCTCCCATGATCGAGACCAGCTCGCCCTGCTCCACCTCGAGGTTGATGCCCTTGAGGACGTGGAGCGGTGAGCCGTTGTTATAGGTTTTGTTCAGATTTTCGAGTTTGATGATCATATGTGCGCTGCATCAGGGATCTTCGGGGAGATAATTTGTTATCCGTCGGGCCATGCCCGAAAGCAAAGGTAACAAATAAATCCGAAATACGATCATTTTTTATCGAAAAACAATAATATGGATCGTCTTTTCGGATTGTATCCCTTACGGATTGCAGGCTCGGGTCCGGAAAAACACTTCCCGGCGTGCATTGCGTACGGATCCGCCGCTCCTGCCCCTGTCGGACGGGGGCCCGTTCGGCCTCGCGGCCCGCGTCAGGAGGGAAGTCCTTCGAGCAGCAGGCGGCGCAGGGCGTCGATATCGTCGGCGATGGCGGCCGGCCGGGCTGCTTCCAGCTCGCCCTCGGGGGCGTAACCCCAGCGGACACCGATCGCCGTGAGGCCCGTTGCGGCGGCCCCCTCGATGTCGTGGCGGCGGTCGCCGATCATCACCGCCTCCTCGGGGGTGATGCCCAGTGTGCGGAGTGCGTGGCCGATTACTTCGGCCTTCGTGGTCCGCGATCCGTCGAGCGAGCTGCCCGAAATGAGTTCGAAGCGGGTGTCGATGCCGAAGTGTGCGGCGATCTGTCGGGCGAACGGTTCGGGTTTTGAGGTGGCCATGACATTCACGCAGCCGGCGCGGCGGGTGGCATCGAGCAGCTCCGGGACCCCGGTGTAGAGCTCGTTTTCGAACATGCCCTTCGGCACGAAGTATTCGCGCGTGAGGGCGATGGCCCGTTCGGCCTCTGCGGCGGTCATGCCGTAGAAGGTCATGAACGACTCCTTGAGCGGCGGGCCGACGAAGCGGACGAGCGACTGCAGGTCCGGAACCTCGATGCCGAGGCGTTCCAGGGCGTACCGCACCGAGCGGGTGATGCCGGGCATCGAGTCGGTGAGTGTGCCGTCGAGGTCGAAGAAGAGGTATTTGCGGTACATGGCGGATGGATGTGCGGGTGAAAAAAGGTCCGGAGCCGAAAGCTCCGGACCCGGATGTCAGTGCAGGCGGAGGAACGAGTAGCCGAAGCGTTCGGCGGCGGCGCGTTCCAGCTCCTCGCGGACCGAGGGGTGGGCGATGGCGATCAGCGCCCGGGCCCGTTCGGCGAGGTTGCGTCCGCGCAGGTGGGCCACTCCGTATTCGGTGACCACGTGCTGGATCATGTGTCGCGTGGTCACCACGCCGGCGCCGGGCGTGAGCAGCGCCTTGATCTTCGATTCGCCCTTGGGGGTCGTCGAAGGGATGGCGATGAAGGTCTTGCCGCCCTCCGAGAGCGAGCCTCCGTACATGAAGTCGTGCTGGCCGCCGACGCCCGAGATGATGCGCGTGCCGACCGAGTCGGCGCAGACCTGTCCCGTGAGATCGACCTCCACGGCCGAGTTGATGGCCATGACCTTCGGGTTCTCGCGGATGCGGAACGGGTCGTTGGTCCAGGCCACGTCCTTCATCACCAGGTCCTTGCGATAGTCCATGTAGTCGTAGAGCCGGCGGGAGCCGAGGGCCAGCGAGGCGACCGATATGCCCGGCATGACGCGCTTCTGCGAGTTGTCGATCACGCCGCTCTCGATCAGCGGCAGCACGCCGTCGGTCATCGCTTCGGTGTGCAGCCCGAGGTGCTTGTGGTCGGCCAGGGCTGCCAGCACGGCGTTCGGGATGCCGCCGACGCCGATCTGGAGCGTGGCTCCGTCGGGGATCAGCTCGGCGATGTGGGCGCCGATGCGGCGTTCGATCTCGGTCGGTACGGCCGTAGGGACCTCCACGAGCGGGTCGTCCACCTCGACGGCCGCGGCGATGCGCGACGTGTGGATCAGGGCGTCACCGTAGGAGAAGGGCATCGCGGGGTTGATCTGCGCGATGACCGTCCGGGCGCACTCGACGGCCGAGACCGCGAGGTCGGCCGAGACGCCGTAGGAGCAGTAGCCCTCTTCGTTGGGGCGCGAGACGTTGAGGAGCGCCACATCGACCGGCAGCGTGCCGTCGCGGAACAGCCCCGGGATCTCGCCCAGGAAGGCAGGGGTCGATTGCCCGTAGCCGTCGGCGAGCCAGCGGCGGATGTTGTTGGCCACGAAGAGGCTGTTCACGAGGAACGATTCGCGGTATTCGGGGCGGCAGTATGGTGCGTCGGCGCGTCCGACGGCGAAGCCCGAGTAGACGGTGACGCCCTCGAGTTCCGGGCCGCGGTCGGCCATGGCGCGGACGAGCACCTCGGGGATCGAGGTGCTGCCCTGGATGTAGACGCTTTGGTGCGAGCGGATCAGTTTTACCGCTTCGGCGGGTGTGGTGAGTCGCATGTCGATTCCGTGTTTTTAGGCGTGGTCCCGGGCGAAGGCTGCAAGCCGTTCGTCGAGCAGGGTGAACTGTTCGGGGCGGTTCATCTGCGAGATGCAGACGCGGATGCCGTGCTGGCGGCTGCCCGTCGAGGTGAGCGAGATGGCGCAGATGCCGTAGAGCAGCAGCTCGCTCAGCAGTTCCGAGCTGGTCATCCCGCCGTAGCCGATCGTGTAGAAGAAGCCGTCGCTCACCGACTCGGTCTGGTCCTTGTCGTAGACGATGCGGAAGCCGTGGCGGAGGAAGATCTCCTTGGTCAGCCTGGCGCGGCGTGCATACTCCGAGGTCTCGCCCACGAAGTCGAGCGTGCCGTCGGCCGCCGCGCGGAACATGGCGGCCAGGGCGTGCTGGGCCGAGTGGCTCGTGCCCGACGAGGCGGCGTAGAGGAAGACCAGCACGAAGGCGTCGCCCAGCCGCCCGATGTTGTAGCGTTCGCGCAGGGCCGGGTATTCGCGGCCGAAGAGCGCGTCGGAGATGGCTGCGATGGCGATGCGCTGTCCGGCGTAGCTGAAGATCTTCGAGCCGGAGACCATCAGGATCCAGTTCTTCGTATAGCGGGCCACGGTGGCCTGGTAAGGGGCCTCGAAGGGGCGGCCGAGCGGCTTCCGGAAGTCCATGCAGAGGTAGGCGAGGTCTTCGATGACGATGGCGTCGTAGCGTGTGGCCAGTTCGCCGATCGTGCGCAGCTCCTCCTCCGTCAGGCAGATCCATGCCGGATTGTTGGGGTTCGAGTAGACGATGGCCGCCACGTCGCCCTGGGCAAGGTAGCTCTCGATCTTCGGCCCGAGTTTCTCGGCGCGGTAGTCGTAGATGTCGAACGACTCGCTCGGGATGCCCAGAATGCGCACCTGGCTGCGTTGTACGGGGAAGCCCGGGTCGATGAAGAGGATCTTGCGCTTCGCGGGGTTGAGTTGCGAGCAGAGCAGGAAGGTGTTGTAGCTTCCCTGCATCGAGCCGACGGTCGGGATGCATCCCTTCGGGGCGATCTCGATGTCGAGGAAAGCCCGAAGGAAGCGCGATGCCGCCTCCTTGAGCTCCGGGATGCCGAACATGTTGGGATACTGCGAGGCTACTCCGGCGCGCAGGGCGGCGCATTCGGCCTCGACGCCCACCCGTTCGGGCGGGAGTCCCGGGACGCCCATCTCCAGGTGGAGGAATTCGGTCTGCGTGTCGCGCTCCATCATGCGGGCGATGTCGCCCGACTGGCGGATCGTCGCCTGTGCGATGTCCGCGATGTCCATCCGCTCGAGTGCCGTGCGGAGGACGCTCCGGTCGAAGGGTACGTTCATCGCTCTGCCTGTTTTCGGGCCGCCTCGTAGCCGGCGCGGAATGCCTTGAGGTTCATCTCCACGACGGCCTCGCCCTTGCGGGCGAAGATGTCGCGTATGCCGGCCTCGAACTTCCCGGCCTCGATGCCGAGGAAGGGGGCGGCGGCGCCCAGCAGCACCATGTTCGCCGAGCGGGGCGAAGCGGCTTCGCGGGCCAGCGTGTCGATGTCGATGGCCACGGCGTGGGGAAGTCCCTTCAGTTCGGCCGTGAGCGCCCCGGCATCGGGATAGTTCGGAATATTGACGAAGGGGGCCGTGTTGGTGATCACCCAGCCCGAGGCCGAGAGCCACGGCAGGTAGCGCAGGGCCTCCATCGGTTCGAGCGAGATGATGATGTCGGCGCCGCCCTGCGGGATCAGGTCCGAGTGGATCGTCTCCGACGAGATGCGCAGGTTCGACTGCACGTCGCCGCCGCGCTGGCTCATGCCGTGGACTTCGGCCTGTTTGATCTGGAGCCCTTCGGCGAGGGCGGCCCGTCCGATGACGGTGGCGATCGAGAGGATGCCCTGTCCTCCGACGCCCGAAAGGATGATATCGCGTTTCATGTGTTGCGTAGTTTTTGGTTTCACGACTTCAGGCCCGGGCCCCGCCCGATGACGGGCGGGGTACCGGGCTGCGGTTTATTCGGCGCTCTTGGCGGTTTTGGCCGCGTTGTGGCGTTTGGCGGTCTGGATGCACTCCCGGCGCGGGATGATCACCGAGACGCCCCGGTAGGCGATCTCCTCGCGGATCATCGCCTTGAGCTCCTCGCGGTTGCGCGGCAGGGGCACCACGACGCGGATGTGGGCCGGATCGACGCCGATGCCGGCGCAGATCTGCTCCAGACGGCCCGTTCCGGCCGAGTCCTGTCCGCCCGTCATGCCCGTGGTGAGGTTGTCGGAGATGATGACCGTGATGTTGGCCTGTTCGTTTACGGCGTCGAGCAGACCCGTCATGCCCGAGTGGGTGAAGGTCGAGTCGCCGATGACGGCAATGGAGGGATGCTGGCCCGCATCGGCGGCGCCTTTGGCCATGGTGATCGATCCGCCCATCTCCACGCAGGTGTCGATGGCGTGGAACGGCGCAAGCCAGCCCAGCGTGTAGCAGCCGATGTCGCTGAATACACGGGCGTTGTCGTATTCGCGGACCACTTCGGTCAGTGCCGTGTACATGTCGCGGTGGCCGCAGCCCTGGCACAGGGCGGGCGGACGCGGTACGACGATCTGGCTGGCGGCATGGGCCTCGTGGGGCTCCAGCCCGAGGGCGCGGCGCACGCTGTCGGGGGTAAGTTCGCCCGTGCGGGGCAGTTCACCCGACATGCGGCCGCGGATGGGCAGCGGGGTCTCCAGAATGCCGCGGAGCTGCTCCTCGACGAGCGGCTGCCCCTCCTCGATGACCAGCAGCGAGTCGCACTGCGAGGCCAGTCGGCGGACTTCGGCGCGCGGCAGCGGGTATTGTGCAATCTTGAGCACGGGGTGCGGGCATCCGTCGGGATAGTTCTCCATCAGGTAGTTGTAGGCGATACCGCAGGCGATGATGCCCCGCGAGCGGTCGGCCCCGTCGCGGAAGGTGTTGAAGCGGCTGGCGGCAGCCTCCTCCTCGAAGCGGGCATACTCCTCGAGCAGCGTGTTGTAGCGCACGCGCGAGTTGCCCGGCATGAGCACCCACTGGCGCATGCGTTCGGGGGCGGGGCAGGCGTAGGCGTTCGGTTCGCGGGCCGGGGCCGTCTCGACGACGGCGCGCGAATGGGCCATGCGCGTGGTCAGGCGCATCAGTACGGGGATGTGGAAGCGCTCCGAGTAGTCGAAGGCGTAGCGCACCATGTCGTAGGTCTCCTGCTGGGTGGAGGGTTCGAAGACCGGGATGAAGGCGAATTTGCCGTAGAAGCGCGAGTCCTGTTCGTTCTGCGACGAGTGCATCGACGGGTCGTCGGCCGCGACGACCACCAGGCCGCCGTTGGCTCCGGTCATGCCCGAATTGACAAAGGCGTCGGCGGCTACGTTCATGCCGACGTGCTTCATGCAGACCAGCGCCCGTTTGCCGCAGAACGACATGCCGAGGGCCTCTTCCATGGCGGTCTTCTCGTTGGCCGACCATTTGCAGTGGACGTTTCGCTCGGCAGCGAGCGGGTGGTTCTGGATGTATTCCGTGATTTCGGTGGAGGGGGTGCCGGGATAGGCGTAGACGCCCGACAGACCGGCATGGAGGGCGCCCAGTGCGAGGGCTTCATCTCCGAGCAAAAGTTCTCGATTGGCCATAGGGTTGCGGTTTTTTCGGATTTTACAAATATAGTGTTTTTTAATCGGAAATCCGAATTTTGCATCGAATTATTACCTTTTGAGCAAAATGCCGGTAAAATCGTAGTGCGGCGGGTCTGTTTGGCTGAAAAGTGTAAAGTCCCGAAAATGAAGGCGGGAAACTCCCCGGAAAGGGGAATTTCCCGCCGTGCGGAAATTGGTACGGGACGTACCGGTGCATTCGGGAGGGCTCCCGGAAGGCGTGGGCTTACATGCCGGTTGTGTGGCCCGTATCTTTGCGGACGGCTTGCATGCCGCAGTGTCGCTGGCATTTGCCGCACTCGATGCATCGGGCGGCATCGATCACCGGCAGTCCATGGCCCGTCTGCGAGATGGCCCCTGCGGGGCAGAGCTTCACCAGCGGGCAGGCGTGATTTTGGGGGCAGAGCCCCGGGTCGATCGTCAGGGCCATTACCGTGCGGGGAGGATCTCCCGGATCTGTTGTTCGAGAACGTTCTTCGGCTGCATGCCGGTTACCATCCGCGGGTTGCCTTCGGTCGGGATGAAGAGCAGCGTCGGGATCGAGCGGATGCCGAACACGGCGGCCAGCTCCTGCTCGCTGTCCACGTCGATCTTGTAGACGTAGATCTCCTCACCGTATTTGGCGGCCAGTTCGTCGAGTACGGGGGCCAGCGCCCGGCAGGGACCGCACCAGGAGGCGTAGAAGTCGATGACGGCAGGTTTGTCGCCCAGATAATGCCATGTGTCGGGATTCTTTTCGTAGTCGGCCACCTTCTGGAGGAAGTCGGCCCGGGTCATTGCAATCGGTTTCATCTTCGTGTCGTTTTCGGTTTGTGCGGTTGCGGCTCCGGCCGTTGCGAGAAGGGCCCATGCCGCCAGCAGCAGTTTGTTCATGTTTTTCGGTTCGTTGTTTGTTTCCGATGCAAAGGTGTGAAATATTTTCTAATAAAACAAATTTCTAATGGAAAATATTTAATCGGAAAGATCCTTCCTGCGGGCGGGTCGGGTGATGGATGTGGCCGCAGTCTGTTTGGCGAGGGGCGGTTCGGCCGCCGGAAGAGGCGACAGGGTGGCGCCTGGGGCGGGGTGTTTGGACGGATGCCGTGAAGGGACGGGGTTTTGTGGAACGGACGGGGTATGCGGCCCCGGACCGCATGCCCCGTATCGATGCGTTGCGTGACGGACGCTATTGCAGGTAGACGGTGACGTTGCCGCTGATCTGCTGCAGCGAGATCTCGCAGAGTTTCGTGTTGTACTGTGCCGTGAGGATGCGCTCCTCGGCGTCGAGCAGGCTCTTCTGTGCCTCGCGCATCTCGATTCCCGGCAGTTCACCCTGCCGGTAGCGCTCCATGGCGATACGGTAGTTCTCGCGGGCGGCCGTGAGGTTCTCCTCCTCGAGGCGGATCACCTCGAGGTTGTTGCGGTAGGCCTGCCAGAAGGTCGCAAGGTCGGCCATGAGCGACTGTTCGAGCTGCATGCGCGTCAGGCGGGCATTCTCAATGCCGATTCGGGCGTTGCGCTGCTCCCGGCGGCGGTTCCCGTCGAAGATCGTGAAGCCCACCTGCACCCCGGCATTCAGCCCCAGCGTGCCGTTCGATCGGTTTGCCCCGCCGCCGTAGCGGTTGTGCGTGTAGCCGTATCCGGCCTGCAGTTTCAGGTAGGGGTAGTTGCGTGAGCGGATGCTCTCGAGTTCCAGTTCGGAGATCGTGTTGTCGCGGTCGGCCAGCAGCAGCGAGGCGTTCGTTTCGCGGGTTTGGGCCATGAGGCGTTCCCACTCCAGGTCGGCGTCGATGGCGATCAGCGAGTCGCGCACGTGGAGCTTCCGGTCGAGCTCCTCGTTGGCCAGCAGTTCGTTGAGGCGGATGCGCGAGGCGGTGACGGCCTCCTGCTGCGACATGTACTGCGAACTGTCGGCATTGAAGTCCACGCGGGCCTGGAGCACGTCGAGCCGCGCCGAACTGCCTACGCGGTACCACTCTTCGGCGATGCGCAGCCGTTCGCGCGAGAGGGCCATGGCGTAGAGGTAGTTGCCCAGGCGCAGCTTCTGCTGCACGAAGTTGTAGTATTCTGCCGTGAAGGAGGCGATGAAGTCCTCGATCGTCAGCCGGGTCTGCAGGGCGCCCTTGGCCTTCAGCTCCTCGAGTTTCGCATACTCGGCGCGGATGCGGAAGCCGTCGAAGAGGGTCCAGTTCACCGCCAGTCCGACGTCGAACGTCTGGTTGTAGATCCCGTTTTCGGTGACCGGGTCGCCCCCGCGCGGCGTCGTGCGGTCGTTGTCCAGCCGTCCCGTGTATCCGGCCGAGAGGTCGATGGTCGGGAGTTTGCCCGCATTGGCCGCCGTGGCGTTGTTGTCCGAAATGCGCTCCTCGTTGCGGATGATCCGTATGTCGTAGTTGCGCTCGAGTCCCGCTTCGAGGTATTCGCGGAGCGTCTGCAGCTCCTGAGCCGCCGCTCCGAGGCCAAGCCCGAGCAGCATCAGCGTGAAGAACGTTCGTTTCATGCGTTGTCGGTTTTCGTTCGTTTGCTCCGGTCCGTGGAGACGTAGCTGTAGATGGCCGGGACAATGTAGAGCGTGAGCAGCGTCGAGACCAGCATGCCGCCCACGACGGCCACGCCCATGGCGATGCGGCCGTTGGCTCCTTCACCCGTGGCGACCGTCAGCGGCAGCAGGCCCAGTATGGTCGAGGCGCTGGTCATCAGGATCGGGCGCAGGCGCTGGAGTGCCGCATCGCGGATGGCCTGCATCTTCGGTTCGCCGGCCTCCTGTTTCTGGTTGGCGAACTCGACGATCAGGATGCCGTTCTTGGCCACCAGGCCGATGAGCATGATGATGCCGATCTGGCTGAAGATGTTCATCGTCTGCCCGGCGCCCCACATGAAGACCAGTGCTCCGGCGATGGCCAGCGGCACGGTGAGCATGATGACCAGCGGGTCCTTGAAGCTCTCGAACTGTGCCGCGAGGATCAGGTAGATCAGCACGATGGCCAGCAGGAAGGCGAACATCAGGCTCGACGAGCTCTCGCGGAACTCCTTCGAGTCGCCGGCCAGCGCCGTGCGGAAGTCGTCGGGCAGCACCTCGCGGGCGATGCGGTCCATCTCGTCGAGACCCTCGCCGATGGTGCGGCCCTTGGCCAGACCCGTCGAGATCGTCGCCGAGAGGAAACGGTTGTAGTGGTAGAGCTGCGGCGGGGCGACGTTCTCCTCAAGCGAGATGAGGTTGTCGAGCTGCACCATCGTGCCCTCATCGTTGCGCAGGTAGATCGACCTCAGGTCGGCGGGCTTGTTGCGCTGCTGGCGGTTGATCTCGGCCAGAATCTCGTATTGCTTGCCATTCATGTAGAAATAGCCCATGCGCTGGCCGCTGAGTCCGTACTGGAGCGTCTGTGCGATGTCCTGCGTGCTGATCCCCATCAGGTTGGCCTTGTCGCGGTTGATGGTGATGCGCGCCTCGGGCTTGCTGAACTTCAGGTCGGCGTCGGCCATCTGGAAGACGGGGCTCTCGTAGACCCGCTTCATGAATTCGGGCAGCACCTCCTGCAGGCGGTCGATTGTCGTGGCCTGGAGCACGTACTGCACGGGCATGTTGCCGCGCCGTCCGCCGAAGGTCGATTGCTGCTGTACGAAGGCGCGGGCCTTGGTCTTCGTGCGGATGGCCGCCGAGAGCTCCTCGGCGATCTCCATCTGGCTGCGCGTGCGTCCGGCCAGGCTGTCGAGGGCGATGCTGATGTTGCCCCGCCCGCTCGACACGCGGGCCGTGACGGCCATGGCCTCCGGGACGAGCGAATCGACCAGCAGGTTGATGTCCTCCGTGTAGTCGCGCATGTATTCGTAGGTGGCGCCCTCCGAGCCGGTGGTGTTGATCGTGATCTGCGAACGGTCCTCGAGCGGGGCCATCTCCGAGGGGATCGTGCTCCAGAGCCAGCCGATCAGACCGAGGGTGACGGCGACGAGCGGCAGGGCCAGCCAGCGGCGGTGCAGGAAGGCCGAGAGGGTGCGGCTGTAGAGGTTGTTGAGCCCGACAAAGAAGGGTTCGGTGCGGGTGTAGAACCAGTTTTTACGCTCCTGGCGCACGAGCAACTTGGTGGCGAGCATCGGCGTGACGGTAAGCGCCGCGAAGGTCGAGATCAGCACGGCGCCCGAGACGACGAGGCTGAACTCGCGGAACAGGCGTCCGGTCGTGCCCTCCATGAAGACGATCGGGAAGAAGACGGCGATCAGCGTGATCGAGGTCGAGATCACGGCGAAGAAGATCTCCTTCGCACCGTCGATACCTGCCTCGAAGGGGGTCATGCCGCGTTCGATGCGGATGTAGATGTTCTCGGTCATCACGATGGCGTCGTCCACCACAAGGCCGACCGAGAGCACCACGGCCAGCATCGAGAGGACGTTGATCGAGAAGCCGGCCAGGTACATCAGGAAGAAAGTGCCGATGAGCGAGACCGGGATGACGATGCAGGGAATGAGCGTCACGCGCCAGTTGCGGAGGAAGAGGAAGATGATGATGATCACCAGCACGAAGGCCTCGTAGACGGTCTGTTTCACCTCGTCGATCGATGCGCGGATGAAGCGCGTGTTGTCGAATCCGTAGCCGGTGACGATGTCGGCCGGAAGGTCCTTGCGCATGGTCTGCATGCGGTTGTAGACCTCGTCGGCGATGTCGATATGGTTGGCGCCCGGCTGCGGGATCACCACTACGCCGACCATCGGCACGCCGTTCATCTTCATGTAGCTGCGCATGTCCTGCGGGCCGAGTTCGGCGCGTCCCACGTCGCTCAGGCGGATGATGCGCCCCGCCTCGGTGCGGACCACCAGGTTGTTGAACTCCTCGGTGGTGTGCATCAGTCCCATCGTGCGGATGGTCAGCTCGGTGGTGTTGCCCTCGATGCTGCCCGACGGCAGCTCGATGTTCTCGCGGTCGAGGGCGCTCTTGATGTCCATCGGCGTGATGCCGTATCCGGCCATCTTCGCCGGGTCGAGCCACAGGCGCATCGAGTAGCGCTTCTCGCCCCAGATCTCCACCGAACTTACGTCGCTGATCGTCTGCAGCTGCTCCTTGACCGTCAGGTCGGCGATTTCGCTCAACTCGAGCAGCGAGCGTTTGGCGCTCTGGATCGTGACCATCAGGATCGGCGTGGCGTCGGCGTCGGCTTTCGAGACGGTGGGCGGGTCGCAGTCGCGCGGCAGGTAGCGCTGCGCGCGCGACACCTTGTCGCGCACGTCGTTGGCGGCGGTTTCGAGGTCGGTCGAGAGTTCGAACTCGACCGTGATGCGGCTCTGTCCCTGGCGGCTGACGCTCGACAGCGAGCGGATGCCGGGGATGCCGTTGATGTTCTTTTCGAGCTGTTCGGTGATCTGGCTCTCGATCACGTCGGCGTTGGCGCCCGGATAGGAGCACGACACCGAGATGATCGGGTTATCGACGCTCGGGTATTCGCGCACGCCCAGGGCGCTGTATCCGATGAAGCCGAACAGCAGGATGATGATCGTCAGCACGGTGGCCAGCACCGGGCGGCGGATGCTCAGTTCGGAGATGTTCATACGGCGCGGGGGTTATTCGACGGCGTCGAGTTTCACGGGAAGGTCGGTGCGGAGCTGGAGCGTGCCGGAGGTGATCACCGTGTCGCCGGGCTGGAGCCCCGAGAGGATCTGTACCGAGGCGTCGGTGCGCAGGCCGGTCTGTACCTCGACGGCCTCGGCGCGGCCGTTGCGGTAGCGGAAGACACGCGCCACGCCCATTTCGGGTACGATGGCCTCGGTCGGTACGGCGATTGCGTCGGGAATCTCCTGCAGCTGGATGCGCACCGTGGCGAAGCGGCCCGGCAGGAGCTGCAGCCCCTGCGTGTTGGGGTAGTGGGCCCGCACGGAGAAGAGGTGGGTCGTGGGGTCGATCTTCGATTCGGTGGCGTAGACCATGGCCCGGAAGGTCTCGTTGCGCCCCTCGACCGTGAAGGTCAGGGGGGTGCCCGGGCGGATCTGGTTGGCGTAGCGTTCGGGGATGTAGAAGTCGATCTTGAGCGGGGCGATCCGCGTCAGTTTGGCCACGACAACGCTCGGCGAGGCGTAGGCTCCCTCGCTGACGTTGCGCAGTCCGATCACGCCGTCGAAGGGGGCGCGCAGCTCCGTGAGAGCGATGTTCGACCGGACGATGGCGATGTCGGCGTTGAGGATCGCCAGTTCGGTACGGGCCTGCTCGTAGGCCTCCTGGCTGACGGCGTCCTTCTCGAGCAGGGCGCTCTGGCGGTAGACGCGGTCCTCGGCCAGCTTGAGCTGTGCCTCGTAGCGCGACAGCTGCGCCTGCAGCGGCCGGTCATTGACCTTGGCCAGCAGGTCGCCCTTGCGGACGGGGGTGCCTTCGCGGAAGTTGATTTCCACGATCTTGCCGGAGGTCTCGAACGAGAGGTCTACCTCCTCGTCAGGCAGCAGGTTGCCGATGACCGAGATGGCGTCGGTGAAGGTCTGCGGCCGCAGGACGAGGCCATTGACGTTGAGGATCTTTTTCTGTCCCGTTGCAACGGGGGCTTCGGTCGGGGCGATCGGGCCGTCGGTCTTGCCGTAGCGGTTATAGAGCCACAGACCGCCACAGAATACGAGCAGTATCGAGCCGGTGACGATCCATTTCTTTTTTCTGTTTTTGTTCATGGCGGGGCGTATCGGTTTGGATTTTGGGATTCGGAGACAAATATACGAAAAAAGGCGTGCTGGCCGAAAGGAAAATGTAGTTTTGGGATCAAAAAAAGTATTTTCGGGAACAGCCGGACGGCATGCGGCACTGCACGGCGGCATGCTCGCGGAGGGTTGTCCGGACCCTGTTGCGGGGCGTGGTTCGCCCGGTGTGGAATGCAGTTGTGGAATAACTCCCCGTAAGGTGTGGAATAATTCCACGGAAATTTTCACTATATTTGCCGCCCGGATCAATTATTGGGCTGGAAATAACTAATTTACGATTTTTTTGGCAGCTTGGCCCGGGGTTTGACCCTCTCGGGAGAATACTCCGGATGGAGTCGCGGCCCTGCCGCATGAAAACTGAAGAACCGAACCGCGTATGAATTTGGACAAAATGAAACCGGATTTGAAGAGTCTCAATCTGGAAAAACTCAAGCGTGAAATGTCGGAGCACATGCCGCGCGTACGGGTGAAGATGACCCCCAGGCGCTGGATCGCTCTGGTGGCGGGACTGGCCGTCGTGGGTGGCGCGCTCTACCTCTGGCTGCGGCCGCGCCCCGTACCGGTCGTGCTGCCCGTGGTGGCCGTCGAGCCGGTGACGGTCGAGGATGTCAATATCTACGGCGAATACGTGGGCCGCATCCGTGCCCAGCAGTTCGTCGAGATCCGTGCCCGCGTCGAGGGGTATCTCGAGAAGATGCTCTTTGCCGAGGGTACCTACATCAAGGCAGGGCAGACGCTCTTCGTGATCGACCCGAAACTCTACCGCGCCCGGGCCAACAAGGCCAAGGCGCAGCTCGAAAAGGCCCGCGCGCAGGCCGTCAAGGCCAAGCGCGACCTGGACCGCATCCGCCCGCTCTACGAGCAGAATGCTGCCAGCCAGCTCGACCTGGACAACGCCACGGCGGCCTACGAGAGCGCCGCGGCCGACGTGGTGGTCTGCGAGGCCGACCTCACGCAGGCCGAGATGACGCTGAGCTATACCACCGTGCAGTCGCCCGTGTCGGGCTACATCTCCGAACGTAACGTCGATATCGGAACGCTCGTCGGTCCGAGCGGCAAGTCGCTGCTGGCCACCGTGGTCAAGAGCGACACGGTGCGCGTCGATTTCAGCATGACGGCCCTCGACTACCTCCACAGCCGTGCGCGCAACGTCAATCTCGGACAGAAGGACACCACGCGCAAGTGGAATCCCTACATCACCGTAACGCTCGACGACGGCTCGGTCTATCCCTACCGCGGCCTGGTCGATTTCGCCGACCCGCAGGTCGATCCCAAGACGGGTACCTTCTCCGTGCGTGCCGAGATGGCCAACCCCGACCGCATCCTGCTGCCCGGTCAGTTCGCCAAGGTGAAGCTGCTGCTCGACGTCCGCGAGGATGCCGTGGTGGTGCCGTCGAAGGCGCTCGTGATCGAAAAGGGCGGAGCCTATATCTATGTGGTGCGTCCGGACAGTGTCGTCGAGAAGCGTTTCGTCGAGACGGGGCCCGAGATCGCCGGCAACAACGTCGTCATCGAGCGCGGCCTCTCGTCCACCGAACACATCGTCGTCGAGGGCTACCACAAACTCTCGCACGGCATGAAGGTGGAGCCCGTGGCTGCCGTACGCAAGGAGGAGCAACCCGCTAACACCGAGGAGTAGACCATGAAGAGCGACTTTTTCATCGACAGGCCCGTCTTCTCGACGGTCCTCTCCATCATCATCGTCATCGTGGGTGCCATCGGCCTGATGCTGCTCCCCGTCGATCAGTATCCGCAGATCGTGCCCCCCGTGGTGAAGGTCTCGGCCACCTATCCGGGTGCCGATGCGCAGACCGTGACGCAGGCTGTGGCCACCCCCATCGAGCAGGAGCTCAACGGTACGCCGGGCATGATCTACATGGAGTCGTCGAGCTCGAACTCCGGAGGTTTCTCCGTGACCGTGACCTTCGACATCGCGACGAATCCCGACCTGGCGGCCGTCGATATCCAGAACCGCATCAAGGAGGCCGAGGCGCGTCTCCCGGCCGAGGTCGTGCAGAACGGCATATCGGTCGAGAAGCAGGCCTCGAGCAAACTGATGACCATCACGCTGCTGTCGTCCGATCCGAAATTCGACGAGATCTACCTCTCGAACTACGCCACGCTCAACGTGCTGGACATGTTGCGCCGTATTCCGGGCGTGGGGCGTGTGTCGAATGTCGGCAGCCGCTACTACGCCATGCAGATCTGGGTACAGCCCGACAAGCTGGCCGACCTCGGCGTGACGGTACAAGACCTGCAGAAGGCCCTCAAGGACCAGAACCGCGAATCGGCTGCCGGCGTGCTCGGTCAGGCTCCGATGGAGGGGGTCGATGTGACGATCCCGATCACGGCCCAGGGCCGTCTGTCGTCGGTGAGCCAGTTCGAGGAGATTGTCGTCCGCGGCAATCCCGACGGTTCGATCATCCGCCTGCGCGACGTGGCCAACATCTCGCTCGAGGCGCAGTCGTACAGCACGGAGAGCGGTATCGACGGCGGCAACGCGGCCGTAATGGACATCTACATGCTGCCCGGCGCCAATGCCATCGAGGTGGCCGAATCGGTGAAGGCGACCATGGAAGAGATCAGCCGCAACTTCCCCGAGGGCATTACCTACAGCATTCCGTTCGACATGACGACCTACATTTCGGAGTCGATCCATCACGTCTACCGGACACTGTTCGAGGCGCTTATCCTGGTGATTCTCGTGGTCTTCCTGTCGCTGCAGAGCTGGCGGGCCACGCTCATCCCGATCGTCGCCGTGCCCATCTCGCTCATCGGTACGTTCGGCGTGATGCTCGTCTTCGGATTCTCGCTCAACCTGCTGACGCTGCTCGGTCTGATCCTGGCGATCGGTATCGTCGTCGATGATGCCATCGTCGTGGTCGAGAACGTGGACCGCATCATGAACGAGGAGCACCTCTCGCCCTACGAGGCCACCAAGAAGGCCATGCGCAGCCTCGGCGGAGCCCTGATCGCCATGTCGCTCGTGCTGTGCGCCGTGTTCGTTCCGGTGAGCTTCCTGTCGGGCATCACCGGCCAGCTCTACCGCCAGTTCACCATCACGATCGCCGTGTCGGTGATCATCTCGACGGTCGTGGCGCTGACGCTCAGCCCGGTGATGTGCTCGCTCTTCCTGCGTCCCGAGAGCGGCGAGAAGAAGAACAAGATTTTCCGTTACATCAACTACTTCCTGGCGCGCGGCAACCGTTTCTACGGCCAATCGATCGTGCGTGCGCTGAGCCATTCGCGGCGGATGTTCGCCGCCTTCGGCATCGTGCTCATCGGCATCTGGCTGATGAACCGTCTGGTGCCGCAGAGTTTCATGCCGCAGGAGGACCAGGGTTACTTCACCGTCGAACTGGAGCTGCCCGAGGGGGCGACCATCGAGCGGACGCGGGAGGTGACCGACCGTGCGATGGCTTACCTGATGAAGGATCACGACATCGAGCACGTGCTCAACGTGACGGGTTCGAGTCCCCGTGTGGGATCGAACCAGGCCCACAGCCAGCTGACGGTGATCCTCAAGCCGTGGGACGAGCGCGAGACGCAGGAGATCAGCGAGGTGATGAATCGCGTGCGGGAGGAGTTCTCCCGCTATCCCGAGAGCAAGGTCTACCTTTCGACGCCGCCGGTGATCCCGGGTCTGGGTCAGTCGGGCGGTTTCGAGATGGTGCTCGAGGCGCGCAGCGACATGACCTACGAGCAGCTGCAGATGGCCGTCGATACCTTGATGTATTATGCCGAGCGGACGCCCGAACTGACCGGGCTCTCGACCTCGATGCAGAACGACATCCCGCAGCTCTATTACGACGTGGACCGCGACAAGGCCCAGCTGCTGGGCGTCTCGATGTCGGACATCTTCTCGACGATGAAGGCCTTCACCGGGTCGGTCTACATCAACGACTTCAACCTCTTCAACCGCATCTACCGCGTCTACATCCAGGCGGAGGCGCCCTACCGCGCGCGGCGCGACAACCTGAGCCTCTTCTTCGTGCGCGGGGCCGACGGGGTGATGGTTCCCGTGACGGCGCTCGGTACGACCGACTATACGACCGGTCCGGGTACGATCAAGCGCTTCAACATGTTCAATGCGGCGACCATCTCGGGCGAGGCGGCCCACGGATACAGCTCCGGTCAGGCGATGGACGCCCTCGAGCGGATCGTCGATGAGCACCTCCCGGCCAACGTGGGTGTCGAGTGGAGCGGCCTTTCCTATCAGGAGAAGCACGTGAGCGGTCAGACCGGAGTGGTCCTTGCCCTGGCGTTCCTCTTCGTCTTCCTGTTCCTTGCGGCACAGTACGAGAGCTGGTCGGTGCCCGTGGCGGTGATCCTCTCGCTTCCCGTGGCCGGAATCGGCGCCTATCTCGGTATCTGGGTCTGCGGGCTGGAGAACAACATCTACTTCCAGATCGGACTGGTGATGCTCGTGGGTCTGGTGGCCAAGAACGCCATCCTGATCGTCGAGTTCGCCAAGGAGGAGGTCGAGAAGGGCCGCGACGTCATCGAGGCGGCCATCGTGGCGGCGCACCTGCGCTTCCGCCCGATCGTGATGACCTCGCTGGCATTCATCCTGGGCCTGCTCCCGCTGGTCTTCGCCTCGGGTCCCGGATCGGCCAGCCGTCAGGGAATCGGCACCGGTGTCTTCTTCGGCATGCTGGTGGCCATTTCGGTGGGTATCGTCTTCGTCCCCTTCTTCTTCGTCTGGATTTACCGCATCAAAGAAAAAATGAAACGATGAAACGATTCACGACATATCTTCTCGTTGGCGGCTGGGCGCTGCTTTCGGCCTCCTGCTCGGCAGTCCGCGAGTGCAAGGCCCCGGAGTTGAACCTGCCCGAGCAGCTTGTGGCCGGGGTGACCGACTCGACGACCATTGCCGATATCGGGTGGTGGAAATTCTACGGCGACGCGGCGCTCTGCGAACTCATCCAGCGGACGCTCGACAACAACAAGGACATGCTTGCTGCAGCGGCCCGTGTCGAGCAGATGCGGCAGCTCTACCGCATCGACAAGGCCAGCCGTCTGCCCGACTTCTCGGCCCGCGTCTATGGGGACCGCGAGACGAACGACTACTACCAGAAGTCGTTCAGCAACGATCCCGAGCTGGGAGCCAAGGTCGGTGTGAGCTGGGAGCTCGACCTCTGGGGCAACCTGCGCTGGGCCAAGCGCAAGGGCGGTGCCGAATACCTCGCGTCGGTCGAGGAGTGGCGGGCCATGCGCATGACGCTTGTGGCGGAGGTGGCGACGGCCTATTTCCAGTTGATGGCGCTCGACAACGAATTGTCGATCGTCAAGCAGACGCTCGAGACGCGGCGTCAGGACGTGCGTCTGGCGAAGCTGCGCTTCGAAAGCGGTCTCACGGCCGAGACGGTCTATCAGCAGGCAAAGGTGGAGTATGCCTCGACGGCGGCGCTGATCCCGGAACTCGAGCGGAAAATCAAGGTGATGGAGAACAGCATCTCGCTGCTGGTTTCGGGCTATCCGGGCGAGAAGATCCGCCGCAGCGGCCTGTCGCTCAACATCACCATGCCGGAGAAACTTCCGGTGGGCATTCCCTCGGTGCTGCTGCAGCGGCGTCCCGATGTGCGGGCCTCCGAGCAGGCACTGCAGGCGGCCCTGGCCGGGGTCGGGGTGGCCTATGCCGACCGCTTCCCGCGGCTCAACTTCACGCTGACGGGCGGTGTGGAGAACGGCGTGCTGTCGCATATTTTCGAATCGCCGTTCTCGCATGTGCTGGGTTCGGTGACGGCTCCGGTCTTCGGATTCGGCCGCAAGCAGGCCAAGTACCGGGCGGCGCTGGCTGCCTATGACCAGGCGCGGCTCAAGTATGAAAAGAAGGTGCTGGAGGTCTTCAAGGAGACCGACGATGCGGTGGTGACCTACCGCAACGTCCGGCGCTCGGCCGAACGCAAGGAGAGTCTGCGCGATGCGGCGATCAAATACGTCGAACTGGCGACGATCCAGTATCGCGGCGGCAACATCAACTACATCGACGTGCTCGATGCCCAGCGGCGTTATTTCGATGCCCAGATCGGACTGAACAATGCCGTGCGCGACGAGCATCTGGCGCTCGTGCAGCTCTACAAGGCGCTGGGCGGCGGTTGGACGGTGGAGGAGTGATCCGCAGCGGTCCGTGTGCGAATTCGCAGCGCCTTGCATGGATAAACGGACGGGGGGATGGCTGTCAGGCCGTACCCCCGTCCGTTTCATGTGCCGCGAGCCGAACCCCGGCCGGGAGATCCCGTCCCTGCCGTCTTTGCGTCGCAACAGCCTTTGCGGTAGCAGCGAGGGATCGGAAATGATATGAAACGGGCCTGCCGCACCATGCCGCAGGTCCGAAATTGCGGGGCAACCTCTGCAGGGCAAACCCCGGAAAAACAAGAGGGAACATCTGAAAGATGTTCCCTCTTCAGTGACACCGACAGGACTCAAACCTGTAACCTTCTGATCCGTAGTCAGATGCTCTATTCAATTAAGCTACGGTGCCTTCCTTTATTGCGAGTGCAAAGATAGGGCAGAAATCCGAAACTCGCAAATTATTTTGTAAAAAAATTGCGAAAAAAATGTAAAATAATCGTAATTCGCTGTAAATCAACGGTTGGTTTCTCCGTGCTTATTTGATCTCCCGTTCGGGATGCCGCTGCAGAAACTGTTCCCAGCTCTGCGAGCCGTTTTTCGAGGCAGCCTTCTTGCCTCCGCCCAGCCCTTTGACCCGGTCGTCGCCCATGGCGGCCTGGAGCGGGTTACTGACGGTGAAGTAGTGACACAGGGCGACGGCCATGCCGTCGGTGGCATCGAGACGCCGCAGCGGCCGTTCGACCGAGAGTGTCCGGCAGACGATGGCGGCCACCTGCTCCTTGGCGGCCGAGCCGCGGCCTGTGATCGACTGCTTGATCCGCGACGGGGCGTATTCGGTGACCGGAAGGTTGCGGCTCAGCGCGGCAGCCATCGCCACGCCCTGGGCACGTCCCAGCTTGAGCATCGACTGCACGTTTTCGCCGAAGAAGGGCGACTCGAGGGCCACCTCGCGCGGGCGGTATTCGTCGATGAGCGCCCCGACCCGCTCGAAGATGTAGCGCAGTTTGGCGTAGGGGTCGGTCAGTTTGTGCAGGTCGATGTCGCCCATTACGACCGAGCGCAGCGTGCGCCCGTCTACCTCCAGCACGCCGTAACCCATGTAGTTGGTGCCGGGGTCGATGCCCATGATGCGGTAGGGCGGGGTTTTGGTCGGACGGTGTTCGTGTGTCATCTTCAGGGTCGAAAAAGCCCCTCCCCCTTGCAGTTCCGCTCGGGGGAGGGGCGTGGTTGCGCCGGTCGGGTTATTCGGCCAGCAGTTCGGCGATCTTCTCGTAGAGTTCGTCGCCGCGGAGGTCCTTGGCTACGATCTTGCCCTCGCTGTCGATCAGGAAGTTCGACGGAATGCCACGCACGGCGTAGTCCTCGGCGGCCTGGTTGTCGAAGCCCGAGAGGGCGCTGACGTGGATCCAATCCATGCCGTTCTTCTCGACGGCCTCGGTCCAGTCCTCGGCCTTGCTGTCGAACGATACGCCGAAGATCTCGAAGCCCTTCTTGTGGAACTCCTCGTAGGTCTTCTTCAGGTGGGGAACCTCACCCATGCAGGGGCCGCACCACGAAGCCCAGAAGTCGAGCAGGACGTATTTGTTCTCCGGGTTCTCGACCACCGACTTGAGCGAGAGCTCCTTGCCCTGGGCGTCGTTCTGCACGACGTCGATGTAGGGCTGGCCGATGTCGGTCTTGAGCTTCTGCTCGGCCGTGGTCTTGAGCGTCGTCAGGAGTTCGGTCTGCTGCAGCTCGGCCGGGAACTTGGCGATCATGTCGAGCAACTCCTGCCCGCCCATGCCGTAAGACTGCTGCGAGAGGAGCATTGCGCCGAAGAAGTTGCTAAGGTTCTGCTCGAGGGCTTTGTCGGTCAGGGCCTCGTACTCCTTCTCGATGGCGCTGCGGCGCTCGTCGCTCGTCTCCGGGTTGCGGTACTCCTTCGTGAGGGCCATGCCGGCCTCGGAGTATGCCTTGTTGGCATCGTTCGATACGGTGCCGCTCACGAGTTTGAACTGGGGGTTCTCCGCGTTGTCGGCCACGGTGATCGTACCCGGTTCGAGGATCACCATCGTGGCGAAGGTGCCCTGCATGTCACGGGCATCGGCCAGGTAGGCCACGCTCGGCGTATCGGCCACGCCCTTGATGCGGAATGCACCGTTCTCGACCGTTGCCGAGTCGAGCGGCGTGCGCTTCTTGTCCAGCAGGTAGACGACATCGTTCGTTCCGGCCACGTTGCCTTCGATGACGAACTGGTTCTTGCTGGCGCAGCTGCACAGCACTGCAGCGGCGGCAGCCAGGATAAGTGCTCTTTTCATGGTGTGTGTTATTTGTTGTTGTTGAGTTCCGTGAGTGCCTTTTCGAGTGCGATGACCCGCTTGTCCAGTTCGGGCAGCCGCTTGAAGACGGCCGAGGCCCGGTGGTACTGCATGCCCGGCAGGGCGGGGTAGCCGAAGCGGATCTCGCCGTCGGGTACGTCCTTGTCGATGCCGCTCTTCGAGCCCACCTTCACGCCGTTGCCGATCGTCACGTGGTCGGCGATGCCGACCTGTCCCGCGAGGAAGCAGTTCGAGCCGACCTTCGAGGTGCCGGCGATGCCAGTCTGGGCCGACGATACGGTGTTCTCGCCGATCTGTACGTTGTGGCCGATCTGGATCAGGTTGTCGAGCTTCACGCCGCGGCGGATGATGGTCGAGTCGGTCTTGGCCCGGTCGATGCAGGTGTTGGCGCCGATCTCGACGTCGTCTTCGATGACCACGTTGCCCAGTTGGGGGATCTTGTCGAATCCGCCGGCGGCATTGGGCATGAATCCGAAGCCGTCGGCGCCGATTACTGCGCCGGCGTGGAGGATGCAGCGGCTGCCCACCGAGCACCCTTCGTAGATCTTCACCCCGGGGTAGAGGATCGTCCCCTCGCCGACGGTGACCCCGCGGCCCAGATAGACCTGCGGGTAGATCTGGCAGCCGCGGCCGATCCGCACGCCCTGCTCGACGACCGTGAAGTCGCCGATGTAGCACTCTTCGCCCACGGTGGCGCCCTCTTCGATCGAGGCGCGGGGGCTGATGCCCTTGCGGCGGGGCTTGGCGGCGTTGTACATCTCGAGCAGCTTGAGGACGCAGGCTCCGGCGTCGGGCACCTTGACGAGGGTGGCCGCAACGGGCTGCGACGGTGTGAAATCGCTGTTCACCAGGACGATGGACGCCTGGGTCGTATAGAGAAAGGGTTCGTATTTCGGATTGGTCAGGTAGGCCAGCGAGCCGGCCTTTCCCTCCTCGATCGAGGAGACGGTGTGCACCGACGCGGCCTTGTCGCCTACGATCTCGCCGCCCAGAAATCCGGCGATCATTTCAGCAGTGAATTCCATCATGGTCTTACTTTTTCTTGGGGTTTTGTCAGAGGTATTTTTCGATTTCGATGCCTTCGGGAAGGAACTCCTCCACGGTGCGGCCGAACGAGAGCACCTCGCGGACCGTCGATGACGAGATGTCGGCCACGGGGGCCGGAGTGAAGAGCATGACGGTCGTGATCTCGGGGTAGATGCGGTGGTTCGTGGCCTCCATCGTGCGTTCGTATTCGAAGTCGGTGGTGTTTCTCACGCCGCGGATGATGGCGCAGGCCGCAACCTGTTCGGCGAACTCCCCGGTCAGCCCGGAGTAGATGCGGGCCTCGACCCGCGGGTTGCCCGCATAGATGTCGTCGATCAGGCGCTTGCGGTTCTCGACGGTCAGCAGGCCCTTTTTGGCGAAGTTGTTGCCGATGCCGATGATCACCCGGTCGAAGAGGTTCAGGGCCTCGTCCACCAATGCGGCATGGCCGCGCGTGAAGGGGTCGAACGACCCCGGGAAGATTGCTATCCGTTCCATATCGGGCAAAGATACACAACAAACTGAAAAAGGCAATGATTTCCACCGCTTTTTTGCAGCCGGGGACGTTGCCGCCGTGCGGAGAGCGCTTCGGCGGAGGGGTTACCGTTCGATCCGGATGTATTCCGAATAGACGATCCGCGTGTGCGGGTTCGACGAAATGATCTCCTGCCGGAGCGCCTTCGTACCCCAGCGGATGAAGAGGAAGCGGCGGGGGATGCGGTGGATGATCTGCCGCAGCGTGTCGCGGCTCTCGATGCGGCAGGCCACCGAGTCGCGGCCGAGAATTCCCTCGACCGTCACCCACGGGTCGCTCCAGCGGAAGCGGCGCAGCGAGTCGGGCAGCAGCGCCTCGTGCGGGGTGCGGCGGAGCGGATCCTGTGTCGGTGCGGCCGGTTGCAGGAGGGGATCGCCGAGCGGGGCGCGGAGGGTGACCTCGGTTCTGGTGACGTGTTTCGAGGCGGCCTCCAGCCGGCGGAGCCGGATGCCGAGCGCGCGGATGCGTGCGGCGTCGGCGTCGCGCAGCCGTTCGAACTCCGCACAGCGCAGGCGGAGGGCCTGTGCCGAGGCGGCCTCCTCGCCCAGCCGTGTGCGGTAGTGGTGCAGGTCGGAGGCCAGGGCCGTCTGGTTCTGTTCGAGACGCCGGTTCTCGCTCCGGTAATGGCGCAGGGTGCAGAGCAGCAGCGCCGTGACGGCGAGTGCATAGAGGAAGAGTGCTTTTTTCATGGATTCGGGATTTTACGGAATCCCGAAAGGTAGTGCGGCAGGCCGCTCCCCGGTTTCTACATTTTAGGGAACAGCGCCTCGAGAGATTCGGCCAGGCGTTCGGCCGTGAGTGACATGAAGGGAATGCCGTCGCAGCGTGAGAGGGCCGTGATGCCCCGGTGATCGACATAGAGGAGTTCGTCCAGCCGCCGCAGGTCGCCGCACCGGACGGGCTCCTCGCGGAGCGTCAGCCCGATCCGCCGGGCCGCTTCGCGCAGCAATGTCCCCTCGACGCTGGCCGGGGCGGGGGGTGCCAGCAGGGTGTGCCCGCTGACGGCAAAGAGGGGGGCGTCGTCGGCCGAAAGGAGCGTGCCGTCGGCCGTGCAACGCACGGCTTTCGTCGCCCCGCGGCGGGCGGCTTCGAGGTCGGCGAGCGCGACGGCGGCTTCGCGGAGCGTCGTCGGGGCGTCGGTCAGCGGCAGGTCGTAGCGGACGGTTGCGGCCTCGGGCATCAGGCTGCGCAGGGCGTATCCGTCGTAGAGCGAGGTGCCGGCCGCAAGGAGCTCTTCCCGGCCGTCGGGAGCCAGTTCGAGGCGCACGAATCCCGAGACGGCGCGGGGATAGCGCTCGGCGGCGGCAAGTGCCTCGATGCGGGAGGTGAGGCGTTCCGTGCCGGGCATGTAGCGGCGGCCGAAGAGCGTGCGCGCGGCGGCGTCGAGCAGGGCGATGTGTGCCGCGACGTTGCGGGCCCTGCCGCGGGCGATGTGGATCGTCTGGTATAGGCGGAGTTCGGTCACTGGAGGAAGATTTTCAGCAGCAGTTCGCGCAGCAGCTCACCGTCCGACGCTCCGCCCGAGTTGAGCCCCTTGCTCTTGGCGTCGTATTCGCGCAGCAGTCCCAGGATGTTGAATACCTTGCGGTTGTCCCAGCGGGCCGCATTCTGCTTGATCTCCCCGAGCACGAACGTGTTGTTCTTGCGCAGGATCCGCATGAGCTCCTGGTCCTGGGGGAAGGGGCGCCCCTTGCGGCGCGAGAGCCAGCCGAGGTAATTGACCACGAACAGGTCGCGGAACTGGCCGAACAGGGCCATGATGGTGAGCAGCAGCGGGTTGTCCTTGGGGTTGCGGGCGAAGTGGTCGGCGATCATCAGCGCCCGGGCCATGTCGCGTGTAGCGACGGCCTTGCAGAGCTCGAAGTTGTTGAAATCCTTTGAGATGCCGATGTTGGCCTCGATGTCCGCATCGGTGATGCGGGTCGTGCCCTCGGGCAGCGAGACCGTGAGTTTGTGCAGTTCGTTCGAGATCTTCGCGATGTCGGTGCCGAGGTGGTCGGTGAGCATCGACAGCGCCTTGGCGTCGATCGTCAGCCCCCGCTCCCGGATGAACTGCTGGAGCCACGAGGCGATCTCGTAGTCGCGCGGGCGGACCGATTCGAGCACCGCGCCGTTGGCCGTACACCCCTTGTAGAAGGCCGAGCGCTTGTCCACGTTCTTCTCCTTGTGGCAGATGACGAGGATGGTCGTCGGCGAAGGCTTCTGCGTGTAGAGCGAGAGACGCTCGATGCCGCGCAACTGCTGGGCCTCCTTGAGGATCACCACCTGGTACGATCCCATCATGGGCATCTGCCGGCAGAGGTTCACCACCTGCCCGGCCTCGGTGTCGCGGCCGTAGACGGTGATCTGGTTGAAGGCCCGTGCGGCCTCGTCGAGCACCGTTGCGGCAAGCAGGTCGGCCAGCGAGTCGATGAAGTAGCTCTCCTCGCCCATGAGCAGGTAGACGGGGGCGAACTTCCGGCTCCGGATCTCCCGGGCCAGGCGTTCGTACTCGGATACCGTATCCTTGAATTTTACAGCGCTCTTGGCCATGTCATACGATCTCTTTGGTGATGCGCAGCACGTTCTCCGTGTCGCGGGTCAGGCGGTAGCGGTCGTCGATGCGGCGGCCGACGAGCCAGACGATCTCGTCGCCCGAGAGCAGCACGAACTGGCGCTGTTTCTCGGGGGTCGAAACCTTGGTGTCGATCAGGTAGTCGCTTACCTTCTTGCGGCCCGTCATGCCGTAGGGGATGAACCAGTCTCCCTCGCGCCAGCGGCGGAGCGTCAGCGGGAAGCGCAGCTTGTCGGCATCGACCTGCGCGATGTGCTCCGGGACGCCGAACGTGCGGATGTCGTCGATCGGGCAGTATTCGTAGAAGAGCACCGCGTTGCCGCAGTAGCTGCGCAGGGCGCCCTGCGGCACGGTGGTCAGGCAGTCGTCGTCGGGGGCGATGGGCGAGACGACGATCCGTCCGCGGTCGATGACGGCCATGCGGTCGCGGGCGTAGAACTTCCGCCCGGTTGCCCCTTCGTCGAGGGCGCGGCAGAGCGAATCGACCACGTCGCCCTTGAATCCGTAGGAGGAGCTGAGCAGTTCGTAGATGACGAACCCCCGCGGGAAGGCCGGGTCGATGCGGTCCGGGTAGATCGTGTCGATGCCCTCCTCCGAGGTGACGGCCTCGTCGCGGATGCGCTCGATGCCGTGGTTGATGAAGAGCTGCGCGTCGGTCAGCCTCCCGAGGTTCTTGCGCATGAGCTCCGTGAACTTGGGATTGATCTCCCGGATGCGGGGGATGAGGCCCAGACGGATCTTGTTGCGGAGGTACTTCGTCGAGCGGTTCGACGAGTCCTCGCGGAAGGGAATGTGGTTCTGCACGGCATATTCGAGGATCTCCTTGCGCGAGGCGAACATCAGCGGGCGGACGATCCGTCCCACCTGGGTCGAGATGCCGGTCAGGCCGCGCAGACCGGTGCCGCGCAGCAGGTTGATGAAGAAGGTCTCGATCGAGTCGTCGGCGTGGTGGGCGACGGCTACCGCCGTGTAGCCGTATTCGCTGCTCAGCTCGTCGAACCATGCGTAGCGCAGCCGCCGGGCCGCCATCTCCATCGATTCGCCCGTGCGCTCCATCTCGGCGGCGGTCTCGAACCGCTTGTTGTAGCACGGCACGCCGCAGCGTGCGGCCTCCTCGGCCACGAGCACCTCGTCCTCGTCGCTCTCCGAGCCGCGGAGCTGGAAGTTGCAGTGGGCGACCCCCACCGTGTAGCCGCAACGGGTGAAGAGCGAGAGCATGACCATCGAGTCCACGCCGCCCGAAACGGTCAGCAGGATGCGGTCGTCGCGGGTCAGTAGCCGGTTCTCCTCGATGTATCGCTGGAATGCGTCGATCAGGTTCATATCACAGGATGTTTACTTCCGTGTCTATGGCGATGCCGAAACGTGCGTGGACCGCCTCCTGCACCTTGCGGGCAAAGGCGATGACCTCGCCTCCGGTGGCGCCTCCGAGGTTCACCAGCACGAGCGCCTGCCGTTCGTGCACCCCCACGCGGCCCTCACGGTGTCCCTTCAGCCCCGCACGGTCGATCAGCCATCCGGCGGCCAGTTTCACGCGGCCTTCCGGGGCGGGGTAGTGGGGCATGTCGGGGAATTCGGCCAGCAGCCCTGCGGCCGTGTCCGCCCCGACGACCGGGTTCTTGAAGAAACTGCCCGCGTTGCCCAGCACCCCGGGGTCGGGCAGCTTGGCACGGCGGATGGCGCAGACCGCCTCGCGGATGTTGCGGAGCGTCGCCCCGCCGCGGGCCTCGACCTCGCGTTCCACGTCGCCGTAGCCCAGCTTCGGGCGGGGCGTGCGGTGCAGCAGCAGCTCGACGGCCGTGATGACGACCCGCCCCTTGAGCGAATGCTTGAAGACGCTCTCGCGGTAGCCGAAGCCGCAGTGTGCGGCGTCGAGTGTGAGCATGGCACCCGTCTCGACGCAGTACATTTCGACCCGCTCGATCGAGTCTCCGGCCTCGCAGCCGTAGGCCCCGATGTTCTGCACGGGGGCCGCGCCGGCCTTTCCGGGGATCAGCGAGAGGTTCTCGATGCCCCACAGCCCGCGCTCGACCGACCACTCGACCAGGTCGTCCCATTCGACGCCCGCTTCGGCCCGTACGCGGACCCGCTCTCCGTCGTCCGAGATGATTCCGATGCCGCGGGCGACCGGGGTCAGCAGCATCCCGTCGTAGTCGCGGGTGAAGAGGATGTTGTTGCCGCCGCTCAGGACGGTCCAGCGTTCGGGTATGCCGCCGGCGAAGAGCTCCCGCAGGTCGGCCGGGGTCTCGAATTCGACGAGCCTCTCGGCCCGCTGTGCGACGCCGAAGCTGTTGCGGTCGCGCAGGTCGATATGATGAAATTCTCGGATCATGATGTGCAAAGTTAGGAATAATTTGATAACTTTGAATGATCGCAGCTCCCAATATCGTCTCCCCGCCGGTTTCGGGCGGGCCTTCGGGGCGGCGGTCGGCGCCGCGGACCGGCCGGTCCCGGTGCCGGTGTGTGCAGGACAAACCATAAAACGAAAACCGATATGTTTACACCGCAAGATTTGAAACAGATCGCCGACCACGGTCTGACTCCCGAACGGGTGGAGGAACAGGTCGAAAATTTCCGCCGGGGATTCCCCTTCCTGAAGGTCGTCCGCGCGGCGTCGCCCGGCGACGGCGTGCTGGTGCTCGACGGGGCCGAGGTCGATGCGGCCGTCGCACGGTACGATGCGGCCGTGGCGGGGCTGCGCGTGGTGAAGTTCGTGCCCGCATCGGGCGCAGCCACGCGGATGTTCAAGGAACTCTTCGAGTTTGTCAATGAGGGCAAGCGCGGAAAGGGCATCGACGTGCTGCTCGAAAACATCGAGCGCTTCGCCTTCTGGCCCGAACTCCGGGCCGTGCTGCCTCCCGAGGCCGACGACCGCGCCACGGTCGATGCCATCGTGAACGGAGGACTCAACTACGGCCACAAGCCCAAGGGGCTGGTGACCTTCCACGCCTATCCCGACGGAGCGCGCAAGGCCGTTGAGGAGCATCTGGTCGAGGGTGCCGCCTACGCCGCCTCGAACGGTGTCGTGCGGCTGCACTTCACCGTATCACCCGAGCACATGGAGGCTTTCCGGACGCTGCTTGCGGAGAAGGTGCCGCAGTATGAGGCCCGCTACGGCGTGCGTTACGACATCTCCTTCTCGGTGCAGAAGCCCGCGACGGACACCGTGGCGGTGAATCCCGACAACACGCTCTTCCGGCAGGAGGACGGCTCGCTGCTCTTCCGCCCGGCCGGCCACGGCGCGCTGATCGAGAACCTGAACGAGATCGATGCCGATCTGATCTTCATCAAGAACATCGACAACGTGACCACCGATGCCCGGCGCGGCGATACGGTCCGTTACAAGAAGGCGTTGGCCGGCGTGCTCATCGACCTCCAGCGTGAGGCGTTCGACTGTCTGCGTGCCATCGATGCAGGTACGGCCGATCTCGATGCGGTCGCCCGCTTCGTCGAGACGCGGCTGTGCGTGATGCTGCCCGAAAGTTACGACGCCGCGCTGCTGCGCGCCGTGCTCGACCGTCCGATCCGTGTGTGCGGCATGGTCCGCAACGAAGGCGAGCCGGGTGGCGGCCCGTTCTGGGTGGCAAACTCCGACGGCACGGAGTCGCTGCAGATCGCCGAGTCGAGCCAGATCGCACCGGCCGACCTGCCCCTGATGAAGTCGGCCACGCACTTCAACCCCGTCGATCTGGTCTGCGGCGTGCGCGATGCGCAGGGCGGACACTTCGACCTGCGGCGCTATGTCGATCCCGCGACGGGCTTCATCTCGTCGAAGTCGAGCGGCGGCCGCGAACTGCGTGCACAGGAGTTGCCGGGACTGTGGAACGGCTCGATGGCGCGGTGGAATACGGTCTTCGTGGACGTGCCCGTCTTGACCTTCTCGCCGGTCAAGGTGGTGCAGGATCTGCTGCGCCCGCAGCATCAGTGAGCGTGCTGAAACCTTCGGGGCCGGCCGGCAGATTCGTCTGTCGGCCGGCTTTGTTGTCCGAATTGCTTAAAAGCGGATAAATTGTTGCCCGAAGGCGCGGTTTTCCGGGAATCTTTTCTATATTTGTAGGCCAAAACCGAAAAACGATAATCAAAACCGAATAAACGCTATGGAGAACAAACTGGAACAATTGACCCGCAAGCTCTATGACGAGGGTCTGGAGAAGGGTCGCGCCGAGGCCGACCGGGTGCTGGCCGAAGCCCGCAAGGAGGCCGAGCGCATTGTGGCCGAGGCTCACGCCGAGGCCGACTCGATCGTCCGCAAGGCCCAGGCCAAGGCCGAGGATGTCGGCAAGAACACGATGACCGAGATCGCGCTGGCTGGCCGTCAGGCCGTGGCGAAGATCAAGTCGGAGATCGCCTCGCTGATCGTGGCGCGCACCACCTCGGAAGGAGTGAAGAAGACCTCGCTCGATCCGGATTTCATCCGCGAGATGCTGCTGGCCGTGGCCCGGAACTGGAACGGTGCCGAGGGCGGCAAGGTCGAACTCGAGGCGCTGCTGCCCGAGGCGGAGCGCAAGACGCTCGACGCGGCCTTCGAGAAGAGCGCCAAGGAGTTGCTTGCGGCCGGTGTCGAGGTGGGTTGGTCGAAGGAGGTCAAGACGGGCTTCCGCGTGGGCGCCAAGGAGGGCGGCTACTACATCTCGTTCTCCGACGCCGATCTGGAGGCGCTGCTGAGCGGCTATCTCCGCGAGAAGGTATCCCGGATGTTGTTCAAGGCCGATAAATAGCGATGTTTGCGACCGATTATTATTGTCTGGTTGCCGGATTGCGGGAGTATGCCCTCGATGCCGACACCAAGGGGTTCGATGCCCGGGCCATCGTCGATGAGGTGATCGACGGCGTCTCGGCGCGCGATGCCCGGCAGGTGCGGCTGCTCTACGGCTACTACGACTGCGAGAACCTGGCCGCCCTGCGTGCCGGACGCACGGCCTGCAATCCGCTGGGACTCCTCACGCGCGAAGAGCTCGAGGAGGAGCTCCGGAATCCCGCGAGGATGCCCGAGGCCGTGGCCCGCGTCATCCGGGCGTATGCCGACCCGGAAGGTGAGGAGGCGCTCGAGATCGATACGACGCAGCGCTTCGAACGTGCCCTGTTCGGAGCCTACTATACGGTTTGCGAAGCGGCCGAGAGCCGCTTCCTGCGCGAATGGTCGGCCTTCGACCGCAACCTGCGCAACATCGCGGCCGCCGTGTCGGCCCGTGCGGCGGGACGTGCCGTCGAGGAGACCGTCGTAGGCGGGGGCGAGGTGGTCGAACAGCTCCAGCGGAGCTCGGCCGCCGATTTCGGACTCCGCGGCGAGCTCCCCTATGTGGATGCCGTGATCGCGGCGGTGAACGAGGAGGCGAACCTCGTGGAGAAGGAGCACAAGCTCGACCTGGTGCGCTGGCGCGAGGCCCTGGAGCTGGCCGTGTTCGACTATTTCGACATCGATGCCCTGCTCTCCTACCTGGTGCGGGTGAATATCGTGGCGCGCTGGTCGCGCCTCGACCCGGCGCGCGGACGCGAACTGTTCGCCCGGCTGGTCGAGGGACTGGATGCCCGGCAACTGATTGAAAATAAACAATAGACAACATACGATGAAAACAACAGGACGTGTAAACGGTATCATCTCCAACATCGTGATCGTCAAGGCCGACGGAGCCGTGGCCCAGAACGAGATCTGCTACGTGTATGCGGGAGATACCCGAATGATGGCCGAGGTCATCAAGGTCATAGGCGATGCGGCCTATGTACAGGTTTTCGACAGTACGCGCGGTCTGAAGATCGGCGACCGGGTCGAGTTCGAGGGGCACATGCTCGAAGCGACGCTGGCTCCGGGTCTGCTTTCGCGCAATTACGACGGTCTGCAGAACGACCTCGAGAAGATGGAGGGCCTCTTCATCGCCCGCGGTTCGGTGACCGAGCCGATCGACTTCTCGGCCCAGTGGGAGTTCACGCCGCTGGCCGCTGCCGGCGACAAGGTCTCGGCCGCATCGTGGCTCGGTGAGGTCAAGGAGCAGTGGGTCATGCACAAGATCATGGTTCCCTTCACGATGACCGGCACCTATACGGTTAAGAGCGTGGCCAAGGCCGGCAAGTACAAGGTGACCGACACGATCGCCGTGGTGACCGACGCCGAGGGGCGCGACCACGAGGTGACGATGGTGCAGAAGTGGCCCGTCAAGCAGGCCATCCGCTGCTACCGCGAGAAGCCGCGTCCGTCGCGCGTCATGGAGACGGGCGTGCGGGCGATCGACACCTTCAACCCGATGGCCGAGGGCGGTACGGGCTTCATTCCCGGGCCGTTCGGTGCCGGCAAGACGGTGCTGCAGCACGCCATCTCGAAACAGGCCGATGCCGACGTCATCATCATGGTGGCCTGCGGCGAGCGTGCCAACGAGGTGGTCGAGATCTTCAAGGAGTTCCCCGAACTGGTGGACCCCCGCACGGGCCACAAGCTCATGGAGCGTACGATCATCATCTGCAATACGTCGAACATGCCCGTTGCGGCGCGTGAGGCGTCGGTCTATACGGGTATGACCATCGGCGAGTACTACCGCGCCATGGGCCTCAAGGTGCTTGTCATGGCCGACTCGACGTCGCGCTGGGCGCAGGCGCTGCGCGAGATGTCGAACC